>OERG01000087.1_pt1 | contig 22472 bp, 17 predicted proteins | sample 1539951 | NCBI WGS metagenome assembly OERG01 (sample SAMEA3891870, study PRJEB23780) | metagenome | biome: terrestrial biome; feature: animal house; material: Caecal content | place: Italy | collected 2015-05-05
CTGCTTGAACAATTTTCCTCCCAAAATATTGTCTAACTTTTTGGGGTCACTTCAATTCATTATCTCAGGTTTTTTTGTCAAAAAAAGAAAGTCATCTGAGCAAATTGGAAAGGTCATCATAAATGCGGTAATCTAAATGCAAAAGGAAGGTGTTCAAGATGGCTTATGTCAATCGCAAGCAAATCGAAGCAGCCAGACAGATGGATTTGCTCACATACTTGCAAAATTACGAACCAGACCAACTGATACCGGCAGGGCAGGGGACTTATAAGCTGCGGGAGCATGATAGTTTAAAAATATCGAATGGAAAGTGGTGCTGGTGGTCACATGAATGTATAGGGGGAAGAAGTGCGCTAGATTTTTTGGTAAAAGTACGAGGAATGCCCTTTCATCAAGCAGTTGAGCATTTATTGTCTTGTACCAAAGTCTATGTGCCACAGATATCCGAAGAAACACCGACCAAACAATTTCAGCTACCTGCACCATATGAAAATAATAAACGGGTATTTGCTTATCTGCAAAGCAGAGGAATTGAGCCATATTTAATCAATTATTGTATTAAACGAAAGTTTCTATATGAAGATGCAGTGCAGCACAATGCGATATTTGTAGGTTATGATGAAAAGCAGCAAGCGCGTTATGGTTTTATGCGAGGCACTTTATCAAAATACACTTTTATGCGGGAAGTGCTTGGAAGCGATAAACAATATAGCTTTTATTTGCCCGCGAAAAGCAAAGAAGCACAAACGGTCTGTGTCTTTGAAAGTGCAATTGATGTGTTGTCATATGCGTCTATTCGCATAATTTGTAAATTGGACTGGCAAGAACATCATTTGTTATCTTTGGGCGGTGTATATCAAAAAAAAGCAGATGCAGCAAAACTTCCGATTGCATTGGAGCATTTTCTAAAAAGATATCCGCAGGTAAAACAAATCAAATTATGTCTTGACCGCGATGAAGTTGGATTAGCAGCAGGTCGATTGATTACACAGGCAGCAGTAGGAAAAACGGTGATTGAAGATTTTCCCAAGGTAGGAAAGGATTATAACGATATGTTATGTTCGATTGTCAATATTCAAAGCCCACCTGAAACACGAAAAAGTAAGGGAGGACAGGTGAGATGATTTTTAATCTGTTCTAAGCACAAACATCCTGTACACGCTGTTTTGTGCTTGTAACTGAAAAACAGGATATAATCAAAATGATAATTGAACAAAAATTAAGACCGAGCACAAAAGGATAGGGCTTGCGTATCGTGTGCGACGATGCACCCAAGCGTGTATTTTCGGTCAAGTACGCCATCGCGGGCATCGCCCCGCGATGAAGTTGCAAGCATAGCATTTTTCCGTACACGGATAAAATGCAGCTTGTTAGGGAGAGCCCTAAAACCCCAGATGAGGAGTGAAGAGATGCGTAGCAGGAAGAAACGAGTGGAAGTGTGTTTTGCAGAATCGGAATATTTACATTTGAAAAACCAAGCACAGAATGCAGGCATTCCAATTTCTGAATTGATTCGTCGTTTGGCTGCAGGGTGCGATATTCAGCCCAAGCCATCTGAACCACAGATTGCAATTTTAAAGCAGCTTTCTGGAATTGCGCGCAACGTCAACCAGATTGCATTTTTAGCAAATAGTATGCAGCAAGTCAGTAGCAGCGATGTGAAAAGTTTGTTAGAGATGCAAGACGATATCTGGAAACTGGTCAAAAGTCTATAAGCAAAAAAAGAGAGTCTGTGGTAGAAATATTAACATTTTAAGGAGCAAACTGATTTCGTGTTTCAAACGGAATCAGTTTTCCTTTTAGCCGCAATTTTTCCTTGAGGATACTCTCTTTTTTTATGGAGATAGAAAAGGTGAAAGATGGCATATACAAAAATATTTGCAATTCGCGTTCGGCTCGATGAGCGCATTGCATATATAGCAGATTATCAGAAAACCACTCAACTGGAAGAAATGCTTCTGGGTTATGCAAACGATGAAAAAGCAGAACAACATTTGTTTGAAAGTGCCTATAATTGTCAGAATAGTCAAACAGCTTTCCGTGAAATGATTCAGACGAAAATGAGATGGAATAAAATGGGAGGTATATTGGGATATCATGTGATTCAGTCTTTTGCACCAGACGAAGTGACACCCGAACAGGCACATGAAATTGGAAAGAAGCTGTTTGAAAAACTTTTTGCAGAGTTGTACGAAGGGGTTGTAACAACCCATTTAAATCGAAAACATTTACATAATCACATGATAATCAACTCGGTTTCTTTTGTGACGGGCAAAAAATATCATTCTAATGCAGCAAGTTATTTTTATCAGATTCGTGCCGCTTCTGATGAATTGTGCCGAGCATACGGGCTATCTATCATCGAGCCAACCGATAAAGGAAAAAGCTACTCAGAGTGGAAGGCAGATAAAGAAAATCGGCCCAATCTGCGTATGTTAGTCAAGCGTGATATAGAAGAAGTTTTGAAATACGCAAAAAATTGGGATGATTTTTTGGATAAGCTGGAACGGATTGGTTATGAGGTCAAGCGAAATCGACAGCATGTAGCAGTGCGGCACCCCAAGGCAAAACGATTTTTTCGTTTAGATTCGCTATCCGACGCTTACACAAAAGAAAAAGTAGAGCAACGTATCTATGAAATTTTTCAATATGGTGTGGCACGCAGAAAACGGCAGACAATTCAATATCATCGTTATCCTTATCATGGATTTCTATGTAATAGACGGAAGTATACAGGCTTTATTGCCTTATACTTCCGTTATTTATATCTACTGAAAAGGGGGTGGCAGGATAAGCAACCGAGGAAAATCAGTCGTTTTTTGGTAAAAGAAGTTATCCATATGGAGCGATATGTCGCTCAGTTTCGCGTAATTGTCAAATATAAGATTCAAACACCACAAGATTTGGTTTCTTGCAAAGAACGACTGGAAGCCGTTGTACAGCAAAAAGTGGAAGAAAGGAAGAAATATTATGCTGAGAAAGTGGACAGTAAGGAAAAAATTGAACAAATCAATCGGTCTTTGCAGTGTATACGCAAAGAGATACGGCTGCTTTGTCAAGTCGCACAGGATGTACCCGCGATACAGGAACAGATGCAGACGGTTATGTCATCGAAAATAAAATTTTCAAAAGAAAGGGAACAGTTAGATGAGCGAAGCAAGTGCAGCAGCCGACCAAGCCACAAAAGAGATGATGCAGCTGGCAGAAGCCGCGGTTAGATTGAGCGCAAGTGGTGCAAAAAATTTGGCTGCAATCGCGTTGGCGTTATCCAAAGATAAGAAAAAACTACAAGGCAAAACAAAGCTCAGTCGTTTGCTTCGAGAAGGAAGCGAATTAAGAGTGATTCCCTTGCCAAAAGAAAAGATGGACTTGTTTTGTGAAGAGGCAAAACGGTATGGAATCTTGTTTTCGGTGATTCAAGAAAATCCAGATGGCACAGTAGACCATCTTGTGCGCGCGCAGGATGCAGCCAAAATCAATCGTGTATTTGAAAGGATTGGTTATCATGGCTTACCAACAGAGCAAGAAAAAAATTCAATTGCCCGTGCAGTATCCGAGAGCGAATTTTCACTGTGCGGGCAAGACAAGAGTTTGAAGAACAAGAAGACTATGACGTCTAAAGGTGTATCGGTTCGTCAGCGAATAGAAGAAATTCGGCGAAAACAGATGGCACACAATAAAGATGTCAAACCAAAGGAAAGAGGAAGATGAATGGATATGAAGCGGCAAATCATTGCAATTTATCTGTGCTGTATGGGATTACTTTGTACACATGCAGCGGCAACGCTCTATCCCATCGATGTACAAACGTCAAAAACACAGACGGGATATGCCATAGAAAAGACTTATGAAGTGTCTGCACAACAAAGTCCAGATGAGATTCCAAAGGCTGCATTTGAACTAGATGGCGTAACATATCAATTTGTAGAATTGCTAAGAGAGGCAAGTATTCCACAGACCGATATGCAGGAACAGACGCAAACTCTGACCGTGACCAGTAAAAGTAAAGAATGGGATGAGTTGTTGTCTATATTACCAACAGAGAAAGCCTATCAATCAGATGATGGTTATACGGGAACGCTCAAATTAGACCCTAACAGCATCAAAACAGAAATTGCTGGTTATGGAGAAAGCACAAAAACGGTACATATTACGCACAAATATACCGGACTTGCAAATGCAGATTTGCAGAATATCCCCAAAACGATTGTCAGCAATGGTATTACATATACCCTGTCAGATACCCAGTGGCAAGTGGAGAACGTGCAGGCAATAAACGATTTTCCGATTGCAGACCGTTACACCGCGATTGCAACTTATAAAGGTACGCAGACATCAAGCTATGTAAAAGGGTATAACGTGACTGCTAGTTATACGGGGGTGGTCAGTAAGACCTATATACCCACGGTGAGATATACTGCAATTTTTCAAGGACAAGAACCCGAACAGACACAAGAACCCGAACAGAACCCTATCCATCCAGTGACAGAAAAACGCACCAAAACCCAAGATTTAGAACCAGAGACATCTGAAGCGATAGGGGATTCATGGCGAGTCGGATTCCTAATATTGGGAATTGTGGGACTTGTGTTGTTGGGAATCTTGTTGGATATCAAAATGTGGAGAAAATGGAAGGAGAAGAGCTATGATGTACAGATGGAAAAAGATAGCACTGATGAGTCTGATATGTTGCTGGATGATGAACAGTTTCCAGGCATCAGCGACACTAACCTACACGATTGACCCACCAGAACAAGGAATGTTCGGAAAAAGCACATCGGTGGAGGTTTCTACTGAAATTCCAGTGCGGCAATCTGTGAACATTGACCGAAGTAAGAACAGTGCGTTTGTACCGCCAGACTTTGCAAGTATATCAGCAGATACCAGAGGAACGGGCTATCTATTAACCCCAAATATATCAGGTGTGGCGCAGATGCAGATAGGCAGCACAGGAGAATTAGTTGAAAATACTACGCCATATAGCGCGGTCGGCAATCAAGTAAATGCTGCGAATTCGTTACCGCCGTCCATAACGCAGACAGCCCCACAAGCTGATGTATCTATAACGCATACGGGATTTACACCAGTTGGTTCGGTAAAACAATCAGACGACAGTATTGGACGTCTCAAGATTCCGTCTTTAGATGTGAACATTAAAGTGTATGATGGCGAAAGTTTATCCAATATGAAAAAAGGCGCAGGGCATTTTTCATCAACTTCTTGCTGGGATGGCAATGTTGCGGTTGCAGCCCATAATCGGGGAACAAACAGCTATTTTGGAGAAATTCATAAACTTCGTTCTGGAGATAAGATTATCTATGAGACAAAACTTGGAGTACGCACCTATGCAGTGTACTCTGTCAGGCAGGTAAAAGAGACCGATACTTCTTGCTTGGCAGCATCGACAGACAACATGATTACACTTGTGACATGTGTACGCGATGTAAGAGAAAACCGTTGGTGTGTGCAAGCAAAGGAGGTGTAAAAAGCAACATATACAAACATTTATTATAAAATTGAAAGGAGTACTGAATATGAGGAAACAGATTCGCTCGTTTATGCGCAGATTGATGGCTATGGTTTTGTCGTCTGTCATGTTGGCATCTTCCGGCACCTGGATTGCTGAGGCAAAAACGATTGCAGATGGCAGCACATCAGTCAATATTACTCGCCATGACCCCAAGCTGAATATCTTACATAAGACCACGGGGCAAGCTACATTAGCAAGCAGTCAATGGACATATAACAGCAATGATGGTGTCACAGGTGCAGCATACTGTGTAAACTGGGGATTGAACGCGGTGTCGCCATCAAAAAAATTAGAGATTACCGGACGATATAACCGGAATCCGCAGACAATGGGCGCATTTGCAGCCGGTTACCCGCAACGTTCGCTGAGTGATTTTAAAAAATTGCATCCTGATGTTGCTGGAATTAGCAATTTAACCGAAGCAGAGTATGCGTACGCCACACAGGTTGCAATTTGGGCTACATGCAGTCAGATTGCAGTGCCTGGGACACAATTCACAGCAGGTCGTGCGCGCTTGATTGAGCCAAGTTCGGACGCGCAGGAAGTACGGGTATATCAATCGGTTATAGCCATTTTGAAAGACTGTGCATATTGGACTAAGCCGCTTTATGATGGTCTGTATATCCATGCAGAGCAAGACAAGCTGGGAAATACGGTCAATATTACAAATGAAAATGGCTTGGCTGGCGCTGCAGAGCAGGGAACGGATGGAATCCGCAAAGAAACTATAGGGGGAAAAGACTATTACACCAGACAGATGTATGCAGCTTCTGCAACGTCTACATTTCCGGGCGGCTATATCATTTATTTGTATTCTCCAGACGCGCCACAAGGGACGATTTTTGCCGATACCAGTGGAAAACCATTAGAGACAGAATCACGTTGGGGGGTGACAATGTATAAGGTGCCGACACCAGACGAGGTAAAGACCGATTTGAATGCCAATGGTTCGGCATATATAGGAACTTTTAAAGTGTGTATTCCAGTGGAGCAAGCAGCGGAATCGGGAAGTCTGACTTTAAAGGCAAATGCGATTGTAACGCTGTATAATTTGTATCTGGCATATAATCCGGATAAATCAGAGCAGAGTTATATTATTTCAGACCCATCTTCGGATACAAGAGAAGCATTGGGTGCAATCAAATGGAATCAGGGAAATATTACAGATGATTCATCTGCATTGGAAGTCGTTAAGGTGGATGGCACAGGTACACCGATTGAAGGTGTTACATTTACGCTTCAGGGTTCAAATGGAACCACCAAGACTGGAACGACAGACATCAATGGATGTGTATCTTGGACAGACTTGCCCGCAGAAGAAGCTTATGTATTGGAAGAAACCGAAGCACCAAATGGATACGCATTGGTAGACCCAATTTCTGTGACGCTTGTACAAGGACAGACACAGTATGTCACGGTGCAAAACAGTGTAGGAAAGACATTTCAAATCAAAAAGATAGATGCACAGAACAATGCTTCATTGGAAGGTGCAGTCTTTGAATTTGAACAAATAAACGGTTCTTTTAAGACAACTGCGACCACAGGTTTTGATGGTATGATATCTTTTGAAGGAAATGAACTTCCATTTGGAAGTTATCGCATAACCGAGCGCAATCCACCAGAGGGATACGAAAAAGATGAGCATGTAGAAACCGTAGAATGGACAGGAAAAGAAGATATCTTGTTGACATTCAAAAATGTGCGGCAGCCCACCATTATCATTGCCAAGAAAGATGCGGACACAGGAATCTCTTTGCCAGGCGCAGTATTCGATGTGTATAAAGATGGGCAAAAAATTACAAGCGTTACCACAGATGATGCTGGTGAAGCGCGTGTGACAGGAATCAAAGAAGAGGGGTATTATGAGTTTGAAGAAGTCGTTGCACCAGACGGCTATCAGCTCGACCGCACCCGTCATGGTATCCATGTAGACCCATATAATCCGGCAACCGAGGAAGACCCTGTGATTGTGATTGAAAACCGGAATCATCCAAGTTTGCGAATTATCAAGGTAGACCAATCGACCAATCAGAGATTATCTGGTATTACATTTGAGGTGTATCAGGACAGCGCGTTGTTGGGGACATATCAAACCGATGACAATGGTGAAATCAATTTGTATGATTTGGAGCAGGGAACCTATCTGGTCAAGGAAGTTGCGACCGATGATGAACATGTAGTCAACTCCACACCGCAGCAAATCGAGCTAAAAGCAGGGCAACAGGAAACACAAGTCCTTATTTTCTTTAACTCCTTGAAGCCAGGTATGCACTTGATTAAAGTGGATGCACAAACGATGAAGCCATTGCCTAACGCAAAGTTTCAGATTTCCAAAGTGGGCGGTAGCTTTCGTCAAGAATTTACGACTGATGAAACTGGTCAGATTGACTTATCAAAGTTAGAGCCGGGAGCCTATGAAGTACAAGAAATTGCAGCTCCAGACGGATACTTGATTGATGATGCCATTCGTGTTATCCAGATAAATCCAGATGAGACAGCACAATTTGTCTTTACCAATACGAAAAAGCCAACTTTGGAAATTGTTAAGCGTGACCCGGATAATGATAAACCACTTGGGGGAGCGACGTTCCGAATTGCCAAGATTGAAGATGGAAGTCATTATTTAGACCGCGTAACAGATGAGAATGGTAAAATTACGATTACAGGGTTGGAACCAGGTATTTATTCAGTGAAAGAAACAGCACCACCAGCCGGATATTGCTTGAATCCGATTGAGTATCATGTAGAATTGTTCCCTGGTAAAACATCGCAAATTGTGGTTCACAACTACAAAAAGCCAAATCTCAAAATTACCAAACTGGATGCTATCACAGGACAACCAGTCGCAGGGACACAATTCAAAATCAATGCGGTGGATGGCTCTACACTTACAACTGTTACCACTGGGGAAGATGGGACTGCATTGTTGGAAGGCCTACTTCCGGGCGTATATCAAGTAACAGAAGTATCTGTGCCAGATACATATTTGTTGGACAAGACACCACAACTTATCACTTTGTTTGCCAATGAAACAGGTGAAGTCGTATTTAAGAATTATCAAAAGCCTAGTTTGACCATTGAAAAACGAGATAGTATCACAAAAGACTTGCTTAAAGGTGCAAAGTTTAAGGTAACGTATGCAAGCAATGATACATTTACGGGTGAAATCAATGAACTTGGAACTTTCGTTACCGATGAGAATGGACAAATTGTGCTGGAGAAACTGCGGGATGGTTGGTATCGTGTGGAAGAAGTGGAACCGCCGGCAGGCTATGCACACAAAGACCCACAAGTACAGCAGTGCTATATCCAAGCAGGACATCCGAAAAAGCTGACCTTTGAGAACGTGCCGTTGTCTGGTATTGTTATCAAAAAAATAGATGCAGATACAGGAAAACCGCTGGAAGGCGCTTGGTTTCGCGTCCGGTTTTTGGGTGGTACATCGGGCACTGGTGGTACTGTAATTGGTGAATATGTGACCAGTGCAAATGGAACAGCTGTCATTACCAATCTGAAAGCAGGAACCTATGTGGTCGAAGAAATCAGTGCGCCCGATGGTTATGTCATCAATGACAGTGCGAAAACTGTGTATATCAGTGGCAAAGAACAAGACGTGATTACGGTTGTGTTTGGCAATGATAAAATGGGCAGTTTACTGATTAAGAAGATAGACAGCGAAACCAAGGAACCATTGTCTGATGTAGAATTTTTGGTCACAAATAGCGATGGCGGTGTCATTGGCAATGCAAATGGAACATTTGTCACCGATTCCAGTGGTACGATTTTGATTGATGGTTTGGAACCTGGTATGACAGTAGTGGTCAAAGAAATCCGTACCCAAGATGGATATATCTTAGACAATACACCACAGACCATCAAGATAAAAGCCAATGAAACCATGACATTGGAGTTCCGAAATACGCCAAAGGGATGTCTCATCCTTACCAAAATTGATAGTGTAACGCATGAACCAATCAGCGGTGTAAAATTTGAGATTAAGGGTTGCAATGGCTGTGAATTTCCAGTGGGCGATTATGTGACCGATGCCAATGGGCAAATCAAATTGAGCAATGTACCGGCTGGTTGTTATTCTATCTTGGAAAAAGAAGCACCAGATGGCTATCTTCTCAATGGACAAGCACAGACTGTCAAGGTAACCGGTGGTGACTGCAAGCAAGTTACGATTGAAAACAAGTCACTGGGCGGGTTGCTGATTAAAAAGATGGACGCAAAGACCAAAGAACCGCTTGCAGATGTTATTTTCAAGGTGACCGCAGCAGATGGCAGCGTGGTTGGAACGAGTAACGGAGAATATCGTACCGATGAAAATGGCTATATTTCAATTCCGGATTTGAAGCCGGGTAGTTATATGGTGAAAGAAGTCAAAGCATCAGATGGATATGTGTTAGACGATACGCCAAAAACCATTGATATAAAAGATGATAAATTGTATACGCTGGAGTTCTTTAACCAGCCATATGGAAATTTAATCATTGTCAAAAAAGATGCTGTGACTGGAGAACCGTTAGCCGGTGTGGAATTTGAAGTAACAACATCAAGCGGAAGCTTTGTACCAAATGCGGGTGGACAGATTTCGTCCAACGGACTTTATACGACCGATTCCACCGGACAAATTCAGATTACAAATCTACCACCTGACACCTATGTTGTGAAAGAGACAAAAGCTCTTTCAGGATATCTTTTAGACAGCACACCACAGACCGTTGTAGTGAATCCGAATGATACGCAGACCTTGACTTTTACCAATCAACCGGAAGGTGGTTTGACCATTATTAAGACCGATGAGGATACCGGAGAGCGGATTGAAGGCGTTAGCTTTGAAGTGCGCAAACAAAATGGTGAGGTCATAGGGACTTATACCACTGATAGAAATGGTCTGATTCAGATTCCAGAGTTGTCTGCTGGCTGGTATGAAGTCACAGAAACCAAAGCAGCAAAAGGATATCTTGCACACACAACACCACAGCGCATTGAAGTGAAAGATGGCAGTACCGCAGAACTGAAAATCACAAACAAGAAGGCATCTTCCATTCTCATCAAGAAAATAGACAGTGTGACCAAACAGGGCATTGCAGGTGTAACGTTCTTAATTTCAGATGCCAACCAAAAACCGGTGAAACAGGTGACGACTGACCAGAATGGGTATATCTATGTAGATGGGGGATTGTCCGATGGAAAGTATTTCATTCGAGAAATCCAGCAGGCAGATGGATATATTTTGGATCATTCGGTTAAGACGTTCTATGTAGAAGCTGGAGCAACCAGTGAAATCATTTGGGAAAATACGTCCGTAGCCGCACAAATTCAGATTACCAAGAAATCAGCCAATGATAACGCTATCAACGGTTTACCAGCCGGAACCCTTTTGAAAGGTGCGGTTTTTGAAATCTATGACAAGGCAAATAATGTTGTAGATACGGTAACAACAGATGAGCGTGGTATTGCTTCTTCTAAGCCGCTACCATTGGGACGCTATACGGTACGAGAAACCCAAGCGCCTGATTATTATGGAATCAACCCGAATATTTTTACAGCAGACTTGGAATTTGAAGGGCAAATAGTACGATTTGAGGTGCTGGACGAAGCGCTTTTTACCAATGTCAGCATCACCAAACGTGGATATCAGCAGGCACTATGTGGACAAGAAATTCGATATGATTTTTCCAATATTGGGAACAATTCAACTGTGAATTTGGATAGTTTTTATTGGAGAGATGTACTTCCTTATGTAGCACGGTTGCAAAAGATTGTAACAGGCACTTATAATCAGCATTTGTCGTATAAGATTGTTTATAAGACAAATCTGCGTGATTATACAACGTTGGCAGATAATTTACTTACAAGTAAAAATTATGTGCTGGATGCGTCTCCAACTGCATTGGGACTTGCTTCTAACGAGTATGTCACAGAGATTATGTTTTCGTTCGGTGTGGTTCGTCCAGGATTTGCAAACGTAGAAATGCCTCATATTTATTGCAAAACCTTGATGGGTCTGGCAAATGATGCACAGTTCGTCAATCAGAGCGATGTGGGTGGATTGCATAACAAGCAGTGGATTATGGCGACGGATAGATGGGTTACCCGTGTTTATAATCCAACGCCTACCCCAAAACTGCCGCGTACAGGATATTAACCGTGAAATGGATACAGAAACTCCAGCGATATCGCGCCGCCCTACTTTGGGCGGCGCTTTTTATCCCAATTTGTTGGCTTGCGGTGTTGGCTGCGCAATGTGCACAAGATAGCGCCGATTTGTTGGAATGGGTGAACAAATTCACAAAGGCAATCAATCGTCCAACTTCACTCCAATGGACATCTCAAACGCCGCGTTTTCTTTTGGGTGCGATGATATTCTATGGAATGACTATTTCTGCATATTATGCGGGAAAAGGGAATAAACGTCCAAGAGAAGAATATGGTTCTGCAAAATGGGGCAATGCAGGACAGGTGAACAAAAAGTATCGTGCGCGTAAAACTCCATTTGACAATCTGATTTTAACGCAAACCGTGTGGATGGGGCTAGATGGGCGAAAACATCAACGTAATGTAAATGTGTTAGTGATAGGTGGTTCTGGTGCGGGTAAGACAAGGGCTTACGCCAAGCCGAATTTAATGCAATGTAATTGTTCTTACATTGTTGCAGACCCAAAAGGAGAGTTATTGCGTGCGGTGGGTGGGTTGCTGATACAGGAAAATTATGAAGTAAAGGTTCTGAATCTGGTGGAAATGGTGCAATCTGATGGCTATAATCCATTTTCATATTTGAAAACGGACACAGACGCACTCAAACTAATTACCAACTTAATTCGTAATACAACACCCAAAAATGCGTCACAAAATGACCCATTTTGGGAAAAGGCAGAAATTGCACTTTTAACCGCATTTGTGGTATATCTGATGCACGAAGCACGCGAACAAGACCAAAATTTTTCAACTGTTATGTATCTGATTGAAAATGCAGCGGTAAAGGAGGAGGACGAAAATTATCAAAGTCCGGTAGACATACTCTTTCAGGAGTTGGAATTGCACGACCCGAACCATATTGCAGTGCGATATTATAAGGTATTCAAGCAATCGGCTGGAAAAACTGCCAAATCCATTTTAGTTTCAGCAGCAGTGCGGTTGGCAGCATTTAACTTGCCCGACCTTGCATATATTACCGACCAAGACGATTTAGATTTTGCAAGTCTGGGGGAGAGAAAACGGGCCATTTTTGCAGTGATTCCTGATAATGATGCTAGTTTTAATTTTTTGGTGGGCATGTTGTATATGCAGGCATTTCAAGCCTTATATTATCGCGCAGACCATGTGTATCAAGGTAGATTGCCCATTCATGTGCATGTGATGATGGACGAATTTGCAAATGTTGCTTTGCCAGATGATTTTGAACGTATTCTTGCAACCATGCGTAGCCGAGAAATTTCGGTTAGTATTATCATACAGAATATGGCACAATTAAAGGCAATGTTTAAGGATAGCTGGGAAAATATAACAGGTAACTGTGATACCCTTCTATACTTGGGCGGCAATGAGCAATCAACCCATAAATATATTTCAGAACTGCTTGGAAAGTCTACCATTGATACCAGAACACACGGGCAATCCAAGGGAAGAAATGGTTCTTGGTCTACCAATTTTCAACAGACTGGACGGGAATTGATGGCACCAGATGAAGTACGGTTGCTAGACAATAAGCAAGCATTGTTGTTTATTCGAGGGGAGCGCCCCATACAAGACCGAAAATTCAATTTATTACAGCATAAGAGAATTGATGCCACAGAGGACGGCGGTGCAGCATCCTATCGAACAGAAGAACCAATGATGCAATTTTCTAAGCAAGATTTAGACCATATCCCAAATACAAAAACAAGCTGGGACATGATGAATGAGTAGGAGTGACCGAGAATGAAACGCATAAAGGAACATAAGAAACCATCAAATTTGGAGCAAAAGGTAAAAGCTTGGTACTGGAATACTGCTTGTATGGTAGGTATGATTTTAATTTGTTCTTCCACAGCATTGGCAGCAGATGACCCTTTGAGTGCAATCAATAATTTGTCTACATTTGTTTTTTCAGCAATCAAGGCAATTGGCGTGATTTTGTTGGGATGGGGTGTCGTGCAGATTGGCTTGAGCTTACAAAGCCATGACCCAAGCCAACGTTCCAATGGCTTTTTAACCTTTTTTGGTGGATTGTGCATTGCCTTTGCCAAAGAAATTTTGGATTTGATTTTAGGTGGAGGCGCTTGAAGTAATGTGTCGCAGGCTTCTGAGATGATTTATCTTGGAAGCCTGCTTTTTGATAGGAAAGGGAGGATTGTTTTGAATGATAGTTGGATCATAGAAAATCTAAACAATGCGCTTGCAACTTGGAATGATAAGTTAAGCGAGATTTGGATGTTGGTCAGTCAATCACCTGAAGAATTTAAAGGTGGTACGATATGGGGCGTTGTTGTACAGATACACAATGCTTTGCAAGGGGTAGGGTACGGCTTACTGATACTGTTTTTTGCAATTAGTGTTTTTCAACATACCGTTCGCTTACAAGAATTACGCAGACCAGAGACAGCATTGCGATTGTTTATTCGATTTGTGGCAACAAAAACGGTCATTACATACGGTATGGATTTAATGAACACCATTTTTTCGATTTGTGGCGGCATTGTACAAACGATTGCATCAGGAATGGGAGATCTCACGCAAGCCAATGCAACCTTACCAGAAGAAATACAAAAAGCAGTTGAAGAAGTTTCTTTTTTGGAAAGTATACCGCTGTGGCTGGTATCTTTTCTGGGAAGTCTATTTATTTTGCTTATGTCTTTTGTACTGATTCTTACGGTATATGGAAGATTTTTTAAACTTTTTTTATATACTGCACTTGCACCGATTCCACTTTCAACATTTGCGGGAGAGGTTACTTCACATACAGCCAAGACATTTCTAAAAAGTTATATTGGTGTATGCTTGGAAGGTGCTGTCATTGTATTGGCTTGTACGATTTATTCTGCATTCTTATCCAGTGGCACATCGGGCTTGCCAGATGTAGGACAAAGTGCAGTTGCTATGATTTGGGCATATATGGGGGAAACCATATTCAATATGTTGGTCTTGACCGCGTTGGTCAAAGGTGCCGACCGCGTCGTAAAAGAAATGTTAGCGCTTTAAAAGGTGAATGAAATGGAAATACGAATGCCGCCAAAGGTTGGAAATTATAAAGAGAGTATCTTTATGGGATTGTCATATAGACAGTTTTTGTGTTCAGCCCTTTGCATTGGAAGTGCAGCGGGAATTTATTTTTTAACCCATGATATTTTAGGAAGGGGAATTGCCAGCTGGATTTGCCTGATAAGTGGGGCACCTTTCGCAATGATGGGATTTTTTCGCTATAACAAATTGCCAGCAGAACGCATATTGATTGCAATTTTGCTGACCATATTGCGCGGAAAACGGCGCGTATATCGCGCACAAAATCGGCTACAAGAGGTTCAAATACAGGAGGATGATGGGTTTGAAACTGTTTTCAAAGGAAAGTAAATGGCGTATTCCAAAGAGTACACAACAATCCATTCCGATTCAGGGCTTTTATCCGAATGGAATGTGGAAAGTAGAAAATTTCTTCAGTTGCAGTTGGCGATTCTCAGATATTAACTATGCAGTTTGCAGTCGAGACGAAAAAGAAAGTATGATGGGAATGTACTGCAACTTGCTCAATAGCTTGCCCAATGATGTATTGACCAAAATTACAATCAACAATCGCTGCTTGAACCGGCAGGAGTTTCAAAATACTGTATTGATGCGCACGGCACAGGATGGACTGAACCCGTATCGGGCCGAATATAACCGCATGTTGTTAGATAAGGCAGAAGCCGGCAATCATATTATGCAGGAAAAGTACATTACAGTATCCATCCCCGCACGAAAGTTGGAAGATGCGGACAGTGTTTTTCACCGCGTGCATAACGATTTAAGTGTGAATTTTCGTCAACTTTCTTCTAACTTGGTACCGTTAGAACAAGATGCACGTCTGCGCATTTTACGAGATTTTTTTCGACGAAAAGATGATACGCAACCAATACAGTTTCACTATCAGCAGCAGCAAACGCGAGGGCATGATGTTAGGGATTGGATTTGTCCAGATAGTATGAAAATTGGTTCCAATATGATTGAATTGGGCAATCAGGTTGCGCGTGTGTTGTTTTTGAAAAACAATGGGGCAGTGTTAGATGATAGTTTGATTTATCGTTTGACGAACTTTGCAAGAAATTTGATGCTGAGTATTGATATTGTTCCCATTCCGACCGAACAAGCCATTCGCAAGATACAAAATATTATCCTAGCAGTTGAAACGGATATTACGAGATGGCAGCGCAAACAGAATGATAACTTGAATTTTTCGGCGCGAATCCCGCCGCATCTGGAAGCAAACAGGGAAAACAGCCGCGAGGTGATGTTTGAACTGACAGAAAACAATCAGCGTATGTTTTTATCACAGATTACATTGATTCACTTAGCGGATGACGTGGAGCAGTTGGAACAGGATACCAAAACGTTAATTGCGATTGGCAGAGAATTTAACTGTGATTTCCGTACTTTGTACTGGCAGCAAGAAGATGGGATGAATACAGCTCTGCCATATGGTTTGCGCAAGATTCAGACGATGGAAACCAATATTACCAAAGGGGTCGGTGCTTTTTTCCCATTTTCAACGCAAGAAATTTATCATCCCCAAGGTATTTATTATGGAAGTAACGTCATTTCCCGCAATCCTATTTTATGTAATCGCAAAAATCTGTTAAATGGTAATGGATTTATGTTAGGCGTGTCTGGTTCAGGTAAATCTTTTGCAGCCAAAGAAGAAATTGCATCGGTTGCACTCAATACACAGGATGACATTATTGTGATAGACCCAGAAAATGAGTATGGGGCGTTGATATCTGCTTTAGGTGGCGAGGTGATAGAAATTTCAGCAAGCAGTGCACACCACATCAATGCAATGGATATGGTGCAGGGATATGGGGATACGACAAGCCCGATTGCACTCAAATCAGAATTTGTAATGTCTTTATGTGACCAGCTTAAGACAAGTGGACATATCTCAGCAAACCAGAAATCGTTGATTGACCGCTGTGTAGAGAAGATTTATCGTACCTATCTGAGTCAGGATTATAAAGGTACACCACCCACACTTTGCGATTTACATGCACAGCTGCTTGAGCAGGAGGAGGCAGAAGCACATGACCTCGCGCTTTCGTTGGAGCTGTTCACAAAAGGCAGTCTAAACATCTTTGCACATCAAACCAATGTAGATATGAATTGCAGAATTCTGGTCTATGACATTCACAATTTGGGTAAGCAATTAAAATCTGTGGGGTTATTGGTCATGTTAGACGCGCTGCTCAATCGTGTGGTGCAAAACCGTAGACAGGGAAAGCGCACATGGTTGTATATTGATGAGATTTATCTGTTTTTCTCAAATGAATATAGTGCTAATTTTCTTTCGGAATCGTGGAAGCGGTTTCGAAAGTATGGCGCATTGGCGACTGGATTGACACAGAACATAGAAGATTGCCTGCATTCTCAGATGGCGCGTACCATGTTGTCAAACAGTGAATTTTTGTTACTACTAAATCAATCGCCAACCGACCGAGCAGAGCTTGCCAAACTTCTGCGTATTTCAGAAGAACAAATGCAGTATGTAAGTGATGCACCGCGTGGACAGGGGTTAATAAAGGTGGGGCAGAATTTGGTGCCGTTTATCAATATATTTCCGAAGGATACTGCATTATATCGACTGATGACAACAAAACCGGAGGATTTATATGAAGAGGAAGGATAAAAAATATATCCGCACGTCAAGACAATATTTTCCAGCCAAAAGAATGGTAGAGCAGCGTTTGCAGAAGAAATTATTGGCTTGCCGAAAGGAAAAATATATTGAGCAACAAAAAGAAGTAGCAGAGCAGCCACAGGTTATTGTAATGGAGCAGGTGGAGCAGGCAGTGGAGGATTTTTACGCGATATTGCCGCGCACACCGATGAAAATGCCACATGTAGCTCAAAAATCTGCTTCCGAAAAATCAGCACACAACACCAATCGACCTTATTATAATGGGAGTGATATAAAGTTTGACAAGTATAACAGAAAAAGTAAGAAAGAAAAGTCTGATATGCAAAATAACAAATGGAAAGACTGGGGGGAAAGGCAAGTCATCACACATAAGCAACGAATCCAATGTACAAAACAAATACCACTTTCATCTGCTGATATAGATTGGACCTATAATCAAGTTCACACTTTCCATCTTATGACGCAATCTACAAAAATATATGATTTTTGCGAAAAACACGCGCTCAATTTTACTTGGGCGCGTGTTTTTCGTCCGGGAGCTGTGTTGGAATCTGAAAAACAACCTTTCAATCATCAGAAAGTAGCGTATCAAGCTTGTAAAATGCCTTTGAAAATTGATGCAGAACAAGATGTTTCTTATCACAAAGTCGAACGGTACACAGAGATTTATACACAGAAAATTTGGTACACACAAGAATATCCAGTCACTGCTCGTTACAATTCTCCTGTTATGCCGCAACAAATCAGCACAAAGGCATATACACAAGATGGAATATCACAGAATATCAATCGTCCATTGGCAAATGTAAAGCATGAAAAATTCATTGTAGCACAAAGAAGATATGCTTATACAAAAATGAATATAGCTAAGCCCCAATACCAAAGATTACAAAAGCTATCGTGGGATAGAACAAGAAAAAACATTGTCCACCATATCAAAGTAGTGGTTGAGAAAGTGGGTCAAATGATAACCCATAGTGGAATAACCATAGTTGCGGGACTGGTATTCTTGGTTTTTCTATTATTGTTTGGGGCAGTGGGTGGTTTGGTGACATCACCATTTGGAGTGTTCTTTTCCTCTCAGGAAACTTCACCAGAAGCTCGTTCTGTACGAGCTGCGATTGCAGAAACCAACAATGAGTATTTTGATGTATTAAATCAGATGATTCAGTCCACACCACATGACATGTTACAAATTATAAGAGTCCCAGAGGGTGGAAAAGATACGCAAATTCACAGTTGGGAAGAAATTTTAGCAATCTTTGCAGTTCAGACTACCACAGACCCAATACAGGCAATGGATGTAGTCAAATTAGATAATGAAAGAATACAAAAGCTAAAAGATATATTTTGGAAAATGGTTTCTATTACGCATAAAACAGAGGTCACAAAAAACGAAAAGGATAAAAAAGTGACCTTATCATTAATGATTACCACAAAACCTGCACAACAAATGGCGCAGGAACTAAAGTTTTCTAAAGTACAGACGGGCGCATTGGAAGAATTGCTGGCCAATCGTGCATGGTTAACTGAGTTAGTTGGACAAGCGACTGGAACCAGTGAAGGTGGGAATTATGAGGTGCCGCCACAAGCACTGGAGGATGAAAAGTTTGCAGCAATGATTGCGGAAGCAGAAAAGTATATAGGGTATCCGTATGTTTGGGGTGGCAGTTCTCCGAGTACAAGTTTTGACTGTTCAGGCTTTGTGTCATGGGTGATTAACCAATCTGGAGTAGGAAGCGTGGGCAGACAAACCGCGCAGGGATTATATGATTTATGTACTCCAGTTTCTAAGACACAGGCAAGACCGGGAGATTTGGTGTTTTTTACAGGGACTTATGATAGCGCTGGACCGGTGAGCCATATTGGTATTTTTGTTGGTGATGGAAAAATGATTCATGCAGGTGACCCCATTCAATACACCGGTATCGAAACGGCATATTGGCAAAAACATTTTTATAGTTTTGGTAGAATTTGAATCAATCGCATGGTATATAAGGAAACTGCTTGACGGTGCTATAAATATGTAATAATACTATAAATGAGCAAAAATAATGAAATGCACAAATTTGTCTTTGTGTGAAGAATGTGCGATACGAGTTTGTTTTCCGCACAAATACAATGTTTTTGGCTAATTTTTCAGATTTGCTCTTTTATAATATGTAAATTATTTTCGGATAAGTTTTAATAGCGAGCAATTCTATTTATGAGTTGCTCGCTATTTTAGCATTAAAAATGATGTATGTGCTTGTTGGTTGTCGTGGGCCTCCTAAATGGGAATTTAAGTCATATTTTCCATTTAGGAGGCTTTTTTTATGCAAAAAGAGGAACGATACATTTGGATTGATGAAGAAAAAGTAATGGTTTCGGAAGAAGTATACCATACATACTGGCACTATCAGCACAAAGAAGAATATTTTATGCGTGATTTAAAGACGCAATGTAGAACGGTCAAAGGGGAAAAATATCCTCCTAGAGAGTGCTCTTATGAGCATCTATTGCAACAGCGTACAAGATTTGTGAGGGAATATTGTATGATGGACAATGTGGAAGATATGGTGATATCGTCTGTCTGTATGGAATCGTTGTTGAACGAACTAAAGCCTACCGATAGATATATTATCTATCAACTATTTTGGGAGCAGCAAACAGAAGTTGACGTTGCCGAGGAATTGGGCATAACACAGGGGGCGTTAAATCGACGAAAGAAAAGAATATTCAAGCGCTTGAGAAAGTTAATTACTATGAATGAGCAAATTTGAAATACTGCACAGAAAAACAAGCGAAAATTCTCTCTGCAAAAAACACTTGCGTCATATTTGTCCATATTATATGGACAAATATGTGCATTCTGACAGTTTTGCTCTAAGATATTATGACGAATAAAAGGGAGAATTCAGTGTTTTTTTGGATAAGATAAAAGGGATTGTCAAATTGAGTGGGTAACTCAGAAAGTTTTGTGTAAGTTGTTTCGATAAGTAAGTAGCGGTCTGAATGATTCGGTTCAGGCCGCTCCGGTTTTTCAAATGAATAAATCCTCATAAGAAATTGCCAAAATATTTTTCAGCGCTTTCAATTCATCGGGATAGATATGCCGTTGTCCGACTTCGATTTTCGCAAATGCGCTGCGCGTCATATCACAGCCATGAACTTGTAACTGTGCAGCTATCTGTTCCTGTGACAAGTTTCGCTCCATGCGAATTTTGCGAATGTTTTGTCCTATTGCCTTCTCATATTCCGCATTCATCGTCAACACTCCCAGCACTTATATTGGCGCAATATGTATTGATTTTATTGGATGAATGCGATAAGATTGCACTTATATAGGTGCAATTCTAAAATAAAGGAAGATGTTTATGGAAATGGATCAATCACGCTCTTGCTGTTTCACCGGTCATCGGGACATTCCATCAGTAGCACTATCAGCGCTCGCCGCTCAACTGGAAACTACGTTGCGCAACTTGATTGCAAGCGGCATTCGATATTTTTATGCCGGCGGCGCGCTGGGCTTTGACACGCTGGCTGCCGAAACTGTACTACGTCTGCGGGGTCAGTATCCGCAAATCAAACTTATTCTGGCACTTCCATGTCTTGAACAAACACGCGGCTGGTCTGCTGCAGAGGTTCTGCGCTATAAGAATATCCTACACCGCGCAGACAAAGTAATTTACACCGCTGAGCACTATACACGCGGTTGTATGCACCGTCGCAACTGTTATATGGTTGAACATAGTACCATCTGCGTGGCATATTGCACCCGCTCTACCGGCGGTAGCGCATATACGCTCAAGTATGCTCGTAAGAAGAAGCTATGCATTATTCTTCTGGCTGAACAGGCATAAGAAGCAGTATTATAACTGTGAAGATGAAGCTAACTAATCATAGTTATTACCATTCCTTTCCGCTATGTTACAAGGTACCAAGGTGAAATGAAACCACCCCTGACATGGCCAGTAGTAATTGTTAAAATATGCTTGAGAAAGTCACAGTACATGAAGATAAGTAGGCTCAGTTCCGTACTGGACTGAATGGTTATGTGTGTTGGAGGCTCTTTCAAGCACCAATGAGTAGGGCTTTGTACTCTGTAACCAGAGACGGACTGCTTCAATCTTTCAGTGAGCATTCAGTCCCTGCCTGTTCCCTCAAATACTGTTGCGAGGGGATGTGTCATGGTCAAAATCGGTTATCCCATCTGTTGCGGGATGAAAGTCTATAAATCCTTTGTTGTTGCCTGCATCGCCACTACAAATGCCCATGCGGTAACAACTTACAAAAGTAAGCGTTTCTCTATCTTTACAGGAGATTTGCGCCGGTGTGCTGCATGGCCCTCTGAAAACCACTGGAAAGATGTGTGCATGGAATCCAATGGGAAGTACTGGACTCCCATTTACAACATTCTGGAGCCTACCTGCAACATCGTCCTTGATCACCCCAAGAACGCGCAAGCAATTCATGGTAAGAAAACCGACAAGTGGGATGCCAAATGAATTGCCGACATTTTCAAGCACGATCTTGTTTCTGGTAGCTTTATCCCATCGATGGATGTCCACCAGCGCCGGAATTTGGTTCGTTACCGCTGGAAGATTACCAACTTCACTACCAGAGAGGAAAAACGGGCATAGAACTGCCTTACTCTTTCCAATTTCAAATTGGATAACGTATTCTCAGTTCGCCTCCGCAATTACTTCCTAGATTCTGGAAAGCCCATCTGAAAAGATAACCAACGTTTCCCGCTTCCGCACAAAGGGTATGAAAGCAACCGATGACAGGTTCTCGATGCTGTAGACTGAGAGATGTGTGCCCAATAAGCTCAAAAGCTCCACATCATTCGCGCTTATATGGACAGTCTTGCATTGTGTAAGCTTAATCTGGAATCTCTGATTCTATCTACTGCTGAGAAACATCGTCCTCAGCTCAATCTTATTACAGCGCTGGGTATACCGTTATTAGCATCATTTCTGAAATTGGTGTGGATATGTCCGTGTTCCCTACCTTGAAGCATCTCTGCTCATGGGCTAGAGTGATACAATAAAACCGCACACCCAAGTGATATAATAAAAAAGCAGAAAGGGT
>OERG01000088.1_pt1 | contig 22091 bp, 17 predicted proteins | sample 1539951 | NCBI WGS metagenome assembly OERG01 (sample SAMEA3891870, study PRJEB23780) | metagenome | biome: terrestrial biome; feature: animal house; material: Caecal content | place: Italy | collected 2015-05-05
CGAGGCCTTCCGCCCCATCTACATCATCAGCGGCATCTGGCAGGGCGCAGGCTGGGCCTCCATCATGTATACGGCCTCCCTGTCCACCGCCAGCAAGGACCTGAAGGAAGCCGCCATGATCGACGGCGCCAACCTGCTGCAGCAGATCGCCACCGTTGAGTGGCCCGCCATCAAGGACATGGTGGTCATCCAGTTCATCCTCCAGGCCGGCAACATCATGAGCATCGGCTTTGAGAAGGCCTACGCCCTCCAGACCGACCTGAACCTGAACTCCTCTGAGATCATCGCTACTTACGTGTACAAGAAGGGCCTGCTGGACGGCGACTACAGCTTCTCCACAGCTGTGGGCCTGTTCAACACCATCATCAACGTGATTCTGCTGATTGCCGTCAACAAGATTGTTGAGAAACTCAACGACGGCAAGGGACTCTAAGGAGGCACCGCTATGGCAGTCAAGACCAAGAAGAAAAAGAACAAAATGGCCATTTACACCACACAGGACAAGGCCATCCTGTACTTCGGCTACGTGCTGCTTGCATTATTTGTGGTTGCAATTGTGGTGCCGGTGGTGTATATTATCTTCGCATCCTTCATGGATCCTGTGACACTCCAGAACCAGGGCATCACCTTCGACTTCAGCAAGTGGACCCTCACCGCTTACGAGCGCGTCGCAACCGACGCCCAGATCTGGACCGGCTTTAAAAACGCCATTATCTATTCTCTGCTGTTCACCTTTATTTCGGTGGCTGTCACCATGCTGGCGGCCTACCCCATGTCCCTGCCCGACTTCAAGGGCAAGAAAATCTTCAACACCCTGTTCGTCATCACCATGTTCTTCAACGGCGGCCTGATCCCCACTTACTTGTTGATCAACAACCTGGGCCTGCTGGATTCCATGTGGGCCGTCATCCTGCCCGGCGCCTTCAGCGTCTGGAACATGATCATCGCCCGCACCTACTACCAGGGCATCCCCAATGACCTGCGGGAGGCCGCAGACGTGGACGGCGCCAGCGAAATGCTCTACTTCTTCAAGATCCTGCTGCCGGTGTGCATGCCGGTGGTGGCGGTCCTGACCCTGTGGCAGTTCGTCGCCATGTGGAACAGCTACTTTGACGCCATGATCTACCTGAACGACACCGCCAAGCAGCCCCTGCAGCTGGTGCTTCGTTCCATCCTGATCCAGAGCCAGCCTGAGTCCGGCATGATCGCCGACATCCAGAGCACCGCTGAGCGTGCCCAGCTGGCCGAGCTGCTGAAGTACGCCACCATCATCATCTCCAGCCTGCCTCTGATTGTCATGTACCCCTTCTTCCAGAAGTACTTTGACGCAGGCATCATGGCCGGCTCCATCAAGGGCTGATTTTCCCCCAAAAGCAACGCACACAGCAAGAAATAAAGATAAGGAGAACGATTATGAAAAAGCTGATTTCCCGCCGCAATTTCCTGAAGGCATGCGCCGTTGCCGGCTCTGCCGCTGCCCTCACCGCCTGTGGCGGCAAGGGCGGCTCCAACAACTCGGCCGCCGCCGCTGTGGAAGTGACCGGCCCCGTGGAGTTCCCTCTGGCTGAGACGGTGACCTTCACCGGCACCACCAGCTACCCCGCCGGCAGCGAGTCGGAGCCCAACAACCGCACCATCTTCAAGCGCCTGGAGGAGGCCACCAACGTCCACATCGACTGGACCGCCATCCAGTCCGACCAGTGGGGCGACAAGATCACCCTGACCATGGCCAACCCCAACACCCTGACCGACTTCATCTTCAGCGCCGACTTCTCGGACAGCAACCTGCTGCGCTACGCTGACCAGGGCGTCGTGATCCCCCTGGAGGAGTACATCGACACCTGCATGCCCAACCTGCAGGCCGTCTTTGAGAAGTACCCCGAGTACCGCACCATGTGCACCGACACCGAGGGCCATATCTGGGCCCTGCCCTGGATCGAGCAGCTGGGCGCCAACAAGACCGCTATCCAGACCGTCGGCGGCATGAGCTTCATCAACACCAAGTGGCTGAACTTCCTGGGTCTGTCCATGCCCACCACCGTGGATGAGTTCGAGCAGGTGCTGATCGCCTTCCGCGACAACGCCGCCTCCCTGCAGAGCGAGTTCGGCATCGACGGCAGCATCATCCCCATGTCCTGCATCATCAACGATGGCGACCAGGACCCCGGCATCCTGATCAACGGCTTCGGTGAGGGCTACGGCGACATGGACAAGGGCCGCCACATCGCTGTCACCGATGACCTGAAGGTCATCTGCGCCGCCACCCAGCAGGGCTACCGGGACGGCCTGGAGTGGCTGCACAAGCTGTACACCGAGAACCTGATCGACCCCGAGTGCTTCACCCAGGAGTGGTCCACCTACGTTTCCAAGGGCAAGGCCGGCCGCTACGGCGTCTGCTTCAGCTGGGACGTTGCCAACATTGACAACCTGACCGACTGGGAGCCCCTGCCCCCGCTGGCTGCCGACACCACCATCATCACCCCGCAGAACGGCTCCTTCACCAGCGGCTTCAACCGCGGCCGCTGCGTGGTTACCGCCAAAGCATCCAACCCCGCTCTGGTCTGCGCATGGCTGGACCAGATGTACATCCCCATCCAGTCCGCACAGAACAACTGGGGCACCTACGACGAGGGCGACGAGTTCGATATCTTTGAGATGTCCACCAACGCCAACGGCGAGCCCATGCTGAAGCACGCACCTCTGGGCGATGCTTCCCCCGTTGAGGTCCGTGAGGCCGAGTGTGTCGGCGGTCCTCTGGCTGTGCTGGACGAGTACTACGACGTGTACGTCACCTGCCCCGACGATGCCCAGTATCGTCTGGACTGGATCGAGCAGATCTACACCCCGTACATGACCCGTCAGTACGTCTACCCCAACGCATTCATGAGCAGCGAGGATACCACCGAGATCTCCAACCTCGAGGCGGATCTGAGCACTTACATGAACACCTGCAAGGCCAACTGGATCATGAATGGTCTGACCGATGCCGAGTGGGATGAATACCAGGAGAAGCTGGAGGCCTATGGCCTGTCCGACTATCTGGCTATTATGCAGAAGTATCTGGACGCCTACTACGCCTAATCTTCTCCCAAGAATCTAATTAGGAGGAATGGAGTGACCCTGGGCCGAAAGGTCCGGGGTAACTCCAACAGGAGAACAACATGAACAGCCCGATTTTACAGAAAGCCCGCACCTATGAGGCACAGTATGGCGAGGCCATCCCCGCCAGTGAACGTCCCGTTTACCATCTGACCCCCTGGGTCGGCTGGATGAACGACCCCAATGGCTTTTCCTTCTATCAGGGTCAATACCACCTGTTCTACCAGTACTATCCCTACAAGACAGTCTGGGGCCCCATGCACTGGGGCCATGCCGTCAGCCATGACCTGCTGCGGTGGGAGTACCTGCCGGCAGCCATGGCCCCCGATATGCCTTATGACAAAGACGGATGCTTCTCCGGCTCGGCAGCCGAGCTGCCCGACGGCCGCCAGCTGCTGCTGTACACCGGCGTGTGCAAGTCGGAGGATCTGAACCCCGAGGGCCACTATTACGACATCCAGACCCAGTGCGTGGCAGTGGGCGACGGGGTCAACTACGAGAAGATCCCCCAGAACCCTGTCCTGACCGTCAAGGATCTGCCCGAAGGCTACAGCAAGTATGACTTCCGGGACCCCAAGATCTGGCAGGAGCCGGACGGCACCTATTCCGCGGTGGCCGTGGCCCGCACCGAGGACAAGAGCGGCGCGGTGATCCTCTACCACAGCCCCGACGGCTTCGAGTGGCACTTTGTGACGGTGTTGGACCACTGCCGCAATGAGCACGGCCGGATGTGGGAGTGCCCCGACTTCTTTGAGCTGGACGGCCGTTACCTCCTCCTCCTGAGCCCCCAGGAAATGCAGGCCCGCGATGAATTCCACGCAGGCCATGCCACCATCTACCTGGTGGGCGACTACGACCCCGAGACCCACACCTTCCGCCGCGAGGACGTCCACCTGGCGGACTACGGCATCGACTTCTACGCCACCCAGACCCTGCTGGCCCCCGATGGCCGCCGGATTATGACGGCATGGCTCCAGACCTGGAGCGACATCGAGGACAAGCCCCAGGGCGCCAAGTGGTTTGGCCAGATGATCTGCCCCCGCGAGCTCCACCTGAAGGACGGCCGGCTGATCCAGGCCCCCATCCGGGAGCTGGAGGCCGCCCGCACCAACCGGGTGTACCACGAAAACGTGTCTGTGTCCCAGCCCACCACCCTGGAGGGCATCCGGGGCCGGGTGGCGGACCTCACCGTCAACGTGGCCCCCGACGGGGAGCTGTACCGCAGCTTCACCATCAAGATGGCCGCCGACGGGGAGTACTACACCTCCCTGACCTACGATACTTACACGTCCCGGCTGACCATCGACCGCAGCCACGCCGGTTCCCACTGTGACTTCGTCCACAGCCGCAGCTGCGAAGTCCGCCGCCAGGACGGCGCCCTGAAACTGCGGATCCTGCTGGACCGCAACAGCATCGAGGTGTTCGCCAACGACGGCGAGCAGGTCATGACGGTCTGGCTCTACACCCCCCAGTCCGCCGACGGCATCTCCTTCTCCGCCGACGGCAAGGTCAAGGTAACGGCAGAACAGTACGACCTGTCCTTCTGACCTTGTCCTGAGATCCTGTCTTCATCCTTTTCTCCTTCTTTTCTTCATCATTCTCCTTCTGTGCAGCAGCCCCGCAGCCAGTTCCGCACAAACTGGCCGCGGGGCTGTGTGTTTTTGTACCCACCCGCCCCCGGTGGGGGCGGCTTGGGTGCAGCAGAGGCGGCCAGCCCCACACAACCCGGCCCCAGGGCTGGGTCTTTTTGTACCCACCCGCCCCCGGTGGGGGCGGTTCGGGCGCAGCAGCCAGGGCCAGTCCCCCCACAAACTGGCTCCAGGGCTGGTTTTTTATGCCCACCCGCCCCCGGTGGGGGCGGTTCGGGCGCAGCAGCCAGGGCCAGTCCCACACAAACCGGCCCCAGGGCTGGATTTGTTGTACCCACCTGCTCCCGCCGGGGAACACAAAACAAAAGGGCGCCTGTCCTGTTGTACAGGGCAGACGTCCTTTTCTATTCCTGTCTGTAGATGGATGGTCGTTTATTCCAGATGGTCTAGCAAAAAGCTGATGAACTGCTCATAGGTCTGGCAGGAAAGGGCCGCTTTCAGCCGGTTGGGATCCAGCAGGATCATGGAAAGCGGCTCGAAGATATCATAGAACACCTTACGGTCATTGGGGTTGAAGCTGAGCATGATCACCAGGTTCACCATGGACTCCCCCCAGGGGATGGGGCTGCGGCTGATGTAAACATACAGCCCGGTCCTGTGGGCGTTCATCTTGAAGGTATGGGGGATGGCAAACTGCCCGAAGGCGGTGGAGGACACGGCCTCCCGCTCCAGCACCTGTTCCTCAAAGTCGCTGCCGGTATAGCCCAAAGCCTGCAGCCGGCCGCACATGTGGTGGATGACCCCCTCCTGGTCCAGCCGCTGGTCCCCGCACTCGAACAGCTGGGGGGACATGATGGATTCCAGGTTCCGGCGGAACTTCTGTTTCCGCTCCGCCAGGTTCATCTCCTCCACCTTCCGGTTGATGGTCATGCAGTCGGTGTTGGTCAAAAAGGGCGAGATCAGCACGGTGGGCAGGTCCCACACCCGGTGCAGCCGCACCGTACAGATGGCCAGCACATTGGGGGAGATATTTTCCAGGTCGTTTTCGTTGGTGAAGACGTTGGTCAGCAGGATTTTGCTGTTCAGGTGGCGGGTGATGCGGTCGGCCAGGGAGGAGTCCATGTTGTAGTAGCTGGGGCAGTACAGCACCGCCGGCACCCGGCTGGCCAGCTCCTTCTGGGTTTCCAGGGCGCCGCCCAGGTGGAGGGCGATGTAGGCAATCTCATCCTCGTCGATGGTGATGCCGGTCTGTTCCATGATGGTGCCCGAAAGCTGCACCGACACGTCGTAAATCAGGGGGCAGGTCTGGCGGATTTCCGCCACCAGCGGGTTTTTGCACAGGGACCGGGCGCTGGCCCGGATCAGCAGGTTGTGGATATGCAGGGCAAAGCGGATGAAAAATTCCGGCTCGCTCAGGTCGATGGCGTAGAACTCCTGCACATTCTGGATCAGCTGCTGCACCAGGTCCACGCAGTCCTTGCCGATGTAGGTGGCCAGGTTTTCCATGGTGACCGACTGATAGTCCAGCGCCGAGGCCCGGGAAATCAGCAGCAGGGCCAGCTCATAGCTCTCGGTGGGAGAAAACCGGATGGAAAAGCTTTTTTCCAGCCGGCCGATGAGCTTCCTGGCCAGATCCCGCTCCTGGCCGTTCATCTGTACCGTCTGGGGGATCTGGTCCCCCGTGTCGCAGCCGTTGCTCAGCCGGTTGATGGCAATGGCAATGTGCAGCAACAGGTTCAGCAGGGAGTAGTCGTTGATAAAGTAATGGCACTCGGTGAGCACCTCCAGGACGTCGGTGCGGATCTCCTCAATGTCAGTGGAGGGGAAAGCCTCCTGCAGGGCGTCGATGCTGGTGAAGGCCGAGGAAGATTCGTGGTACAGCAGGCTGCTGAGCAGGCGGCGCTTGTTGCGCTCGGTGCCGGTCAGGCTGACCGTGTCCGAGGAGACGGTCAGGGTCAGGTCATAGTCCCGCGTCAGCCGGCGCATCCGGCCCAGAAGGCTGCGGAATGTGGTGGTGCTGATGTAGATTTCATCGCACAGGTCGTACAGGTTCAGGCTGCTGCCGTTCTGGATCAGACGGTTCAGGACATAGTTGCAGCGCTCCGCGGCGGTCTGGGGGATTTCGTTGGGCTCGTTGTGCAGGATTTTGCGGGCAATCTGGGGCGAAATCTGATAGCCCGTGGGCGTGGAGGAGATGGCCCCCGGATACTCGCTGTTGATCTTATTCAGATAATTGTGTACGGTACGCACAGAAACACCCAGGCGGTTTGCCAGCTGGGTGGCGTTCAGGCTCTGGTTTTGTTCCAGAATCGCCTGTACCAGTTGGTCCTGTTTGTTTGCCATTTCCTAATCCTCTTGCTTTCTTTTCCTGTTCCATTCCGGCGGCAGCCTGCCTGCTGCCCGCCTTCACATTATAATGTATCTTTCTACAGATTGTAAAGATCGCTATTTTCACAGGAGGTCTGCAAAAACTCTTTGTCAAATCAGCCAAAATGTCTAGATTTTTCCGCATCCACCTGCACACCCCCTCTGCAATTTGCCGGATTGTACAAAAGGGAGCTCCCGCTTTTTCCCATCTCGCCTGTTTTCATGCAAAGTATGCAAAAGCTGGTTTGAATCCGGGAAAAAAATGCAGTATTCTGACATCACAAAAGGCGTTGCAGTAGAACGCGAAACACATAAGAAATGAGGAATGCATCTATGAAAAAGCACAATGTTCTGTTGGTCTGTGGTTCCGGCGCATCTTCCGGCTTTATGGCCGCCAATGTGAGAAAGGCCGCCAAGGCCCGCGGCATCGACATCAGCGTTAATGCCCGCAGCGAGGCCACCGTGGAGGACTACGTGGACGAGATCGACTGCCTGATGATCGGCCCCCACCTGGCCTCCCTGAAGGGCGATATGGAAGAGATCTGCGACGGCTACGACGTCAAGGTGGCAGTCATCAGCCCCGAGGCCTACGCCAACCTGGACGGCAACAAGTGCCTGGATGAAATTCTGGCCCTGTTCGGAGAGTAAGCGGACGCTCCGACCCAAATAAATTCTTGCAAGGAGGACATCATTTATGAACAAATTCATGAAGTGGCTCGAAGAATCCTTCGCGCCCAGGCTTCAAAAAATCACCAACCTGATCTGGATCGTGGTCATCAAGGATTCGCTGCTGCAGATCCTGCCCTTCATCCTGGCCGGCTCCATCTTCTGCTGCCTGGCCATCCTGAACGACTACTTCCCCAGCCTGCCCAGCTTCTGGACCCCCTTCGGCTGGACCATGAGCAAGATTTCGCTGATGGTGGCTTTCCTGATCCCCTTCAACTACTGTGAAAAGAAGCGCTTCCGCAAGCAGCGCATCATCGCCGGCATCACCGGCCTGATGCTGTTCATGATCTGCGTGGAGCCCGAAATCATCGCCGACAACCAGGCCGGCACCTTCGGCCAGGGCCATGACGCCTACGGCGCCGGCGGCATGTTCGTCGCCATCCTGGCCGGCATCGTGGCAGGCCTGATCTTCGGCGCCTTCGCCAAGTTCTCGTTCTTCAAAGAGGATTCCGCCATCCCCGACTTTGTCCGCCAGTGGTTCGACGCCCTGCTGCCCATCTGCCTGACCATCTGCCTGGGCTGGATCGCAGTGGACATCCTGCACTTCGACATCTACAACACCGTGGTCGCCGCCCTGAGCCCGCTGCAGAGCTTCGCCAACACCTGGTACGGCATGACCATTATTCTGTTCCTGTACTGCTTCATCTATTCGATGGGCATCTCTACATGGGTGCTGACCCCTGTTTGCGAGCCGGTCAAGCTGGCCGGCATCGCCACCAACCTGAGCCTGGTGGCCGCCGGCACCGCCACCGTGGCCAACCTGAGTATCTTCACCGAGACCTTCATCTATACCTGCTACCTGTGGATCGGCGGCGTGGGCGCCACCTTGTCCCTGGTGCTGCTGATGTGCTTTGCCGCCAAGTCCCGTGAGCTGAAGGCCCTGGGCCGCGCCTGCCTGATCCCCGGCATCCTGAACATCAACGAGCCTGTGGTCTTCGGCGCCATCGCCTGGAACCCCCTGCTGATGATCCCCATGTGGCTGCAGGGCATCGTCCTGCCCCTGCTCACCTGGCTGTTCACCAAGGTCATCCCCCTGGCCCCCATCCCCCGCATCCAGTTTGAGCTGTGGTACTGCCCCTATCCCATCAGCACCTTCATTTCCACCCAGGGTTCCGTCATGGGTGTCCTGTTCGCCGTTGCCACCTTCTTCGTTTCCGGCCTGATCTGGTTCCCCTTCTTCAAGGCATACGATGCCCAGAAGGTCCGCGATGAACAGGCTGCCCTGAAGAAAGCCTAATTGAATCCGCCGGACCTGTCCCGGCGCAACCCGCGCCGGGGTGGGCTTCCATCCCGGCGCTTTCTAAAAATACAAAACCATAGAGTGGTAGAGAGGTACTTATCATGGAAGAAACCAGCCCCATGTCTGGCATGAGCCAGGAAGAAAAAGACGAATATGTGATGAACAAGGCCATGGAGATCATCATGAACTCCGGCGACGCCCGGGTCCATGCCAGCAAAGCCATGGACTGCATCGCCAAAGGCGATTTTGAGCAGGCCAAGGCCCTGCTGAAAGAAGCCGACAAGGTCCAGGCCGCCGCCCACAACATCCAGACCGACATGATCCAGGGTGACATCCGGGGCGGCGACGAGAAGATGGGCTACTACGTCCTGTTTGCCCATGCCCAGGATACCCTGATGACCATCCAGGTCGAGATCAACATGACCAAGAGCATGCTGAAGCTGGCCACCGCCTACCAGGAGCGCCTGGACGCCCTGGAAAAGAAAGTGAACGGCGAGGGCTGACTTTTACACAACTGTATAAGGAGAAACTGCTATGGAGAAAATGAGCAAAATCACCGGCCTGCCCGACAATTTCATCTGGGGCGGCGCCCTGGCCGCCAACCAGATGGAGGGCGCCTGGAAGGAAGGCGGCAAGGGCTGGTGCCTGGCCGACATCAACCGCAGCCAGCTGGACATCCCCCCCGACCAGCGCTACAACCAGGAGATCGACACCGCCTACATCAAGCGGGCCATGGCCGAGGATGACCGCTACTACCCCAAGCGCCACGGCATCGACTTCTACCACACCTACCCCCAGGACCTGAAGCTGCTGGCAGGCACCGGCATGAACAGCCTGCGGACCAGCATCAACTGGGCCCGCATCTTCCCCAACGGGGACGATGAGACCCCCTGCGAGGAGGGCCTGGCCTACTACGACCGCCTGATCGACTGCATGCTGGCCAACGGCCTGGAGCCCATGATCACCATCAGCCACTACGAGATGCCCCTGAACCTGGCCCTCAAGTACAACGGCTGGGCCAGCCGGGAGCTGGTGGACTTCTTTGTCCGCTACTGCGAGACCCTGTTCAAGCGCTACAAGGGCAAGGTCCGCAAGTGGATCGTGGTCAACCAGATCAACCTGATCGTCCACGAGAGCTTCAACCATCTGGGCATTGCCGCCGACAAGGTGGACAACCTCCTGCAGGCCAAGTACCAGGGCGTCCACAACGAGATGGTGGCCTGCGCCATCGCCACCAAGCTGGGCCATGAGATCGACCCCGAGAACCAGATCGGCATGATGTTCTGCTCCAACCTCACCTACCCCTGCAGCTGCAAGCCCAACGACGTGTTCTGGAACATGCGCCACAACCAGATGGAATACCTGTACGGCGACGTGATGGTCCGGGGCAAATACCCCGGCTACGCCCTGCGGTTCTACGACGACAACAACATCCACATCGAGTTCTATCCCGGCGACGAGGAGGCCCTGGCGGCCGGCACGGTGGACTTTGTCTCCCTGAGCTACTACTACACCCGCCTGTCCGGCGAAGAGCCCTTCCTGCACAACGAGCTGGGCCAGATCCCCAACCCCGACCTGCCCGCCAGCCCCTGGGGCTGGTCCATCGACCCGGTGGGCCTGCGGATCTGCCTGAACGAGTACTGGGACCGCTACCAGAAGCCCATCTACATCACCGAGAACGGCCTGGGCGCCTATGACAAGGTGGAGGCCGACGGCTCCATCCACGACGACTACCGCATCGACTATCTGCGGGCCCACATCCAGCAGATAATCGAGGCCGTCAAGGACGGCGTGGACCTGCGGGGCTATTATCCCTGGGGCCCCATCGACATCGTCAGCTGCTCTTCTTCCGAGATGGAAAAGCGCTACGGCTTCATCTACGTGGACTACGACAACCACTTCAACGGTACCGGCAAGCGCAGCCTGAAGGACAGCTACTTCTGGTACAAAAAGGTGGTCCAGAGCAATGGCAAAGACTTGGGATAAGGCCCCGCTTTCCAGCCGGCTGGCGCCGGTGCTGGTGCTGATTGCCGCCGCCCTGTGGGGCTCCAACGGCATCTTCGTCAAGGTGCTCAACACCGCCGGGCTGAACGGTACCCAGATCACCGCCGTCCGCATGTGCTCGGTGCCGGTGCTGTGCCTGGTAATCCTGCTGGCCACCGACCCGTCCCAGCTCTCCATCCGCCCCGCCGACTGGAAATGGTTCATGCTCAACGGCATCGCGGGCACCTTCTGTTTTACCCTGCTGTACACCTTTTCCATCGAGTGGACCGGCATGGCCACCGCGGCGGTGCTGATCTACCTGATGCCCAGCCTGGTGATGCTGTTCAGCGTCCTGTTCCTGGGGGAGCGCTTCACCCTGCGCAAAGGCCTCTGCCTGGTGCTGAGCCTGCTGGCCTGCGGCCTGGTCAGCGGCCTGGCCGAGGGGCTGTCCCTGCGGTGGAACGGCCTTCTGGCCGGCCTGGGCTCTGCGGGATGCTACGCGGTGTACAACATCCTGATCGCCACCAAACTGCGGCGGTACAACCCGCTGACCATCGTCTTTTACTCCGGCCTGATTGCGGCAGTGCCCAGCGTGCTGTATGCCGCCCTCGCCGGGGACCTGCCGGGCATCGGCGCCGTCTTTGCCGCCCGCCCCGATGCGCTGGTCCTGAACGTCCTGCTGGCCGTGTTCTGCTCGGTCCTGCCCTATGGGCTGTACAACACCGCCGTCAAAACCATGGCCGCCAGCAAGGCTTCCATCCTGGCCACCTTTGAGCCCATTGCCGCCGCCCTGTTCGGCCTGGTCCTGTTCCAGGAGGCCGTCACTTCGGCCGGCTGGCTGGGCATCGTCTGTGAAGTAGCCGCACTGGTCCTGCTGCAGCTGCCGGAAAAACAGCACGCATCTTAAAAAGCGAAAGGGAGGCGTCCGTCCATGGAACGGCTGGAAACCCCAAAGAATTACCGCAAAAGCACCACCTATCAAAAGGGCAGCCCCGAAACCCGCCGGCTGATTGAGCGCTATCAGAAGGAGCAGCACATCAGCGAAGAGCAGATGGCCTGGCTGATGTATCTGGAAGACCTGCGGGCCCTGCCCAAGGAAGAGGTCCAGAAGGGCAACCGGATGGCCGAAGGGATGGTCATCGGCGCCATGGTGCTGTTCCTGGCGGTGATGCAGAGCCGGAACAAGGGGCTGATGCTGCTGGCCAGCGTTCTGGTGATCGCCATGGGCGTTGTCTACCTCACCGGGCTGCTGAACCCCTACACAGATACCCTGCGCAGGGTGAAACGGACCCTGAAAAAGCAGTACCCGCAGGTGGTCCCCTACCAGGCCTGGTGCAAGGAACAGGCCGGCGGCTCCCGCCCAGCGTCATCCTCCTGACATTCCTCATACAAAGCACATCCCCTGCTGCTCCGGCGGCAGGGGATGTGCTTTTGTCCTCTGCCCGGGCCAAAAAAGGCAGGCCCCCTCCGGTTTCCCGAAAGGAGCCTGCCTCTTCAAATCACAAAACAAAAACCGCCGGTTCCCAAGTCCAACGACCTGGAACCGGCGGTCTGGTCCGAGTGGCGAGAATCGAACTCACGGCCTCTTGAACCCCATTCAAGCGCGCTACCAAAACTGCGCTACACCCGGATATCGCTGCGGGCTTGTCGCTCGCAGCTTCATTATTATACCGTATTCGACCGGCTTTGTCAAGGGTTTTTTCGCATTTTCCGACGGGGTCAAAACTCCAGTTCCCCGTCCTCCTCCGGCTCTTCCCCGGCCCCGAAGGGCAGCCCGGGCACCGCCGGCAGTGCGGTGTTGCTGCGGGGCGCCGCCAGCGCAGCAAAGGCCACCGACTCGGCCCCCGCATCCGCCAGGGCCTGGGCACAGGCCGCGGCGGTGGAGCCGGTGGTGACCACGTCGTCGATCAGCAGCACCCGCTGCCCCGACACCCGCCCGGCGTCGGCCCGGAAGTTCCCCCGCACGTGGAGCAGCCGCTCCCGGCGGCCCAGGGTGGCCTGGGAGTCCCCCACCGTGATCCGCTGCATGGCCTGCAGGTCGGCGGGGATCCCCAGGGCCCGGGCCAGGGGCAGGGCCATCAGGGAGGGCACGTTGTAGGGCCGCTCCCGCCCCGAGTAGGGCACCGGCACCACCAGGTCGCAGTCGGTGAGCGGGGACAAAGGAGGCCGGGGCACTTCCACCCCGGCCTTTACCTGGATCTCAGCCCCGAACAGGGCGCGGGCCAGCAGGCATCCCAGCTGGACTGCCGTCCAGGGCTGGCCCTGGTATTTGGCCCGCAGGATCCCCTGCCGCAGCACCCCCTCATGCCAATAGGGGGCCGCCGCCCACAGGATGGGGGCGCCCTCCATCCCCTCAGGGCGGCGGGCCGCAGCGGTGGTTTTGGGCCGGGCCACCAGGGCCAGCTGCCGCTCACACTCGGGGCACCGGGGCTCAAACCCCAGCACCCTGCCGCAGAAGGGGCACCGCCGGGGGAACATCAGCTGGCACAGCTGCCGGAACCGGATGGAAAACCCGTCGTACCGGCCCAGGCCCGTCTCCCACATCAGTCCTTCTTGAGGGCGGTGAGCACCCGGACCTGATGGCCTGCGGTGCAGGAATCCACCCAGCCGATCAGGAAATAATCGTCCGAATTGATGGTGGGCAGCAGGGTGGGATAATAGACGCCCATGTGCCACAGATAGACCTGCATGTCATCGGCGGTCTGGTAGGTCTCGCCGGTGGCGGTGGTGACCTTGGCAGCTCCCAGGCTGCTGACCAGCACAGGCTGCAGCTGGGTCATCCCCCGGACGGCGCCGTTGGCCTCATACCGGACGCCGATGCCGCCGGTGAGCACCGGGTACAGCACATCGGTGGTGACGGTGGCGGCGCCGGTGCCGTTCATAAAGGTGTAGTTGGCGCCGCCGGCGATGGTGCCCAGCACATTGCTCAGCAGGCCGCTGGTGTTGTCGGCCAGCAGGCCCAGGGCCAGGCTGGTCCAGTGGCCGGTGCGGCCGGTCACTTCGTTCCAGATGTCATTCAGCAGGGAGCCGGTCAGCAGGCCCGACACCATCTTCATCAGCACATCGCTGGGCTGGATGCTGGTGAGGCTGCTGGTGGCAGAGTTGTACTTGTTGGTGGACCAGGCCGTCAGGCAGCCGTAGTTCCACACGTCGCCGGTGACATCGTCCAGCACCAGCCGGGAGATTTCCCCCTGGTCGTTGAGGGCGTAGTACCGGACGTCACTGCCCGACAGGGTGACCCCGTCCAGCCGTTCCAGCCGGATGGTCTTGCCGCTGCCCTCGGGGGTGGTGTCCAGGATTTCCACGTCGTTGGCCAGCCTGTACTCCCCCAGGGTGTGGTTGGCGGCGCTGAACAGGCCGCTGACCTGCTTTTTGGAGATGGAGCTCAGGGTCTCGCCGTCGGTGCCGGTGGTGATGGACACCAGCCAGCCGGTGGGATAGTTCAGGTTCTTGTCCACCTGGACGCTGCGGACGGTGCCGTCGGTGCACAGCACCTTCACCGTCTGCATGATGTCAGCACCGTTGTCCACCACCAGGGACCGGTTGGAGGACTGCACTACGCCGTAGTAGCTTTGGTCCACCTCCTCGCCGGTGAGGATGCCCACGGCTACGTCTTCCATCCCCAGCAGCAGGGTCACCACCTGGCCAACGCCGCCGCCCGACAGGGTGGAGATGCGATAGGCCACATCGGTGCTGCCGATCTGGTAGGTGACGCCGGCCACCGTCACAGAGGTGGGGGCGGCGGCGTTGGGGGACACGGCGGTGATCCGGCCCGAGGCCTTGTTGGTGTAAATCCACAGGGAGTTGAGGCTCTCGCTGTAGTAGTAGACGTCGTTGATGTGGAGCTCAGCCGAATCCGACACCTCGCCGTTGCGGTAGACGGTGGTGGGGGTGATGGGCAGCACATCCCCTGCCTGGGCCACGAAGGGGCCCTTCAGGCTGGCGGCCAGGATGCTGGAGGTGTCCACCTGGCCATCCGAGACGGTGAGGCCGATGGAGTTGCCGTAGACCGAGCCGCTCTTGCTGATGGCGGTGAGGGTGTTGTACAGCAGCACGGCGCAGTCGGTGAGGGTCATGGCCTCACCCTGGCTGCGGTTCAGGCCGCTGCGCAGCCCCAGTTCGGTGGCCTTGTTCAGCTGGGCCGCCGGGAAAGCGCCGGTCATGTCTTCGGTGGTGTAGCCCAGCACCTTCAGGGCCGCATTGCAGGCCACTTCCAGGGTCACGGGGTCATTGGGGCGGAAGGACCCGTCGGTGTAGCCGTTGAGCCAGGCCTGCTGGACCGCGATCCGGATGTAGGGGGCATAGGCGGTGTCGCTGTTGACGTCGGTGAACAGGCTGCCCACCTGGGTCTGCTCGTTCACCGTCTCCCGGTAGGCCGACACCAGGGTCAGCATCCGGGCGAACTCGCCCCGGGTGACCTGGGCGTTCAGCTCCTCCGAAGTCTGGGCCGTCAGCAAGCCCATGGTGCGGGCGGTCTGGATGGCGGTGTTGCTGTTGACGGCCGCCGCCGGCAGAGCCAGCACCGGCAGCAGGATGCAGACCGCCAGCAGGAGGGACAAAAGTCTTTTTTTCATGGTTTGTACTCCTCAATGTCATTTCTGGGGGCAGGCATTACTCGTAGCGCAGCGCCTCAATGGGGTTGAGCCGGGCAGCGCGGCGGGCCGGCAGGAAGCCGAACACCACGCCGATGCCCACCGAAATACCGAAGGATACCAGCACGGCGGTGGTGCCGGGGCTGATGGCCACCGACTGTCCCGGCGCCACCAGGGGCACCACGGCGGTGGCCGCCGCCGACAGGCCGTAGCCCAGCACGATGCCGATGAAGCCGCCCAGGGCCGAAGTGGTGCCGGCCTCCACCACAAACTGGAACAGGATGGTGGTCTCCCGGGCGCCCAGGGCCTTGCGGATGCCGATTTCCCGGGTGCGCTCGCTGACCGACACCAGCATGATGTTCATAATGCCGATGCCGCCCACCAGCAGCGAGATGCCGGCGATCAGGGTCAGCACCATCACCACCATCGAGATGGTCTGGTTCATCTGCTCCAGCAGCTCGCTCATGCTGTATACATAATACGAATCTTCATTCTGGTAAATTGCGTACAGCGCCTGTTCAATGGTGGATTTTGCCTGGCTGGCGTAGTTTTCGTCGGCCATGATGACGGTGTAGCTGTCCACCATGGTGCTCTGGTTGATCCGCAGGGCCACCGTGTAGGGGATGTAGACCCGGTCATCCTCGCCGCCCTCCTGGAGCTCGGGGTCGGTGGTCTTGGGGCTCAGGGTGCCCACGATCCGGAACTGGTAGGCGCCCACCTTGATGGTCTCCCCCACCGCGTTGCCGTTGTAGGCCTCCCGGGCCAGGTAGTCGCCGATGACGCAGACGTACTTGTTTTCCTTCATGTCCATGTACTGCAGGCCGCGGCCCTCGGCGATGGTGTAGTTGGCCATGGCGGTGTAGTCCTCATTGACGCCGTAGACGCCGGTATACCGGTAGGTGTCCCGGCCCTCCTTGACGGTCTGGTTGCTGACCTGGACGTTGGGGGAAATATCGCTGAGGTACTGGGGGTTGTCGTCCACCACCTGGTACATGTAGTCCACGGTGGCGGTGCGGGAGGACCCGCGGCCCCAGATGGACACCGACATGCTGTTGATGCCCATGGAAGAGAAGCTCTCCCGCACCTGCTGGGTCATGCCGTTGCCCAGGCCCACGATGACGATGACGGCGGTGACGCCGATGATGATGCCCAGCATGGTGAGGATGGTCCGCATCTTGTTGCTCCAGATGTTTTTCAGGGCCAGCACAAAGGTATCAATCAGGAGCATTGGCATTCCCTCCTTCCTGGGCCGGGGCCGCCTGGGCGGCCTTCTGGGCCTCTTCTGCCCGCTCTTTCCGCTGGAAGTCCTCAAAGGCAGCTTCCAGCACCGGGCTGACAAAGGCCTCGGGGGAATGGGCGTCGCCGTCGTAGACGATGCGGCCGTCCTCCAGACGGATGATCCGGGGGGCCTGCATGGCGATGGAGTTGTCGTGGGTGATCAGGATCACGGTGTGGCCCTGCTGGTTCAGCTGCTGGAGCATCCCCAGCACTTCCCGGCCGGTGTGGGTGTCCAGAGCGCCGGTGGGCTCGTCGGCCAGGATCAGGGGCGGGTTGCGCACCAGGGCCCGGGCGATGGACACACGCTGCTGCTGGCCGCCGGACAGCTGGTTGGGGCGGCTTTTCAGCTTGTCCCCCAGGCCCACCTGTTCCAGCACCGCCTTGGCCCGGGCGTGGCGCTGGGCCCGGGGCACCCGGGCGTAGATCATGGGCACTTCCACGTTGCCCATCAGGTTCAGTTTGGGCAGAAGGTTGTACTGCTGGAACACAAAGCCCAGCATTTCGTTGCGGATGTCGGCCAGCTCGGCCCGGCGCATCTTGCCCACGTCCTTGCCGTTCAGCTTGTAGGTGCCGGCGGTGGGGACGTCCAGGCAGCCGATGATGTTCATGCAGGTGGACTTGCCCGAACCGGACTGGCCCACGATGGCCACGAACTCACCCTTTTCGATCCGCATGGACACATGGTCCAGGGCTTTGACGACGGTGTCGCCCATGTAGTAGTACTTGCACACCCCGTCAAATTCGATCAATGCGCTCATTTACACCCCTCCGCGGAACAAGCTGGTGCTGGGCGCGATGGCGCCCACCAGCTCGCCGGTGCTGTAGCCGCCGGTGCTGTAATCGCTGTAGTTCATGGTGCCGCCCACCACATAGCCGATGATGTCGCCCTCCTGCAGGCCGCTGGTGATCTCGGTGTAGTTGTCGTCGCTGACGCCGGTCTCCACCGACACATAGACATAGCCGTCGGGGGCAGGCATGGTGGTGTCAGCATTGGCGGCACTGGGGGAATCGGTGGTCACCAGCACATAGTCCCCCCGCTCGATGGCGGCGTTGGGGACGGCGATGGCGTCGGTGGCCTGCTCCACCACGATCTGAGCGTTGACGTTCATGCCGGGCCGCAGCTCGCCGTAGTCGTCCACCTGGACGGTGACGGGATAGGTGGTGGTGCCGTTGTTGGTGGTGCCCACCATGGACACGCGGGTCACCACGCCGCTGAAGGTGCCGTCCACCGAGTCAGCGGTGACGGTGACATCCTGGCCCACCGTCACCTGGTTGATGTCCAGCTCATCCACGTTGATGGTCATTTCCAGATAGCTCATGTCGTAGATGATGCACAGGTCCTTGCCGCTCTCGGCGTTCTCGCCCTGCTGGTAGTTGCGCTGGATCACGGTGCCGCTGATGGGGGCGGTGATGGTGTAGTTGCCCAGGGTCTCCTGGGCGTTGCGCATCGAAATCTCACGGCTGCGCAGGCTCTCGTAGGCGCTCTGGATGGTCTCTTCCAGGTTGTCGCCCGACAGTTCCAGGACGATGCCGTTGGCGTCCACCTGGCCGCCCTCGCCCACATAGATGGAGGCGATGGTGCCGGCGGTGGAGGTGGTCAGAGTCCGCTGCTCCCGGTAGTTGAAGGTAGCGCTGTTGGTGGAGCTGATGCCGTTGATGGTGGCGGTGGCGGACTGGGTGGTGTTCAGGGCGCCGGCGTTGGGGGCCATGATGGTGACGTTCCGCACCAGCACGTTGCCGGCGCTGAGGACGTCGCTGCCCGACACGTCGGTGACGGTGCCGTTCAGCACCTCAAAGGTGCCGTCCAGGGTGATCTGGGCAGCCTGGCCCACCTTGAAGTTGGCGGCGTCGGCTGCGGGGAAGGTCAGCTGCAGCACCATCTGGCTGGCGTCCTGGACCACGGCCACTTCCTGGCCGCTGGTGACCTCATCGCCCACCTTGACCTTCAGGGTGTAGACGGTGCCTGCCACCGGGGACCGGACATAGCGGTAGTCGGCGATGGTGTCATAGTTGCGCTGGGCCTGCTCCAGGTTGATCTGGGCCTGCTCCACGTTGGCCGAAGCGTCGCTGTTCTCGATCTGGTACAGCTGCTCGCCGGCGGTGACCTGCTTGCCTTCCTCCACGTTGCAAGAGAGGATCTCGCCCGACACCAGGGTCTTGACGGTGTAGCTGTGGGCGGGGTTCAGGGTGCCGTTGGCGCCCATGGTCTGGGAGATGGTCCGGCGGTTCACCGCTGCCTGGGTGTATTCGGGGGCCACCGTCACCTTGCTGGCCTCGCTCACACGGTTCACAATGAGGGCGGTCACCAGGGCCGCCACCACAACAAGGGGAATGATCCACTTGAGATACTTTTTCACTTTTCCAAGGCTGAACCCGGCCTTGGCGGCAGGCACCGCCTGCTGGTCGGCGGGCTCATCCTTCTTCTTTTTCCAGGTCATGTACTATTCCTCCTGATCTGCTTGTGCCGGGGACAGGGCCGGCCGGCCCCGAAACCCCGCGAACTGTGATTCTATTATAACACACCGCCGGTAACTAACAAGCAAAAGACCTTTTCTTTCATAGAATTTTTAAAAAGATCCTGTGGATTTTTCCCACTTTTTCATCCTGATTTCACAGCTCGACCATATTCTGTTCAGGAAAAATATCCTCAAAACCCCATTCAGTTTATCTTGGAAGATTCCTTTGCATAAACAAAACAGGGGCCGCCGCTTTCGTTGCGGCAGCCCCTGCGGGGTTGTGTATTTATTCCGGTTCCTCGATGGAGAGGTACACCCCGGCGGGGACGCAGCAGGCCCACTGGCCGGGCCGGCTCAGCCAGCCGAAGTCCTCGCAGACGTGGTCGGGGCACTGGCTGTCCAGAAAGGCAGCAGCCCCGTCCTTCACCTGGATGTGGACGATGTAGTCCCCCATCTCATAGTAGTAGTCGTGGTCGGTGTCCAGGGGGAGTTCCTCAACGGCCCCCATCCCAAAGTCGGCCACGGCCACCAGCCGGCTGCCGGCGGGGCCCCGATGGCCCACAGCCAGCCACAGCCCGCCCGCCGCCAGCAGCACCACTGCGGCAAACAGGACGTTTACCAGCCGGCGGCGGGGTTTTCCGGATTCAGCGCCGGATTTGCTCATCCAACGTAGGCGCTGGCCTGCTGGCCTGCGATGCGGCCAAAGACGGTGAAGTCGGCCACAGCGTTGCCGCCCAGGCGGTTGGCGCCGTGGACGCCGCCGGTGACTTCGCCGGCTGCGTACAGGCCGTCGATGACGGCGCCGTCACCGGCCAGGACCTGGGTGTCGGAGTTGATGGTCAGGCCGCCCATGGTGTGGTGGATGCCGGCGGTGACCTTGATGGCGTAATAGGGTGCGGTGTCCAGGGGGTTGGCGAAGCTGGTGCGGCCGAACTCGGCGTCCTCGCCGGCTGCAACGCAGGCGTTCCACTGCTCCATGGTGGCGGTGAAGGCGTCTGCATCCACGCCCATGGCCTGGGCCAGCTCGGCATAGGTGGAGCCGGTGACGGTGTAGCCCTTGGTGATGTAGCCCTGGATGACGCTGGAAGCGTCCACCATAGCCTGGTCGATCACCAGCCAGCTGTAGCTGCCGGTCTGGGCGATCTCGGCGGCGGAGACAACGTCGCGGGTGCCCACCTCGTCGGTGAACCGCTTGCCCTCGGCGTTGACCAGGATGGCGCCGTCACCCCGCAGGCCCTCGGTGATCAGGGCGGCGGTGTTGGCCTCCACGGTGGGGTGGATCTGGATCTGGTCCATGTCCACAGTGCCTGCGCCGATGGCCACGGCCATGTCAATGCCCTGGCCCTGGGCGCCGGCGGCGTTGGTGGTCATGAAGCCCTTCAGGTCGGGCTTGTACTGGACCACCATGTCCAGGTTGGCGCCGAAGCCGCCGGTGGCCAGGATCACAGCCTTGGCGTTGACGGTGACGGTCTGGCCGTTCTTGCCGGTGGCCTCGATGCCCACGGCTGCGCCGTTGGCGTCGGTGAGGATCTTGGTGGCGGTGGTGTTCAGCATCACCTCAACCCCCAGCTCCTTGCACTTGGATTCCAGACGGGGGATCATGTAGCTGCCCACAGACACCACCTTGCCCTCGTCGTCCAGGGGGCGGTGGATCCGCTTGACCGATGCGCCGCCGAAGCTGGAGACGCTGGGCAGGTCGATGCCCTGCTCGGACAGCCAGACGATGGCGTCTGCCGAGTTGGAGCAGAGGGTCTCCACCAGGGCGGGGTCATTGATGCCCTTGCCGCCGATCATGGTGTCCAGCTCCATCAGCTCCACCGAGTCAAAGTAGCCCACAGGGTTTGCCTGGTACTGGGCCCACTGCTCAGACACCGTCTTGGCCAGGGCGGTGATGGTCTCGTTGTCGGCGTAGCTGCTGGCGGCGGTCTCCAGGGTCTTTTCCACGCCGGCGGCCTCGTTGAACTCGTTCTCGTCCTGGGCGGGGGTCTTGGCAGCGTTCAGGCCGCCGGTGGCGCGGACCGAGTTGCCGCCCACCATGGCCTGGCTCTCCAGGATGACCACGCTCTTGCCCTCGTTGGCAGCAGCGATGGCGGCGGTCATGCCGGCGCCGCCGGCGCCCACCACCACGATGTCGGTGTCAATCACCTGGTCGTCGGCGGTCTCGGAGGCGCTGCCATTGCCGGTGAAGTCGGCTGCGTCCAGGCCTGCCTCGGCCAGGGCGGCGGCCAGGGCCTGGTTGACGGCGTTGGAGGTGATGGTGGCGCCGGCCACCACGTCGATGGCGCCCTTGTTGCCCGAGACGATCTCCTCGGGGGCGTTTTCGATGACCACCGAGCCGATGCCCTCGGTCTCGCCGTCGCCGGTGATGACACAGTCGGTGATGGCGCCGTCGGTCAGGGTGACGGTGACGGTGACGTCGCCGCCCATACCCTGGGCGGTGCCGGTGTACTCACCCGACACGCCGCCCGAAGCGGCCGTGGAGGATGCGCCTTTGCCGCAGGCGGTGAGGCCAAATGCCATGACGGCGGCCAGGGCCAGGGCTGTAATGCGTTTTCTCATATTCTTTCCTTTCTGCTTACAGGAATCCGCGCCAAACGGACGCAGACAGGCCCGTCCTGCCGGGCCCTTCTGGTCGATTGTACCGGATTGTTATCCCTTTGTCAAGGCGCAGAGGAAAATTTCATTTCTTTTGTAGGATTCAGGAAACTTCTTCGATTGATCAGGTGTTTTGTTGTGTGGGCTTTACAAACCAGATGCATCC
>OERG01000094.1_pt1 | contig 20939 bp, 20 predicted proteins | sample 1539951 | NCBI WGS metagenome assembly OERG01 (sample SAMEA3891870, study PRJEB23780) | metagenome | biome: terrestrial biome; feature: animal house; material: Caecal content | place: Italy | collected 2015-05-05
GCCGTTTTTGTCGCCCGACTTTATTGATCTTCTCAAAGTAAAGGCGAATCAAGGCGTTGAAGTGATTTTGATAACGGGAGATGATCGTTCATCGCGGTTTGACCAAACCGGTCAAGGAGAAGTTATTCGTCGGTTGATTACACAGCAAAAATTTGTAAATGCGGCTGCAAAAACAGAAAAGGATAAAAAGGTTCGATGGCTCCGTATTGGCATGATACTCTCAATCGTATTAATTTTTGCTTGCTTGTTGTTTATGCCTTCGTTAAAGACCAACCTTTCTTTTTCTGCTTTATGTATAATCGCCGCTGTGATTTTTTCGAACAAGTTAAAGGCGGCAAAACAGCTTCCTATATTTTATTATCAGTATTTTTCTGCGTTTAAATTTAAAGTCATCAAGCAAAAAGTAATGTTTGGGACTTCTTTTCATCTGAAGGCGTATTCGGTAGATGGAGAGACTGCTTATTTAGGGTCTTTGAATTTTACGGAATTCGGGTTTCATCGTAATATTGAATCTTGTGTCACCGTAACCGGATCAACTGCGCAGGCAATTGATGCATACATAAACGATGTGTATTGGTCGTGCGAAATGCCTTTCTATTCCGAGCAAGAAATTGTGCAAACATACTTTGACGAGTCGCCATATTAAAAAATAAAGGAGCAGACCAGAAGTCTGCTCCTTTGTGTAAAATGAAAATTATTGCAATTCCGGGAGAAAGTCGGCTAAAGGCTTATGCTGCGGGGCTTCCTCAGATTGTGCGAGGGTCAGCGCTTTGTTCCAGGTTTTTTCTACCTCATATTTCAAGAATTCTTCGAGAGAGTCTAACGCTTCCTGCTCGTCGTATTTGTTTAAACAAGCATAATATAAGCCTTTGTCTTCGTTGTATACGACCAGCGGCGGTTGGTTGTTTATCATAAAATAATAATTAAGCAGGGTTCTGCCGACACGGCCGTTTCCATCCGCAAAAGGGTGGATGCTTTCAAAGCGCGCGTGGAGATAGGCTCCCACCCTTAAATATTGTGTGCCGCTGTATGCATTGATTTCATCGACCAGCTCTTGCATATCTGCTGCGACCGTTTCCACGGGAGAGCCGACCTCGTGAATACCGGTCACATAGTCATGCTTTTTAAATTCACCCGGTCGCTCGCCGTTTTCCACATAGCGCCGTTCGTCATATGTGCCGCTTGTCAAAACACGGTGAATCTCTCGGATGAGCTCAACGGAAATCGGCTCTTTTGCAATGATTTTTTCGCGCAGAAATTCATAGCAGAGCTTTTGATTCTGCTGTTCAAAAATAGCGCGTGTGTCACCGGTGTATCCGGTAACCTTGCCGTTCTCAAATATCTCCCGGGTATCATGGTAGCTGACATCGGCATTTTCTATTTTTCCAGAGTTATATGCGAATATAATGCGGAAGTTATCCAAATACTTATCCAGGTCACTGGCGTCGGCGATGGCGTAAGACTGCCAAAGCGAAACGGTGTCTTCGTATTTTCCCATCATCATGCCTCCAATCACAAATAGTATATCATATTTTTTCTGTAATGTGGAAAATTTTTTACTTTGTGACATCGTGTCACAAAGTTCTTAGAGGGGAGTAAACCTATGGCAACCGCAAAAAAACTGCCCAGCGGGAATTATCGAGTTCGAGTTCATGTTGGGAATGGTAAGTATAAATCTTTTACAGCCGAGCGAAAAGCTGATGCCGAATACGCGGCCAATTTATATTTGCAAACCTGTAAGGACAAGCGCTCGACGACAAAAATCACAGTCGGCGAGGCAATAGACCAGTATATCGAAAGTAAAAGCAATATACTTTCACCGTCTACGATAAGAGAGTACAGGCGCATGCGCAAGCAGTACTTGAAAACCATTATTGATAAGCCGGTCTTCAAACTGAGCAATCAGGAGGTGCAGGCAGCAATCAACATTGAAGCGCAGACGCACGCCTACAAAACTGTTCGGAACATTTTCGGATTATTGTCTGCAGCTTTGAAAGGCAAAGTAGATTTGGATGTTGCGCTTCCACAAAAAGAAAAGATAAAAATCACAATACCAACGCAACAAGAAATCCAGCGGCTATTACAGTATGCAACAGGAAAGGAAATCGAGTTACCAATCCTATTATCAGCGTGTTTAGGCCTGCGCCGCGGTGAAATTGCGCCTCTGGATTATAGCGATATTGATTTTCAGAGAAAAACCATTACCATTTCAAAGTCAATGGTGTTAAATAGTTCAAGTGAATGGGTTGTAAAAAAGCCGAAGACCTACTCCGGTAATCGAACCTTAAAGGTTTATGATTTTATTTTAGATAAGGTGCAAGAACGCAAAGATGCGGAGCTGCCCTTGATTTCTTTGACGCCAAATCAAATCAGTGATGAATTTTCTTATGCATTGGAAAAAACGGGATTACCGCATTTTCGATTCCATGATCTTCGGCACTACAATGCTTCAGTAATGCTGTCACTAAACATTCCAGACAAATATGCTATGGAACGCATGGGGCACGCTACAAATAACATGCTTAAAACAGTTTATCAGCACACTATGCAGGAAAAAGAGGATAGTGTGGACGCTGCCTTGAGTGAATATTTCAACGCTTTGTCAATTTCTAAAGAGTAATTGGTGCTGCTGAACTTGATTTCGTGTCATATTTTCGTGGCATAAATGTTTCTAAAATCTTAAAAACCGTTCTAAAATCATAGAAAATTTTCTATGATTTTAGAAACACAAAATGCCGAAAGCCCTTGATGCAAAAAGAAAAACCTTGTATTCGTTGAGAATACAAGGTTTTCTTCGTTGGTGCGAGAGACGGGACTTGAACCCGTACGGGATTACCACACGCCCCTCAAACGTGCGCGTCTGCCGATTCCGCCACTCTCGCAGAGTGCGTTGCTCTTTTGCAACGGTGATTATTATAGCAAAGGTTTCTTGCGGTGTCAAGGGATTTTTCCAAAAAAAGAGAAGCTGTTTTTGTCTGCGCGGCGGTTCTTTTGGGTGCGCTTTCTAATATAGGCACACAAAAGAAAAATGTCTTTGACTGCTTCCCCAATTTTACGAATATGAGTGCGGCATTAACGCCGAAAGCGGCACAACCGTTCCCGCGTTGTCGACAAGAACCTGAATTTCATTTGAGTTATGCAGCTGCATCATAAATTCCCAGCAAGCGCCGCACGGCGGCAAGACCTGTCCGTTTTTATCAACCGCCACCACCATTTGAATGGCAAACTCACCGTTCGTAATCATTGTGGAAATGGCGTTGCGTTCCGCACACATCCCGAGGGAACAATCGGTATCAATGCAAACGCCGGTGTATACATTCCCTTTTCCCGTCAACACCGCCGCGCCCACGCCGCCCGAGCACATTTGCGCACTGATTCGTTTGGGATTGACGACCGCCTTTGCCGCGTTGTATAACGCTTCCCAGTCTTTTGTTATGGCCGTTTGACTCTTTTTTGTAAACTTCAAGGCAATGCTCCTTTGCTTGGCTGTTTATGGGGACGGACTGTCACTCCCGCCAGAATTTGCGGTCGAGGCTTCGGTACTGTATCGCTTCGGCGACGTGCGGCACGTCCACTTGTTCAGCGCCGTCGAGGTCTGCAATCGTGCGCGCCACGCGCAGAATTTTATCATACGCCCTTGCGGAAAGACCGAGTTTTTCAAACGCGTTTTTCAAAAGTGTTGCCGCCGCAGGGGTCGGGGTGCAAAATTCACGGGTCTGTGCAGCGTCCATTTTGGCGTTACAGGTGATGCCGGTGCCTTTCAGTCTTGCAAGCTGGCGCTCCCGCGCGCGGTTGACGCGCGCCTGAATCGCGGCGGAGGGCTCGGCTTTTTCGCCGGTCGAAAGTTCGTCAAAATCCACCGGCGGCACTTCAATGTGAATGTCCAACCGGTCGAGTAACGGGCCGGAAACCCGCGAAAGATAACGCTGCGGCGCGCCGGGCGGGCAGGTGCATTTTCGGGTCGGGTGCCCGTAAAAGCCGCAGGGGCAGGGGTTCATTGCGCAGACAAGCATCACTGAACACGGATAAGAAAAAGTTGCCGCCACACGCGCAATGGTGATTTTGCCGTCCTCAATGGGCTGGCGCATGATTTCCATTGCCGTGCGCGAAAATTCCGGCAGCTCGTCTAAAAACAAAACGCCGTTGTGCGCCAAAGAGATTTCGCCGGGGCGCGGCACCGTGCCGCCGCCGGAAAGCCCGGCCGGGGAGACCGTGTGGTGCGGTGCGCGAAACGGACGCACCTTGATAAGGGACACATTTTTCGGCAGTGCGCCGGCAACGGAATAAATTTTGGTGGTTTCGAGCGCCTCTTCAAAGGTCATGTCAGGCAGTATGGAGGGAATGCGCTTTGCGAGCATGCTTTTCCCCGAACCCGGCGGACCGATCATCATCACGTTGTGTCCGCCGGCGGCCGCAACCTCCAAAGCGCGCTTGGCTTCCTGCTGCCCTTTGACGTCGGCAAAATCCGGCAAATCGGGCGGCAGGGTGGTTTCGGTGTAATCGCTCGCCGAAACCGGCGAAATCGTCTCTTCTTTGCGCAAATGCCGCAAAAGCGCGTCCACCGTTTTAACAGGATACACATCAATGCCTTTGACTACGGCGCCTTCCGCTAAATTCTCATACGGAATGTAAATTTCGCGAAAGCCTGATTTTTTCGCTTCCATCACCATCGGCAAAACGCCGTGCACGCCGCGTACTCTGCCGCTTAACGACAGTTCGCCTAAAAATGCACAGCCTTCGGTGTCGCATTTTAATTGCCCGGTCGCTTTTAAAATCGCTATAAGCACCGGCAGGTCATAAATCGGCCCCTCTTTGCGAATGTCCGCCGGGGCGAGATTAACCGTAACGCGGCTGACGGGAAAATCCAAACCGCTGTTGCGAATGGCGGCGCGCACGCGCTCCCGACTTTCCGACACCGCCGCGTCGGGAAGCCCCACCATGTCAAACCGCGGCAGTCCCGCCGACAAATCCGCCTCCACGCGGACCGGATAGGTTTCCATGCCGAACAGCCCCACGCTGTTAACACTTGCAAACAAAATACCACCTCCGAAACTGGTTTAATTATATCATAAATCCCCACATTCTTCAATCGACACTTTTCTGTTTGCCTTATACGGCGTTTTGTAGTATACTGTTGTTATCCACAAAACTTTCAATCTGATGGGAGGTTTTCCTATGAATGATATTCATGCTTTGTATGACCTTTGGTGCGAAAAAGCAACGGCGGACAAAGATTTGCTGCCGGAGCTTGAAAGCGTAAAGGGCAATGAAGACGAAATTCTCGACCGTTTTTATAAAAATCTGGAATTCGGCACGGCGGGGCTGCGCGGCGTTATCGGCGCGGGCACAAACCGTATGAATGTGTATACCGTCAATCAGGCAACACAGGGCCTTGCCGATTATCTTAATGCGGATTTTGAAAACCCGTCGATTGCCATTGCTTACGATTCGCGGATTAAATCCGACGTGTTCGCGCGTTCTGCGGCGGCGGTATTGGCGGCAAACGGCGTGCAGGTGCATTTGTACCCGGAACTTGTGCCCACCCCGATGCTTTCCTACGCGGTGCGCACGCTCCATTGCAGCTCCGGCATTATCATCACCGCGAGCCACAACCCCTCGAAATACAACGGCTATAAATGCTATGACCCCAACGGCTACCAAATGACCGATGAGGCGGCGGCAAAAACCTATGCTTATATTCAGAAAGTGGATATGTTCTCCGGCGTGCGGACGATGGACTTCGACGAAGCGGTCGCCGCGGGGAAAATCACCTATATCGGCCGCGAGGTGTTTGAGAACTTCTATAAAGAAGTGCGCAAGGCGCAGGTCAACCCCGACGCGGCAAAAGGTTCCGACCTTTCGGTAATTTACACGCCCCTCAACGGCACGGGCAACAAGCACGTCCGTGAGATTTTAAAAGAAATCGGCATTTCCGACGTCACCGTTGTTCCCGAACAGGAGCTCCCCGACGGCAACTTCCCGACCTGCCCTTATCCGAACCCCGAAATCCGCCAGGCGTTCGAGCGCGCGATTGCGCTTACCGAAACCAAAAAGGCAGATTTGCTGCTCGCGACCGACCCCGACTGTGACCGTGTCGGCATTGCGGTGCTTGACGACGGGGAATATAAGCTGATGACCGGTAACGAAGTCGGCGCTATGTTGACGGAATATGTGCTGTCCTCGCTTTCCGAACAGGGGAAACTGCCGAAAAACCCGATTGTCGTGAAAACGATTGTAACCTCCCGTTTGGTTGCGGAAATTGCCGCGGCTTACGGCGCTGAAACCGCCGACCTTTTGACCGGCTTTAAATACATCGGCGAATTGGTCACCAAGCTCGAAAAGAAAGGCGAAACCGACCGCTTTGTGATCGGTATGGAGGAATCCTACGGCTATCTGCGCGGCGCGCATGCCCGCGACAAAGACGCGGTCGTCGCTTCGATGCTCATTTGCGAAATGGCGGCGTATTACAAGCGTAAAGGTATGAGCCTTTACGACTTCATGCAAAGCATCTATAAGAAATACGGCATGTATCTCAACACGCTTTTGAACTTCAACTTTGAGGGCGCGGCGGGGATGCAGAAAATGCAGGATATGATGACTTCGCTTCGCAACAATCCGCCGAAAGAAATCGCCGGCGAGCGCGTGCGGCTGATTTCCGACTATGAAACGAGTGTCACCAAAGATACCGCAACCGGCGAAGAAACACCGATTACACTGCCGAAATCCAATGTGTTAAGCTACCGTCTGGACGGCGCGACCGGCGTAATCGTTCGCCCGTCGGGCACAGAGCCGAAAATCAAAATCTATGTCACTTCGGTGGCCGATACCCGCGAAAACGCACAGGCGAAAGCGGACCAAATTGCCGCCGATATGGAAAAAGCACTTGGAATTTGAAGGGACTAATGCAAAATGATGAACAGTAAAATTGCCGTTCGGGTCATCGCCGTGATTATGGCGGTTTTGATGCTCGCCACGACCGTGACCGTGCTTGTCAGTGTGTTCGGCAATATGTAAGAAGGAATTTAAAACAACAAAGACAAAGCCCGGTTTTCGACAGAATACCGGGCTTTGTTCATTAAAAGGCTGAAAAACGACTTTTTATACAGATTACACAAAAAATTAGTTGACAAAACCGGGAATTATAGTATAATATTTTTTATACACTTGAAACTTTTGTAATTTGCCCCTGCGAGGTGGATCTGTTTGGCTGAACCGACAAAGACTGTGTCCGAACACGCAACCGAAGCGTTGGTTTTGGCTGCACAGAAGGGGGATCACGCGGCGTTTTCCCGCTTGATTGCGGATATGCTGCCGCTTGTGCGCCGCCAGTCGGCAAAATACAAAAGTATCCTGCTCGATTCCGACGACTTGCTGCAAGAGGGCCTTTTGGGTCTGATGACCGCGGTGCGTACCTATCGCCCCGGCGGGGAAGCGTCGTTTCCGACTTACGCGCGTGTCTGCGTCAATAATCGGATTCGCTCGGCGCTTCGCAAAGTTTCCGGCGCGAAACGCGTGCCCGAAAACGAGCTTGTCCCGTGGGAGGACAACCTCGGCGCGGCGCCCTCACTTAGTCTTGAGGAAATGCAGGATTTGCGGGAGGAATGCAAACAAATTCTCGACGCAATCGAGACCGGCCTTTCCGCAACGGAAAAAAGTGTGCTCAAGTTATTCCTTAGCGGCCTTTCTTATTGTGAAATTGCAGAAAAGATTGGTTCTTCGCCCAAATCCGTTGACAATGCGCTTCAAAGGGTTCGGCACAAGCTGAAGAAGTAAACTTAGAAACTTCATCGATACGCCCTTTCTCAGCAAGGAGAGCATTGACAACTATGCGGCGGTGCAAATCCGCTCGGGGTAAAAATATTTTTTTTCAAGCGAGGTAGCAAAATGTACGAAGACAAGACCATCATCTGCAAAGAGTGCGGGAAAGAATTTACTTTCACTGCCGGCGAGCAGGAGTTCTATGCTGAAAAAGGGTTTGTAAACGAGCCCCAGAGATGCAAAGCTTGCCGCGATGCAAGAAAGAACGCTGCGAGAGGGGAAAGAGAAATGTTCACGGCGACCTGCGCGGCCTGCGGCGGCGAAGCAAGAGTGCCGTTCCAGCCCCGTGACGACCGTCCGGTTTATTGCAGCGAATGCTTTGCAAAGATGAAGGAGCAACAGGCATAAGGTTTTAACATAGTTTAAAATAAATATGCAAAACCCACCTGCATCGTTTGGTGCAGGTGGGTTATTTTTTATAAAGCTTATGTAAAGGAGTTTAGCCTTACAGAAAAGCTCAAAAATTTTGACAGGCTTTTATTTATAGATGCCGATTTCTACGCGCAGTTTGCCTTTTTTGGTCTCGCGCGCTACGCCGTCAAAAATAAATCGCCCGAGTCCTCGAACGGAAATAATGTCGCCTTCCGTCGGCGAGAAGTCCGATTTTGTTATTTCGCGGCTGTTGACAAACACGCGACCTGCGGCAATGCGTTTTTGCGCGTCTGCGCGGGAAAGGCGAAATACTGCGGCGCAAAGCGCGTCAAGGCGAGTTCCGGCAACCACAACTTCCGAATATTCCGGCGCGCACACCGCGTCCGGCGGCAGGGCTTCCACAGCCGAACAGCGCACCGTGGTGTGTTTTACGCGCGAAAGCTCCGAAAGAATACAGGAAACGACCGTGCGCATGCAAAAGACATAGCCGCAGTTTTCCGTTACGACAATATCGCCGATCATTTCCCGGCGAAGCCCCAAAGAGAGCAGTGCACCCAAAAAATCGCGGTGGGTGAGCGCGTCGGCGAATTTCTGCGCTGCGGGCGCAATGCAAATCCACTGCGCCGGAAGTTCGTCCGTTTCCGGCGCTTCTGTAAACCCGAAACAAGCGATTCGCCGCTCCGCTTCTTTGTAGCCGCCCCAAAGAAACACCGGCGAAGAAAAGCGGGTCTCTTCTAAAACGCTTTGCTCGTGCATATCTAAAAAGTCGGAAAACACCGGCGTTCGCCGCGTGTCAGCGCGGTCGCAAAGCTCCGAAAAGCGTCTGCGGAGCGCTTCTTTGTCGTCTTGCATGGTTACGCGTCCTTTGCTTCACTTTCAGGGCTTTCCGTCTTTTTGTGGCGGTGAATGATGAACCGGTTGCAGGGGTAAGTCCAAATGGACGGAATGAGCATGCCGATAATTTTGATGATTAAATCCCAAAGGTTGCCAGTTAAGGCGTGTGCCTGCGCGAAGGTCGTCATTGCCGAGCCGATCCAGCCGTTTGCGAAAATCGTGAAGATGACCATCAAGATATAAAGCACCATGCTCAGCGCGGGGTTCGCGTCTGCTTTAAAGGTGATTTTGCGGTTTAATACAAACGCAATCGCATAGCCGACGGTGGTGGAAATCAAATAGGTGTATAAATAGCCTTTTGAGGTGATGCCGATCATGTTGAGCGTCGGGTTTGTAATCGCCACCGAAGTCAGTGCGGCAAACACCGTGTTCAAAAACACCATATGTACAATCAGTTCAATAACCGAAGAACTGCCGCCCATAATCGAAAATTTGATGAATTTCCAAACCTCGGGGTGGTTCTCGGTAAACCGACGGAACGCGTTAGGTTTTTTGGTCGTGTTTTCAGGTGTCTGCAAGGGAAATCCTCCTTTATAAATTAAAACAGCTTAGCGAGCAATACAATCAAAATGATGATGGCTGCCAAAACGGCGAGCGCTTTTTCAATCATCGGAATTGCCGCGTCAAAACAGGTCGGCGAGTGGCGGAAAATGAAATCTTTAAACGGCTTGTGAAGCTTGTTGCCGACAAGGTCTTTAAATTCGAGCGTGTGGGTTTGATAGGTTTCGGGGTTTTCAGCGTCTAATTCAATGACCCGTACACCGCGGTGCACGCCGTTGCCGTATTCGTTAAAGCCTGCGCTTTGCGTAAAGCCCAAATCCACGTTGCGGTAACGCCCGACAAAGCTGTTTTTGTGGTCGTGTCCGACAAACACGGCAAGCACATCGCCTTTTTCCGCGAGCGCGTCAAATTCGCCGGTATTTTCGTCGGGAATTGACGGGGGCTCTAACAGCACGTCGCCCGCTTTGCAGGTGTCGCCCAACAGGTAATATTCGTTTTTGTGTATGCGAAACGCGCGAATCGCGCCTTTTGTGCCTTTTTTCACCTGCTTGAGCACGTGGTAATATTCTTGTAGGGGAATGTGCTGGAACACAATCGACGGCACGACCTTGCCGCCGTTATCTTCAATCAATTTGTCGCGGGTCTTTTTGTACCACTCGATTTGTTCTTTGGTGACCGCTTCATAACCGCCTTTTTTGTCGGTGCCGGAATCAATTAAATAAAGGTTAAACACAAGCTTTTTGCCGTCGGCGCTGTAAATCGGCAAAGCAAAAGTGCCGCCGCCGTCAATTTCTTCGGCCTGTTCCCCGACACAGCCCGGGAAGCTTTTGTAAATGTCCTCAAACTGGTCGCGGTTGGAAACACCGACTTGCCGGTCATGGTTTCCGAACGTCACGGCGAACGGAATCCCGCGGTCGGTAATCGGGCGCATAATCTTTTCAATCGTCGCGGCAACGTGCTTTTCAAGCTCTTTGCCCTTGCCTTTATAGGTGATGCCGTAGCCCTTAATCTGGTCGCCGGTCAAAACGACTAAATCGGGACGCTCGGCTTCCACCGCTGCGTTTAACAGGGCGAGCGTGTCCGGCGAAATGTTCGGGACTTCCTGAATGTCCGTAATTTGCATGATTTTAAATTTGTTTTGCGCGTTGAATTTCAGCATATATCGTGTCCTTTCATTGCTCCTCGTTCCTGTTTTCTGTTTGCTTTATCGGGTCGTCGGTTTGGGCAATTTTTGCCGAAGCCTTTTTGTGGCGAATTGCCTGCACAACCGCGGCTGCCGCGGCGCAGACGAGCGCGACCAAAATCAACAGAATCATCAGGTTCATCGGAATATAGTCATAGGCCTTGTCGCCGAGCAGCGTAAATAAAATCACGCGCGGCGCAATGCCGAGAAAGGAAAACAGCAAATATTTGAAAAAGTTATATTTGCTGCCGCCTAAAAATAAGCTGACAAAATCAATCGGAAAAACGGGCAAAAGCCTTAAAATAAAAACCGAAGCGTTCTTTTTGTTGTCCTGCATTTCGAGAATCCGGCGACCGCCTTTGTTTTGCGAAAGCTTCTTTTGAATCGCGTCGCCGCCCAAAAACAGCCCGAACAAATACGAAGCGGTAATCTCAATTAAAATGCCGGCCAAATTGATAAAAACCGCGGCGGCGGGTTCAAACGCCATGCCGACGGAAAGGTAAAAAATCGACGCCGGAATCACAAACACAAGCCCTTTGAGCAGGTAAACCCCCAACACGGCGAGCACAGCTACCGCAAGGGAGGGCGCCGCCTGCACCAGCGCGCGCACGTCAAGGTTGCGAAGCTCATCGTAGTACACCACAATGACGGTGAACACGACCGCGACAGCGGCGATTTTTAAAAACAACTTTAAGTAAGTTTTACGGTCTATTGCGAACACTCCTTGTGCAAAACTGCAACTATTGTAACATACTTCGTGGGAAAAATCCGCACTTTTCCGATGGATTTTTTTCGAAACTGTGTTAAAATATTGTAAAATCCTATGAAGAAGGCGAATGTATGCGATATTGTGTATTCGGTGCCGGCGCGGTCGGCGGCAGCGTGGCGGCGGCGCTCACCGAAGCCGGATTTCCAACCGATACCATTGCCCGCGGGGCGCATTTAAAAGCCATGCGTGAAAACGGGTTACAAATTAAGCGTGCGCACGAAGCTCAAAAAACGGTGCGCGTGCAGGTGTTTACCGGGGAGGAATATAACCGAACGCCGGACGTGGTGTTTGTCTGCGTCAAGGCGTATTCCCTCGACAGCGCCATTGACTTTTTAAAGCGTGTTGCAAAGCCCGGCTGCGTGGTAATTCCGCTTTTGAATATCTTTACAACCGGCGAAACCTTGCAAAGGGAACTTCCGAACCTGCTTGTAACGGACGGCTGCATTTACATTGCGGCGAGCGTGGAAGCGCCCGGCGTGTTGGCGCAACAGGGTGATATTTTCAGAATTGTCTATGGTGTGCGCGACCGCAAAGACGATTGCCCGGTTTTGCACCAAATTGCAGAAGATTTAAAAGCCGCCGGGATTACCCCGGTGCTCACCGACCATGTCCGCCGGGACACGCTGAAAAAATATGCCTACACTTCACCTATGGCGAGCGCCGGGCTGTATTTTGACGCAGATGCGGCGGCGTTTCAAAAGCCGGGCGAGCCGCGCGAATGCTTTTGCGCGCTGATGCGCGAGATTGCCGCGCTCGCAAAAGCCATGGGTGCCGAATTTGATATTGATATTGTCAAAACCAATTTGTCGATTTTAGACGCGCTCACGCCCGACGCTTCTACGTCTATGCAGCGCGATATCCGCGCGGGGAAGTCCTCGGAAATGGACGGACTGATTTTCACACCGGTGCGGTTGGGGCGAAAATACGGCGTGCCGACACCGACTTATGAAAAAATCGCCAAGCATTTCGGCTTTTCGGAATAAACGAAAAAAACAACACCCGCAGACACTCTGCGGGTGCTTTATTTTACACATTTTCCGCGACTGCCGAAGCGGTGACGGTTTCCGCCGCAGAAGTTCCGGTTTCGGTTTCGGTTTCTGAGACGGTTTCTGTTTCAGTTACGGTTTCCGGCTCGGTCGTTGTCGGGGCGGGTTTGGTGGTCGTCAGCGCCGGCGTGTCGGAAATGATGACCGCCTGCATGCCGATCGCCTTGTAAGCCGTCTGCACGCTCGATTTCGAATAGCGATAATTTTTCCCCTGTAACGAGTCGTTAAAATAATAGCCTGTCGCGTCATACCCGACCAAAAGCAGGCAGTGCATCGGGGAAATCCAGGTAAAGGTCTCGTTTGTGCCAATTATAGTCCATGTGTGTGCGGGAGTTGGTTTCTTTACGCGCGCCATGTTCTGCGTTGCCCAAATGAGCACAGGCACGCCTTTGTCGATATATTGTTTGCAAAGCGCATCCAAAGAAACGCCGTAAACGGCTTTGACGCTGTATTTGTATTTGTCAATATAGCGGTTAACCGCGTTGACAATCACGGGAGCGTAACAACCCCAGCCTTTGTCGCTGTATGGGTTGCCTAAGAATACTTTGCGCGGGTCGTCGCCGAAGCGCGTGCCGGTAGAATCCATAAAAGGCGCTCGACCCTTCGGCAAATACCGGTCAATAAAAGTTTCCACCGAAATCGGCATGCCGTAATATTGAAGTGCCATGACTGCCGCCACGCTTTCACAGCCGGTGGGGTATTTTTTGCGCTGATCAATAAACGGTACGTTTAAGCACCGAATCGGGTGGTTTTTGCTGGTGTTTTGGGTAACTTTTTGAGGGAGTGCCGGTTCGTCGCGCTCGACGGGCTTTGTCGTGCCGACAGGCTTCGGCGCCGGTTTTTTGGTGGTCGTTTCCGACTGTGTTTCGGTCGGGAGTGTGGTAACCTCCGTGACCGTCGTGCCGGGCGTTACGGATTCCGCAACCGGAATTTCAGCCGCGTTTCGCCGGTGCACAATGACGCCGGTCAGACAAAGGCAGACTGCCGCTAAGAAAACACCGGTCGCGGCAATCCATATTTTTTTACCGTTTGGCCCTTTCAAATAGGCGGCGAACTTTCGGAACGCGTCACGTTTTTGCATCTTTTTCCTCTCTCCCTCAAGCAAAGCGCCGCTTAAAAGTCGGCGGCGATTGCTTCACAAAGCGCGTCAATCTCTGTAAGGTTTTCAGGCTTTACAGTAGACCGCAGGTTGACGCACGCGTCTAAAATCTGCATATTCTGCATCGAACCGATGATTTCCCGCATCAGCTTGCCGCTTTGCGGCGCCCAGGAACCGTTTTGAATGATGCCGACCGTGCGGTTTTTCAGCGCGTGCGCCGCAAGGTCGTGCAACAGCGTTTCCATGTTGCAGAAAATCCCGTTGTTGTAGGTGGTGGAAGCGAAAACAATGTGGCTGAAGCGGAACGCTTCCGAAACAATATAAGACGGGTGCGTGACCGATACGTCATACATTGCAAGATTGGTAACGCCGGCGTCGGCGAGTTTAGAAGCCAAAATTTCCGCGGCGTTTTGGGTGCCGCCGTAAACCGAGGCGTAGGCAATTAAAACGCCTTTTTCCTCCGGCTCGTAAGCGCCCCAAAGCTGATATTTCTCGACAAATGCGCCGATGTCTTTGCGCCAAATCGGACCGTGCAGCGGGCAGACATAGGCAATATCCAGCCCGGAAGCCTTTTTCAGAAGAGACAGCGTCTGCATGCCGTATTTGCCGACAATATTCGAATAATAGCGGCGTGCTTCGTCAAAGCCCTTTGCGGGTAGCCGCATTCGTCGGCGAAAATCGCCCCGCCGAGTGCCCCGAATGTGCCGAACGCGTCCGCGGAGAACAAAACCTTGTCCGCCGTGTCGTAAGTCACCATGACCTCCGGCCAGTGGACCATCGGCGCCATGTAAAATTGCAAGGTATGTTTGCCGAGCGTGAGGGATTCACCCTCTTTAACAATCTGGCAGCGCTCGTCCGCGTCAAAAGTGAAAAACTGTTTAATCATTGTCAGCGTTTTGGCGTTGCAGACAATTTTCACTTGCGGATAGCGCAAAATCACTTCGCCGAGCGTGGCGCAGTGGTCGGGCTCCATGTGGTTGACGACAACATAGTCAAGCGCTTTGCCGTCCAGCGCAAACTCCAGATTTTCAAAAAACAACTCCGAAACGGACTTGTCCACCGTGTCTAACAGCGCGGTTTTTTCGTCTTTAATCAAATACGCGTTATAGGACACGCCGTTCGGAATGGGAAATACATTTTCAAACAGTGCAAGTCTGCGGTCGCTGCCGCCGAGATACACAATGTCGTTTGTAATATTTCTTGTGCAATGCATGGAAGATTCCTCCGATATGTTCAAAACTCAAAATGCATACTTTATTTATTGTAACACAAGTATGCAAGGAATGCTATGTTTATCCTTCCAAAAATCGACGTTTCACAAAGAAAAAAACGGTGAAATGTTACTTTCACCGTTTTTAATTCTGTTTATTTTTCTTCTTCGGGAGCGTCTTTTTCTTTTTTATCACCCTTGTAAAAGCTAGCGACCAACCAGTAATAAAGGGGAATGACCAAGAACACAATCCAAGTCGGGCTCCAAAGATTTGCCAAAATGCCGAAGCACATATAAACAAGAAGCGCAACTTCCGGAACGGGCATCGCGAGCAAGCGCGCTTTTTTGTTCGTGACGCACAAAGCGCCGGCTAAGTGGTAATAAATCGGAAACAGCAAAAAGACAAGCCACGCCGGGTGCCACAAGTTTGCTGCGAAACCGAACGCCAAAAAGATAAGAACCACAAACAGCGGGAAGGGGAATTTAAACATTTTAATGGCTTTTTTCTGAAGCTCGGTTTTTTCTTTTTTAGCTTTCTTTTCGGCTTCGGCAGTTTCCGTTTCACCACCATCTAAAACATATTGGTCATTTGCTGTGTTCAAAAGGGCGTCTAACGACATGCCGTAAAGCTCGGCGAGCGCCATTAAGTTGTCGGTGTCGGGCGATGCTTCTGCGCGCTCCCATTTGGAAATCGCCTGGCGGCTGATACCGAGTTTCGCCGCGAGCGCTTCTTGGGAAAGCCCGTTTTCTTTTCTGAGTTGTACAAGGCGGTTTGCAATTTCAATATTCACAAATTACTCGCTCCTTTATCTAAAAGAATCATGGGTTTATTATAACAGTAGCAAAACGATTACGCCACCGCTTCCGGTTTACAGACCGGCTTTTCCGCCGCAACCGGAGTTGACAACGTGCGGTTGCGCAAAACGGGCAAAAAGGTTAATAGCCCATTTCCGCACAGTTTTTCAGGTGCTCATCGTAAGTGGCGGCAAAGCGCGCTTCATGCGGCGGCTCGGTGTCAATGACGAAATACAAATAATCGGTGTCGTCGGGGTAAAGCGCCGCGTTAATGGAACTCATGCCGGGGTTGCAAATCGGCCCCGCGGGCAGCGCGTCACAGCGATAGGTGTTGTAATAATATTTATAATGGTCAATTTTATCAGGATATTGCGTTTCGATGACGCCGGTGCAGTATTTCACCGTCACGTCGCATTGCAGTTTCTTGCCTTTGTCAAGGCGATTGTAAAGCGTGGAAGCAATCAGTGTGCGCTGTTCGGCGGTAAACGCCTCTTTTTCAATAATGGAGGCAATCGTCAGAATCTCGTGAACGGAATAGCCGAGCGCTTTGGCGCGCGCTTGCATATCTTCTGTAAATCTTGACGAAAATGTCGAAACCATTTTTTGAATGACCTCGTTCGGGTCGGTGTTTTTCTCAAACTCATAAGTGGCAGGGAACAAATAGCCCTCCAACGGGAAACAGACATTTTTCGCCGAACGGACACTGCTTAAAATGCTGAACTTCGACAAGTCATAATTTTGCGCAGCTTCAATAAACGCGTCGCTGCCGCAAATGCCTTTGTCCTCCAAAAGCCAGGAAAGGCGCACAAGCGTGTAGCCTTCCGGCACGGTGACCGTGACCAAATTCGATTGCGCCACGGGCTGGGTTTCGGGCGCGTCGGTGCCGTCTGCATAAACGCCGCCGCTGTAAGTGGTTTGCGGCGAGAAAACGGCGCTGGTGGTTGTGTCCTCTTCGTCTTTTGACCCACAGGAAACAAAAGTCGCCAAAAGAACCAAAAGCAAGCCGATAGAAATGATTTTGCGTCGCATGGCGCTCTCCTTAAACAACAAAATTTTTCTTATTTTATCATTTTTTTCGACTTTTTGCAACCGCGAAGCAAAAATCCGCAAAGGAAATTTATCCGACAATGTTGCGAAGCCATTTCCGTTTCCGATAGCGGAAAAGCCCGAGCACCGTTTTGTAAATTTCTTCCGACATCACCATGGCGTAAACGACATAAACCGGCTGTTTTAAAATAAGTCCGCCGAGCACCGCCATCGGCACGCCGATCGCCCACACGCCGGAAAAATCCAAAAACAAAGCGTACCGCGTGTCGCCGCCGCTGCGTAAAATGCCGACGATGATAATATAGTTGTTGGTCTTAAACGGCAAATATAAGGAGAAAATCAAAAGACAGGTCGCCGCCGCGGCAAACGTCTCCGCAGGCAGGTCGAAAATCGAGATAATGGCTTTGCGAAGCATGAAGAGCGCCAACGCCAAAAACAGAGAAAACACAATGTTCGCGCGCAAAAGCACATGCGCGTGCCGCCGGGCGTCCTCCAAGCGGTTCGCCCCCATTTCGTTGCCGAGCACCACGCCCGTGGCGGAGGAAAGCCCCGCAAACGCCGCAATGAACATTTCTTCAACCACCTGTGTCGCGGTAATCGCCGCCATAGGCAAAACGCCCATTCGCCCGTAAACCAAAGCGTACATGGTAACGCCGATGCCCCAAATGGATTCGTTGAAAATAACCGGCAGCGCGATTTTGAAAAATTTGCGGACGAAAGCCCTATCAAATGCGAAGAGCTCCCGCAATTTTGCAGCGCCCGCGCTTTTGGTGACGTAAACATAGGTCAAAATCGCAATGCACTCAAACAGCCGTGCCACAAGCGTGCCGATTGCCGCGCCGCGAAGCCCCAACTGCGGAAAACCGAGTTTTCCGTAAATGAGCGTGTAGTTAATCGCGGCGTTGATGCCGATGGCGCAGCCGGTAATCACAACGGTAAACGCTACGCGGTTCACTGCACGGTAAAAATAGGTGTAGCACTGGGAAATCGCCTGAAACGGATAAGAAATTGCGACGATGGTCAAATAACTCGCGCCCAAAGTTATCGTGCCTTGTTCGGGCGTGAAAATACGCATAACGCTGTTGGGCGCGAAAACGCCGGCAACGGTAAAAATCAGCGCCGCGCCGACGCCGATGCAAAGCGAAAGCCCCAACACCCGCCGGACGTTCTTTAAATCTTTCTTGCCCCAAAACTGCGCGGTCAAAATTGTGGAGCCGCCGGCAACGCCGAACAGCACGAGCGACAAAACAAAAAACACCTTGTTGGCAAGACCGACTGCGGCGAGCGACGCTTCGCCCAACGAGCCGATCATCACCGTGTCAATGACGTTTAAAAAGTTGTTTAAAAGCGCCTGCAACGCCACCGGCAACGCGATTGCAACGGTTTTCTTGTAAAAGCGCTTGTCATAAGGCTGTAACTTCTGCATTTCCCTTTTTCTGTCCCTTTCTTGCGAATACCACGATAGTGTATCATAGCCTATGCACTTTCGCAAGCAAAATTCCAAAAAAGCAAAACCGCCTGTTTTTCAAGGCGGTTTTTAATATTTTTTATTGCGACGCGTTATTGCGACGCGCCGTCCTTTTCCTGCCGAAACGCCTGAAACAGCGGCAGACATTCTGTGAAGAACTTTTGATAAGCTTCGCAGTAGTCTTCGCTTTGCCGTGTGCGCTTACACCCGCCGGCGCGGCACATCGGATAAAGTTTACACGCGCGGCATTTTCCCGGCACGAAAAAGCTTTCTTTTAAAAACTTTCTTGCGGTTTCACAGTTTGCCATCGCTTCAAAATCGTCGGTTAGGATATTGCCGAGCAGAAATTCGTCCGTACAGTAAAAATCGCAAGGGTAAATGTTGCCGTTGCTTTCTGCAACAAACTGACTGGAGCAATGCCCAAAAATCCCGCATTGCTCGGTCGGAAGCCCCCAAAACAGGCGCACCCAGTTGTCAAACTGGCGAACGCTGACATATTGCCCGCGCAGGTAGTCTTCCGTATAAAGGCGAAACACATGAACCAGAAAATCGGCATATTGCGCGCTTGTCATAAAAAGTTCGCTTTGTTCTGTTGACCCGAAAGGACGAAGACAGGGGATAAATTGTAAATAGCGAAAGCCGTGGTCTCGAAAAAAGCGATAAACACGTTCGCCGTTTTCGGCGCAGTCGCCTGTGAGCACGGTGAGAATATTAAATTCCACTTTGTGTTTTTTTAGCATTTCTGCGGCGGCAAGCACCGTTTGGAATGTGCTTTCGCCCGCCGGCGTTTTGCGAAAGCGGTTGCCCCGCTCGTCGCCGTCTAAGCTCAACCCCACCAAAAAGCCGTTTTCCGAGAAAAAGCTTGCCCATTCGTCGTTTAACGTGGTGCCGTTGGTTTGCAAGCTGTAAAAAATCGGGCTGCTTTTGCGGTTCAGGCGTTTGACGGTTTTTGCAAAATATGTAAAAAAGGAAAGCCCGCAAAGCGTCGGTTCGCCGCCCTGAAAGGTGAACGATACCGCCTGGCCGTCGGCAAAGCGAAGGGCTTTTTGAATGAGCATTTCAGCGGCTTCTTCTGTCATCGCGGCAAAACGCGGGTTTTCGCGGTGCTTTGCGACGTCGCGGTAAAAGCAGTAGTCACAAGAAAGGTTGCAAAGGGACGACGCGGGTTTAATCATCAACGAAACACAGGGCATAAAGCCGCCTCCTTTGCTTTGGTGTAGTTTTTAGCTTATTCTTTCGTTAGCATAGCACAGCCGCCCGCGCCGCGTCAAGCAGGCGCAAAAAAAGAAATCCCCGCCCGAAAGGGGGCGGGGAAAGGAAAAAATCAGTTGTATTTTTTGCGCGGAATGTAAGAGGTGTGCAAAATCTCGTGCGCCTTGTGGCTGCCGGGTTCGCCGAGAAATTCCGCATACATCTGTTTGATGGTTTCGTTTTCGTGGGATTTGCGCTTGATTTTTTTCGCGTCGGCGTCGTAAAGCGCCTGGGCGCGTCTGGCTTTTAAATCCACGAAGTTGCGCACAACCGCGTGCTGAATCGGCTGACCGCCGCCGTTGATGCAGCCGCCGGGGCAGCCCATGATTTCAATGAACTGATAATCTGCGGTGCCGTCTTTGATTTTGTCCAAAATCACCTTGGCGTTTTTGGTGCCGCTTGCAACGGCAACTTTAATCTTGGTGCCGTCCACGTCGTATTCGGCTTCCTTGACCTCTTTCATGCCGCGGACTTCTTTGAAGTCGACGTTTTCAAGCTCTTTGCCGGTCAGGGTTTCCACGGCGGTGCGAAGCGCCGCTTCCATAACGCCGCCGGTCGCGCCGAAAATGGTGGCTGCGCCGGTGGACTCGCCGAACGGATTGTCAAATTCTTCGTCGGGCAGATGCTTAAAGAAGATGCCTGCGCTTTCAATCATGCGCGCAAGCTCACGTGTGGTAATCGCAATATCCACGTCCGGATAGCCGGAAGCTGCCTGGTTCGGGCGCTTGGTTTCAAACTTTTTCGCGGTGCAGGGCATAACGCCGACCACAACCATATCTTTCGGGTCAATGCCCATTTTCTTTGCGTAATAAGTTTTCATTGTCGCGCCGAACATCTGCTGCGGCGATTTGCAGGTGGAAAGGTGCGGGATAAGTTCGGGGTAATAGTGCTCGCAGTATTTAATCCAGCCGGGCGAGCAGGAGGTAATCATCGGCAGAACACCGCCGTTTTGGAACCGCTCCAAAAATTCGTGCGCTTCTTCGACAATCGTAAGGTCCGCGGCGAAGTCGGTGTCAAATACCTTGTCGAAGCCCAAACGGCGCAGCGCGGCAACCATTTTGCCCTCGACGTTGGTGCCGATGTGCATGCCGAACGCCTCGCCGAGCGTTGCGCGAATGGACGGCGCGGTGTTGACAATGACAAATTTTTCGGGGTCATTGATTGCGGCGAGCACCTTGTCGGTGTCGTCTTTTTCAACAATCGCGCCGGTCGGGCAGTTGACGATGCACTGACCGCAGGAAATGCACGACACGTTGGCAAGGTCTTTGTCGAACGCCGAGCTGATGTGCGTGTCAAAGCCGCGGGCGTTTGCGCCGATAACGGAAATGCCCTGCGCGTCGCAGGCGGCAACACAGCGGCGGCAAAGAATGCATTTGTTGTTGTCACGCACCATGTGCGCGGCGGAGTCATCGAAATCATAGTGAATGGTCTCGCCGGCAAATGCATTTTCGTCGTCTACGCCGAATTCCTTGCAAAGTGCCTGCAA
>OERG01000095.1_pt1 | contig 20900 bp, 22 predicted proteins | sample 1539951 | NCBI WGS metagenome assembly OERG01 (sample SAMEA3891870, study PRJEB23780) | metagenome | biome: terrestrial biome; feature: animal house; material: Caecal content | place: Italy | collected 2015-05-05
ATAAGAAAATAAATAAAAAATTACAATAATATGAAACAAATATGAAGAAATTTCAAAAATAGAACTTATAGAAACATAGTGACGATTGCGGAATATAAAGATGAAACCGATTTATAATTATAAAAATTGCATAAAAAATAAATAAAAAATAGAAGTAAAAACGGCGTTTCGACTCTTGCTTGTCGAAAATAGTTTGGATATAATCAAATCAACAAAATCTGAAATATAGGAGGTCGTGCAAATGTTGTACGAAGTACGCTTTCGCTGCAATCATGTTCACACAATGGCGCTGACGGGTCAGGTGGAAGAACGAACCCGCAAAATCGCTCAGTATAATCAAATGTTATGCCCAGAATGTCGGGCACAGTATACGACCTCACATATACGAGAGATACCGCGCTTTCGCGCGTTTGCAGTTCCGGCAAATTTAATGCCGTAAAACGTTTTATATAAAGTTTTTTGTTGCATATTCCTGTAACTTTATGACCATACAAAAAGCACGGCTTTGCCGTGCTTTTTATTTTACCTGCGATATACAATTAACAGGGATTCATTTGCGCAATGATGTCGGGAAGCGATGTGATAGAAAGGGCAATCGCATCCGCGCCAGCCGTTTGCAGTTCTGCTTCCGAACCGAATCCATATAGAACGCCAATGGCTGCAATATCACAGGCGTGTGCGCCTTCAATATCGTGCTTGCGGTCGCCAATCATCAGCACTTGCGAACAAGAGGGATTGCCGCAGCGTCGCAGGGTGTTTTGAATGACTTCTTGTTTGGTTGAAATGCGGCCGTCCATTGTTGCGCCCGAAATAATGGTGAAATAACCGGCAAGGTCGAAATGTTCCAAAATACGCACGGCAAATTCTTCTGGCTTGGAGGTTGCCACGCATAAGGTATATCCTTGTTGTTTCAGCGTTTGCAGAACAGCCGGAATTTCAGGGAACAGCCGGTTTTCCAGCAACCCGACCGTGCGATAGCGTTCGCGGTAAGCGTCTCGGCAGCGCTCAGCGGTTGCACGGTCTAGGTGGTGATTTTCCATGAACCCATCGACCAGCGGCGGGCCAATATACGGGGTCAAGGTGTCGAGGTCGGCGGTTTGGATATCGCAGACGGTGCGCAAAGCGTAGTCAACCGAACGGGTAATGCCTTCTTTGGGGTCGGTCAGAGTGCCATCCAAATCGAAAAATAAAAATTTTATCATGCTTCTACCGTACCTTCAAAGACCGTGACAGCCGGGCCGGTCATCCATACCGTTTGGTCGGTATAGCAAATGGTCAGGTCACCGCCGCGCAGATGCACCAAAATATCTTCGTTTTTGGGGCAATGGCCGTTGAGAACCGCAGCGACTGCCGCTGCACAGGTGCCCGTGCCACATGCCCAAGTTTCACCGCTGCCGCGCTCCCACACGCGCATTTTAAGTTCGTGGTCACCCAATACGTTGATAAACTCGGTGTTTACGCGCTCTGGAAATGCCGGATGATGTTCAAAATCCGGGCCGATTCGTTCCAAATCCAGCGTGTCCACATCTTCAGACTGGAACAGAACACAGTGCGGGTTGCCCATGCCGACCGCTGTTGCGGCATAGGTTTTGCCGTTCACAGTCAGTGGAGCACCGGCTTGTTGGGGCAGAGTGCAGGGAATATCGGCGGGGGTCAGGATGGCTGCGCCCATATCTACGCGCACTTGCACGACCTTACCGTTTTCAGGATACAAGGTCAAATGCTTGATACCCGACAGGGTTTCGACTGTGATTTCGGTGCGTCCATCGACCATGCCATAATCATACAGATATTTACCGACGCAGCGGATACCGTTGCCGCACATTTTTCCTTCACTGCCGTCGGCGTTGAACATGCGCATTTTTGCATCTGCCACGGTGGACGGACAGATTAAAATGATGCCGTCGCTGCCCACGCCGAAGTGTACTTCGGATAGGCGAATGGCGAGTTCCGACGGATTTTTGATTGATTGTTCAAAACAATTAAAGTATAGGTAGCTATTGCCGCAGCCCTGCATTTTGGTGAAAGAAAGTTTCATTTTCAGCCTCCAATTGGAATAATTTAAGATATTACCATAATAAACGGTTTCAAGAATTGCGTCAAGGGCATTCTGAGCGGCAAATGGCTGGCGGTGTGACAAATTTTTACAATTTGCATAGAAAGCGGGGGCGTGAAACGGCTATCCTTGTCGATTGCTGAAAACCCGCACAAGTGACCGGTTCGGCGCTGGACAAAGTTAAAAAATGCGCATATAATGAAGGTTATAATCGGTTTGCATAGGTAAATGCAGCCGAATACGGCTCAAGTTGAGCCGTCTCTCAAAATTTGATGGATTGGAAATAGGAGGCAGACCATGAGTAAAGTACCCGAATTGTTCGGCAGCATGGTGTTTAATGAATCAGTCATGAAAGAGCGCCTGCCCAAGGATGTGTTCAAAGCGCTCAAACGCACGATTTCAGAAGGCACCGCACTTGACCCGACCGTTGCCAATATCGTAGCCAATGCAATGAAGGATTGGGCCATCAGCAAGGGCGCAACACACTATACCCATTGGTTCCAGCCTATGACCGGTATCACTGCCGAAAAGCATGATTCTTTCATCACGCCCGGTGCGGAGGGCGCTGTTATCATGGAGTTTTCGGGAAAAGAGCTGCTGAAAGGCGAACCCGATGCTTCATCGTTCCCGTCGGGCGGTCTGCGCGCAACCTTTGAAGCGCGTGGCTATACGGCTTGGGACCCTACTTCCTATGCTTTCATCAAGGACCATACGCTGTGTATTCCGACCGCGTTCTGTTCATATACCGGCCAGATTCTGGATAAGAAAACACCGCTGCTGCGTTCGATGGATGCGATTTCGGCACAGGCTTGCCGTGTGCTGAAACTGTTCGGCAAGGATTGCAAGCGCGTGACGACCACGGTTGGCCCCGAACAGGAATATTTTTTGATTAACAAATCCGATTATGCCAAGCGTCCAGATTTGATTTTAACCGGCCGTACCCTGTTTGGCGCACCCGCACCCAAGGGGCAGGAAATGGATGACCACTATTTTGGCTCTATCCGTCCGCGTGTTAAGGCATTTATGGCTGAACTGGATGAAGAACTTTGGAAACTGGGCATTTATTCCAAGACCGAGCACAATGAAGTTGCACCCTGTCAGCATGAGATGGCACCGATTTTTGAGACGACCAATATTGCCGTTGACCACAATCAGTTGACGATGGAAGTCATGAAAAAGGTTGCAAATCGACATAATTTTGTATGCCTGCTGCACGAAAAGCCGTTTGAGGGCATCAACGGTTCGGGTAAACATAATAACTGGTCGATTTCGACCGACCGCGGTGAAAATTTGCTGGAGCCGGGCAGCACGCCCTCCTCGAATGCACAGTTTTTGCTGTTCCTGACCGCTGTGATTAAGGCGGTGGACGAATATCAGGATTTACTTCGGTTGTCGGCAGCCAGCGCAGGAAATGACCATCGACTGGGTGCGCATGAAGCGCCGCCGGCGGTCGTATCGATGTACATTGGAGATGAACTGGGAGCGGTTGTGGATGCACTGGTATCGGGTAAATCGTATACCGATACCAAGAAAACCAGCATGGATATTGGTGTCCCCGCGCTGCCCAATATTCCAAAGGATACATCCGACCGCAACCGCACTTCGCCGTTTGCGTTTACGGGTAACAAGTTTGAATTCCGTATGCCCGGTTCGACCTTCAACGTGGCCTGCACCAACACCATCTTAAATACAGCGGTTGCCGAGGAACTGCGGCAGTTTGCCGATGAGTTGGAGGGCGCAGAAAACTTCAATCAGGCATTGTTTGAATTGATTGTGCGCGAAATCAAGGCGCACAAGCGCATTATTTTCAATGGCAATGGCTATGATGATGCGTGGCTGGCAGAGGCAAAAAAGCGTGGGCTGTCTAATCTGCCATCCACACCCGATGCCTTGCCGCATTATACCGACAAGAAGAACTTGCAGTTGTTTACCCGTCATGGTGTGTATACACCGGTGGAAGTTGGGTCGCGTGAAGAAATCCTGCTCGAAGAATATGTGAAAACCATCCACATTGAAGCGCTGACCATGCTTGACATGTTGGGCAAGCTGATTTTACCGGCGTGTGCCAAGTTCTCGCGCGATTTGGCAGAAGGGGTTGCACTCAAAAAGCAGATTGGCATTGATGCACCGGCCGAAGTCGCAATGGTGCGCAAGATTACCGATAAAACTGCCGAATTGTCTGCCGCACAGGAAATGCTGGCACAAAAGGTCAATGCCGCAAAAGAGGTGTTGGCGGATGAGTTTGCAGTAGCGCCGGGCGGTATCGGTGCGCGCAAACTGTCGCGTTATTATCGCGATGTAGTATTGCCCGCGATGAATGAGACCCGCAAGATAGCCGATACACTGGAAACGCTCGTGTCAAAGGAGTATTGGCCGTTCCCAACTTACAGTGACCTGCTATTTTACGTATAATTCAGACAAAAAGCGTCCGTTTGGACGCTTTTTGTGGTTTTTTGGAACGGTCTATGATATACTAGTTTCATATCAGCAAAATCGGAGGACATCTATGAAGAAAAAAATTGCAGTCGGTGTTTTGGGTGCGTTCCTATTGTTGTCCGGATGCGCACCCGCGTCCAGCGAATCGGATTTTTATGCGATGGATACGATTATGGTGGTTACGGCTTATGATAAAAATGAAGATGCAGCCGAATCCGCGCGCGTGGAAATTGAACAGCATATCAATGCGCTTGACCAGTTGATGTCACGCCAGCGCAAAGAGAGCAATCTTTCTCAGCTCAATGCGACCAGTGGTGCGATTATGTTGGTAGACCATGAATTGTATGAGGCGATTGAAACAGCACTGTACTATGCCGAGCTGACTGACGGTGCCTATGACCCGACGACCGCGCCGTTGTCTGACTTGTGGGGGATTGGAACCGAGTCGCAGCATGTGCCGACACAGGCCGAAATTGATGCGGTTTTGCCCAAAGTGGGCTGGCAGAATATAAAACTGTTGGGACAAGATAAAATTCAATTGCTCAATGGTGCACAGGTGGATTTGGGCGGCATTGGAAAAGGATGGGCGGCCAATGATACGGCAGCCATCTGTAAAACGGCAGGGGATACGCTGCGCGTATTGGCGCAATTGGGCGGCAATATCATCGGTATTGGAGAAAACCCCAACAATAAGGACGGAGAATGGGTCATTGGCATTGCCAACCCGGACAACAGCGCCGACTATGTGGCGACGATTGCGATTACCAACGAATCGGTCGTGACATCGGGCGACTATGAACGCTATTTTGAACAGGATGGCAAGCGATATCACCATATTTTTGACCCAAAAACCGGATATCCGGCAGATAGCGGATTGCGCAGCGTTACCGTAGTAGATTCAGATTCGGCGCGGGCGGATGCTTTGACGACCGCATTGTTTGTGATGGGGCTGGATAAAGGAATGGAATTTTGTGAGCAGCATGACATAAAAGCAGTATTTATCACCGATGACAAGAGAATTGTGCCGACAGACAATGTGAAAGACCAATATGAGTTCAGCGGTGAACAGGCGGGATACAGCGATGGACAATAAATTCAGGCTCAAATTGGGCGATTGGGTGATTTGCATTGCAGTGTTGTTGCTGGCTGGTGCAATCGCGCTTCCGTTTCTGTTTGCACCGTCGGGGGCTTTGACTTGTGAAATCAAACAGGGGGATACCGTGATACGTACCATTCGATTGGCGGAAGGATACCGCGACACCATCACATTGACAAACGGAAAGTGGACAAATGTGATTGAAGTCGATGGCAAGAATGTATGGTTTTCCAAGTCCAATTGTCCCGACCAAATTTGTGTACATGCTGGACACCTGACCCGTGCCGGACAGATGGCGGTTTGCCTGCCCACGCGCGTGGTCGTGCGAATGGTTGGCACAGGTGCACAGGTGGACGCGGTTGCGGTGTAAGGGAGGCCAAGCCATGAAAAAAAGCAAGCGGATAGCGGTATGTGGCCTTTTGGTGGCAACCGCGCTTGTACTGTCACTGGTCGAGCGCATGTTTCCCTTGCAAGCCGTGGTGCCCATTCCGGGAATCAAACTAGGGCTTGCCAATGTTGTGACGCTGTTTGCGCTGACCCGACTGCGCCTGCGTGAAACCATTGCCATCGTTGTAGTGCGCGTGCTCCTCAGTTCCATTTTTGCTGGCAGCATTACGGCGTTTCTGTTTTCTCTCTTTGGCGGTTTGTTGGCCATGTTTGTGATGAAAGCGTTATTTTATGTGGAAGGGTACTGGGTTTCGTTGGCTGGCATTTCGGTTGCAGGCGCCGCGGCACATAATATCGGGCAAATCGGTGCAGCAGTTTTGGTGCTCGGAACAGCCGATGTCATGGGATACTTACCGCTGTTGCTGGTGCTGTCCATTCCGATGGGGCTGGTCACCGGCAGCGTGTGTACAGCGGTGCTCGGACATATCAAAAAATTGCATTTTTTCATTTGACAGAATTTGTCATATAGCGCCTTTCATAGTGTGTGTCAGTTTGAGACATACTAGCGCAAAAGAAAGGAGCGAAGTCAGATGAAAAAGCAAATTTTGGCATCTATTCTTTTGGCATTGACGCTCACCATGTTTACAGGTTGCGGCAATTCCAATGATACCACCACCATGCCAGAGGGCAACAACGGAACCACGACTGACGGAACCGCCAATAATTCAGGCGCCGCCAACAACAGTGTAAATGATTTGCCCAATGCGCCGGATAATGGTTCTAATGTGCAGGGCGACAACAATACAGTCGGAGACAATCAAAAGCCCAATGATGGTTCGGTAACGCAGGACGCAAAAAATATGATGGACGATGCAGGCAATATGGTGGGTGATGCCGCCAAGAATGTCGGTGACGCGATGAATGATGCCGGCAATGCGGTAAAAAATGCCGCCGATGACATGCAAAATAAAAAGTAAAAACGCGCACAAAAAGCGGGCAGCACAGATAGCATGTGCAGCCCGCTTTTGCGATACAAAAGGTTAATTTTTCTTGTTGAACAGTTCGTAACCGCCCTGTTTTTTGCTGAAAATCTCATAGCCGCCCTTTTTGAGCGCTTTGAGCAGGCGGTTTGCATGTTCGTCGCCGCTGACCTCGCACACCACTTCAATGATGGCTTCGTCGATATCCAAATCGGCAGCTACGCGGTCATGATTAAACAGAATGACATTTGCATTTTGTTCTGCCACGATGTGTGCAAAGTTTTCCAGTGCGCCGGGAACGTCGGGCATAATAGTAGAAAACTTGATGTGACGATGGCGGGTGACAAGGCCTTTTTCCACGACCTTGTGAATAAAGGATACGTCGATGTTGCCGCCGGACAGCACACAAACCACTTTTTTGCCTTGAATGTCCACTTTCTGGTTGAGAACAGCGGCCAAGGAAGCAGCACCTGCCGGTTCTACGACCTGTTTGGTGCGCTCAAGCAGCATGAGGATGGTCGATGCAATTTCGGCATCCGATACCGTTACCATCTGGTCAACGTACTGGTTGATATACTGCATGGTCAAATCACCCGGCACCTTGACCGCGATACCGTCTGCAATGGTGTGTGCGGTTTCGGTGGGGTGGATGCTGTCCTGATGGAAAGAATTTACAATGGCGGCTGCACCTTCGGCCTGTACACCGATGACCTGAATACGGGGGTTAATCTGCTTGACGCAGGCGGCAATGCCCGAAATCAGTCCGCCACCGCCAGCGGGAACAAAAATCATGTCAACCGTGGGCAAGTCGCTCAGAATTTCCAAGCCGATGGTGCCTTGTCCAGCCATAACATCTTCGTCATTAAAAGGATGGATGAGTTCGGCACCGGTTTTTTCAATGATTTCACAGGCTTTTTGATAGGTTTCGTCATATACCGAACCGTGCAGCACAACTTTTGCGCCATATCCTTCGGTTGCAGCAACTTTTGCGATGGGAGCCGAGCGGGGCATGACGATGGTAGCGGGCACGCCGACTGATGCGGCGGCAAATGCGACGCCCTGTGCATGGTTGCCGGCAGAGGAGGCGACAACCGCGGTTAGATTGCCCTCCATATAGCGTTTCATAATCTTGTTGTATGCGCCGCGCACCTTGAACGAACCGGTTTTTTGTTGGTTTTCATATTTCAGATAAACATCCGCGCCGGTCATGGCGGAAAACGTGCAAGATGTGCTCAGCGGAATGGTGTGAATGACATTTTTCAGGCGAGCCGCAGCCTCCTGAAAGTCGTTGACAGTCAGCATGTTCTTTCCCTGCTTTCCGATTGATAAATTGAGTATACTTTTACAGTTTAGCATGGCATTTTGCCGATTGCAAGGCATGTTCGGCAATTTCAAGGTAAATTACGGGAATTTTTGCTGGGAAACAGATTTAAGTTGAGTTTTTTTGGCGATTTTGCTATAATAAATTCGTATCAAATCAAATTCTTTATGATGCGGAGAACAGAATTTATGAGCCAATCGGAAATGGGTTTTCGCACAGCGGCTTTTGGATTTCGACGAGAAGATGTCCTTGATTTTATCGAGGAGGAAGCAGACCGCAGAAGTGCGTTGCAAGAAAAATTACATAAAGTTCAAACAGAGCGAGACAACTTGATACAGGAAAAAGAGGAGGCCGACCATGCGGCACAGGCGCTGATTGCCGACCGTGACCGCATTTTGTCCGAGCAGCAGGCCAAAGACCAAACCATCACGTCCTTGCAGGCACAAGTGCGCATTGCGCAGGATGCGTCCGAGCAAGCACAGGAAGAATTGACCGCGCTGCGCACTAAGATGGACGAGATGCAAAAAGAACTGGACAATGTGCGGGCGGATAATGCGTCGCTATTGTCCAAGTGTGCGGAATACGATGAGGCGCGCGCTCGACTGGCAGAGATTGAATTGTGCGCACATGGACGTGCCGAGGAAATTCAGCAGCGTGCCGCCGATGATGCCTGCTCACTGGTTGAGGAAGCCCAACAAATGGCGGTTCGGCTGTTGGATGCCATTGAACACACCAAAGAATCTTACCGGCAGGCATTGGCAGCCGCCGAGCGCGAAAGTGAACGCGCACATGTACACGCGGTTGAGTCTTTGGAAAAGCTGGATGTAATTATGGATGGACTGCGCGGACGTTTATCGCAGGTGCAGGAACAACCGGCAGCGAACGAGCCGGCACAGCTGGCAGTACCGGTTTTGGAAACACAGGTACTTCCAGCCGCGCAAAAGCCAGCTGCGGCTGAAAAACCCCGCAGTTCGGGCTGCCCAGCGCGGGAGAAACCAACATTGGCACAACTGCTGCATACCTTGCGCGGCAATAAGTGACGGAGGAACCCAAAAGAATGGCACATTATGATTTACATACCGACGAGTTAAAAACATTTGCCCCAAAATTGCGCGCCGGAGATACCGTGACCTTAACCGGAACGCTGTATACGGCACGCGATGCGGCACACAAGCGCATTGTTGCCGCAATGGATGCAGGGGAATCGTTACCATTTCCGTTGGAAGGGGCGGCGATTTACTACGCTGGCCCGACACCGGAAAAGCCCGGTCAGGTCATCGGTTCGGTTGGCCCAACCACATCGGGACGTATGGACCCTTATTCGCCTCGGCTGCTGGATGCCGGACTGACCTGTATGATTGGCAAGGGCGTGCGCTCGCAGGCGGTTGTTGACGCGATGGAACGCAACGGCGGTGTGTATCTGGTGGCGATTGGCGGCGCGGGTGCGGTCAAAGCCGAGAGCATTACCGGGTTAGAGGTCATTGCCTATGAGGACTTGGGCTGTGAATCGGTCAAGCGCCTGACCGTGCAAAAGTTTACTGCGATTGTGGCAATGGATTGCGTGGGCGGAAACTTATACCGCGATGGCGCGGCACAATATCGCAGAGCATAAAGATAAAAAGAGCAGATAGAGAGCATCACACACAATGTTGTTAAATTGTGCGGTGATGCTCTTTTTTTGTCTGTCCATTGCATATGTAAAAGGTTGTGGCGCATAAAGTGAAAGCGGACAGTATGGAGGAGGGGCGGACATGGCAGACAGTGGCATCAAAAAGGTGGTATATCAGGCGTTTTTGACCATCGCCGTATTGGGTGTGCTGTGCGCTTGGCACATCAACCGGACACAGATGACAGCGCAAGCGGCGGCAGAACAGCCAGGGATTACATTACCTGTGATTATGTATCACAGTATTCTCAAAGACGAGGCGAGAGCCGGGCCATATGTGCTCAGCCCGTCCGCACTTGCAGCCGACTTAGATTATTTGCAGCAGCATGGATATGAAACGGTCACGACATTTGACCTCATAGAATATGTAGACGGCACCGGAGAGTTGCCGCAAAAGCCCGTACTCATCACCTTCGATGACGGCTTTTACAACAACTATTTATACGCCTATCCGTTGTTGAAAGAACGCGGAATGCAAGCAGTTGTGTCGGTGATAGGAGAGCAGACCGCACTGTTTACCGAAAATGGTCAAGAAAATGCGTATTGGTCGTATTTGTCGGCGGGGCGTTTGACCGAGATGCAGGAAAGCGGCGTGTTTGAAATCGGCAACCATTCCTATGCACTACATACCGACACACCACGCAAGGGCTGTTTGAAAAAGCGTGGAGAGGATGCGGCACAGTATCGGGACATGTTGACCCAAGATACCCATGCCGCACAAACATTGCTGGCAGAATCGGGCATTACCCCGCCGGTCTGCTATGCCTATCCTTACGGTGCATACAGTGCGGAAACCGAGGAGATTCTAAAAGAAATGGGATTTCGCTGCACATTGAGTTGCGAAGAACGACAAAATAAGATTGTGCGCGGCAATCCCAATTGCTTGTATCTGTTAGGGCGATACAATCGGCCTTCTGGTGTTTCGACCACGACATTTTTCGAGCGGGTATTTTCAAAGGAGGGGACAACATGACAGATGACCGGTGCGGACAGATTGGAACACTGGGGGAATTGCGATGCCGGGAGGTGATTAACCTGTGTGACGGTGCGCGGATGGGATTTGTCAACGACATTCAGTTTGATTTTGTGACCGGTCAGGTGACGGCGCTGATTGTGCCTGAAACCGGCGGGGTACTGGGGCTTTTGGGACGCAGTGAAGATGCTGTGATTCCGTGGGATGCAGTGGAAAAGATTGGGGAGGATATCATTTTTGTAAGATATGCGGCATCCTGCCCAAGCCCACGCCCAAAGAAGCGCTTTTCTTCGTAAAAATCAGGAAAAATATAAAAATACCTTTGACAACAATTGTTCTGTATGATAGTATAGAGCAGTACGAATACACACATCCCGCGATGCACGCGGCGGGTGGCCGTTTGAGACAAACGGTTGCCGCCTGTCAGATGAAACGGGATGGAGGTAAAAACCAAGGAGGAAAATTATCATGGCAGTAATTTCTATGAAGCAGCTGCTGGAGGCCGGCGTACACTTCGGCCATCAGACCCGCCGCTGGAACCCGAAGATGGCAACCTACATCTTCACCGAGCGCAATGGCATCTATATCATTGACTTGCAGAAGACTGTAAAGAAGCTGGAGGAGGCTTACTTCTTCGTGCGTGATACGGCTGCTGCTGGCGATTCCATCCTGTTTGTTGGCACCAAGAAGCAGGCACAGGACGCTATCAAGGAAGAGGCAGAGCGCTGCGGCCAGTTCTTCGTCAATGCACGTTGGCTGGGCGGTATGCTGACCAACTTCAAGACCATGCGTACCCGTATCAACCGTCTCAACCAGCTCAAGAAGATGCAGGAAGACGGCACATTTGACCTGCTGCCCAAGAAGGAAGTTATCAAGCTTCAGCTGGAGATTGCAAAGCTGGAGAAGTATCTGGGCGGCGTAAAGGAAATGAAGAAGCTGCCGGGTGCAATGTTTGTTGTTGACCCCCGCAAGGAAAAGAACGCTATCGCAGAAGCTAAGAAGCTGGGTATCCCGGTTGTTGCAATCGTGGACACCAACTGCGACCCGGACGAAGTTGACTACGTTATCCCGGGCAACGACGATGCAATCCGCGCTATCAAGCTGATTTCCCAGACCATGGCAAACGCTGTTCTGGAAGGCAAGCAGGGCGAGCAGCTCGAAGTTGCAGCCGAGGAGAAGGAAGCGGCTGCGGAGTAATTTCAATCCGTTCACCGTTTTATTCGGTTTGAATCGTTTCACGCAGGGCGCGACGCACCGGCGCGCCGGTATGTCGCACCCTGCGTTTTTTATGCACAGAAATTTCAATCATTTTGGAGGAATAGAAAATGGCTTTTACTGCTGCTGACGTAAAGAAGCTGCGCGAAATGACCAGCGTAGGCATGATGGAATGCAAGAAGGCACTGACCGAGGCAGACGGCGATTTCGACAAGGCAATCGAGCTGCTGCGCGAAAAGGGCCTGGCAAAGGCTGCAAAGAAGGCTGACCGTGTTGCAGCTGAGGGTATCGTTTGTGCAAAGGTTTGCGATGAGTGCGGCGTAGCTGCAATCGTTGAAGTCAATGCAGAGACCGACTTTGTTGCAAAGAATGCTGACTTCCAGGCGTTTGTAAGCGACGTTGCAACCGTCATCATCAAGGAAAATCCGGCTGACGTGGAAGCACTCAAGGCTTGCAAGATGGGCGACCTGACCGTTGAAACCGCACTGCAGGAGAAGGTTCTGACCATCGGTGAGAACATCCAGATTCGCCGCTTCACCCGCTTTGATGACAGCACCGTAAACGTTGCATACAACCACATGGGCGGCGTTATCGGCACGCTGGTTGCACTTCAGGTTTCGGACAACCTCAAGGACAATGCAACTGTTAAGGAGCTGGGCAAGGATATCGGTATGCAGGCTGCTGCAATGAATCCGTCGTTTATGGACAAGTCTGAGGTAGACGAATCCACCCTGGCAAAGGAAAAGGAAATCCTGCTGGCACAGGCACTGGAGGAGAACAAGACCGCTGCAAAGCCCAAGCCGGAGCAGATTATTCACAAGATGGTAGAAGGCCGTATCGGCAAGTACTACGAGGAAAACTGCCTCTTGCAGCAGGCATTTGTTAAGGAAAATAAGGTTTCGGTTGAACAGCACATCGCAGCAGTTGCCAAGGAGCTGGGCGGCGAAATCAAGCTGGTAAAGTGTGTTCGTTTCGAGCGCGGCGAAGGCATCGAGAAGAAGCAGGACGACTTTGCAGCTGAAGTTGCAGCAATGGCAAAGTAAGAAGTTTCTTATATTTTCAGATAAAAAGGACAGGCGAAGTTGCCTGTCCTTTTTTGCATTTTCATGGCAAGATGCGGTATATGCAGCAGAAAATGTTTGAAAGGTTGAATTTTTGCCAAAATAGTGCATAAACTACATCCGCTTGCGTTATGAGGATATCTCACAAAAGCAAGCGGATGTTTTTTTATGGGCGTTTTAAGAATTCCTTTGGACTGCGCCCAAATTCACGCTTAAATGCTTTGAGAAAGTTGGAGTAATCGTTAAAGCCGCATTTGGTACACGCTTCCATGACCGGTTCCCCTTCGCGGATGAGGTTGCGCGCAACCGTGACACGTTTTTTGATGATGAACTGATATAGGGTCAGACCGGTATAGGTTTTGAACTGATGTGCCAAATGAGACTTGCTGATATAGCAGGCATCAGCCAACCGGTCAAGCGTCAAATCGTCTGCCAGATGGTCGTTGATATAGGACACGACTTCGTTGATTTTTTCGTTTTCGGTCACATCTTTGCGGATATCCTCCGAAGTGGCAAAATAGGCGCGATTGAGATAGACCAGAAATTCAACCAGATAGATATAGGACAGCGTGCTGCTGCCAAACTCCTGACTATCCCGACAGCGCAGCATTTTTTCACAGATGCCTTTGAGGTGAGAAAGCACACTGCTTTCCGGCCGGATGAGTTTGTATTGTTTCAGACTGGCATCGGTGAAGCAGGCGGTCAAATCGGCGCCCATATCGTTGGTGCGCGTCAAAAAGTCGGGTTCAATCCAGATGACAAAGCGTTCATAGGGCTTGCCGCGTCGGATATCCGGTTTGTGAATATCGCGGTTATCGGTCAGCAGGATATCACCCGGACGCAGTTGGTAGGTGCGGCCTTCAATCACATAGGACACATCGCCGGACAGGAAAAAGAAAATTTCATAAAAAGCGTGTTCGTGAAAATCAATCGCCGGGGGAACCGGGTCGAGATAGTGGTAACATTCAAAATCCGGGCGTTCCATGGTTTGCCGCAAAGTAAAAATATCTTTGTGCGAAATCAACAGTTTTACCTCCGAATTATTGTATATGTTTATATTATATAGCAATTTTCACCGGATTTCAAGCAGGATATCCCAAGAAATGCGGTATAAAAAACAGTATACTAATGATATAGAAAGCAAACGAAAAACCGAAAAATAATTCCCCAAAAGTTCGGAAAGAGAGGTATTTTCATATGCACAGTTTTATCCATGAGGACTTTCTGCTTACCAGCGAACCTGCACGCCGGTTATATCACGACTATGCCGAGCATATGCCGATTTTTGATTATCACTGTCATTTGAATCCGGCAGAGATTTACGAGAACAAGCAGTTCTCCGATATTGGTGAAGCTTGGCTGGCGGGCGACCATTATAAATGGCGTCTGATGCGAGCCAATGCCATTCCCGAAGAATTTGTGACCGGTAACGCCAGCTATCGGGAAAAGTTCGACCGCTTTGCACAGATTATGCCCGGTTTGATTGGCAACCCGATTTATCACTGGTCGCATTTGGAACTCAAGCGTTTCTTTGGCATTGATGAACTTTTGAGCAGTCAAACGGCGGATGCCGTGTGGGAACGCGCCAATGAAAAACTGCAAGGGCCGCAGGGTGCCGCGCGCGCACTGATTGCAGAAAGCAATGTGCGTGCCCTGTGTACGACCGATGACCCGGTGGATGACCTGCGCTATCACAAGATGTTGGCAGAGGACAGCAGCTTTACCACCCGCGTACTGCCCACGTTCCGCCCGGAAAAGGCACTCAACATTGTAGATTCGGGTTATCCGGCATATATGCAAAAGCTGGGCGCGGCAGCAAATATCTATATTCGTACCTTGGACGATGTGAAACAGGCACTTGCTGCACGGTTGGAGTATTTTGCATCCTGTGGGTGCCGCCTGTCCGACCACTCTTTCGGTTCTCCCGACTTTACCGTATGGGATGAGAGTGCGGCAGAGGAAGCCATGCGCAAGGCGCTTGCAGGTGAAGAACTGCTCGACTATGAAGTTGCGGCTTACCAGTCCTTGATGATGGACTACTTGGGAGAATTGTATGCCGATAAGGGCTTTACCATGCAGCTTCATATCGGTGCACAGCGCAATCTGAACACGCTGCGCTATCGCGCACTGGGCGCAGATATCGGTTGTGACAGCATTGGGGATGTAGTGTCGGCGGCTTCGCTGGCTGCATTGCTCGACCGCATGGCGGTACGCGGCAAACTGCCCCGAACCATTCTGTACACGCTCAACGCGGCTGATAATGATAAATTGGCGGCTGCTGCTGGCTGCTTCCAAGACGAGAGCACAGCGGGCAAGGTGCAGTTTGGCTCGGCGTGGTGGTTCAATGACCATTATGATGGCATGACCGCGCAAATCAAGTCGCTGGCAAATATTGGTGTACTCAGCCGTTTTGTCGGTATGCTGACCGATTCCCGCTCGTTCCTGTCCTATCCGCGGCATGAATATTTCCGCCGCATTTTGTGCGAAGTCGTCGGAGGCTGGATTGATAAGGGCATGGCACCGGCTGATTACGACACCATTGGCGGTATGATTGAAGACATTTGCTTCCATAACGTTTGGAAGTATATCGGTATGGACGAATAAAAGGAGGAAACTTATATGAAAATGTCATTCCGTTGGTATGGCGAATCCGACCCGGTTTCGCTGGAGTACATCTCCCAAATTCCGGGTATGCACTCGATTGTTTCGGCAGTTTATGATGTAAAGCCGGGCGAAGTATGGCCGGAGGAAAGTCTGGCAAAGATGAAAGAACAGTGCGAAGCGCATGGACTGGTATTTGATGTGGTCGAGTCCATTCCGGTTTCCGAGGATATCAAGCTGGGCACTGACAAGCGCGATGCACACATTGAAGCATACTGCGAAAACGTGCGCCGCTGTGCGAAGTACGGCGTTAAGTGCGTCACTTATAACTTCATGCCGGTCTTTGACTGGACACGCACCCAGCTTGACAAGAAGGCTGCCGACGGCTCGACCAGTCTTGTCATGTACTGGGACCAGATGAAGGGTTTAGACCCGCTCAAGGATGACATCAATCTGCCCGGCTGGGATGCCAGCTACACACAAGACCAGGTACGCGACCTGATTCGCGCTTATGGCGAACTGGGCGAGGAAGGTCTGTGGAAGAACATTGAAGTATTCCTCAAAAAAGTGATTCCGGTTGCCGAGGAATGTGGCATTGTGATGGCACTGCATCCGGATGACCCCCCGTATCCGATTTTCGGCTTGCCGCGTGTTATCACCTGCGAAAAGAATCTCGACCGCTATCTGTCGATTGTGGATTCGCCGTCTAATACGCTGTGCCTGTGCACCGGTTCGCTGGGCTGTGCAAAGTTCAATGATATCCCCGCAATGGTGCACAAGTATTCGGCGATGAAGCGCATCGGCTTCATGCACATGCGCAATGTCAAGATTTTGGACGACGGTTCATTCGAGGAGCGTGCACACCTGTCGGGTTGCGGTTCGCTTGATATGTACGAGATTGTCAAGGCGCTTGTCGAAACCGGATTCGACGGCTATGTGCGTCCCGACCACGGTCGTATGATTTGGGGCGAGACCGGCAAACCGGGCTATGGTCTGTATGACCGTGCGCTGGGTGCAACCTATCTGAATGGTCTGTTTGAGGCATGTGAAAAGGCCTGCGCCAAGTAAACAAGAACGATATGCCGTTTGTGGCAGAGAAAAAGGAGAAATGTACCATGACACAAAATGTATTGAATACCGATTTGACCGGTAAAGTCTGTGTGGTAACCGGCGCGGGCGGCGCTATCTGCGGCATGTTTGCAGAAAAACTCGCAGCAGCGGGCGGCAAGGTCGCTGTGCTCGACCTTAACGAGGAAGCAGCGCAAAAAGTAGCCGACCAGATTAACGCGGAAGGCGGTATTGCAAAGGCATACAAGGCAAATGTGCTTGACCGTGACAATCTGGAGCAGGTACACCAGCAGGTACTGAACGATTTTGGCCCCTGCGATGTGCTGATTAACGGTGCAGGCGGTAACAATCCGCGTGCTACCACCGACAATGAATTCCACCATGAAGCCAAGGAGATGGAGAACTGCAAGACTTTCTTTGATTTGGACAAGTCGGGCGTTGAGTTCGTGTTCTCGCTCAACTGGCTGGGCACTTTGCTGCCGACGCAGGTGTTTGCTGTCGATATGATTGACCGCAACGGCAACATTTTGAACATTGCCTCCATGAATGCCTATACCCCGCTCACCAAGATTCCGGCATATTCGGGCGCAAAAGCCGCTATCGTCAACTTTACCGAATGGCTGGCAACCTATTTTGCAAAGTCGGGTATTCGCGTCAATGCAATTGCACCGGGATTCTTTGTTGGCAATCAGAACCGCCGCTTGCTGTTCAATGAGGACGGCACCCCGACCGCGCGTACGGCCAAGATTTTGGCAGGCACTCCGATGGGACGCTTTGGCGAACTGGAAGAACTGGTGGGCGCGCTGTTGTTCTTGGTCAACAATGATGCAGCCGGTTTTATCACGGGCGTTTGCATTCCGATTGACGGTGGTTATGCCGCATACTCTGGCGTATAAGCCGATTGCGTTTGCAATTAGAGTAAGAGAGGGTAGAAACGTATGAAAAAGAGATTTCGCGCAGCGGCGTTTGTGCTGGCAGCGGTCATGGCGTTGGGGACGCTGACCGGCTGCGGCAGCGCAACCGCCGAAGGTGACCAGCAGATTATCCGAATAGGTCACAACCAGTCCACCAACCATCCGACACATATCGCCTTGGTTGCATTTGAGGAGTTCATTGAGGACAAGCTGGGCGACAAATATAACGTTGAAGTCTTTCCCAGTGAGCTGCTTGGTTCACAGAATGAGATGGTGCAGCTCACACAGACCGGTGCAATCAATTTCTGTGTTGCGTCCAACTCGTTGTTAGAGACATTCAGCGAAAACTATACCTTGTTTAACCTGCCATACCTGTTTGCTTCCAGCGAAGCCTATCATGCCTCTATGGATGATGAGAGCATCACTGGGCCGATTTTTGAATCGACCAAACAGGCGGGTTTTGAAGCTGTGACTTGGCTGGATGCCGGCACGCGCAATTTCTATACCGTAGACAAGCCGATTGAAACACCGGCAGACCTGCGCGGTTTGAAAATCCGTGTACAGCAGTCGCCTACAAATGTGCAGATGATGCAGCTTTTGGGCGGTTCGGCCACGCCGATGGGCTTTGGTGATGTATACACCGCGCTTCAGTCCAAAATCATTGACGGTGCGGAGAACAACGAAATGGCGCTGACCGACAACGGCCACGGCGATGTTTGTAAGTATTATTCTTACGATATGCACCAGATGATTCCCGATATCCTGATTGGAAATATTGCGTTCTTGGATGGCTTGAGTGAAGAAGAACGTGCCATCTTTGAGGAGGGCTTCACGCTTATCAATCAGGTGCAGCGAGAAGAATGGGTCAGCGCGGTCGAAAATGCAAAAGACCGTGCAGCCAATGAGCAGGGAGTACAGTTCCTGTACCCTGACACCAAGCCATTCCAAGAAGCATGTGCGCCCATGCACGAAGCCATGCTCGAACAGTATCCCGACCTTGCGCCCATCTATGACGCAATTCAGGCATACAACGAGCAATATCCGTCCGAATCTTAAGGAGGTGGCCCAAACATGAACGCATTGAGAAACGCATTAACCAAACTGCTGAATGGATTGGCAGGCATTAGCTTTATTGCCATGGTTGTGTTGACCTGTTGGCAGGTTTTCACCCGCTATGTGCTGAAAAATCCTTCCTCATGGTCGGAAGAACTGGTATCCTACCTGTTTGCATGGGCCAGCTTGCTGGGTGCTTCGCTCATCACGGGCGAGCGTGGACACATGAATATCCCGATTGTGGTCGAACGTCTGGGTTCGGGCGCACGGAAAGCACTGGGTATCTTTGCGGAACTGGTCGCTTTCGCTTTCTCAGCCATCATTTTGGTGTATGGCGGTGTGCAGATTACACAGCTTGCGATGGGACAGATGACCTCATCTCTTGGTGTTGCAGTTGGTGTCTTTTATGTGGTACTGCCGCTGTGCGGTGTGCTCAACATGATTTACACCGTTCTCAATATTGTGGATATCTGCAATGACCATACGGTTCAAGAGAAAAAGGAGGAGGCGTAACCTATGGCGATTCAGTCGTTGCTGATTATTATTGGTGTATTGGCTGTTCTGCTGGTCGTCGGCGTGCCGATTTCCTATTCTATCGGTATCTCGTCACTGATTGCGATTTTGCAGACTGTGCCAATGGATGTTTCGGTCGTGACCGGTGCACAGCGTATCTTTGTTGGTATGAGCAAATTCAGTCTGACCGCAATCCCGTTCTTTATTCTGGCAGGTAACCTGATGAATCAGGGCGGTATTGCAAAGCGTCTGGTTGACTTTGTAATGGCGATTTTAGGCAAGCTGCCCGGTGCTCTGTTGGTCACGAACATCGGTGCAAATGCACTGTTCGGTGCAATTTCAGGTTCTGCTTCGGCGGCGGCTGCTGCTGTTGGCAGCATGGTCGAGCAGGGCGAGGAAGAGCAGGGATATGACAAGGCGCTTTGTGCTGCGACCAATGGCGCTTCGGCTCCGTCAGGCTTGTTGATTCCGCCATCCAATGCGCTTATCACCTATTCACTTGCGGCAGGCGGCACATCGGTTGCAGCTCTGTTCCTAGCGGGCTATATTCCCGGACTTATCTGGGCATTGTGCTGTATGGTTGTTGCCGTGGTCATCGCCAAGAAAAAAGGGTATAAGGGTATTCCGGGCAAATTTGACTGGAAGAACCTCGGCAAAGCAACCTTGGCGGCCATTCCGTCTCTGTCCCTGATTGTCGTTGTTATCGGTGGCATTGTAGGTGGTATCTTTACGGCAACCGAAGGTTCGGCTATTGCGGTTGTTTACGCATTGATTTTAGGTATCTGCTATCGCAATATTACCTTGAAGTCGTTCTGGAAAATTGTTGTAGACAGCGCCAAAATGAGCGGTATGGTTGTTTTCCTTATCGGCGTATCCAATATTTTGGGCTGGGTTATGGCATTTACACAGATTCCGCAGGCAATTTCGGAAGCACTGCTCGGCTTGACGCAGAACCCTATTATTATTCTGCTGATTATGAATGTTATCCTGCTGATTGCGGGTACGTTCATGGATGTTACCCCCGCGATTCTCATTTTCACACCTTTGTTCCTGCCGGTTGTTAAGACCTTTGGTATGGACCCAGTGCAGTTTGGTCTGATTCTGGTTTACAACCTGTGTATCGGCAATATTACACCGCCGGTTGGTAACACGTTGTTTGTCGCTATCAAGGTAGGACGCTCCAGCCTGACCAAGGTAATGCCATATATGTTGTGGTATTACATCGCCATTTTGGTTGGCTTGCTGCTTGTCACTTATGTGCCGACAGTTAGCTTGGGTCTGCCGATGGCGGCTGGTCTGATTTGATAATTTTAAATTGAGCCTGCAAGCTGTAGGTAAAACAAAGCCGATATTCTGTTTGAGACAGAATATCGGCTTTGTCTGGTTGTTAGAATATATAAATAAAGATGAAATGAAATAAAAAGAGCACCTTTTTTGAACAGGTCCATTAAAAACAGACAATAGAAAAAAGAGTCTCCTATGGTAGAATAAAAGAAGGTACCATATGAACTGCCCCAAATTATGCAGACAGCATAAAAAAGAGAGTCTGTGGTAGAAATA
>OERG01000096.1_pt1 | contig 20885 bp, 15 predicted proteins | sample 1539951 | NCBI WGS metagenome assembly OERG01 (sample SAMEA3891870, study PRJEB23780) | metagenome | biome: terrestrial biome; feature: animal house; material: Caecal content | place: Italy | collected 2015-05-05
CGGTCGCCGCCGCTGCCCCTGCTCCGCCTCGCTGCATCTGCCGCAGGCAGCGCTCGGCTGCGCAGCCCACCGCCCTTTTAGCGGAGTCTCCAGTCCGTGGCTGCGCTCCCTCGGCCGGGGCTGGCATGGCTATACGAAACAGTCGCGGGCTCAGCAGGCAAATGCCGGCAGGAACGTAAATCCGCGAGATAGTCCGGGCTCTGCCTGGTCTTTCATTTTTGTAAGAACTGCGCAAGAAAACCCGATACACTCCGGCCCGGAAATCCCGTACAATGGAGCCAGAGGTGAAATCACATGAAGGAAATACTCAGGCTGGAACATATCCAAAAGATGTATGGCACCGGCGGCAGCATCACCAAAGCCATCCGGGACATCAGCTTCACGGTGGAGGAAGGGGAGTTTGTGGGGATCATGGGGGCGTCGGGCTCTGGCAAGACCACTCTGCTGAACTGCATCTCCACCATTGACAGGGTGAGCGCCGGCCACATTTACCTGGACGGCCAGGATGTCACCGAGATACGCCCCAAAGACCTGGCCCGGTTCCGCCGGGAAAAGCTGGGCTTTGTGTTCCAGGACTTTAACCTCCTGGATACCCTGACCATTGGGGAAAACATCGCCCTGGTGCTGGCCATTAACAAGACCCCGCCCCGGCAGGTGGAACCCATGGTCCGGGCCATGGCCCAAAAGCTGAACATTCAGGGGATTCTGGAAAAATATCCCTACCAGGTGTCGGGTGGCCAGCGGCAGCGGTGTGCCTGCGCCCGGGCCCTGATTCATGGGCCCCGGCTGCTGCTGGCCGACGAGCCCACCGGCGCTTTGGACAGCCACTCGGCCCAGATGCTTTTGAATACCTTCGAGGGCATCCATGAGGATCTGGGGGCCACCATTTTGATGGTAACCCACGATGCCTTTACCGCCAGCTACGCCGGGCGGATTCTATTTTTGCGGGACGGCGAAATCTTCACCGAGCTGCGGCGGGGCGGCGAGACCCGGGCCGCCTTCTTTGAGAAGATTCTCCAGGTGCTGGCCATGCTAGGGGGAGGCGGGCAGGATGTACGCTAAACTGATCCTCCGCAGCGCCCGGCGCTCGGCCCGGGATTATCTGGTCTACATTCTTACCATGACCATCTGTGCGGCCCTGTTTTATGGGTTCTTGTCCATTTCCAGCCGGTTTTATCAGCCGGACATTGGGGCTGAGTATAATTACTCGATGCTCAGCGACGGCATGAAAATGGCCATCTGCGGCGTAACCCTCCTGCTGCTCTTTCTAATCCGCTTTGCAAACCGCTATATGCTTCGCAGCCGCCAGAAGGAATTTGCCCTGGAAGCTGTGATGGGAATGGAGCAGCGAACCATCGCCCGGCTGTTTTTCGCTGAGACCCTTCTGATGGGCGGCATCGCGGTTTTGCTGGGGATCGGCCTGGGGGCGGTGTGCTCCCAGTTTGTCACGGCCCTGCTGCTGACCAGTTACGACCAGGCCTATCGCCCGGTGTGGACTCTCTTCCCGGATACCGTCCTCTGGACGGCGGGCTTTTTCCTGGTGAGCTTTCTGACGGTGGGGCTGTTCAATACCCGCACCATCCGCCGGACCCCCATTCTGTCGATGCTCTCAGCCCAACGGGAAAACGAAACGCCCCTCGCCAAAAGCCGCTGGATGCAGGGGGTGGCCGCCTTGTACCTGGTGCTGGCGGCAGTGCGTGCAGTCCAGGGGGTGCGGCTGCTGGCTCAGTATGGGGACAGCCGTCTGGCTATTCCGGTACAGCTCATGTTCTGGGCCAACATTCTGGCCCCGGCGGGGCTGCTGGTCTGGGCTGCGATTTGGGCGGCCCGACGCTGGAAATGGCGCTTCCCGGTTCTGGTGCCGGGGCTGACCATAGGGGCGCTGCCCTGTATCCTGTCGGCAGTCAGCTTGCCGGTGCTCCAGCGGCGGTATATGCTGGGTCTCGGGGCAGAATGGGTCAACCTGTGGCTGGTGTTTCTGCTGGCAGACCTGCTGTTTTTGCTCTGCGGGGTGATCTGGCTGGCCAGCGCCCTGCTGGCCTGGCGCAAAGACCACAGCCCTGATTGCCGTTACCAAGGTACCAACCTGTTTTACTTCGGACAAATGGTGTCCAAGCTCCGCACCACCAGCAAGACCATGGCCCTGGTGAGCATCACGCTGGCGCTGTCGGTATTTTTGTTTGCGGCGGCGCCGGTGCTGGCGGGCTGGGCCAACGGCTATCTGGAAGCCCGGGCCGTCTACGACATCCAAATCTATTCCAGGTACAACGATGTGCGGGAGGTATCCGCCCTGCCCCGGGGGGATTATGACGCGGTCACCCGATTCCTGGACGAAAACGAAATCGACACCACCGCTGACTGTACCTTCTCTCTCTACCTCCCCCGGCAGGAGGACTTTTACAGCCGGGTGAAATACGACTTTCCCACGGCAGTTATCTCCCTCAGTGATTACAACGCCCTGCGGGCTATGCTGGACTTGGAGCCAGTGGCCCTGGCAGAAGGGGCGTTCACCACCCAGTGGAAGGCCATTGCCACGGAGGAGGAGCGGGAGGCCTTTCTGGCGGCCCGCCCCGCAGTGGATACCGATGCCGGCACCCTGGCCCTGGCGGCGCAGCCCTGCTACACTGACCCGATGGGGGAAACCTTTTACAACAGCTATACCGATGTGGTGTATGTGTTCCCGGATGCAGTCTGTGAACAGCTCCTGCCGGTGATGCGGTGCCGGTACATCAGGACTGGCGAGCCTTTGGACTACGAGACTGCCCGGGCCCTGGAACAGCTCTTTGCAGATTCTTACCCCGAGCAGGCCCCCGGCGGGACCGAGTATGCCATCCGGCTGCGGACGCTGCAGGTCAACAGCACCCGGGCCAGTACCTTTGTACTCCAGGCGTCTCTGCTCTACGGGGCGGTGGTGCTGATGGTCATCTGCCTGACCGTTCTGTCTTTGCAGCAGCTGCTGGATGCCGGGCAGTACCGGTACCGCTTTTCGGTGCTGCGGAAACTGGGGGTGGAGGAAACCGAAATCCGCCGCCTGGTGGTGCGTCAACTGGGCTTCTGGTTCGGCCTGCCGGTAGGGACCGCCGTTGTGACAGGCGCAGCCGCTGTGGGCTGCCTGTTGGCGGCGGTGCAGGCAGAGATCCAGGCTTATATCGGATTCTGCGCACTTGCGGTTCAGCTGGGCATGACCGCATGCATCCTGTTGGTTCTTCTGGGGTGCTATTTTGTCAGTACCTGGGCACTGTTCCAACGGGCCATTGAGTCATAAACCAGGATCCGGCGGCTTCTCGTGCAGAGAAGCCGCCGGATTTCTGTGTTATTCAAGGCCGCGAGTCACGTGAGGCCCTTTTTGTTGTTTCACTTGAAGCTATTTGGATCAGCTGCCGGCAGTACTCATAAAAAACAGCGCGTTATGGCGGCCCTGATGCTGTGTGAAGGACAATAGGATGTGCCTACAGCTTTACATTCTGTGTAGTAATCAGGCACCTCCTCACAAAGCGTGCGGCATCAATGTGGTTCCCATTTTCACATGGTACATCCAATTCTGGCTTTCTCGATTGTATGCTCTTTTTGATGACAAAGAAAAGGGAAATGCAGCCGATGATTCATGCCAGGGGCAGAATGCCTTTATTGCCGATAGGAGCGATTGTTCCGAAAGAAATAGTCGTTCAAAAGGTTGATGTCCTGCTGATTCAGGATAGGAGAAATATGGAGGGTATCAATCCCGGGAGAATAAACCAGGGACGTGGTGGCGAGAATCAGCTCGACGGGCTGATAAGAGGAAGTTTTCAGCAGCTTCTCCAGCTGGTAAGCGGGACACGTGCCCAGAAAATCGATTTTCCGGGAAAAATAGTGCTGCAGCTTGAACCGAAGCAGTTCGGCATAACTGGCGCTGTCGACAATGACCAGAGTCCGTTTGCGCTGGGGAATTTCGTCCATGGCAACCACCAGGCGGACCGCCAGACGGGAAACCTCATTTTCCAGCAGGTGATAGCCCAAAACCTCCTCTGCAATGGGAATGATCCGGCAGGCAACCTCATAGGCAAAGGGGTAATTCTGCCGGATTTCCGACACCAGCATGGAGCGCTTGCGAAATGTAAGGTGATGGTATGTCAGCATGGCGAAAATATGATCCCGGAGGGAAGAGCTGTGGGAAAAATCAAAACCGTATGTTTTCTGAAGATCGAGAAAAAAGCGGTTGGCAATTTCGTTCATCTGCTGATTCTGGAACTCCTGCATGATGGAGGAATGGAGAAACCGCTTGTAACGGAGCTGCTGAAACATACAAATCCGGTCTTTCTCGGATAGCGGAAGTCCGAACAGTTCCTCCATCTCGTCAAAGGGAAGATCAAGGGTCTTGTATTCCAGATCCAGATTGAACGTCAGCTCATGATGGCTTTGCTTCCGCTGGAAGAAGAGAAAATACTCCATGGTCAGCAGCTGCATACTGGGCCCTGTGATGACCAGATTTTGGGCCAGCAGTGCGTTTACCAGGATGTAATAGAGCTTGTCCAGCATGCCGTGCTGAAGATAAAAATGGTTGATGGTTTTGTGCAGGTATTCCATAAACTGCATCTGGTAATACAGTAGAATGCCGGAGATCAGCTTGCGTATATAGGGCTCTTCACCCTGCAGGCGGATCCCCTTTTTTTGCGAAATTTTCAGGGAGACGCCGTCGATGGCGCCAACCAGATCCAGCATGGAATGAACATCCTTGCTGATGGTGGTTTTGGAGGTGTAGAGTTCATTGGCAAGGGTATCCATGGTGATGTAATCGTCACAGGTGAGAAGGCGGAAATAGATATAAATTTCCCGTTCTTCCGCAAGGGCCGGCAGCCCATCCGGCGCGCTGCTTTCCAGGCCCATTTGAGTTAGCCGGGCCCGGTCTGATTCGGTGATCCAGTAGCCGGAACGGGGGGGAAGTATGGATGACGATCTGGCACTGCTTCAGGGAATCGTCGATGGCACGGATCTCGGTGCGGAGGGTTCTGGTGGAGATGCCCAGGGATGCGGCAATTTCTTTGCCAAAGACCGGCTTGTTATGGCTGATCAGGTAGAGAAGAATAGATTTTTGACGATTTGTCAACATAAACGATTTACCTCCATCTTAATCCATGCTAACAAAGACAAACCCAAAAGTCGATATTTTTTCCGCACAAAGCGGAAAAAGGAAGAATGGCTTTTTGAGAGGGGACCTCGTATACTGAATGCAGACACAGAACACCAGCTGGCAAAGTGAAAGGAGAACGGCAAGATGAAATCCATTCCAAAAGATTTTTTATGGGGCGGCGCGACAGCTGCCTGCCAGTGCGAAGGAGCCTGGCAGGAGGGGGGCAGAGGCCTGTCGGTTGGCGACATGAAACCCTACCGTCCCCAGTACAAGCGGACCGAGCTGGAAAAACAGAGGACCATGACCAGTGAGATTCTGAAAGCGGCACACGAGGAAAAAGGGTATGGGATGTACCCCAAACGGTATGGCATTGATTTTTACCACCGGTACAAGGAAGACATTGCGCTGCTGGCCGAGCTGGGGCTGAAGAGTTTCCGGATGTCCATTGCATGGACCCGCATTTTCCCCAAGGGCAATGAGCTGGAGCCCAATGAAGAGGGGCTGAAATTTTACGACCAGGTGTTCGACGAACTGGCAAAATACGGGATTGAACCCATGGTGACCATAAATCACTATGACACGCCCCTGTACCTGATCGAGCACGAGGGCGGGTGGAAGAATCCAAAGATGATGGAGTACTGGGAGCGGTACGTTCGCACCATTGTCACCCGTTACAAGGGCAAGGTCAAATACTGGCTGCCCTTCAATGAGATCAACGCCATCCTGTTCATCCACTACATGGGTGCCGGCCTGCTGAACGATGTGGAGGGCGATCAGCTGGAACAGTCCAAGTATCAGATTGCTCACCGGCAGATTGTGGCCAACGCCCTGGCCTGCAAAATTGGCCGGGAGATCGACCCGGATGCACAGTTTGGCTGTATGATCGCCCGGTTTACCATGTACCCGGCCACCTGCCGTCCTGAAGATGTGATGCAGCAGATCCACGACGAGCAGTATACCAACTGGTATTTTACCGACGTCATGGCCCGGGGCTATTATCCTGAATACATTCTGCGGTATTTTGAGCGGAAAAATATCCACATCGAGATGGAGCCGGGGGACGAAGAGCTTCTCCGAAAGTATACGGTGGATTTTGTCTCCTGCTCCTATTACTTCACCCAGGTTTCCACCACCGACTCTGCCTGGGAAAAGACCGATGGAAACCTGATCATTGCCAGCAAGAATCCTTATCTGGAATCCAGCGAATGGGGCTGGCAGAAAGATCCCGTGGGCCTGCGGTATTCCCTGAACCAGATGTGGGACAGATACCAAAAGCCGATCTATATTCTGGAGAACGGCCTGGGGGCCGTGGACCAGGTAGAGCCGGACGGCAGCATCCATGATCCGTACCGGATTGATTACCTGCGGGATCATATCTGCTGCATGCGGGATGCAATTGTGGAAGATGGGGTGGACCTGTTTGGCTATACCATGTGGGGCATCATTGACCTGGTTTCCTGTGGCTCCATTGAGATGAGCAAGCGGTACGGCGTAATTTATGTGGACTGTGACGACTGGGGCAAGGGCACCTTTGAGCGAAAGAAAAAAGACAGTTTCGCTTGGTATAAAAAGTGCATCCTTTCCAATGGGGAGGATCTGGACTGATGCATCTGATATGCCGAAAGCCCTATCTGACTGCAGGCCTTCAAAAGGCATTTCCGGAGGATGCGATTTCGGAAACCTGGGACCCGCAGGCGGAAATCGTGGTGGCGGAACCCAAAGAACTGGTGCCCGCCCTGCTGGATCAGCTGCCGGATCTGAAACTGGCGCTCTGCGCCAGGGCAGGCTATGATACCGCAGATATCAAGTATCTCAAAGCCAGAGGGATCATGCTTTGCAACGCCCGGGGGCTGTATTCCATCCCGATTGCGGAGGACATTGTCTGTAAACTCCTGATCTGGAGCACCAATACCTGGCTGTACAATCAGCAAAAGGCGCACTGCATCTATCAGTCCACCCCGGAACGAAGCTGCCTGACCAGTATGACCATCGGCTTCCTGGGCACTGGTTCCATTGCCCAGGCGGCTGCCATCCGGCTGAAAGCCTTTGGGTGCCGGATTTTAGGGTATAAGCGAACCCCCTGTGACCCAATCAAAAACTTTGACAGCCTCTTTTTTGGGCCGTCCGGACTAAAAAGTATTTTAAGTCAAAGTGATGCGGTGGTTCTGGCTGTGAACTTGAATCCCGAGACCCGCCATATGGTGAATGCCGAAACCATCCGCTGGATGAAAGATGGTGCGGCAATCATCAATATTGCCCGAGGAAGCGTTGTGGATGAAGATGCTTTGATCCAGGCGCTGCGCAGCGGCAAACTCAGTTATGCCGGGCTGGATGTTTTTGAGACAGAACCTCTCCCGCCGGATTCGCCTCTATGGACTTTTCCTCAGGTGACCCTGACCCCGCATGCCTCCGGACTGTGTAGGGAAAACCACAGCAGGCTGGAGCAGATTGTCATCGAAAACTTGCGGAGATATCAGGAGGGCGAAGCGCTCATCAACAGGATTTTATAAAGGAGGATGTCATCCGTTCGTCCCGTATAACATGGCTTTTAGTGAAGCTAAAACGGGCATGATATTTCCGCTGTATTCAACCGGCCCGGGGCTACTTCCGCAAGCATTTTTACGGGGTAATTTATCTCAAAACCCAATGTTGAACGTGGGGATTGCAGAACGCCCCTAAGGACCATCATACCAACAACGCCTCAAGGCACATAAAAAGTGACGCCAACCGCACTTGGCGTCACTTTTTACTTTGCCGCTCTATCCGCAGGCACTATAAAATGCGTATGGCCATCGGTTGCGGCAAAGTGAAGAGGCGTTACATGGAATTTCTGCTTTCGTTACACGAATTGCTTCTGACAACGCCTGCTCTTGAGCTTCAGTTGTGAATAGATGATACATAGGACCAAGGAGAAGCGTGATATCATAGGTGTTGTCTTGAGCAGATGACCTTCGCAAAGGATTGGCTCTGTTCATCCAGGAAAAGCTGCGCTTTCCCTGCGCCGCTTGACACCGGCTGCCCTTTGGCGTCAGAAAATCCCTGGTTCAGCGCAATTTTATGGAAAATGATTCCCTCGTTTGTTATAATAAGACAAAGCTGTAAGGCAGCTTGTATCGGATGAAAAGGAAGAACAAGCGTTGGGGGAAAAATGAAAGACATCATGAAAAAAGCAGCTGCCCTTTGCGCAGCTGTTCTAATGGCTGTTGGCTGTGCCGCCTGTTCGGGCGGGGGAGAGCAGACACAAAGCGAAGCGCCAGGAGAGCCGGCAGCATCGGAAGCGTCCGAGCCGGTCACGCTGCAGGTTTACCTGGCGGCACAGTATGCCGATCCAACGGTCCATTACCCGATCTATGAGGCTTTGATGGATTACCAGGAAGCCCATCCCAATCTCACGCTGGAATTTATTTCACCCAAAGGGGTGAATTACATGGAAGAACGGGAGGCCATGATCAGCCAGCTCAACGCCGAGATCCTTTCAGGCGGCGGGCCGGATCTTTTTATCATGGAGGGTTACCGCACCACAGAAATCAATCTCTTCCCGGATATTGAGAAAGCCATGGTAAACGGGACCTTTCTGGATCTGACCGAAGCCATGGAGAAACAGGGCCTCTCCCGGGAGGAGGATTTTTATGCTGCCGTGCTGGATGCAGGCCAGTGGGAGGAAAAGCAATATATTCTGCCGCTTGGTTTCTCTGTTCCGCTGATGGTTAGTGCAGCAGATGTGCTGAATGCCAGCAGCTTCAACTTGCAGCGGGCATCCCGCAGTTTTGATGGAATGCTGTCCGAGCTGCTGCGCATTCATCAAGAACAACCGATTCTGGTTATCACCAGCATAGACCCGCTGGGTGTCCTGGCGCAGCCGGTTCTGGATTACGAGGCGCATCAGGTAAGGCTGGATACATCTGCCGTCCGCCGCGCGCTGGAACTGGAGAAGATTTTCCGCACCGGGGATATCGCCTACGATCTTGCCCGCGGGCTGTTCAATGATACAAACCCTGCGCAGGTTCAGGATGAATTTGCCGAGGGCGTGCCGTTTGCCGCTCTGCGGTACAGCAGGTTCAGCATCAACCTTTTGCGGCAGTGCCGGGCATTGGGAATAGAGGTGTCGGTCATGCCGATTCCCAATGAGGAGGGGACCGTTACGGCAGAAATTGGGCCCTATGCCATGGGCAACCGCAACACAAAATATCCCGAGGAAGTCGCAGACCTGCTGCTTTATCTTGTCAGTGAGGAATGTCAGTCTGCGGCTGCCTATGCAGACTTCGATCAGCTTCCCATCCGCAAAGGATGTATGCAGGCTTGCTTCGATGCACAGTATCAGTTCTCCGTTTACGATGCTTCCAGAGAGAGGATGACCGAAGAAGAAATTGCAGAGCGGCAGAAACGGCACGGCGTTCCGCTGGATGAGGCCCGAATCAAGCAGTTGGAAGCCATCTGCGAGCAGGTGACGGCTGCACATTACCAGACCATCTGGTATCGTGGTGTGGATTTGGGCCAAAGTGAAACCGGGGAGAATGTGGCAAGTTATCTGCATATGCAGTACTGGAATGACGAGATATCCCTGGATGAACTCATCGAAATTCTCTCGTCCAAAATGCGTTTGTACCTGGATGAATGAAGGGGGCAGCCATGAAAAGACGAAATATACAGAGCTGGCTGCTGGCATTGCCTGCCTTACTAGCCCTGGGGGCAGGTTACCTGGTGCCGCTGGCGCTGGCTTTCTATAAGAGCCTGTTTGCTGGGATGAGCACAAACTTTGTGGGGCTGGATAACTATACCGACCTGTTCACCAACTATGCTTTTGGCCTTGCGGTCAAAAATTTGCTGCGGCTGTGGTGCATTGCCATACCCCTGAATTGGGTGCTGGGAGTCCTGCTGGCGGTGCTCTGTGTGGAGGCAGCCGGGCCGCGTCTGCGGCTGGCCTTCTTTTTCCCTGGCATTCTTCCAGCAGCCTGCGTGGTGATGATGGCCACCGAAGGAGCCAGCCTGCTGGGCTTGGAAGATACCTGGACTTTTCATGAAGAGTCGGCTTTGGTTTGGCTGGGGATTGTCTTATGGAAAACGTTGGGCTATACGGTTCTGATCTGCGCGGCCTTCCTGGAATCCATTCCGGGAGAAATCCTGGATGCCGCCAAACTGGACGGAGCCGGGTTCTGGCAGTGCCTGTTTCGGGTGCGGCTGCCACTCATCCGGCAGGGGATGGTTCTCTCCACGGTGCTGGTGATTTTCAATGGATACCGCTGCTTCCGGGAAGCCTATCTGATCGGCGGGGAACACCCCCACGAGCAGCTGTACAGCCTGCAGCATTTTCTGCAGAACAATTTCTCCAACATGAACTATGCCCGTCTGGAAGCCGCATCCATTGTGGTGGTGCTGGCCGTGTTTGGGGCAGGGATCCTGCTGCTGGCCCTGCGGCGCACAGCGCAAAGGAGGAGCCGTCATGAAAACAAAGCATAAACCGGGATACCGGGTTCTGATGCTTCTGGCGGCAGGCTTCCTGATGCCCTGCCTGCTGCTGATCCTGCCCCTGGCAGGAGAGCCGCTGGATTCCCTCTGGGGTGCCGTACTGTCTTGCGACTATTTGCGGGGATATGGAAATACGCTGGTTCTGGCTCTCGCCGGCGCAGTGATTCAGATTGCTGTGGCGCTGCCTGCCGGCTATGCTTTGGAGCGGTACGCTTCCAAAGGCACCCGGAAGATCTGCCTTGCCCTCTGCGGTTTGCTGATGCTTCTGCCGCAGCAGGCTTTGATGCTGCCCCAATATCTCATTCTGCAGAAGATGGGATTGCTGGATGCCCTGGCCGGTCTGCTGGTGGTGACTGCCTTTCAGCCCTGGATGGTGCTGCTGTTCTGGTTCGGCACCAGCCGTGTGGACCAGGAAATCTTTGATGCAGCCGCCTGCGACGGCGCGGCCGGGATGACCTTTTCGCGCCGGATTTATCTGCCCCTGATGGCCCCGTATCTGGCGGCGGCGGCCCTGCTGTCCGGGGCGGAAAGCTGGAATTTACTGGAGCAGCCCATGATCTTTTTGCAGCAAAAAGACCGTTACCCGCTGTCCATCCTGCTTTCCCGACTGCCGGAAGCCGATCAGGCCCAGAAGCTCTTTGGGGGCGTGTTGTTCCTGCTGCCGCTGGTGATTGCCTTTGGGGTGATCTGCAGCCGCAGCACAGAAAAATGATCCTCGGAGAATTTTCAAAATGAGCCAAAAGAAAATGGAAAAGGATAATAAAAATGAAAACCATCCTGCTGATTCGACATTCCGAACCTATCAAAGACAGGACCATGCCAACAGCGGAGCTTCCGCTTTCCGAGCGGGGATCTAGAAAAGCACAGGAACTGTTCTCACTGAAAACGTTTCATTCTGTGCAAGCGGTCTACACCTCGCCCTATCGGCGGGCAACCAGCACTGCAGAAAAGCTGCGTGCGCATTTCTATATGGATGAGCGACTCAGAGAGAGGGAGCTTGGAAATCCCAATACGCTCAATGAAGCGTTTTGGAGTCGCCAATACGAGGATTACAATTACAAAAATGACGGCGGCGAGTCATTGAATGAGACCAAAGAAAGAATGACTGCCGTCATGTGCGAGATTCTTTCAACGATGCAAGATGGGGATACTGTTGCTGTCGTTTCTCACGCCGCAGCCATCTGTGCATATCTTTTAAATTGGTGCACCATCGAAGTGATGGATACGCAGAAGAAGCTGCGTAAAATTACATATCAAGGATCCATTGTGGTGAATGGCAGCATTGCAGCACCCAGCGCATTTGTTCTTGAATTTGAGAATGAACACTTGTCCAGGATGAAGTATCTGGACAAGGAAGATTCCTGCAATCGTTGACACAAACCGCTTTATATTGAATCGAGCAAGAAATCAGAGATGGTTTCTTGCTTTTCTTTTTGGCTAAATCACGGAGGGAGGCGAGTGTTTTGCCCAATCTGCATTTTGACATCGCCATCACCCAGCGCAGCAAGGGACAGTCGGCCTTGTGTGCCTGGGGCGCGCCTTTTTCAGGCCGGGCCCCTTTGCGTTCCCGGTTCATGGCTGCCCGTTCAGGATTCTGACGGCCGCATCAGGGGGGACAGAATCAGCTCCCGGATATTCTTCTCGCCCAGCAGCACCTGAAGCATCCGGTCGACTCCCATGCCCCAGCCTGAGATGGGCGGCATCCCGTATTCCATGGCCCGAATGTAGTCATCATCCATGACCATGGCTTCGTCGTCGCCTGCGGCTTTCGGCCTTGCCTGCTCCATCAGCCGGTTCCTCTGATCCACCGGATCTACAAGCTCGGAATAGGTGTTGATGGCTTCGGCGCCGTTGATCACCAGCTGGAACCGGTCCACAATTTCAGAAGGTAATCAGACTTTGCCGCTGGTGGGACCCTTTTGCACCAGCTCCAGAGCCTGGCCAGCGGTATCCAGGGTAAAGGTGCGAGGATCGGTGGCGGGGACAATGTGGTTTTGCTCCACGATGCGGGTAATCTTTCGCAGCTGGGCCCCGCCGGCATGTACAAAGATAAACCGGTATTCCTTGCCCCGTTTGCGGGCGGCCCGGTCGTATTTGGCCCCCGCCGCTGTGAACAGCAGCCGCTTGGCGGCGCCGAAATGGTTCTTCAACGCAAAGGTTTTGTTGGGGCCGGTGCGCAGGCTCAGCAGCCGCCCGCCCGGCTTGAGCACCGACAGTTCCCGCTGGAACTCCCCGGGCCCCAGAGTGTCGATGACGTAGTCCACCCCCGAGAGAACCTCCCAGTAGTTTTCCTTTTGGTAGTCCAGATACCGCTCGGCCCCGGCAGCCAGGATGGACTCCCGGGCCCGGCTGTTGCCGGTGACGATTACCCGCAGGCCCAAAGCTTTGGCGATGGGCACCGCCATCTGTCCAAAACTGCCCGACCCGCCGGGAATCAGCAGGGTGCTGCCGGGTTTGGCCTCCAGCTCCTCGGTGATGCCCTGCCAGGCGGTGAGGCCGGTGAGGGGGATGGCCGCAGCGGTGGTGAAGTCGTATCCTTGGGGCATGGGGGCCAGGGCGTTCTGGTCCACCGCCACATATTCGGCGAAGGCGCCGATTTTGGCCAAAGGCAGCCGGGTATAGACCTTGTCGCCATTTTTAAAGCCGATGACCCGGCTGCCCACCTGCTCCACCACCCCCGCGCACTCGTTGCCCAGGGTGAGAGGCATGGGGTAATCCTGGATCAGCTTCACGCTGCCGGTTAAAATCAGCAGCTCCAGCGGGTTGACCGCCGCAGCTTTTACCTTTACCAGCACCTCGATGGAGCCGATGTCCGGCGTCGGAATCTCCCGCACCACCGGGCGAATCTCTTTTGCATATCGGTCGATCTGAACTGCCTTCATGGCAAGTCCTCCTTTTTGTGCAGATGTAAAATTAAATGTTACAACATCGGGCGGTATACCACGGCGGATGTGTAATGTCAATATTTACATCTGGCGTCCCAACAGCAGAAAGCCCGGCAGGCTCCACAAGGAACCGCTGGGCTGTTTTTATGGATGGGGGAGGGTTTCTTTGGCGCCGGCCTGGCGGCTGCGGAAGGCACTGGGGGAGCATCCCACCCGCTTTTTGAACAGCCGGGAAAAGGCAAAGGCATCTTCAAACCCCAGAGAGCTTGCCACCACCGCCACCGCATAGTCGGTGGAGGCCAGCATGGCCTCGGCCTTTTTCAGTTTCAGGTCGGTGAGGTATCCCTTGGGTCCCACGCCGTAGGATTCCCGGAATACCCGGGTCAGGTAGTTGGGATGGACCCCGAACTGCCGGGCCACCTGCCGGATCTGAAGGGGTTCATAGTAGTTGACGTCCAGGTAGAGCTTGACTTCCTCGGCGATGGAGCCCCGGCGGGCGGTGTCCTGGTCCCGGCCGGTGTCGTAGAACAGCTGGGACAGGATGTACAAAGTCATGCTGTTGGCCAGCAGGTAATCGCTCACCGAGGCAGTGTTCAGGGGGAGCACCTCCTGGATGGTGGCGTAGTATTTCTCCACCGGCAGCCCTCGCAGGACATAGGTTTCCTCGGCCTGCTCCATCAGCTCCAGCAGGTACTGCCGGGAGGTGATCCCCAGAAAGTTGATCCAGGTGTAGTGCCAGGGGTCCTCCTGGTCCGCCTCGTAATAGGTCACCGTCTCGGCGGGCACCAGAAAGGCGTCCCCGGCTCCCAAATGGAAGGTTTGGCCCGCCACTTCCAGCCGGCCTTTGCCGCTGAGGACAAAATGGATCATCTGGTAGGTCCGGAACTTGGGGCCGTAGTGCTGCCCCGGGGCGCACCACTCCTGCCCGGCGCTGTAAAAGGCCAGGTCGGAATGGGCTTTGAAGACGATGCTGTGCTTCGTCTCTTTGTACTCACGCATCTTTTCCATGAATCCAGTATACCAGAAAAAGTTTGTTTTTTCCATATCTTCTTTTGTTATTGCCATGTAAAAAGGGCCGGTTTCCGTGTTAAATAATAAGCGCAGACAACAAAAACAACCCGAGAGGAGGAATGAGGGTCCATGGCAAAAACACGCCGTCAGGGGTTCCATCTGGAGCCCCCCGCCGGCCTTCTCAATGACCCCAACGGCCTGGTGTGGTACCGCGGCAGCTACTATGTTTACTTTCAGTGGAACAAGTTTGAAAAGAACCACTCCTATAAAGAGTGGGGGAACTTTTCCTCAGAAGATCTGGTTCACTGGCAGTTCCAGGGCAGTGCCCTGGTGCCCGACCAGACCTACGACCAAAACGGGGTATATTCGGGCAGCGGGATGGAAATCGGCGGCAAACTCTGCCTCTACTACACCGGCAACTACAAGGAAAATGGCTGCCGCACCAGCCGCCAGTGCCTGGCCGTCACCGAGGACGGCCGCCGCTACCTGAAGCTGGGCCCGGTGCTGGAAACACCGGAGGGCTACACCCCCCATTTCCGGGACCCGGATGTATTCCGGGCGCAAAACGGCCTCTATTACATGGTGATCGGCGCCCAGCGGTCGAATGGCCGGGGGGCTTTGGCCCTGGCCCGCAGCCGGGACGGACAAACCTGGGACTATCTCCACCCTCTGGCTTACAGCCAGCAGTATGAGATGGTCGAATGTCCGGATTTGTTTTTGCTGGATGGGCAGTACGTGCTGCTCTACTGCCCCCAGGCCCGGAACAACGAGACAGACGCCTGCCTGTCCAGCTATTCGGCCTACAAGCCGGTGGACTTTGACCCTGAAACCGGCCTTCTCTCCCCGGAGGACGCCGACCTGGACCAGGGCCTCACCGTCACCGACGGAGGCTTCGACTTTTACTCCCCCCAGACCTTCACCGACGGCAAAGGGCGGCGGATTCTTTTCGCCTGGATGTCCCGGATGGAGGAAGCGGAAGAGGCCGCCTTTTCGGCGGGGGAGCCCTCGGTCCACTGCCTGACCATGCCGAGGGTGCTTCACTGGCGGGAGGGCCGCCTCTGGCAGGCGCCCCCCGAAGAGCTCTACAGCCTGCTGAGCGATCCCATCCAGCCCGAAGCATTGGCCAGCCGGACCTTCTGGCTGGGTATCGAGGGGCTGCCGGGGGATAGGCCCTTCTCCCTGGCCCTCCATGGCGGGGAGGCGGCGGTGGCTTTTGATCCGGCGGCAAAGACCCTCACTTTGACCCGGACCGCCTGGCTCACCGGCCGGCCGGAAACCAAAACCTGCCCTCTGGACCAGCTGAACCGGCTGGAACTCTGGAGCGACCGCTCCAGTCTGGAAGTGTTCATCAACGGGGGAAGCCTGGTGCTCTCCGCCCGGATTGACCCCGCCAGCGAGACGCTGGGCCTGGACGTCCGGGGCGCGGACGGCTGCGGCATCACCCTGCGCCCCATCCACTGCATCTGATTTTACAAAGGAGGAACCATCATGTCCGACAAAGAACTGGCCGCCGCCATCATCGACAAGGTGGGCGGCAAAGGCAACATCGTCTCGGTCCGCCACTGCGCCACCCGCCTGCGGCTCATCGTCACCGACAAGGAAAAGATCGACACCAAGGCGGTGGAAGCCCTGGACAACGTGAAAGGCTCGTTTTTCAACGCAGGCCAGTACCAGATTATCCTGGGCACCGGCCTGGTGAACCGCATCTATGATGAAGCGGTCAAGCTGGTGGGCCATGCCGACGCGGCAGAGCCCGCCGCCGACCAGCCCCAGCAGAAGCCGGTCTACGGCAACGCCTTCCAGCGGGCGGTGCGGATGTTCTCGGACGTGTTCGTTCCCATCATCCCGGTGCTGGTGGCCACCGGCCTGTTCATGGGCCTGCGGGGCCTGCTGACCCAGGAGGCAGTCCTGAATGTCTTCGGGCTCACTGCCTCCGACGTCCCCGCCGAACTGCTGACCTTCACCCAGATCCTCACCGACACTGCCTTTTCCTTCCTGCCCGCTCTGGTCTGCTGGTCCACCTTCCGCAACTTCGGCGGCAGCCCGGTGATCGGCATCGTCCTGGGCCTGATGTTGGTGAACCCCAGCCTTCCCAGCGCCTACGATGTGGGCTCCGGCGCTGCCGAACCCCTGACTTTCTTCGGTTTCCTGTCGGTGTCGGGCTATCAGGGCTCGGTGCTGCCCGCCTTCGCCACCGGCATCCTGGCCTCCAAGTTTGAACAGTGGCTCCGCAAGCACGTCCCCGATGCCGTTGACCTGATCGTCACTCCCTTCCTGACCATGCTGTTCGGCATCGTCATCGCCCTGTTTGCCATCGGACCCATCCTCCACGCAGTGGAGCAGGTGATCCTGGTGGTGGTGGAGAATGTCATCTTCCTGCCCTTTGGCATCGGCGGCTTCCTGTACGGCTGCTTCGGCCAGCTGCTGGGCATCTTCGGCATCCACCACATCCTCAACTTCCTGGAGATCAGCATGCTGGCCCAGGACGGCTGGAACTATCTGAACCCCATCGGCACCTGCGGCAACGTGGCCCAGGCCGGCGCTGTCCTGGCTGTGGCCATCAAGGCCGCTTCCAACAAGACCAAGCAGGTGGCTTATCCCTCCTGCCTCAGCGCCCTGCTGGGCATCACCGAGCCCGCCGTCTTCGGCGTCAACCTGAAGTTCGTCAAGCCCTACATCATGGCCCTGATCGCCGGCGGCGTGGGCGGTTTCCTGGCCTCCATCATCGGCCTGCGGGCCACCGGCATGTCCATCACCGGCATCCCCGGCACCCTGCTCTATCTGAATGAGCAGCTGCCCTGGTACATCATCGTCAACCTGATTTCCTTTGGTGTGGCTTTTGGCCTCACCTGGCTGTTCGGCTTCAACACCAAGATGGAACAGCAGCAGTAACACGCGTTTTCCTTCATTCATTTTTCCAGGCAGAGGCGGCAGCGCCGGGCCGGTGCAATGTCCCGGCGGCGCGGGCCGCCTTTGCCTGTTCAGGAGGTTGTATCATGCAGACCCCGAAGATTTTCTTTGACGACGCCCTTCATGCTGCCCATCTCACCAACGGCATCATCAGTTATATCATCCAGGTGGTGGATGGCCGGTACCTGATCCACCGGTATTTTGGCCCCGCCCTCCGCAGCTGGCATGGCGGCGGCCAACCGGTCTATTACAAGCGCGGCTACAACACCTGCCACGATGACTGCACCGTCCCCAATGTTTCCTTTGACGACTTTCCCTTTGAGTATCCTGCCCGCAGCCGGGGGGATTTCCGGATTCCCGCCATCGAAGTGGAGGCCGGCGGCGTTTGCCACACCCAGCTGGACTTTGTGTCCTGGCGGGCGCTGGATCGGAAACCCGCCCTGGAAGGCCTGCCCGCCACCTTTGGCGCCCCCGGTGAAACTGCCACCCTGGAAGTCACCCTGGCCGACTCCGCCGCCGGCCTGACGGTGCGGCTCTATTACACCCTGTTTGCCGGGCTGGGAATTCTGGCCCGGCACCAGGTGGCCGAGAATACCGGCCACCGCCCCCTGATCCTCCGCAATTTCCAAAGTGCCTCCCTGGAACTGCTCGCCCAGCCCTGGGAAATGCTGACCCTCTACGGCACCCACGCCAAAGAGGCCAACCTGCAGCGGTTTCCGCTCCATCACGGCGTCCAGCGGATTGAGAGTGTCCGAGGTTCCAGCAGCCCCCAGCACCAGCCCTTCTTTGCCCTGGCTGCCCCCGACGCCGCCGCTGACCGGGGCCTTGTCATCGGCTTTCACATGGTCTACAGCGGGAACTTCCTGGCCCAGGCGGAACTGGACCAGTTCGGGATGGTCCGGGCCCAGATCGGGATTCACCCCGATGGCTTTGCCTGGCAGCTGGAGCCGGGGGAGAAGTTCACCACCCCCGAGGCCATCCTCAACTGCACCGCCGGCGGCCTCAACGGCCTGCGGCAGAGCTTCCACACCCTCTACCTCCACCACCTGATGCCGCCCCGGTTCGCCGGGGTGGAGCGGCCGGTGCTGCTGAATTCCTGGGAGTCCATGTACTACGATGTTACCCTCTCCAAAATCGAGCGCCAGGCCGAGCTGGCCCGGCAGCTGGGGGTGGAGCTCTTTGTGCTGGATGACGGCTGGTTCCGCAAGGGCAATTCCAGCCGTGATTCCATGGGGGACTGGCGGTGCAACCTCCGCAAACTGCCCGGCGGCATTCCGGCGGCGGCCCGGATCATCCACAGCAAGGGGATGAAGTTTGGCCTGTGGTTCGAGCCGGAGGCGGTGACCCCCGACAGCGAACTGTTCCAGACCCATCCCGACTGGGTCCTGCAGACCCCGGGCTATCCCATGACCCAGGGCCGCCATGAATACCTGCTGGATCTGTCCCGGCCCGAGGTGGTAGACTACATCTTCGGTGTGCTGGACAGCTACCTTCAGAAATGCGGCATCGACTACATCAAGTGGGATATGAACCGGCCCCTCACCGATTTCTGTTCCATGGCCCCCGGGGCCCGGCAGGGGGAGACGGCCCACCGGTATGTGTTGGGACTGTACCGGCTGCTGGAACGGGTCACCACCGCCTATCCGCGGCTGTTGATTGAGGGCTGTTCCAGCGGCGGGGCCCGGTTTGACCCGGGGATGCTCTATTATGTGGGCCAGAACTGGACCAGCGACAACACCGACGGCCACGACCGGCTGGCCATCCAGGCGGGGTACAGCCTGCTGTATCCGCCGGTGGCCATGGGGGCCCATATCAGCATCACCCCCAATCACCAGACCGGCCGCACCACCCCGCTGGATACCCGCTGGCAGGCGGCCCGGCTGTTCAATCTCGGCTATGAGCTGGATTTGACCCTCCTCACCCAACCGGAGCGCCAGGAAATCGCCCGGCAAATTGCCCAGCGGAAAGCCGAGCGCCGCTGGGTGCAGTCCAGCCGGTTTTTCACCCTGGAGCTGCCGGGGCCCTATGCCGGATGGGCCGCCCTGGCCGAAGACGGCAGCCGGTGCCTGGTGCAGGTGTTCCAGACCCGGTATGACCCGCTCTTTTGTCACACCTCGGTGAAGCTGTCTTTCCTGGAACAAGGCGCCCTCTACCGGGACGCTGCCTCGGGGCAGCTCTATGGCGGGGACGAGCTGGCCCATCTGGGCCTGATGGCGCCTCTCGCCAAACAGGATGATGCTGCTTTTGTCTGGGAGCTGGTGCGGGAAGCCAGCGAATCATAAACAGAGCCGCCGTACCGGGGTGATTTCCCAGGTGCGGCGGCTTTTTATGGCAGAACCAAAGCCGCACAGCCGGGCAAGTGGCTGGAAAGAAAACCACTGAGCGCCCGTTCAAGTTTTGCATTCATCACATGACATTTGAAGCGCAAACCGTCTGATACCCATGATGTGATGGACGCTGATACTCTTTCACCTATGAATCTCTGACCCTCACTTTTTTATTTGCGCAGGCCCCGGGTGCACCGGCAAATCAATCCTGCTGCAGTTGGCAGCGAAAAAACTGCTCCAAAGCATGGTTTGAATGGATTGCGCTGCAGAGCACAATTTGTTATAATTGCACAAAAAGATAGTTACATTGTGAAAAATAATGGATTCAAAAATTCTTACAACCTGCCGGCACACCTGGTCGTTCTATAGATAGGAGGAATGGTCCGAATGAAATCATCAGAACGGCCAACGAGGTTTTCAGTCCGGAAAAGGAGGCAACAGGAAAAATGGGTCAATCCGATCACAATATCCCGGAGCTGGTTTTAAAGGCAAAGAGCGGCGATCAACAAGCCATGGAACAGCTGTACGAAATGACCTACAGCAGGGTCTATTGCACGATTCAGGTTATGGTCAAGGATGAGCAGGAGACTCTGGATCTGCTGCAGGACAGCTACATCAAAGCATTCAAGCATCTGAACCAGTTTGAAGGCACGGAAAAATTTCTACCCTGGATACAGCAGATCGCCCGAAATACAGCGAAAGACTGGCTGAAAAAGAAACATCCAGCTTTCTTTGCGGATCTGAGGAGCGAAAAGAAAACCGAATGGGAAAGCCCGGCGGAAGAACAGATCATGGATGTCAATGATGAAAACTGGCCGGAGAAGGTTTTGGACCGGGAGGAAACCGCCCGCCTGATCCGGGAAATTCTGGACGGCCTGCCGGAAGACCAAAGAGTTGTCATCGAGATGTTTTATTATGAGAAGTTGTCTGTCAAACAGATTGCTCTGGCGCTGGGTCTCTCAGAGAGCGCCGTCAAAAGCCGGCTTTTTTACGGCCGGCGAAAGATCGAGACAAAGGTTTTGGCATTGGAGAAGAAGGGTACCAGGCTCTATGGTCTTGCTCCGATTCCCTTCCTGCTCTGGCTGCTGCGCTGCCAGGAGGACGGGAATGTTCTTCCCAACAGGGATTTGCTCCGCCAGATCCTGACAAAAACCACTGCCGGGGCAGATGCTGCGGCGG
>OERG01000098.1_pt1 | contig 20747 bp, 23 predicted proteins | sample 1539951 | NCBI WGS metagenome assembly OERG01 (sample SAMEA3891870, study PRJEB23780) | metagenome | biome: terrestrial biome; feature: animal house; material: Caecal content | place: Italy | collected 2015-05-05
TGTGCCGGCAGGGAAAATTCCATCCCCCAAATCTTGAAAAAACAGTTGACAACAGCCCCCATATCGGGTATAATATCCCTTGTCAGCAGCCGGCTGACATCCAAAAAGTGAAGATATTGGGGATTTGCATAGTGGTAGTGCGGCAGACTCTGACTCTGTTTGTGGGAGTTCGATTCTCTCATCCCCAACCAAACCGCAGCCGCAAAGCTGCGGTATTTTCGGGGCATAGCGCAGCTGGTAGCGCGCCTGGTTCGGGACTAGGAGGCCGTGGGTTCAAATCCCGCTGCTCCGACCAAAGGGATAACCCGCTTGATACTTTGATTTTTCAAGGTGTCAAGCGGGTTTTTGCGTATTTGCTTGTTTCGTGAAAGCCTGCAAAAACGATGCGGAAAGCCGCAAAAAACCGCTTAAAAAGTCTGCAAAAAGTCGGCGCTTCCAACAGAAAAAGCCCCTGTGTCACACCGGTCAGGTGGAGCACAGGGGCTTTCGTTGTTTGTATGGTTCAGTTCGTCGATAATCTGCCGTTCGCGGGCGGACAGTTCCCAGATTTTGGCGGCGGCATCCGGGTTGGAGAAGGTCTGTTCGGCGGCTGCTTTGCGGGCGGCGGCCTGGTCCGAGATCAGCAGGGCGCCGCCGAAGGCTTCCTTCTTTTCGGCCCGCATGGCATCCAGGGCGCGGACAAACACCGCCTCCCGCCGGGGCAGCTCATAGGGGACGCCGTGCCGGGCCAGGGCCAGCACCCCCTGGGTGGTCAACAGGTTGGGCGGATATTGGTAGGCAGTCCGCCGGAGGCGGGGGCCTTTACGCTGGGCAGCCTTGATGGCCTCGCCCAGGGCAGGGGCAATCTCCACCACGTTTTCACCGTAAGAGGTGACAAAGGCGGTATTAACGACAGCGCCATTGTGGTAGGTGATCTTGCTGTCAGTGAAGAGGACGCTGGCGCCGATCCGGGTATAGCCCAGGGCAGTGAGAGCCGGCGCAAACAGAAAATAGGGGATTCGCCGCGCCTGGTAGAACCGCACGATTTGGGCCAGACAGGAGAAGGGCGGGTTGTCCAGGACAATTGTACCTGCCGGGTAGTCGAAGGCCTCATAATCCCCGCCCGGCCAGAAGGGGCGGACGGTTTTGTCCGGGTCGAGGCTGAACCGCCGGCAGGCCCAGTCCTTCACAGCCTCGTAGACAGCAGGCGGAGTGTAGCAGTCATCGGTAGTCTTTTTGGGCTTGAACTTCTCCACAAAGCTCTGGTAATCCTGGAATTTTTCTTTTTTGTTCATGGTATGGTTTCTCCTTGAAAACACAAAGCCCCCGGCGGCTGCTCACAAAGGCAGCTGCCAGGGGCTTTTCTATGTAGGGGTTACTTGCCGGCGGACTTGAAGGCCTTCAAAGTCTCGTCAGCCCGGATGGCCGCCGGGGTGAAGCTGTTGTTCTTCCACCAGGTCAGCAGAGATGCGCCCACGGTGAATGCGGTGGTCACCAGGGTTTCCAACTGCTTGTCCTCAATGGGGATCACAGGCTTCCCAGCTGCGGAAAGGACCTGATTGGTCAGAGCCAGCGCCAGAACGGCGGTGCGTGCAATGGTACCTGCAGAAATGTTCATGATGTTTCCTTTCTTTTGATCGTGGCTCCCACCAGCCTTGCAATGCTCTGCAAGTCGCTGATGGGCGCCTCATAAAAAGCCTGATTCCAGAGCCAGAAGTCCGGGTGATCCTGCCTCTGATAGCGTTTGCACAGCAGGGCGCCCCAGATCCTGTCCCACCGCTTCTGGTGGTCGGCGTCCTTGCGCTCCAGAGTGGAGCGGATCGCTGCAATCAGCTGGCCCCGCTCCAGCCCCTGGCCGTCATCATCCGGGGCCAGGAAATCGTGGGCGGCCTTGCTCTTGACGGTGCAGAGCTGCTGCCCTTCATGGTAGATGTACCGCCCATGCTGCTCCAGACGGGTGCCGCGGGGGATATTCACCGGGCCGCTGATTCCATTGAACCGGGCCCGGCGGGCTGCAACATACATCAGGACACCTCCGTCCACTGCCACAGCCCGGCGGTGTCAGGGGCCCAGACACAGGGGGCCATGGCGAGATTGCACAGGTACACCTTGCCGTTATAGCTGTAATACTTGTCTTTCTCGGTGTCCATGCCGTTCACAAAGGGGATAGGGTCCTCCAGCGTGCCCGCGTGCTGCTTGTCGATAGGCCGGTAGATGGCCAGCATCCCTTCATCGTGGGGGGCCTGGTGGGCCTGCGGGGTTACCGCCTGCACCACCCGGTACAGCTGGCCGCCATCGTTGAGGATGGTGTTTGCCTCCAGCTGGGCGCCTGCTGCCAGCACCTCGTCCCAGGTCTTGAACAGATCCGGCATCTCCAGAGCGGTGTTATCCGGGATATCTGTGGCCTGCTGTACATACAGCCGGGCGGCGGTGCGCAGCTGGATGGACATGGCGGACACGCCGTCTACGGTAGTCTGGGCGGTCTGAACCTGCTGCTGCATGGCCTGCAGCTCCTGGCCGCCGTCCACCTCGGTGACCAGCACCGTGGTCAGGTCGGAGGACATAGGCTCCTTGCCGAACAGGTTATAGGGCTGACTGGCAAAAGCCACGCCCTGCGGCTCTTCGACTGCCTTGCACATCACAAAACAGCCGTTTTTTGCAAGGCGAATATACAGTGGAAATTCTGTTATGCCGATTGGTTCGCTAGTATCTTGATTAATGATTCTATACATATCTGAATCCTTTCTTTTCTTTTTGCTCGTTTTCGCGTGTGAGGATGGGGGTGGATACCCCCGGGGGATTAGACAGCAAAGCCGGCGAAAAGGCCGCCCGAATAGTTGGCATAGTTACCGTTGGGGGACCCGTCCGACAACAGCGTGCAGAAAGCGATACTACCGGTGTTATCGGCAGAGCGCAGCCACACCCACACCGCGGAGAATGTAGAGTTGTGCTTATAGGCTACTTTAGAATTGCCCGCCTTAAAATAGTCGTATTGCATTTGACTATTTTTTTCGTACTGGTTGGCGTAGCTTTGACTTCCAAACACCTCAAACTCCGCCATCGGCCAGAGGTAGTCCGTCGTGGGGGTTACAGCGCGGCTGCTGTTGCTGCCTCCGGTGTTATCGGTGTACTTGGTCACCGACTTCATGACGGCCCGCAGATCGGCCGGAAGGGCTGCCAGCAGGCTGGCAGCAGGGGGGCTGCTGGGGGTGCCACTGTTGCCGAGGAGATCTTTACGCATTTCGCTGGCATTCCAGCCGCCTCTATTAGAGCCGTTGCCATTCATGACAAAATACCCAGAACTGGTAGAGCTGTTGTACCGGCTATCACACAGGGCCACCATCTTGCCGCTGATCTTGCCCAATGCAAAATGAGTTTTGTTGTTCCCTTCCAGGGCGGCATTGTGGTTGATGCCAAGGATAAAAGCTGTAATAACAAGGTGGGAAAGATACAGATTGCCAACAAGACCGTTGAGTGTAATATCTTTTCCATCACCAACATCGTAATAATCACCCAGCTTGCCTGCGGCAGACAATTCGTGGATCTGCTGCCATGTGCATTTATTCAACGTTTCGGGTATATAAGCCAGTTCAACAGAATAGTCCTGATAAGCATTGCACTGTACTTCGCTACTGGTGCTGTCGCCGCCCAGTGACGCGGAAACCGTCCAGGTTCCGGTGTTGGGCAGGTAGAATTTGACGATGCCGCCAGTGTCGGTCAGTGTTGTGGCGCCGTTTTTGGCGGTAATAGTAGAGCCCTCCGGGGCGGTAACCGTCAGGGTGATAAACTCCACCGATACCGGGTATCCCTGCCCGGACCGGCTCACCTGGACAGCCTTGCTGTTGGACAATGCGTTTTTGTAAGTTGCGCTAACAGTATAGCTGCCAGGATGCAGGACAGTAAGAGTAACAACTCCACCAGAACCGGCTTCACCACTTACTGTGTACCCATCCAGAACGGCTTTTACAGTAGCGCCTTGAACAGCTGTCACTTTAATTGTGGCGCTGAAATAGGAAAGAGATGTGCTGTACGCCTGATAAGCATAACATTCTACGCTGTCGCTTGCAGTCTGCCCGTCCAGCTCAGCTGTGACAGACCATGTGCCGGTGTTGGGAAGGTAAAATTTTACAGTACCGCCGGTGTCTGTGAGTTCAGTGACGTTGTTTTTTACAGTGATCGTGGATCCTTCCGGGGCGGTAACCGTCAGGGTAATAAACTCCACGGATACGGTGTACTGCTGGCCGGATTCGCTGACATCCACGGATTTGCTGTTGGAGCTTGCGCCGCTGTAACTTGCGCTGACAGTATAGCTGCCAGGTTTTAAAACGGTCAGAGTGGCAGTGCCACCCGTGCCGGCTTTACCGGACACAGAATAATCCCCCATAACAGCTTTAACCGTTGCGCCATCAACAGCAGTAGTTTTGATTGTGGCGCTAAAATAAGACAGCTCGGTGCTGTAATCCTGATACGCTGCACAATCAATGCTGCCGTTTGCAGTTTGTTCGCCCAGCGTCGCTTTTGTAGTCCATGTGCCAGTGTTCGGAAGCCAAAACTTAATACTGCCGCTGTCTGCTGTGTCGGTCAGAGTTGTGACGCCATTTTTAATCTCAACAGTGGACCCGGCAGGGGCGGTTACAGTCAGAGTGCAAAACTTTGCCTCTGCGGTATAAGTGGCCTGTTCTTCCAGCACATCAACAGACGTGGACTGCGCGATGCCGTCCTTGTAAGTTGCAGCAACAGACCACTTGCCGCCCTCGCTGACTGTCAGGGTGACGCTGCCGCCGGAAATGGTACCCAAAACGGATTTCCCGCCTTTGGTGACGTTTACCGCTGCGCCATCGGGGCCAGTCACTTTGATATAAGCCTTGTACGGTGCGAAGTCAAGCACAAGGCTGTAACTGCCGCCCGCATCTGTGACGTTTACAGAGCCGGTATCCTGAGCGCCATCCAGCACAGCAACAACATCCCACAAACCGGTTTCGAAAACGCGGAACGTAAGCGCCGCTCCATCTTCTCCGACCGTCTGGGTGTAGCTTTTAGCGCCCTGCGAAAGCGTCACAACAGCATCAGCAGGGGCCGTGATTGTAATGGTGGAAATAGCTGTACCACCACCGCCTCCAATGGTTAAAAGCTCTTCGATTGCAGTCTGTACAGTGGTAGACACAAAGGGTGTGCCGGCATTGTCAAAGGGCAGGTCTGCCGCTTCCAGCTGGACCCGGCCCGTCTTCCCGTTGACCGACATCACCGTCCCATCCATCGAAACCTGCCCCAGCTCGTCGGCAATGGCTTCCGCTTTGGCTGCGGATGCCGCTGCGGCCTGGGCGCTGTTGGCCGCAGCCTGGGCTTTTTCGGCAGCTGCCTGGACACCGGCAGCCGCTGCATCGGCTGCCGCATCCGCTGCGGCGTCGGCGGCTTTCTGGATACAGGCGGCCGCTTCCTGGGCACTGGCAGCCGCTGCGTCCTTGGCCTGGCCGGCCTGCTGGGCGGCGGCCAGAATGTCGGCTTTGTCGGCTGCCATCTGATTCAGCACCCCCTCCACCATGCCGGGGGTGTAGGGTTCTTCGTCCCGGCCTACGGTGGAGCTGTGGCTGTCCACGGCGTAGGCCAGATCGGTGGAGTTCACCAGTCGGTCCTGGTCAAAGCCCTGAAAGACGATTCTGCCGGTGGTCGCGATCAGGGGATTCTCGGTGGCCTCCCAGGGCACATCCAGCAGGCCGTCGGCCGGCAGCTGAAGGGACACTTTGCAGGGGTGGAAAACCACCTGGACCGTCAGGCCCTCCCAGTCCTCCCCCAGGGTCACCTGCAGCTGTTCATTGCCATGGCTGCCTGCAGTGCCCAGATAGATGGAGTTGCCTTCCGGGGAATTGGCGGAATAACCAGACAGCTCAATGGAATGGGTATTCATACATCAATCACCTCCTATGATTTTTCCTCCAGTTGTGTTCTGAGTCGTTCGGTGGTCTGTTCCAGGTCCTCGATGCGGTGGTCGGCGACTTTGAATTTTTCCTCCAGCACCGGAACACGCTGTACAAAATTGTTGTGTTCCCGGACTTCCCGGGTCAGCTCCTCCAGCTTGGTGTCGGTGACGGCCTGGCTTTTGCTGTTGGCAATCAGGACGCCGATCAGGGTCACTGCCCCGGACACAGCGGCCGCGATGATGCTTTCCACCGGCATCACCCCTCTCAGGTCCGGTAGTCGAAGCGGCTCTTGTCCGCCCGGACGTCCACATGGACAAAGGTGTTGTAGATGCCCAGGCCGCCGTGGTCTCCCAGCAGCTGGTCCGCGTAGGCGTAGACCTCTGCGGGGGTGTGGCCCTCCACCCAAATGTCCGCGGCCAGGCCGTTGCAGTGCTGGCTCTTGGGGCTGCTGCCTTTCTGCTTGGCGTTGTACGCCACCGTCCGGTAGCCCGAATCGATGTGTAGCGGTGCCCCGAAATGCACCCGGATGTTCTCCAAAATGCCGACCAGGGTGGGGCTGTTAAACACCGGCCTGCTGCCGTCTTTGCAGGCGAATTCGTGGACCTGGATGTGCGCCGACAGCTGCCGGTTGGCCTCGGTGGTTGCGTCGTAAACTTTTACGTCGTACATGGTGCGCTCCTTTCTCACTGGGCGGACAAGGCCACGCCGCGGTCATTGACCTGGATATTTTCCAGCCGGCTCGCAGCCATGCGGATGTTGTCGTTGCTCAGGCCGGGATGGATGCGGCATCGGATGGGCCAGACATTGGCCACGCTGCCGTCCCGGCCGATCAGCAGGATCGTGATCTCTGCCTCCTGGTGAATGCGGCACAGGGTGCCAGGCAGCTCCACCGTCAGTGTGTTGCCCTCCAGGGTGTAAGCACTGCGGGTGGTGCCGTCGGCCTGCCGGATGGTGTTGTAGATGTCGCGGGCCTTGCCCAGTCCTGCCGGCTGGTCGCCTTTCCAGGCCACGGCACAGGTGGTGCCGGCGGGCGGCGTGTAAGGCAGGCCGTTTTCGTACAGCTGCAGCTTGATTTTACGGCTGTACTGGTCGCCCCAGCCAATGTGGACCACCGGCGTGGGAGTGCCGGGCTGGGTCAGTTCCATCAAAATTTCGCTTGTCGTGTTGCTCACCTCCCGAGATCATCAGGACAGGGAACAAAGGCGCCGTCCTGGTACAGCCAGGCCGCCAGATCGCCCTCGGGGAGGCCGTCCACATAGGCAGCCCCAGGAGGCAGCAGTTCCGGCGGCAGGGCGTAGAGGGGGTCAATGATCCCCGCCGACGTGAGGATCCCGGTGTCGGGCTGATAGGTTACAAGATACATGGGAGCCTCCTTTTACATAAAACCGTAGATGACATAGGGCACACAGCAGGAGCTGTCTTTGTGGAGGTTAGCGCCCACCGGGATGCCGCCCACTTTGGTGGAGTCCAGGTAGCCGCCGGCGCCGAAGGTGACGCCGCTGGCGGTGGGGGTGAAGGTCCGAACCCGGGGATAGTCCCAGGTGTAGGTACCCCGCTGCTCCACGCTGTTGACCATGGCGATGGTGAACTGTACCGTCATGCCGTCCACACCGCTGTCAAAGATGCCCCCCAGGTTGTCCACAAAGCCGATGGCAATGGCGGCATAGCTGGACAGGCTGAGGGAGATCCTGGTGTTGGCGGCCATGCTCTTGGGGCTGGCGTTGGTCCACAGCGGGGTGCGGTTGCGGATGCCTGTGAACTGCAGGCCGCTGCCGCTCATCCCGATGGAGGCCCCGCCGCCGGGCCGGCTGACGGTTACCCTGCTGCCGCTGTCGTAGATGTAGTCGGTGGCGGTTTTTGCTGCCTCGTCGGCGGCCTGGCCCGCCTGCTGGGCTGCCTTTTTGGCGTTGTAGGCCCGGGCGGCGGCATCCCGGGCCACCGAGTAGGTGCGGCCCGCCGTGGCGGACAGGGTGCCGGGGACGGTGGCCAGGGTGATTTCGTTTTTCTCGGGGTGTTCAGGGTGGATCTTGGTGCGGGAGATCTCCTGGTAGCTGCGGCTGTAGTCGGCGCGGTCGATCAGAATAATGGTGTCATATAAAGCTAGTTTCAAGTTTAGCTTTACATCGGTAGGTGCGCCAGTGTGTACCGTGGTCTGCAATTTGTAGAGGTCTGCCACCTTGCAGGTGTAGCTCCGGGAGATGGCGGCGGCCTTCTGCACCATCTCCATGGCGGTGCTGTAGAGGACGGCACTGTCGGTGATGTCCTCATTGCTTTCCACATGGGAGACAATGGGCTCAGTTTCTGCCCGGTGCTCCACATAATAGGGCGCCGGCAGCATCAGGCCGTCGGCGCCCATCAAATAGAGGCGGTTGTAATACTCCCCGCGGACAGCCTTGCCCCGCACCTGAGGCGCTTCCAGCAGGTTCAGGTCTTCGGTCAGGTAGGCGCCGGTGGGCTGCCGCTGGCCGGGGGAGACCAGATGCACCACCTTTTTCGCGTTGTCATACTGGACCCCCAGGTCATTGCCCCAGACCTCCAACGCCTGGGTGATGGCCTCCAGCGGCGTGCCGTTGAAGGTCTCCATCTGCTGGACATCCACCCGGCCCGACTGGTCATCCACCGTCCAGCCGGTGTCCTTCAGGATGGCGGTGACGGTGGCCCCCAGGGTCATCCACTGGGTGCCGCCGGCGTCGGCCCGGTTGTCCCAGCCGATCAAAGCGCCGGCACAGAGGCTGTCCAGATCCAGCTCGGCTTCCAGGTCCAGGGTGGACTTGCCCCGGTCGTACTTGCTGATCCGGTAGACCTGGCCCTCGGTGGATTCGTAGAGCTGGGAGCGCTCTGCCAGGCCCAGCTGCTGGGGGTGGTCCACCGGCATGGAAAGGGTCAGTTTTTTCTGGCTGCCGTCCCATTCGTTCTGGATGGTATAGTCGTCGATGTCCAGGGTCTGCATCTGGCCGCCCTGCATGTAATGGAGCACTGTCTCACCTCCTCACAGATAAATGGGGTAATATTCCACCGTCATGGCATCGGGGGCTGTCATGACGTTGCGCCCCGGGGCCAGCAGGGGCCAGCGGGTCAGGTCGGTCTGATTCAGGGCGTTAGCGCCGTTTTTGGTGACCGCCCGGCGGATGCCGTCCAGCACCAGCAGATCCCCGGCCTTGACATCCACCCACAGGATACCGGCCATCAGGTAGCTGTCCGATGCGGTGGCCACGGTGCAGGTCAGTCGACATTCGATATCGGGGGCGGTGCCCTGGGCCAGGAATTCCCCGCCGCCGGCGGGCAGGGGAATGGTGTGCAGCGGCCCGTGCCGGAAGCCGCTGAGCTTGTAACTGCCGGCCAGGATGCAGCCGTCCTGGGAATACTCGGTCACTTCCCCGATGCTGTCGCAGCTGGCGGTGTAGAGAAAGCCGTCGGGGAGATACAGCTCCACCGGGTCAGCCAGCAGGGCGGCGTCCAGGGCGCTTTTTTGCAGCTGGGCTTCCAGGGGGCTCTGGCCGAACACATGGACCGGCAGACTGATCTCCCGCAGGCCCACCCGGCTGCCCGCCGGAACAAAGCGCATCCCGGCGGTGGGCTGGATGCGGCTGCGGGTAAGGCTGGCCCCGCCGATGCTGTAACTGGCCAGCAGCCGGGCGCCGAACTCGGAGGAGCCTCGGCCATCCACAAAAAAGTCATCCATACGTTTCTCTCCATTCCACGAAGTTCTACAGACAGGGAGTTAGCCCTACGGCTCAGCTCCCCCCGAAGGGGGCAAACACAGCGACCGCGTCCTGCGGACGAAACAGGAAGCTGTGTTTGGCGCAGCGCTCCAATTTTCACAAGGGCGCTGTGCGGCCCGCAGGGAAAATTGGCTAAGCGCAAGAGGACAGCCGCGCAGCGGCAGGGGGGACACATTAAAAGGGTGGAGGGCGGGTTTAGAAAACCATGTCTTCATCCACATAAGGCGTCACCGCCCGGGCCACTTCGCGGCCGTCCAGGTTGAGCACCGTGGTGCTGGTGCCTTTCCAGGAGGCATTCAGCCGGGCGGTGGTCTGGCCGCTGCCGGCGTCGTAGTTGGTGACGGCCCTGGTGTTCTGGGCCAGCACAGCGGCCCGGGCAGCCGCCAGCATGGCGCTGTAGTCGGTAACGCCGGTGGACGGCCCGCCGCCTCCGGTCTGGTACCGGGGCGGGTTGCGGATCAGGTCGGTCTGTTCCTTGATGGCCTCGGTGTTGTCCTCCAGGGCGTTTGTGACCTTGTCGAAGGCGTCGCCCTTCAGGGCGGCAGAACCGTCCGGCAGGTCGATGGTTTTCAGCCCCAAAAAGCCCAGTACCGAGTTGATCAGGTCGACCACAAAGGTGGCCGCCGCCTGGATCGCATCAGCTACCCAGAGGATCGGCTGCAGCAGCCAGTTCAGCACCTCGCCCAGAGCCTTCAGCACCGGGGAGAGGAAGTTGGCCACCAGGGTGGCAATGGTGTTCAGCCGCAGGGCCAGGGTTTCCAGCAGAGGCCCGACGGCCTCCAGTACCGGCTGCAGCGCCGTCAGGGCGCTGGAAGCCAGGGTGCCGAACAGCTCCAGCACGGTGCGCAGCAGATCGCCGGCGGCCTCCAGGGCCGGCTGCAGGGACTCGGCCACCGGGGCCAGGGTGTCCATGATCTCGGTCAGAATGGGCAGCAGGCTTTCCATCAGTTCGACACCGATGCCGGTGAGGGTGTCGGTGATGGTGGAGGTGAGCCGGTCCAGGCTGGCCAGCATTTCCTCGCTCAGGTCAATGACCGGCTGCAGCACGTCCAGCGCGGCGGCCAGTTCTTCGGTGAGCGTCTGCCCGGCGTCGGTCAGCTCCTGCACTTTGTCCTGCAGCAGCTGGCTCTGGGAGACCACATACTTGAAGGCCGCAGCCACTCCCATGACGCCGGCAGCCACGGCCGCGGCGGAGGCTGCCACCCCCAGTACCAGGGGCGCCAGCTCTGAGAGGACACCCGGCAGACCTTCCACGCCGCCCGAGATGCCCACCTGATTCAGCAGGCCTGCAATCAGACCGCCCATGTCGGTGCCGGAATCCATCAGGCCCTGCACCACGCTGGCCCCGGCGTCCGCCAGCCCCGACCAGCCGGCCTTGGCAAAGCCGTCATTCATGGTCTTGACGGCTTGGGTGGCCCAGTTGTAGATGATGTCCTGCTGCTCCGGGGTGATGGACATCCACAGGCCTTCGGCTACAGAAGCTGCCACACTGGCCCAGTCCCCGCTGCGCAGGGCGTCGGCCAGATCGGCGATGACTTCCAGGGGGCCGCCCTGGACCAGCTCCTCCAGCTGTTCCTTCAGCTCGGAGAAGGCGGTGCCGGCCTTGTTGGCGGTTTCTTCCGCGGCCAGGCCCAGGCCATCAATCAGCTGGATGGCGTCGGCGGTCACCCCGTTCTGGGTAACCAGGGTTTCGATCTCCAGCCGCTGGGCCGCGGTCAGCTGGTTGTAGGCGGCGGTGTCGATCGCCAGTTGGTCCCCCTGCCTGGACAGCAGGGCTTGGTATTCGGGGGCCAGATCCATCAGGTCCTGCCAGGTGGACAGGCTGATGGTGCCTTTTTCGTTGTATTCCTGGACCGCGTCAGACAGGGTCTGGTAGGCGTTCTGGCTCTCGGTGAGGGCCTTGTCGGCCTTGGTGATTTTGTCTTCGAGGGTTTCCACTTGTTGGGCGGCTTTGCTGCCCGAGGTGCTGAGGGTGCCCAGTGCATCCGAAAAGTCAAAGGTGGAGGCAGCGGCCTTTTCGGCTGCGGTGCGGTAGTCGCCGTTTTTCTGGTCCTGGCCGGTGTCGGTGAAGTGTTGGGCCACCTGTTCCCAGTAACTCTGATCGTGGGCGGCAAGGCTTCGCCCGGCACCGCCGCCCCGTCCTGCACCCCCGCCGGAGGACTGGCCGCCGCCCATGCCGGAAAAGCCCCGCATGGCGGCGTCATAGACGCCCTTGGCTGCATTTTGGACATCCACCTGGCCGGAGGTAATGCCGTTGGCAATGGACTTGGCCGCATTGGTGCCGATCTGGCCAAAGCTGTCCATGTTGCCGTCCCAGAGGCCCAGGATGTAGGCAATCACACCCAGGACGGCCTCGCCGAGGTCGGCAACGGTGTTTGCAATGCCCTCGATGATGGCGTAGAGAAGGTCAACGCCAAGCTGCTCGATCTCGTCCAGGTGGTCGATGATGGCCTTGCCGAATGCGGTCAGCAGCTTGGCGGCCGAGAACAGCAGGTTGGGCAGACCGTCCCGGATGCCTTCCACCAGCCCCGACAGCAGATCTACACCGACACCGACAAGGGTGTCGGCATTGGCGGTGAGGTAGTTGCCGAAACTGGCCAGGCCGTTGAGGCCGGCGGTCACCAGGTCGGGGAGCCGGCTGGAAAAACCGGTGACAAGGGAATAGGCGATGTCGGCGCCGGCCTGCAGCATCCCGGTGATGCCGCCTGCTTCCAGTGCGCTGCGCAGGGTATCGATCCATCCCGCAGCAGCAGACACCAGCTGGCTCTGTGCCTGGAACAGCCCCTCAGTAAGGGCGCCGGCCAGCTGGGCGGCGTTGTCCGCCAGGGTGTCCATTCGGCCCTGAAGGGTCTGACTGTAGGCCTCCATGGCGCCGGCGTATCGGCCGCCCTCCTCGCTGGCAGCTTTCAGAGCCTCGGCCAGCAGGTCATAGCTGATTTTGAGCTTCTGGACTTCCTCCCGGCTCTTGCCGGTATAGTCAGACAGAATGCCGTAAATGTCGATGCCGGCGTAGGCGAACTGCTTGATGTCCACCGCGGCTGCCTGGCCCACGTTGGCGATCTGCTGGAGGTTGGCGGCCATCCGCTGCAATTCTTCATTGCCGCCGCCCGAGGCGCTGACCGCATTGCCCAGGGCGTTGATGACCTGCCGGGCCTCCTCGGCGCTCTGGCCGGTGGAGATCAGCAGCCGGTTGGCAGATACCAGGCCCGCCACGTCAAAGGGGGTGGATGCAGCATCGGCCTTGATGGCGTCCAAGGCATCGTTGGCGGCCTGGGCGTCCCCCAGCAGATTCTCAAAGGCCAGCTGGTAGTTTTCCATCTGGCGGTTAAACTCCAGGCCGGTGGAGGCGACTGTGGACACCATCTGCACCGCCTGGGATGCCAGCTTGGTGAGCAGGTTGCCCATAGCCACCGAGACGGCGTTCATGCCGGTCTGCATCAGGGCAGACATCCCGGATACGCTCTTGTTGACTTCGCTGGTGTCCAGGCGGGCTTCGCCATTGATGCTGAAATCTGCCATGTGTCCTATCACCTCTCAAACAGGCGCGGGCACATAGGGCACAGGCTCTTAAATCTTGATCTCAAACTCCCGGCGGCAGGCCGGGTTCTTGCATTTTACCCACAGATCGCGGGCAGCGGCGCCGGGGCCTGCCCAGACCACGGCAGCCTTGCCGCAGTAGGGGCAGAGAACAGGGGACCGGTTATTTCTTCCCGGCCTGCCGCCGCAGCCGTTCGATGAAAGCGGCGTCCCAATCGGCTTTGGTTGCATAGACCTGTTTTTCACCTCCCAGATCGGCCGGCAGGGCAAACTTTCGCTTCATGTCGGAGTAGAAGGCCAGCTGCTTGCCCTTCAGGCCGGTCAGGTCGGCCGTCCGCCAGCCGATCACCCGGCAGAACCTGCACTCGTCCGGCAGACCCTGCAAGAGAGCCTGGAACCGCCACCAGTGGATGGTGGTGCCGGGATCGGTCAGATCGATCTGGTATGCAGCCTGGAAGGCTGCCGCGATCAGCGGCCCGTCTATGATGTAATCAAAGGCCAGGGGTGGCCGGGGGCCGCTGCCGGTGTCGGCGGGAGCCTCCCGGCCGCAGCGGTAAAACCACATCAGTCCATCGAAGGCCTGCTGCGGGGTGTACTCTGTCTGCCAGCCGTCCCCAAGGAACTTGTCCAGGATAGAGGTCATCAGCGGGGCGGCATCCTGATCTTTCTTGATCCGAAGGGATGCTGTCTCAAGCTGAATGAAAACCCGGTAGTCTGGGTCGATGAGATCCAGCTGCGGGGTTCTGCTGGGCAGCGGGTCGGCGATCAGACAGTGATCCATCACTTGCGGCCTGCCAGGGCTTTCACCCAGGCCCGGCGCTGGGCGCGGTTCATCCTGGAAAAATCCACCGGCGCCGCCTTGGGGGCAGGTGCCGGGGCCTGAGCCGGAGCGGGCAGGCTCTGGGCGGCCTGTTTGGCCGCGGCTGCCGCCTGGGCCTTGAGGCCCACATCGGCTGCAGTGCTCACAGGGCTCATGGCCTGGATCTCGTTCTGGGCTGCGGTGCAGACGTCCAGAAATTCATAATAGACGGCCTGGAGCTGGCGCAGGTTGTTGGTGTCGATGTTCAGGCGGATGTCGTAGTCCTCCCCCAGCAGGTCAGCCAGGAAGCTGTCGATGGCGGCACAGTTGGCCCGGATGATATCCCCGAGGCCGCTGGTTTTGGGGACGGCCGCAGCGGCGGCCTGCAGCTCATTCACGGCCTGCTGGAAGCGATCGGCGTCGGCGGCCTGCAGAATATCGAAATTAAACTCCACATTGCGAATCTTCATAGATTAGCCTCCCACACTGTCAGAATAGGTGTACTCTTTCGGCTTGCCCACGGCGTTCAGCTGGGCCGAGAAGCCGGCGGGGTTGTTGGCGCCGCCCGAGGCGTCGGCCGACACCATCAGGACGGCCTTGCCCTGTTCGCCCTTGCCGGTGCGGAGGCTGAAATACACATAGTTGACCTCTGCATCCTTGCCGGTGGCAAACAGCATTTTGTTGGACAGGGCAAAGTCCTGGAAGTCATCCCCGGCGAACCGTTCGCCGTTGATGGTGATCTGGCGCTGGGCGCCGGTCTTGGTGGTGACGGTGCCGGTGCGGATGTAGGCAGTATCCGAGCTGGAGGCGTTGATGGCGCCGGAATGCTCGGTGACGTGCTCCTGGACGACGGTATATTTGTCAGGGGTTTCCTGGCCGGATGCCTCCGTCTGCACGCCCAGGATCATGTCGTCAGCGGTCTCAACGCCGGTATATTCCGGGTTGGGCGTGATGCCGGCGGCGGTAAGTGCTTCCTTGACGGTCATGTGGTTCCTTTCTGCTGGTAATACTCCAGCCTGATTTGGATTTGAAAGCGGCAGGTGCCGTCCTCACTGGTGATGATGTAGCCGGAATTGGTGACGGCCACCCGCTCTGCGGTGCGGCCCTCTCCCAGGTCAGGCAGGCGGCGGGCGTCGCTCTGGGCCTCGATCCAGTCGGCGAAGGCGTCCCAGAAACCGGAGTTGGCCGCCTGCTGGGCGATGCTCTCGCTGTACTCCATCCGGCTGGCCAGAACGTAGTTTTTGGCCTTCCGCTTGCCCGAGAAAAAGGACGCCAGCACCGGGTCCCCGGGGGCGTCCTCGATGGAAAACTGGGTGGTGTCTTCGGGCAGATAATCGATGTGGAAAGCCACATTCCCGCCCAGCTGGCTGGCCACCAGGGGGCAGGTTTTGAGCCATTCCTGCATTGCCTTAATGGCGGGTTTCATCTCTTCAGCTCCTTTGCAACTGCCCGGCGGGCGAACTGGACGAAATAAGGGTGAAAGTCAGCGTCGCAGCGCTGGCCCCAGTAGGAGCCCCGGCGGCCATCGTGCACCCCCTGGCCCTGGGGATGCAGGTAGTACTGCCTGCGGGCGTAGGGGGTGTTGTAGACCAGCAGCCCCCGCTGGTAATCGCTGGCCAGGTGAACGCTGTTTTTCAGGGTGCCGGTCTGGAAGGGAATATACCGGTCCATCTGCTTGGCCACTTCCTGGGCAAAGAGGGCCTGGGCGCTGGTGAAGCCCCGGCTGAAATAGGGCCCAAAGCCGGGGTTCCACTCAATCCGCCAGTACAGCTTGCCCTTGTTCCGGCCCTTGGTGTAGACCCGGGAAACCACGCTCCCCCGGGGCGTCTGGAAATAAATCCGGTCATTCTGGAAGCTGGCCATGGCTCACAGGCTCCCTTCGATGTAAAGGTGGGGGAAGGCGGTGTCCAGGTGATCGTGCCAGGCTTTGACCCGGGCGGTCTGGGACTGTTTGCAGAGGGCGGAAAGCTCGGCATCCGTTTCCACCGCAGCAGCCCCCAGCACCAGCAGGTCGCCGGGCTGCGGGGTCCAGCTGGGTTCAGCTGCCTGGATGGCCTCGGCCGGGATGCGCACCTTGACGGTGGGGGAGGGGGCGGTGCCGTTGCGCTCGGCCCGGGCGGCGTGGTCGGCGTACCAGCTGCACCCGGCAAAAGCACGGCAGGTATAGCTGGTCTGGTCGGTGGTGCCGTCGGTGGTGCAGCGGATGACGGTGATGGTCTTGTCGGCCTTAAACACAGCAGCCCACCCCTTGGTAAAGCAGCCCATAGGGATCAGCCCCCAGGGCGTCCCGCAGCAGGTCACGGCAGCCGGCCTCGGCGGCCCGGCGGGCGGACTGGGCGTCCAGATACTGCTCGCTGTAGCCGTCGGTGGCGGCTGCCGCCCCGATGCCCCGCACCGCCCGCTGCAGGGCCATGTGCTTGCTGTGGAGGGTGTCGGCGATGGCCATGCAGGCCAGCTCCAGCGGCTCCTTCAGGTCGGGGTGTTCCGCCAGGGCGGGCTCGGCCCGGCCCAGGGTCAGACGGTCGATGGCGGCCGAGGCCCGGGCCCCGAACACAGCGTACTGCTGCTCCAGCAGCAGGCCGCCGTATTTGCTGCGGTAGTCCTCATAGGTCAGATAGAGCACAGGACGTCACCTCCCGGCGGGTCAGTCCGCGGCGGTCTCAATCCGCTTGATGTAGAGGGTCTTGGGCTTGGACACCTTCAGGCCGTAGACCTTGCGGCCCTGGACGGCAGAAGCGCCGATATACTTGCCCGAGCCCGCCAGATCCTGCAGATGGACCGGCACCTGCCACTCCATCACGCGGTGACACCAGTTGGGATGGCCGGCGATGAACTCGGTGGTAGTCTTTTTGGAGGCCACCCGGGTGGTGGACTCAAAGTCCATGTTGTTGGTCTCAAAGACGTTGAAGCCGGCGATCTTGCCCACCACGCCTGCCTGGACCAGCTGCTGGGACAGGTCGCCCTGCTTGATGTAGTGCTCGTCCAGCATCAGGACTTCCAGGTACTCGGGGGAGGCCAGCATGTAGCGGCCCTCATTGGGGACGCCGGCCCGGGACAGCACCCGCTTGGCCTCCAGGGCCAGCTTGTAGGCGGTGGACTCGGTGGCGGCGGTCTTGGTGGTGGAGACGGTGGCGCCGCCGCTGCTCTCGCCGCAGGCCTCCAGAGCGTTGATGGACTTCTTGTCGATGGACAGGGCCAGGGAATAGCCGGCGCTGTCCAGGCGCTCGGCTACAATGCCGTCGGGGACCGAGGCGGCATCGTAGCCGTCGATCAGCTCATTGACCGCCTCATCGTTGTCGATGGACAGATCCAGGTAGGTGGTGGTGCCGGCCTTGGGGTCCAGGCCGTTGGCCTTGTCGTAGGCCTTGACCTCCACCTCGGTGTCCCGGACGGGGATCTTGACCTTGCCGGCCTTGGGGTCGCCCTCATAGCGGTTGTTGAAAATGAGGTTGTCCCGGGTGACCAGGGTATTCCGCAGCTTGGCGTCCACCAGGGATGCCCAGCGCTCCTGATTTGCGTGTGCCATAGTTGGCTCCTTTCTGCTCTCAGAGCTTCAGATCGGGGTTGAGAGATGCAAAGGCCGCGGCCACCCCATCGGTGGCCCCGGCATCGCCGCCGGTGCCATGCTCCCCGCCGGTGGACACGGTGACGCCCGTGCCGGGCTTTGCATCGGCGTTAAACAGGTAGCCGTCCGACTTTTCCAACGCGTCCAGCTGTTCGGTGATCCCGGTATACCGGCCATCTTTGTCGGGCTTGATCTTGTCCATGTCCAGCATGGCGCGGGCAGCTTTAAGACTGCGAGCCCGGCGGGCCGTCAGTTCCAGATCAATGGCGTAGTCCCGGCGCATATTGGCAATATCCTGATCATATTTGGCTTTGCCGTCAGTGATCTGCTTCTGCAGTTCCGTCACGTCCACGCCATTATACTGTTTCGCGGTGTCCCGCAACCCGGTAATAGTAGAGTTGGCTGTGTCCAGCTGCTGCTGAAGGGCTTCGGCCTTGGCCTTTTCCCGGTTGATGTCGGCACCGTTTTCGTTCATCAGCCAGTTCAGGCCTTCGTCGGTGATGCCGGGGATATGGGTCTTTACATCTTCACGTTTCATGGGGTTGCTCCTTTCGTTACGGCAGTTTTACGTCATGCTAAGGACAAAAGGGTAAAAGAAAAAGCCGCCCACCGGGCAGCTTTTCAACATGGGAAGAGGAAAATGGGCAAAACAAAAGCACGGTGCAAAGTGCATCGTGCTTTGTGGTTACCAGCTGATGTCAGTTACATCGCCGGCGATGTCGGCCAGGGCTTTGCCGTCCCAGAAGGGGGTGTTCATCACCTCGTCCACACTGTGAACGGTCATCTCCCTGCCATCGAACCAGAGGAGAAACTCGGTGGAGCTGTAGGGGTCTACATGGCCCTCTTTGCCGTGATACTGAAAATAGAGCATCGAGGCACAGCTGGCAACATAATCCCGGATGGTATCGTAGTTGCTCATAGAATGTCGGCGTTCTCCTTTCGTTCCTGGTCGGTCAGCTCCCGGGCCGGGCGCGACAGTTTGCCATCTTCCGTGTAGAGATAATCGTGGGCGTGTTCGCCGTGCTGGCCAAGAGCTTCTTCTTTCTTGTGGCCGTGGCCGTTGCTGCTGATCTGCTTGACCTGCCGCCCGTCCGGGCCGTAATAGTTGCGGTCAATGCCGCCCTTTGCGTGCTCGACCTGGGTGATGCTGTCGGGGGTGCCGGTCAGGGTGGTTCTCTTTACCCTGATTATGGTGGCCCCGGCGGCATTTGTCAATGTGTTTTGTTTCGCCTGGGCCGTTGCCCGGCCCGCCTGGCTTCTGCTGAAGCCCGACACAAAGGTCCGGGAAGAATCGTTCCGGCCGCCGGTGTCTTTGACAAACTGGGCCAGATCCTGGCGGGCCTGCCGCAGACGGACGGCGCTTTGGGTGCTGTCCAGCCCCGCGGCGTCCTCAGCCAGCCAGACCTTTTTCGCGGCCCGGACGTGGCGCTCCAAGGCCCGCTGCTTTTGGCTGATCTCGTATTTGCTGTATCGCTTGCCCTGGTACTCGATGTCCTTGGCATCCAGTGCGGCCAGTTCTTCCTCGGTGTAGGCGGGCTGGGGATCTAGGTCAGGATCAATGGCAAAAAAGCCGTGGCGGCAGTTCCAGCCGCACAGGCCCGCCCCGGTGCCGTAGCCGGTGGCCTTTTCAAAGTCGGGGTAATGCTTGCCCCGGTAGGTCACCGCCCCGCCCCGGTGGTACTGTTTTCCCTGCCACTTGGCATGGGAAGGCCGGGCGCCGGCGTGGGCGCTGGTCTCCACAAAGGCCCAGTCCATCTCATCCATCCGGGCAATCTGGAGCTTGCCGGCGGTCTGGTTGACCCCGGTCAGCACCGCCCGGCGGACTGCTACTTCCAGGGTATCCCGGTGGCCGGTGGGGTAGGTGACACCGGCCATGTTCCTGGCCAGGTCATTCACCGCCCGCCGGATGGAGGTCTGGTAGTCGAAAGCCCCGCTGGACACCTGGAGCCAGGCCCGGTCCAGGGCGGTTTCCAGTTGGCCGCTGACAGTGTTGGCCGTGGTGGCGGTGAGGTTCTGCCAGCTGCCTGCCGTCTGCTGGTACCCGGCATTCAGCAGGTTCAGCAGGGCCTGGTCGGTGTTGGGGTCGGGCGGATCCAGCCCCGCCGACCGGTAGAGCAGATCGTCCTCCTCCAGGGCCTTGGCGGCGGCCTCCTGGAAGATCTGCCGCAGCTGGGCGGTGCTCTTGCCAGTGTATTTGGCCAGGATCTTCAGCACCTCTCTGTTGCACAGCCGGACCTGCTCCCGCCGCCACAGCTGCCAGTCGGCGGTGGCGGTGAGGGTACCCATCTTGCCGATCCGCCGGGCCACGTCCTTCAGAATGTCCTCCTCCACCTGCTGCCACAGCTGCATCATGGGGGCCGGGATGTTTTCCAGGTAGTCAGGGGTCAGCATCAGAGCTCACCGTTAAAAGAGAGCGCCGGGCCGCTGCTGGCCTCGGTCTGGGCCTCCTGGACGGCGGCCCGGGCGTCCTCCTCGCTCATGCCGTACCACTCGCAGAGGTACCGGTATTTCGGCAGGAAGCCGGACAGGCAGTCATCCTTCATCTGGGCCCGGCGGGTGTCGCTGTCGGTGATGTAGCTGTCGTCGAAGTTGACGGTGACGGCGGTGTCGGGGTCGATGTCGGCCCCCAACAGGGTCCGCCCCGCCCAGAGCAGGGCCCGGACAATCCCCAGCAGGGCCGCCTCGATCTGGATCTGGTGGCGGTTGGCGTGCTGAACCATGTCCTGGCGGTCGCCGGTGTATTCGGTGGCGGTCTTGATGCCGGAGGCCTCAAACCGGTACCGCCGGGTCCCCAGCCCGCACTTGAAGCTGAAATAGTCCAGGGCATCCTGGACCGCCTTGCCGTTCTGGTCGCAGCGGAGGTCGGGGTTATACTCGTGCCAGCTGTCGGGGACGTCGGGGTCGGATTTCTCGGTCTGGACGAACAGCTGCTGCCGGATGTCGTCGGGGGCGGCCCAGTGGGCGTTCCCGTCGGCGTCCAGGATGGGTTTCAGCATGGTGGCCGAATAAAAGACCTTTTTCCCGCCCAGGTACAGGTCCCGGCAGTAGTTGTCAAAGGCCAGGTCGCACATCTTGGCGGGGTCGATGGCCTCGGCAAACACCGCCTGCCCCAGCCCCGCCCCGCCGGTGCGGGAGGAGCGGGCGGCGTCCAGCCGGTAGAACTTCTGGAAGATGTTGGCCAGCTCCCCCTCGGGGATCTCCAGCCCCTCGTTGCGGATGGTGATCTC
>OERG01000100.1_pt1 | contig 20692 bp, 22 predicted proteins | sample 1539951 | NCBI WGS metagenome assembly OERG01 (sample SAMEA3891870, study PRJEB23780) | metagenome | biome: terrestrial biome; feature: animal house; material: Caecal content | place: Italy | collected 2015-05-05
GTGCTTCCTCCTCAGGGGCGGGGGCCTCCAGGTCCCCGGTGGGGTCCAGGGTCAGGCTGGGGGCAGCGGGCATCTCAAAATCAAGATTCAGGTCTTTGTTCTCTGCCATGGCAAGATTCATCCTTTCTCAAATTGCAAATACCGCGGGGTTTTGTTACAGTCCCTGGTTTTTCATCAGGGTTTCCAGCACGGCCAGGTCCGCCGACAGGTCCATGCTCTCGGAGGCATACAGGGCATCCAGCTGGTGTTCAAAGGCGGTGGCAATGACCCCCATGTTCCGCTCCACCTCGGTGCGGACCGAGGCAGCATTTTCACCCCGGACCCCCTGCCGGGCCATGGCCGCATACTGTTCCAGCACATGGACCGCGTCGGGAAGGTAGTAGTTGGCGAAGCGGCGGATCTGTTTGGCCTTGGCGGGGGCGGCTTCCACCACCTCGATGATGGAGCGGCCCGCCCGCTCCATCCGGTCCATGGCCGCCGACAGCTGGGGATCGGGCAGGGCTTCGTTCAGGGCGTGGAGGGCATCCAGTTTCTGCTGGATGTCGGTGAGCATCTGATCCACGTCTTCCACGCCGGTATGGAAGGGCACTTCCCGCTGGATCACCTGGGGCGGGCAGACCCGCCGGGCCGCCGCAAAGGCTGCTGCAGCCCCCGCCAGCATCACCACCAGGGCCCACAGTTTGTACACCGGCAGGAGGGCACACAGAACCAGCCCCGCCAGCCCCGCCGCGTAAAAAGGCAGGACGCTGGGCTTCTCGGTGCGGATGATTTTACTCATGGTCATTTCTCCTTCCTACCCTCCATCATAAAGGTTTTTGGCAAAAACGCAAGGGTTTGGGGCAAGAATTTACAGCTTGGAAATGAATTTACCTTTTCTTTTTCATGGAATCCAGGTAAGGGCCCAGGGCCTGGCCCCAGGCTGTGCGCAGCCGGTCCATCTGCCATGCGGCATTGGCGGGGCTGGTGCTGGGCAGTTTCACCGCCGGAATCCCGCTGACCGGCTCCATGTACCGGGTATAGAGCTTGTGGGCGGCGGCGCCGTTGCAGAACACCGCCTGGATGGGGGCCCGGGCCAGCAGGGAGCCGATGTCCTCGGGGACGGCGTCCCGGATGGAGGCGTCGGAAGCCCCCTCAATGGTGCAGCTGGCCAGCACATCCCAGAGGGCCAGGTCGTGCCGCAGGATCAGGCTGCGCTTGGCCTCGATGTCCTCCCGGGCGGGCACCGGCTCCCCGGTGAGGCTGGCCAGCAGAGGCCAGAACCGGTTGTTGGGGTGGCCGTAGTAAAAGCCCATGGCCCAGCTCTTGGGGCTGGGCCAGCTGCCCAGAATCAGCACCCGGCTGTGGTCACTGTAAACCGGTGGAAAGCTCATTCCTTGAATGCGCCTCCCCAGGCCGAGCCCAGCTGACGGCCCGAGGGCTCTGCCCGGGGACCGTCAAACCACAGCTCCTCAATCAGGGCGGCCAGGCCGTCCTCCCGGACATCCCCGATGATCCGGTCGGCGGCAGCTTTGGCGTCGGGGCTGCCGTTGTCCATGCAGCAGCCCAGGCCGGCGGCCCGCAGCATCCCGATGTCGTTGGCGGAATCACCGGCCGCCACCGCCTGGGCCAGGGTGATCCCCATGGCTTCGCACAGGTTGGCAAGGCCGGTGCCCTTGTCCACCCCTTCCCGCACAATGTCATAGCAGCACCAGTTGTTTTCGTCCCGGCCGCCTACCCGCATGAAGTGGAGCTTCAGGTGGCCGAACTTGGACTGGAAGGCCGTCACCGCCTCCTCAGGGCAGACCATAAAGGCGGCGTGGGGCATATCGATCAGATGGCGGTCCTGGTCTTCCCCATCCACGCAGGCAAGGCCGGGGCTGCCCATCCGGTCATACCGGGCTTTCAGCCCCTCGTAGCCGCAGTAGGCATAATAGCCGTCCCGAAAGTTGAACTGGAGCAGATAGTCGTAATCCTCGCAGAAATCCACCAGGGCGTACATTTCTTCGGGGATCAGGGGGCGCTCATACACCACATTTCCCTCCCGGTTGACCACATAGGCGCCGTTGCAGGTGATGGCATAGTCAAAGCGGATCTTCCCCAGCTGGCCGGGGTTTTTGATGGCCGGCCAGGCCCGGCCGGTACTGAGGACAAATTTTGCCCCCGCCCCCTGCATTTTCTGGACAGCGGCCTCCACGGCGGGGCGGGGATGCTTTTCCCCGAAGGGGACCAGGGTGTTGTCGTAATCGCTGGACAAAAGTTGATACTTCATGGTTTCCTCTCTCGCTTGTTGTTTCAGCCGTTGCGGCAGCCGGTGAGATCGCAGATGACCTCCCCGGCCAGAATCAGCCCTGCCGCCGAGGGCACAAAGGCCAGGGAACCGGGGGCCCGCTTTTTGGGATTGCCGGGCCGTGCCTCGGACTGGGGCGCCGTCTCGGCCACCATCTCCTCCATCCGGGGGGACAGGGGCGGCTCCTTGGAATAGACCACCTTCAAATGCTGAATCCCCCGCTTGCGGCATTCGCTGCGCATCACCCGGGCCAGGGGGCAGACCGAGGTGTCGTAGATGTCCGCCACCTCAAAGCGGGAGGGATCCAGCTTGTTGCCCGCCCCCATGGAGCAGATAATGGGCACCCCCGCCTCTTTGGCCTGCATCACCAGGGCCAGCTTGCCGGTGACGGTGTCGATGGCGTCCACCACATAGCTGTACTGGGTGAAATCAAACTGCCCCGCGGTGTCGGGGGTGTAAAAGGTCTTGTAGGTCCGCACCACGATGTCGGGGTCAATGTCCCGAATCCGGGCGGCGGCTACGTCCACCTTGTACTGGCCCAGGGTGGAGCGGGTGGCGATGATCTGGCGGTTCAGGTTGCTGAGGCAGACCTTGTCGTCGTCGATCAAATCCAGGGCCCCCACCCCGCTGCGGGCCAGGGCCTCCACCACATAGCCTCCTACGCCTCCCACGCCAAAGACGGCCACCCGGGCCTGGCGGAGCTTGTCCAACCCCGCCTGGCCCAGCAGCAGCCGGGTGCGGGAATACTGTTCTCTTGCGGTATCTGTCATATCGTCTTGTTCTCCTTGAGCCAGCCCAGCAGGGCGGCCCGCTCATTGGGAATGTTCTCGTTTAAAACCTGGTCCAGGGCGGCGGCCAGCAGTTTTCCCACCGCCGGCCCTGGCAGCACCCCCAGGTCCATCAGGTCCCGGCCGTTCACCGCCAGCTGGCTGACCCGGCAGCAGGCCTTTTCTGCCAGCAGGGCGTCCAGGGCCTGTGTCATCGCAGCAAAACCCGCCTGCCCGGTCTGGGCCTGCCGGAGGGCCAGCAGCCGCCGGACGGTGTCCGGCTCCAGCCGGGCCAGCAGATGCCGGACGGCTCGCCGCGGGGACACCCCGTCGGGGGCCAGGCCGCTCTCCTGCACCAGGGTTTTCACCTCTTTGGTCTGGGCCCCCGAGCACTTCAGCCGGGCCAATGCCTGGCCGGCTGCCTCCGGCCCCGCCGGGGCCAGCAGGGCCGCCAGCCGGGTCAGCGGGTCGGGCTGCAAAGCGTCCACCACCCGAAGGCTGGCCTCATACCGGGCCGGCTGGCCGGCACAGTCCAGCCAGGGCAGGATCTGCCCCACAATTTCAGGCAGCATCCAGCGGGCCGGATGGGGCGCCGCCAGCAGTTTGTACAGCTCCTGCCAGATCCGCTCGGCCGAGACGCAGGCCAGACGGCGGCATTCGGCCATGGCGGCCCGGGCGGTGGCGGGGTCCAGCTCCAGTTCCTCTTTGGCGCCAAACCGGCAGAGCCGGAGGATCCGCAGCCCGTCCTCTTCAAACCGGCGGACCGGGTCCCCCACCGCCCGCACCCGATGGCGGACCAGCAGATCCTCCCGGCCCCCGAAGGGGTCGATGAGCCCCTCTTCCCGGTTATAGGCCATGGCGTTGATGGTGAAATCCCGCCGGGCCAGGTCTTCCCGTACATCGGCCACAAAGTCCACGTGGTCGGGGTGACGCCCGTCCGAGTACACGCCTTCCACCCGGAAGGTGGTCACTTCATACAGCCCCCCCTGGTGCTTGACGGTGACGGTGCCGTGCTGCAGGCCGGTGGGAATGCACTGTTTTTCCCCGAAGAGATCCAGCACCTGCCGGGGCAGGGCGCTGGTGCAGATGTCCCAGTCATGGGGGATCCGGCCCGCCAGGCTGTCCCGGACGCAGCCCCCCACCAGGTAGGCCTTGTGCCCCGCCCGGTGCAGGGCTTCCAGCAAGGCCGCGGCCCCGGGGTCCATTGTGATGGTCATATCACCCCTCCTCAAACCGCAGGGACACGGTCTTGCCGTCAAAGCCGCATTCCGCCGCCGGGCAGATGGATTGCGCCAGGGGCAGGGAGGCCTCCGGCTCCTTGATCCGGGGGGAATAGTGGGCCAGCCACAGCCGCCGCACCCCAGCCCGGGCGGCCAGTTCGGCACTCTGGCGGAAGGTGCTGTGGCCGTACCGGGCGGCCTCGGGGGCCAGCTCGTCCTGGTCATAGGTGGCGTCGCAGATCAAAAGGTCGGCGTCCCGGGCGGCTTCTTCCAGGGCGGGACAGGGGGCGGTATCCCCCGAGAACACCACCTTGATCCCCCGCCGGGCGGGGCCGCAGACCTGTTCCGGGGCCACGCCGTTCACCGCCTCCCCCTGCTGCAGCCGCTTCCAGTCCCGGATGGGCACCCCCAGGGCCCGGGCCTTTTCGGGGTCAAAGCGGCCTGCCCGGGGCAGATGGAAGCAGTAGCCCTGGCTGGGGACCCGGTGCCGGGTGGGGATGGCGGACAGTTCCGCCCCGCCTTCAAACCAGAGGGGCTGTTCTGCCGCATCTGCCAGCACAACCTGATAGGGCAGCGGCCCGGCCAGCAGCCGCATCACTGCCCAGAACTGTTCCAGCCCTTTGGGCCCGGCCAGCAGCAGGGGCGCAGTGCGGCCCTGGCAGGCAATGGTCTGCAGCAGGCCCGGCAGCCCGAACACATGGTCCCCGTGGTAATGGGTCAGGCAGATGGCCTCCAGCCTGGACAGACCCACCCCCGCCTTCATGGCCGCCGCCTGGGTTCCCTCGCCGCAGTCAAACAAAAGGCTGCGGCCGTCCCAGGACAGCAGCGCGGTGGTCAATGCGCGCTGGGGCAGCGGCATGGTGGCCGCCGTGCCCAGCAGGGTAACTGTAACCATATCCTGCCTCCCTCCTGTAAAAAATACTCGTCTCAGCCCTGGGCCGGCTGTTCCCAGTTTTTGCAGACATCCACCCAGGCCTTGTAGCCGGAATACTGTTCCAGCTCAGGAATGGTGAGCTCGATGGCCGAATTGCTGCTGCCGCAGGCCGGGAACACCGTCTCGAACCGCTTCAGGGATTCATCCAGATATACCGTCACCCCCGGGTTTACTGCAAAGGGACAGACCCCGCCCACAGCATGTCCCACCAGGTCGGCGGCCTCATCGTGGGTCAGCATCTTGGCCTTGGTACCGAACTGCTCCTTGTATTTGTGGTTGTCCACCTTGGCGTCGCCGGCGGCCACAATCAGGATCGGGCTGCCCTCCACCATGAAGGACAGGGTCTTGGCAATCCGGCAGGGCTCACAGCCCACCGCCTGGGCGGCCAGCTCCACCGTGGCGCTGGACACCGGGAACTCCAGCACCCGGTCTTCCATCCCATAGGTTTTGAAATAGGCCTTCACTTTCTCAATGGACATTTTCTGCATCCCCCTCTGTCAAAATCTGTGCCTCGCTGCACATCCTCTATACTATAACACACCCGGGGCCAAAACGCCACCTGGGCCCCCGCCGTCCCCGCCCTTGACTTTCGGCATGGATTCGCTATAATGGGCTTGGCCCCTGCCAGGGGTTCCAAACAGAATATCGTCTCATCGGAGGATCGTGTATCGCAATACACCAAAGAGATTCGTGAATCTCTGATCGGATAAGATGTCGAGTGCGCTCGGTTGTTGTTACAGTGTGGCAATGGCCGGGCGCCTTTTTTCTGTGCGCCCTCCGGCGGGACGGCCGCCCGACAGAAAGGAGATATGTCCCTTTTATGGATTCTACCGCACTTTTTGCCAAAACACCCCCTGTCAAACTGTTCTTCATCGCCTCGGTACCCGGAGCGGTGAGCATGCTGGCCTCCTCGTTATACCAGTTTCTGGACGGCATCTTTGTGGGCAATTTCCTGGATGCCACCGCCTTCGCGGCCCTGAACCTGGCCATGCCCTTTGTGATCATCAACTTTTCCCTGGCCGACCTGGTGGGTGTGGGGTCTTCGGTGCCCATCTCCATCGCCCTGGGCCGGGAGGACCGGAAGGAAGCCAACAACATTTTCACCTGCGCCTGCATCTTGATTGTGGTCACCGGGGCTGCCATCGGGGCGGTTCTGTTTGCCGCGGCCCCCTTCCTGATCGGCCTGATGGGGGCCGAGGGGGATTTTGCCGCCCAGGCGGTCCAGTACCTGCGGACTTACGCCCTTTGCTCCCCCTGCACCACCATCCTCTTTGCGGTGGACAACTACCTGCGCATCTCAGGCTATATCCGGGGCAGCATGTTCCTGAATATCCTGATGTCGGTGCTGTGCGTGGTCTTTGACCTGCTGTTCCTGGGGGTGTTCGGCTGGGGCGTCTGGGCCGCAGCCCTTGCGGGCTCCCTGGGGATGTTCCTGTGTGTGCTGCTGGCCTTTATCCCCTTTGTTCGGGGAAAGGCTTTGCTGCGGTTCTGCCGGCCCCGGTTTGAGGCCCGGATCCTCCGGCAGATTGTCACCTGCGGCAGCCCCAGCTTTCTGAACAACATTGCGGGACGGATCACCTCCATCCTGATGAACCTGTTCCTGGTGCGGCTGGGGGGCGAGCTGGCCGTGTCGGTCTACGGCGTCCTGATGTATGTGGACGGCTTCATCCAGCCCCTGCTGTACGGGATGTGCGACTCCCTCCAGCCGGCGGTGGGCTTCAACTGGGGCGCCGGGAAATTTTCCCGGGTCCGGGCCATTGAAAAGTGCTGCTTCATCGCCGCAGCCGCCATCTCCCTGGGGTCGGTGGCGGTCATCGTGCTGGCCCCTGCCTGGATCACCCGGCTGTTCATCGCCGGCGCCGCCGGGGACGCCCTGGCCCTGTCGGTGGGGGCCCTGGAACTGTTCGCCCTCACCTACCTGACCCGCTGGCTCTCCTTCGCCACCCAGAGCTATATGCTGGCCATCGAAAAACCGCTGGCCGCCTCTCTGCTGTCGGTGTCCACCGCCCTGGTGTTCCCGGTGGTGCTGCTGGCGGTGCTGTGGCCCCTGGGCCTCACCGGGCTGTGGATCAACTTCCCCGCCACTTCGGCCCTGGCCGCTGTGCTGGCCCTGCTGATTCTCCGCCGCCAGCGCCCTGCCCTCCACCGCCCCGATGCATCCTGAGCCCGCCATACCAGAATGATATGGAAGGCCATTCCATCCAGGCATTTGTGGTTTTCCAGTTCTTGTGCTATAGTAAAGGACAGAATGATTTATGCAAAAGGAGATTGTCACGTGAACAAACAGCTGCGAACTCTGACCCTGTCCGCCCTTTTTCTGGCCCTGGGCCTGGTGCTGCCCTTCTTCACCGGGCAGATCCCCCAGATCGGCAGCATGCTGCTGCCCATGCACATTCCTGTGCTCCTCTGCGGCCTGATCTGCGGCTGGCAGTATGGTGCCGCCGTGGGCTTTGTGGTGCCGCTTCTGCGGTCGGTCCTCTTCGGGATGCCGCCCCTGTTCCCCACCGCCCTGTCCATGGCCTTTGAGCTGATGACCTATGGCCTGATGGCCGGCCTGCTGTACAACACCCTGTCCCGCTGGCAGTGCATCCGGGCCCTCTACCGCTGCCTGATCGGCGCCATGGTGGCAGGCCGCATTGTGTGGGGCGTGGTCCAGGCCATCCTGCTGGGTGTCACCGGCAGCGCCCTGACCCTCCAGGTCTTCCTGGCCAGCGCCTTTTTCAACGCCATCCCCGGCATCATCGTCCAGCTGATCCTGATCCCGGCGGCGATGGTAGCCCTCAACCGCACCGGACTGGTGCCTTTCCGCCAGAGCGAAAAGCCGGCTTCCGCCGCCCGCTGATCCCCTGCACAACAAAACCGGAGCTTCTCTCGCCTGAGAAGCTCCGGTTTTTTATGCTTCGCTGTGGCGTCGGATCATCTCCCGCAGCCGGGACAGGAACAGCTCGGCCGCCGGGGAAAAGACCTGGTATTTCTTCCACACAATATCCAGCCCCGATTCCAGCCGGGGCCACAGGGGCTTGAAGCAGAGGCTGCTGGTTTCGGATGTATTGGTCAGTCCGTCCAGGGTGATGGCATAACCCACCCCCGCCTCCACCAGCAGGGCCGCATTGTAGACCAGATTGTAGTTTACCGCAATGTCCAGCTTGCTGAAGTCGGTGCCGAACCAGTCGGCAAAGGCATTTTCCCCCGGGTGGGGGGCGATGGCCTGGCGGGAACAGATCAGGGGCAGACCCATCAGGTCGGCCCGCTCAATCCGCTCCTTTTGGGCCAGGGGGCTGTCCCGCCGCATCAGCACCCCCCAGACATCCCGGGCCGGCAGGCTGAGGCCGTCGTATTTTGCAATGTCTGCCGGCTGGATTACAATGCCGAAGTCCAGCAGCCCCTTGTCCAGCCGGTCGGTGACGTCCTGGGCGTTGCCGCTGTACAGGTGGTACCGGATGCCGGGGCACTCCTCCCGCAGCTGCCGGATCAGCCCTGCAATGGGGCACAGGGCCCGGGTCTCGCCGCTGCCGATGTAGATGTCCCCGCTGACGGTATCCTCCAGGGCGATGAACTCGGCCTCGGTCTTGTCCACCATGGCCACAATCTCTTCGGCCCGCTTGCGGAGCAGCACCCCTTCCGGGGTCAGATCCACACGGTGGCTCTTGCGGACCAGCAGCTGGCGGCCCAGCTCCTGCTCCAGGTCCTGCATCTGCCGCGACAAGGTCGGCTGGGTCAGATGCAGGAAATTGGCGGCCCGGGTGATGCTGCCTTCCCGGGCCACCGCCAGAAAATAGCGCAGTGTCCTTACTTCCATCCTGCTTGCAGGCTGCGGCCGCCGGCCGCCCTGCTGCCCCCTTTCCCCATACTGTTTTTCTTAGTATACACCGGTTCTGCCATGCCTGCCAAGCATTTCTCGCAATAAAAACCAGGTATTTGCTATTTGACCCCTCCTGTCCTACAATACAGACAGAGGCAATCCCGGTGCAGAGGAGGCGACAGGCATGGAAAGTCTCTCGGAGGATCAGGCATTCCGGCTGCGCCGGAACCTGACCGATGCGGGCTGCGACCCCGCCCTGATCACACGGTTTCTGGAACTGGAACAGGCCCACCGCCGCTGTGAACAATACCGGATGCTGGCCCGGCAGAAAGCGGCCCTGCTGCAGGCGCTCCACTGCGTGGAGTACAAAATCGACTGCCTGGACCACCTGCTCTACCTGATGCACCAGCAGGACGCCAACCCATAAGAGAAACGGAGGTTTTTCGATATGACCCAGGAAACACTGCATCTGACCCAGGAATGGGACAAGACCTTCCCCCAGAGCGACAAGGTGGATCACCGGAAGGTGACCTTCCACAACCGCTACGGCATCACCCTGGCCGCCGACCTGTACCAGCCCAAAGGCGCCGCCGGCAGGCTGCCGGCCATCGCCGTCTGCGGCCCCTTCGGCGCCGTCAAGGAGCAGGCTTCGGGCCTGTACGCCCAGACCATGGCCCAGCAGGGCTTTTTGACCCTGGCCTTTGACCCCTCCTTCACCGGCGAGAGCGGCGGCCAGCCCCGGTATATGGCTTCCCCCGACATCAACACCGAGGACTTCCAGGCTGCAGTGGACTTTCTGTCGGTGCAGGACAACGTGGACCCCGACAAGATCGGCATCATCGGCATTTGCGGCTGGGGCGGCCTGGCCCTGAACACCGCTGCCCTCGACACCCGGGTCAAGGCCACCGTGGCCTCCACCATGTACGATATGAGCCGGATCAATGCCAGGGGCTACTTTGATGGCGAGGACAGCGAAGAGGCCCGCCACGCCAAGCGGGAAGCCCTCAACGCCCAGCGCACCGCCGACTACCGCAGCGGCAGCTATGCCCTGGGCGGGGGCGTGGTGGACCCTCTGCCCCAGGACGCCCCCTTCTTTGTGAAGGACTACTACGCCTACTACAAGACCCCCCGGGGCTATCACCCCCGGTCCCTCAACTCCAACGGGGGCTGGAACGTCATCGGCTGCATGTCCTTCCTGAACCAGCCCATCCTCCGGTACACCAACGAAATCCGCAGCGCCGTCCTGGTGATCCACGGCGAAAAGGCCCATTCCTGCTACATGAGCCGGGACGCCTTTGCCGCCATGATGGAGGGCAATCCCTGCCCCGACAACAAGGAACTGATGATCATTCCGGGGGCGGTCCACACCGATCTGTATGACCGGACCGACATCATCCCCTTCGGCCGCATCGCCGAATTTTTCCATAAATACCTGGGCTGACGTGAAAAAGAGGGCAGGCCCCGCAGGGTCTGCCCTCTTTTGTTTTGGATTTTATTCGGCCTGCCGGCGCCGGACAAAGACCTTCCGGCAGCAGATCCACCAGCTGACCAGGGTGGCCAGCACCTCGGTGGCCCAGAAGGCGTGCCACACACCGTTCACGCCCCACAGCCGGCTCAAGACAAAGGCCGCCGGGATGATGCACAGCACATACCGCAGCAGGGAGATGACCAGGGAGGGGAAGCCCATTCCCAGCCCTTCCAGCACGCCGCAGGCGATCACCGGCACCGCCGAGATAATGAATCCCAGGCTGATGATCCGCAGGGCGGCGCTGCCCGCCTGGATGGTCTGGGCATTGGCCGAGAACATCCCGACCAGCTGGCCCGGCACCGCCCAGCACAGCACCGTCCCCACCGCCATGATGCCCGCCGAGAGGGCCAGGCCGGTAAAGAAGATCTTCCACACCCGGCCGTATTCCCGGGCGCCGTAGTTGTAGCCCACAATGGGCCGCATCCCCTGCACAATGCCGCTGGCCGGCAGATACAGGAAGGTTTGGAGCTTGTAGTAGACCCCCAGCACCAGCACATACAGCTCCCCATAGGCTGCCAGGATGATGTTCAGGCAGGAGATCAGCACCGAGGGCAGGGCCAGGTTCAGGGTGGCCGGCACCCCCACGTCATACATCTTCCGGGCGATGGCGGGATCTGCAATCTCCCGGTCAAACCGGAGCCGCACCGGGATCTTCCCCGCCGCGTAGAGCATCAGGTAGACCACCAGGCTGAACGCCTGGCCCACGCCGGTGGCGATGGCCGCCCCCTCAATCCCCATGGCCGGGATGGGCCCCCAGCCGAAGATCAGCACCGGGTCCAGCACAATGTTGGTGACACAGCCGGACAGCATGCACACCATGGTCATCATCATCTTGCCGGTGGCCTGGCAGATCTTCTCCATGGACATAGCGGCAGCGATCACCACCGAGAAGGCGAAGGCGATCCGGGAATACCGGACCCCCAGGTCAATGACCACCTCATCGGTGGTGAACATCCCCAGAAAGGCGGGCATCACCGGGATGCACACCGCCGTCAGCACCAGGCCGTGAAGGCCGTTCCATAAGATGCTCTGAGAGGCGGCCGCCGTGACCTTCCGGCTGTCCTGGGCCCCCAGGTAAAAGGAAATGACCGCGTTGGCCCCCACCGAAAAGCCGATGGCCACTGCGTTGATTAAATTCTGGACCGGGTAGACCAGGGAAAGGGCGGTCATGGCGCTTTCGCTGATCTGGGCTACGTAATAGCTGTCCACGATGTTGTACAAAGACGACACCAGCATGGACAGCACCATGGGCAATGACATGGACAGCACCAGCGGCAGGACCGGTCTTGTTTTCATAAAGTTCTGCTGCATTGAGTTCCTCTGCTTTCTTTCCTCTATTTTCACATATAAGCGCACAAAAAAAGCCATATCCTTCCCGTTTGTATCAGAAACAGGACAAAGATATAGCTTTCGCGTCTGATATTATAATATACGCCGGGCCGGTTGTCAAGTTCCAAATCCTGGAAAACCCGCCTTCTTTCTTTCCCGGCCGGGCCGTGCTATAATAGAAAAAACAGCTGATCCCGGCCCGGGCCCTGGCTTTTGGCCCGCCCGGCCGCATACACTGTATCAAAACAAGCGAGGTGTACTTATCATGAAAGTTCTGATGATCAACGGCAGCCCCCGGGTGGGCGGCAATACTTCCATCGCCCTGCAGGAGATGGAAAAGATTTTCGCCCAGGAGGGCATCGAAGTGGAGACCGTCCAGGTGGGCAACCAGGCCATCCGGGGCTGCATCGCCTGCGGCACCTGCGCCAAGCAGGGCAAGTGCGTCTTTGATGACGCCGTCAACGCGGTGGCCCCCAAGTTCGAGGCCTGCGACGGCCTGGTGATCGCTTCCCCGGTGTACTACGCATCTGCCAACGGCACCCTGATCTCCTTCCTGGACCGGCTGTTCTACAGCACCCATTTCAGCAAAACCATGAAGGTGGGCGCCAGCGTGGTGGTGGCCCGCCGCGGCGGCCTGTCCTCCACCTTTGACGAGCTGAACAAATACTTCACCGACGCCGGGATGCCGGTGGCCTCCAGCCAGTACTGGAACAGCGTCCACGGCCGCGCCGCCGGCGAGGCCACCCAGGATGCCGAGGGCCTCCAGACCATGCGGACCCTGGCCCGGAATATGGCCTTCCTGATGAAGAGCATCGCCCTGGGCAAGGAGAAATTCGGCCTGCCCGAGACCGAGCCCGTCCAGCGCACCAGCTTCATCCGCTGATCTTCCCCCAGCCGTTTCACAGGGCCTGCCCGCAGGGGCAGGCCTTTTTTGCGCCTTGACAAAGGGGCTTTTGGTATGCTATCGTGTCATCGAACAACACAAAAGGAGACCATTTATGCGCTACGATGCAGCCCCCATGGAGGGCCTCACCGACCGGGTCTGGCGGCAGGCCCATCAGCACTATTTCGGCGGGGCCGACCGGTATTATGCACCCTTTATCTCCCCGCCCGAGAACCGGGTTCCCATCAAGAAAAAGATGGCCGAGCTGGCGCCGGAGGCAAACCCCGGCGCCCCGGTGATCCCCCAGCTGCTGGCCAAGGACGGTAGCCTGGCGGCCTGGATGATCGGCCTGCTGCGGCAGGAAATGGGCTACACCGAAGTCAACCTCAACCTGGGCTGTCCCTCCGGCACCGTCACCGCCAAGGGCAAGGGCTCGGGGATGCTGCGGGACCTGGAAGCCCTGGACCGGTTTCTCTACACCGTATTCGATGAGGCCGGCGGGCCCATCTCGGTGAAAACCCGGATCGGGGTGGAACGCCCCGAGGAGTTCGGCCCCATCCTGGAAGTCTACAACCGCTACCCCCTGGCGGAACTGATCATCCATCCCCGGGTGATGCGCCAGCTCTACCGGGGCCAGGCCGACCGGGCCGCCTTTGCCGCCGCCCTGACCGCCTGCAAATGCCCCGTTTGCTACAATGGGGACATCACCACCTCCCAGGACCTGACCGCCCTGGAAGCTGCCTGGCCCCAGCTGGCCGGCCTGATGGCGGGCCGGGGGCTGATCGCCAACCCCGCCCTGTTCCGGATGGCCCGGGGCGGCGCCGCCCCCTCCAAGGAGGAGCTGCGGGGCTACCTCACCCAGCTGTACACCGGCTACACCGCCGCCTTCGGCAGCGCCCCTGCGGCCATCAGCCGGATGAAAGGCTTCTGGCACGAGTGCATCGGCCTCTTTGCAGGCACCGAAAAACTGGAAAAACAGCTGCGCAAACTGCGGGAGCCCTGGGAATATGAGGTGACGGTGGACCAGATCTTCACCCTGCCCCTGCGGGGATAACACAAAAGCCCGCCGCCCCTTGCGGGGCCGGCGGGCCGGAACAGATCAGATCAGACGTCCAGGTAATTGCGCAGCAGAGCCTGCAGCAGGTCATCCCGATCCACCTTGCGGATCAGGGAGCGTGCGCCGTTGTGGGTGGTAATGTAGGTAGGGTCTTCCGACAAAATATAGCCCACCAGCTGATTGACCGGGTTGTATCCCTTCTCTTTCAGGGCAGCATACACTTGCTGCAAAATCTCGCGGATCTGCTCGTCCTTCTCATCGTGGATCGAAAAGATAGCAGTAGGTTCACTCATATACAATCCACTCCCTTCTGCTTTGTCAGCACAAAGCGTTCTGCGGCCAGGAGCCGCCGCACGAATACTTCTTTTATTCTACACGAATCAAGGCCAAACTTCAAGTATAGATCCAAATATTTACAAATCGGCGGCCCAAAAAGTGGCTCAAAGGCCAATCTTTTGGGCCGCCCCGGGCCTTTTCAACCGATCCATCGGCCTCCCGGTGGGGATGCATCCCTTTTTGGAGCCGTTTTCCGGTTTGTGACAGTGCCGGCCGCCGGCCGGGGAAGGAGGAACAGCATGATCTTTGGCATCGGGTGCGACCTGTGCGCCATCCCCCGGATGGAAAAAAGCCTTGCCGGCCCCCACGGGGCGGCCTTTGGCCGGCGGGTGTTCGGCCCGGAGGAGCGGCTGGCCCTGGGGCTGGACCCGGAGCACCCTTCTCCCCTGACTGCCCATCGCATCGCCAGCGCTGCCGCCGACTTTGCCGCCAAGGAAGCCTTCCTCAAGGCGGCGGGCACCGGGCTGGCCGGGCCCTTTGCCCTGGCCGAGATCGAGGCGGTGCGGCTGGACAACGGCGCGCCGGAATATCGCTTTTCCGGCCGGACGGCGGCCTGGGTGGCTGAGCGGGGGCTCACCGCCCGGCTTTCCTTAAGCCACGACGGCGGGGTGGCCATGGCGGTCTGCCTGCTGGAAAAAATGGAAGCCTCCTGCATAAGATAAACCAACGGCGTCTCTGCATAGGCCGCAGCGGTTTGGGGCATACTCCTGATGACAACCCAAGGGCTGCGGGCCGCTGGCACGCCGGCACATAGAGCGGCCAGACACCGCGCCCCCCAATCTGCAAGGAGGGAGTTCCATGGAGGTACACAGAGGAGAAGTTTTCTATGCCGACTTATCACCTGTTGTCGGCTCAGAGCAGGGCGGCGTCCGCCCCGTATTGATTGTCCAGAACGAGATCGGCAACCGGCACAGCCCGACCGTGATCGCAGCGGCCATTACATCCCGGCTGGATAAGACCCGGCTGCCCACCCATATCAACATCCGGGCGGCGGACACCGGTCTGGCCAAGGACAGCGTGGTTCTGCTGGAGCAGATCCGCACCCTGGATAAGCACCGGCTCCGCCAGCGGGCGGGGCAGATCACCGCCGAAGACCAGAAACGGGTCAACCAGGCCCTGGATGTCAGCCTGGGGCTCAACGGCTATTGAGCTCGATGGCGGCCTTCCAAACCCGCCAACCCATGAAAAATCCCCGCCGGACCTCTGGGCCCTGGCGGGGATTTTTCATGGCTGCAAAAAACCCCGGAACCTGCGTTCCGGGGTGTGGTGGACGGTACAGGACTCGAACCTGTGACCTCCTGCACGTCAAGCAGATGCTCTACCAGCTGAGCTAACCGTCCAAAGTGTCTCGCGACTTAGATATAATACCACACTTTGACGGGAAATGCAAGAGGTTTTTGCAATTTTTTCGGGAAAGGCCGGCTCAGCCCTCCTGGACCATCATCCGGGCGGCCTTGTAGATGTCGCCGCAGCCCAGGGTGACCACCAGGTCGCCCTCCCGGGCGTTGTCCTTCACCCACTGGGCGGCCTCCTTCAGGCCGTCCACCAGCACCGAGCCGGGCACCTTTTCGGCCAGCATGGCGCTGTTGATGGTGGGGTCAAAGGGTTCCCGGCTGCCCAGGATGGGGATCAGCACGGCGATGTCCGCCAGCTTCAGCACGTCTACAAAATCATCCAGCAGCATCTTGGTACGGCTGTATGTAAACGGCTGATGGACGGCGATCAGGCGCTTGTAGCCCAGTTCCTTGGCAGTGGTCAGGGTGGCCCGCATCTCGGTGGGGTGGTGGGCATAATCATCCACCACCACGGCGCCGTTGCACTCGCCGTAGACTTCGAAGCGGCGGCATGCACCCTTGAAGGACAGCAGCGCGTTGGCGCACTGCTCCACCGTCAGCCCCATGGACAGGCAGACCGAGCACATGGCCAGGGCGTTGTAGATATTGTGGTAGCCCGGCACAGCCAGCTTGATGTGGCCCTGGGCATGGTCCCAGGTTTCCAGATCAAACTCATAGAAGCCGGGGCGGTATTCCTGGACGTTGACAGCCCGGTAGTCCGCCTCGTTGTGGATGGCAAAGGTGCGGACCCGGCGCTGGAGGGTGAACATGACGTCCATGGTGTTCTTGTCGTCGGCGTTGGCAAAGATCATAAACCGGGTCATCAGGCAGAACCGCTTGAAAGCAAACTTCAGCTCGCCCATGCTGCCGTAATAATCCAGATGATCGTTGTCGATGTTCAGCACCACCGACAGATAGGGGGTCAGCTTGAGGAAGGTCTCGGCGTATTCGCAGGCCTCCACCACAATGTCGTCTCCCTTGCCGGCCTTGCCGTAGCCGCCGATCAAGGGGAGCTTGCCGCCGATGACGGCGCTGGGGTCGCAGCCTGCCAGCTCCAGGGCGGTGGTGATCATGGAAGTGGTGGTGGTCTTGCCGTGGGTGCCCGAGACGCAGATGCTGTTCTTGTACAGGCGGCTCACATAGCCCAACAGGACGCTGCGCTCCACCGTGGGGATGCCATAGCTCTCAGCGGCGGCCCGCTCCACATTGTCCTTGGCAATGGCAGCAGAATAGACCACCATGTCAGCACCCACCACATTGGCGGCACTGTGGCCCAGGGTGACCTTGATGCCCATTTCCCGCTCGGAGCGGATGGTGCTGCCGTCCAGCACATCGCTGCCCGAAATCTCATAGCCCTTGGCCGCCAGGATCTGGATCAGCGGGTACATGCCGCTGCCGCCGCAGCCAATGAAGTGAATCTTTTTGACATGATCCAGCAGGTGCTGGTCATAATCACTGAATATGCTCATAAAGGCTTACCTCCCTAGATACGCGGCCCGTCCGGCCGGAAAAAGTCCCGAGCCGGATTCCACACTTCCCCCAGGACACAATGATGCATTGTTGGTATTCTTTATTATAGTATTTTTGCCGGATGAAATAAACAGTTCCCTGCCATTTTTGAAAAAAAGCCGGAAATCATTTTTCATTTTTGTAGGATACTCCAACCGCATCCGGCTGTCCGGGCGGGTCACAGCAGGGGTCAGCGGCCCCGCCGGGACAGAATTTCATCCAGAATTGCCCCTGCCACAGCCTCCTTGCTCATCAGAGGCAGCTGGCGGACGGCGCCGTCCGGCGTCAGGAAGGTCACCAGGTTGGTGTCCACCCCAAAGCCGGCCCCCGGGTCCTTCAGGTTATTGGCCACAATCATGTCCAGGTTTTTCCGGCGGAGCTTGTCGGCAGAATGGGCCACCATGTCCCGGGTCTCCATCGAGAAGCCGCAGAGGAACTGATGGGTCTTCCGGGGGCCGATGGTGCCCAGAATATCGGCGGTGCGGACCAGGGGGATGCTCATCTCCCCGTCCGACTTTTTCACCTTGTCGGCTGCCACGGTGGCGGGGCGGTAATCCGCCACCGCTGCCGCCATCACCAGGATATCGGTCTGGTCAAAATGGCCGGTGACGGCGTCGTACATGTCCTGGGCGGTGGTGACCGGCACATCCTCCGCAAACCGGACCGGCGGCAGAGCGGTGGGGCCATGGATCAGGGTGACGCTGGCCCCCCGCAGGGCGGCGGCATGGGCCACCGCATAGCCCATCTTGCCGGTGGAGTGGTTGGTCAGGCAGCGCACCGGGTCGATGGCCTCCTGGGTGGGGCCGGCCGTGACGGTGACCCGCAGGCCTGCCAGGTCCTTGGGTGCCAGCGCCCGCTCCACATAGTCCAGCAGGACGGCATCCGCCGGCAGGCGGCCCTTGCCCACATCGTGGCAGGCCAGAACCCCGCTCTCAGAGGGGATGATGGTGAAGCCGTAGTGCTCCAGGGTGTGAATGTTGTCCTGGGTGATGGGGTTTTCCAGCATGCCGGTGTTCATGGCCGGGGACACCAGCTTGGGGCACTTTGCGGCCAGGACGGTGGTGGTGAGCATATCGTCGGCGATGCCATGGGCCATCTTGGCGATGACGTTGGCGGTGGCGGGCGCCACCAGAATCACATCGGCCTTCTTGGCCAGTTCAATATGGGTAACCTCAAATTTAAAGTCCCGGTCAAAGGTATCCACCATGCACTTGTGGCCGGTGAGGGTTTCAAAGGTCAGCGGCGTGATGAACTGGGTGGCGTTGCGGGTCATAATGACCTCCACGTCGGCCCCGCGCTTTTTCAGCGCGCTGGCTACCCCCGCCATCTTATAGGCGGCAATGCCGCCGGTAATGCCCAGCAGAACGCATTTGCCTTGCAGATCCATAGGAATGATCCTCCCTGTCTCAATGATTGCTGCGATATCCACAGTATAAACCAATCCGCCCCGGATGACAAGCACATGGTCCTGTCTCCGGGCACAAAAAGTCCCCGCAGCCTGTGACGGTGCGGGGACAATGGTTGGAGGAAGGGACAGCCCTGTAAGATTGCGCGCCAGGGCTGCCCCGGGGGATTGCTCTTGTATCAGCCGGCCACGGCCTCTTTCAGCCGGGCCAGGTCGGCGGCATCGGGGTGGTTCACCGCCTGGTCGAAGTTGGCCAGCATCATGGCACGGCGGGGACTTTCGGGCATCTGTTCATACCGGGTGCGGACCGTCTGGGGCATCTTGCCCTGGCACATGTAGGTGCCCAGCACCTGGACGCCGGGGGCCAGATTGTTCCGCACCCGTTCCATGATCTGGGCAAAATAGGCTTCCGACCCGCCGAAGCCGGCGGTGCCGAACAGAAAGACCTTCTGGTCCGTCAGCTGTTTCAGGAAGCCGGCGATGGCCTCATCACAGGTGCCCATATCGGTCCAGAACCCCACATAGAGGGTGTCGGCTGCCAGGGCCTCCCCGCTGGGGGCGCCGCAGTAGATGCATTCGCCCTGGGGCAGGGCTTCCTGAATGGCCCGGGCCAGCAGGGCGGTGTTCCCTGTCCGGCTGCTGTAGACAATGGCGTAGCTCATTTGGATTCCTTCCTTTCATAGATGCAGTGGACGCCCCGGTGGGCCATCATCCCGCCCAGGCACTCTTTGTTGCAGCGGACGCAGCGGCGGATTTCCCCCGCCCGGCCCTCCTGTACCTTCTGGGGCCAGGCCGGGTCTGCGATCAGCTGACGGCTCATGGCCACACAGTCGATCCGGCCCGACTTCAGCTGTTCCTCAATGAAATCCGGGTCGGTGAGGCCGCCCACCCCGCAGATGGGGCAGCTGGTCAGCTTCCGCACCTGGTCGCAGAACTTCAGGAAACAGCCCTCTTCCCCGAATTCCGGATGGTTCCTGGGAGGGATGGTGTCACTGAGCTCCCCATGGTTGGCCAGGGTCACATGGAAACTGGTGGCCCCTGCCCCCTCCAGCAGGGGGACAAAGACCGGCAGCTCTTCCACCAGGACGCCTGCGTTGCCGTAGTGGGGCTCTTCCTGCCGGACCGCCAGCTTGTAGTCGATGGGCAGATTGGGCAGGCGGCGGCGGACGGCGCTGACTGCCTCCACCGCAAACCGGGCCCGGTTGGTGGCGCTGCCGCCGTAGGCGTCGGTGCGGTGGTTGAACACCGACGAGCTGAAGCTGCCGCACATCCGGTCTCCGTGGACCTGTACCATATCAAAGCCCGCCTTCACCGCCAGCTCGGCGGCGGTGCCAAAGGCCTCGGTGATCCGGTGGATCTTTTCCACCGGCAGCCCGGTGATGTAGGGCCCCACCTGCTGGTTCAGCAGGGGCCGCAGCTCTTCCATCGAAATCCGCTTGGTCAGAACGCCGGGGATGTATTTCAGCATGGCCTTCAGGTCCGAGTCGGACTGGTGAAGCTGGGCGCAGATCTTGCCCCCCTCGCTGTGGACGGCATCGGCCAGCGCTTTGTAGTAAGCGAAGCCCTTTTTGGAGTAGAGGGAAGGCCCGAATCGGCCGGGCAGCACCGGCACATCCCCCACAATGATCATGGCCACCCCGCCGGCGGCCAGCCGCTTGAGATAGGCGGCCTGCTCTTCCTGGGGCAGGCCCATGCTGGTGGGCGCAAAAATCACACGGTTTTTTAAAACAAGGCCCCCATAGTTCAGAGGGCTGCAGATGGTCTCATACATGGCAAATCTCTTCTTTCCAGACTGCTTGACCTGGTTGTTTCTTCTTGACTTGGTCAAGTATAGCATCACAGCTTGACAAAGTCAAGTATAAAATGCAAAAAATATGCGGGACAGATTTTCTGTCCCGCCTGTCGGGCTGTTCCGGGCCGGAACCGGCGCTGAACCATCTGTTTTTTCAACAGGAAAAGCGGCAGCCGCCGGTTTCCCGACAGCCGCCGCCCTTCATAGAGAGAATGGAAAAGGAGTTGGAGAAGCTTATTTCTTCTGAACGTACTTCAGGCAGTCCAGCATAACAGCCACCAGGATGATGATGCCGGAGAAGACGAACTGCAGGTTGGCGTCGATGCCCAGAGTGGTCAGGGAGTAAGTCAGTGCGGTGAAGATGAACACACCAACCACAACGCCCGAGATCTTGCCGATACCGCCGGTGAAGGACACGCCGCCCACGACGCAGGCTGCGATGGCGTCCATCTCCCAGCCCTGGCCATAAGCAGCCGAGCCGGAACCGAACATACGGATGCACTCCAGCCAGGAGCCGAAGCCGTACAGGA
>OERG01000102.1_pt1 | contig 20310 bp, 20 predicted proteins | sample 1539951 | NCBI WGS metagenome assembly OERG01 (sample SAMEA3891870, study PRJEB23780) | metagenome | biome: terrestrial biome; feature: animal house; material: Caecal content | place: Italy | collected 2015-05-05
TTACTGCGGCGGCATGATACGGTAAATGTGTCGCAAGTGATGGCGGGATTTTTTGGCGGCCTGATATTGCCCTACTTTTTGTTGTCGCTGTGGCGTATTTTTGAGATGGATGGCGGCCCGTTCCTTGTGCTGCTGCCACTGGTTGCGGCATGGGGGTCGGACACCTGTGCACTGTTTGCAGGCATGGCATTCGGCAAACATAAGCTCGCACCGGTCGTCAGTCCCAAAAAGACCGTGGAAGGCGCGGTCGGTGGTGTGGTTGGCGCAACGCTGCTCATGCTATTGGTTGTATTTTTGCTGAACCGCTATGCAGCGGTATCCATTCACTATGCCGGTGCTGCTGTGATGGGTGCACTGGGCGCGGTCATCGGTCAGATTGGCGACCTGTCTTTCTCGATTATTAAGCGTCAGACTGGTATCAAAGATTATGGACATATCTTTCCGGGGCATGGCGGCGTACTCGACCGCTTTGACAGTGTGATTTTTGTCGCGCCGGTCGTCGAGTTGGTTTTGCGTATACTCGGCCCGACCGTGTAATAATACGCAAGGAAAGGTGATACAATGAAAAAGCATCTATCCATTTTGGGCGCGACCGGTTCCATCGGTACGCAAACCATTGATATCTTGTCCTCGATTGATGCTGAGGTGGTTGCACTGACCACCAACCGCAACATCAAATTGCTGGAACAACAGGCGCGCGCGCTGCATCCCAAGTTGTGCGTCGCGTTTGATGAAGCGGCGGCAAAGGAACTGAAAACCGCGCTGGCAGATACCGACATAACGGTGTTGGCTGGTATGGATGGCCTTGTCGCGGCGGCAACTCATCCGGATTGTGATACCGTTGTGACGGCGGTGGTCGGTATGGTCGGCTTGCTGCCCACACTGGCCGCGATTGACGCGGGCAAGGATATCGCACTTGCCAACAAAGAAACACTGGTCTGTGCCGGACAGTTGGTGATGGACGCGGCGCGCCGTAAAGGGGTACACATCTTGCCGGTCGATTCCGAACACTCGGCCATTTTTCAGTGTATTCAGGCATGTCAAGGTAATGCACTTGACAAAATCATCCTAACCGCGTCGGGTGGGCCGTTCTTCGGCAAGACTGCCGAACAGCTCAAAATGGTGACAAGGGAGCAGGCTTTACAACATCCGAATTGGTCGATGGGTGCTAAAATCACGACCGATTCGGCCACAATGATGAACAAAGGATTGGAACTTCTGGAAGCAATGTGGCTGTATGACTTGCCGGAAAGTCAAATCGAGATTGTAGTGCACCGAGAATCCATTGTACACTCTTTGATTGAATTTGCTGACGGTGCCGTGCTCGCACAGCTCGGTGTACCAGACATGCGCTTGCCTATCCAATACGCGCTGACCTATCCAGAACGCCTGCCCTGTAAAGTGCCGCGCCTTTCGCTGGCGGAAGTCGGCCGCATGACCTTTTATGCTCCTGATAATCAGGCATTTCCAGCAATGAATCTGGCACGCCATGCGGCACGGCGCAAAGGCAATGTGGGAGCCGTACTCAACGGCGCGAACGAAGCCGCGGTCGGCCGTTTCCTTTCGGGCAACCTGCCGTTCTGGAAGATTCCACAGCTTGTGGAAAAAGCAATGGAGCAGGTGCCCTATCAAGCCCAGCCTACGCTGGACGACATCCTGGCAAGTGACCGGGCGGCACGGCAAGCCGTCGCGTCACTCGCCGCAGCCCAATGAGGTGAAACAAGCATAACATGATTGCAAACATTTTTTGGATTGTGATTGCCCTGCTGGGCTTTGGCCTGCTCATCATGGCGCATGAGTTCGGGCACTGTGTCGCCGCCAAGCGCGGCGGGGTGCAGGTCGATGAATTTTGGATTGGCATGGGGCCTAAGCTGCTGCAAAAGCAGGTTGGCGAAACCAATTACTGCCTTTGCTTGCTGCCTATCGGCGGCGCGTGCGTGATGAGTGGCGAGGACAGTGCTTCCGACAATCCACGCGCCTTTGGTAACGCCAAGTGGCTGACCCGCTTTATCATTCTGATTGCCGGTGTTGCCATGAACTTTTTGCTGGGCTTTGTGATTTTGCTGTGTCTGTCGTGGAACGTGCAGCAGGAAGCCGTGCCGGTTATCGACTCGTTCTATGAGGGCTTTTCTGCCGAGGGCGAACAGGGCTTAATGGTAGGCGACCGTATTTTAAAAATTGACGGCTATCGCATTTTAACCGGTGGTGATGTCTCGGAGGGCTTGCGGCGTGGTGCGTCCGATGGCAAATTTGATTTTGTCATCAAGCGCGATGGCAAGACCGTGCACATTGAAGATTTGGAACTTCGTGCCGATATAGATATTGGAGATGGACGACAAGGGTATGGTCTGCGCTTCGGTGTACAGACGCTGACCGTTCCCGGACATTTGCGCTATGCGTTGGTGCTGGCGTTCAACGACACGCGCATGGTGTGGCATGCACTGGGCGATTTGATTTCGGGCGCAGTCGGTGTTGACCAGCTTTCGGGGCCAGTCGGCGTGGTCGCTGTGACGGCACAGACTGCGCAGGCCGGCGCACTGCCGTTTTGGGCGCTGCTCGCCTTTCTCTCGATTAACCTTGGCGTTATGAATTTGTTGCCCATTCCCGGATTGGATGGCGGCCGGATTCTATTTTTGTTGGTCGAAGGTCTGCGGCGCAAGCCACTTGACCCCAAACTGGAAGGGTATGTTAATTTGGCTGGTTTGTGTGCGCTGTTCGCACTCATTTTGTATGTAACCGGTCAGGATATCTTGCGTTTGCTTTAATTGCTGGGGAGGAATACCGACATGAAGGAAAAGACGAGACAAATTTCGGTTGGTTCGGTTCAAGTTGGCGGTGGTGCACCGGTGTCGGTGCAGTCTATGACCAACACCGACACTCGCGACGCACAGGCGACACTGGAACAGATTCGCGCACTGGCTGCGGCAGGCTGTGACATTGTGCGCTGTGCCGTGCCCGACCAGACGGCAGCGCGTGCGCTCGAAGTTATCTGTGAACAATCGCCCATTCCGGTCGTCGCGGATATCCATTTTGATTACCGGCTTGCGCTGGATGCGATTGCCGCCGGTGTGGATAAAATCCGCCTCAATCCCGGTAATATTGGCGGGGAAGACCGCGTGAAAGCGGTCGTGCAAGCCGCTCGTGCGCGTAATATTCCTATCCGCATCGGGGTCAATTCGGGTTCGGTTGAGAAAAGTATTTTGGCAAAATACGGTGCACCTACCCCCGAAGCACTGGTCGAGAGTGCTCTGTATCACGCATCTTTACTCGAAAAATTCGATTTCTACGATATTTGTCTGTCGATGAAATCTTCCTCGGTGCCGTATACCATGCGCGCCTATCAGTTAGCGCATGAGCAGACCGACTACCCGCTGCATCTGGGCGTGACCGAAGCCGGAACCGAGTATATGGGTACGGTCAAATCGGCGGCAGGCATTGGCGGGTTGCTTGCGCTGGGCATCGGCGACACCATTCGCGTTTCCCTGACCGATGACCCGGTAAAGGAAATCTATGCGGCACAAGCCATTCTCAAAGCCGTCGGCCTGAATGATGACGGCGTGAATGTGGTTTCGTGCCCGACTTGCGGCCGCACGCGCATCGACCTGATTGGCATTGCCAAAGAGGTCGAACAGCGTGTCGCGGGCATCCACGGCAAAAAACTAAAGGTTGCCGTTATGGGCTGTGCGGTCAACGGGCCGGGAGAGGCGCGGGAAGCCGACCTCGGCATTGCAGGCGGTGACGGTGTCGGCTTGATTTTCCGCAAGGGGGAAATTTTGCGCAAAGTGCCGCAAGAAGAATTGGTCGATGCACTGTTGCAGGAAATCGAGCAATATGAAGCGTAAATGGGATGGGGCGGCTTTGCGGCTGCCCCATCGGGCATTTTTTGACTATCAAGAGGAGCAGATTTTGATTTATGGCAAAGACCCTTTCCGAACTGTTTGAACGCTGTAAAAATTCATCTTATACCGACTGTATGGCAGGGGAAGTGCGTTCGCTGGCGGTCAGCCATGACCGGCAGCAGATGATTTGCCATGTGGCACTTGACAAGCCGGTGTCCCGCGCCAGACTGGATGCACTGGGAAAAGAAATTGCAAAATGCTACGGTCTGACCCGCTTTTCCATTGCACCTCGCTATCAAATGGAGGGTCTGTCCGACGCTTATTTGCAGCTATTGCGTGAGGATTTGTGTCACCGTCTGCCTTCGGCAACTGGGTTGTTGGCGCGCAGTACATGGAAACAGGATGGAGACCATCTGTATATTTCTATGGGCGAAACCGCGCGCAGTTATCTTGCACTTGCCCTGCGACAGATGCAAGAGCGCATTGAAGCCGAAACCGGACAGCGGATTTTGGTTGAGGCTGTACCGTTGGACGAGGGCGAAGTGGAGCAGATACTGGAGCAGCAACGCACCGAGCGTGCCGCTGCTTTGAAAGCGGCATTAGATGCCATACCAGTGGCCGAACCCATGCCCGAAAAACCGCGTAAAAATTTGCGCTCCCGTCCGGTGAGTGAGGGTAACAGCTACGCGCGCCCCAAGGTGGAAAAGGTGGCAGATGATAACCTGATTTTGGGCAAGCTGTATTCAGAAGAACCGGTCGCCATTCGGGATGCGTTAGGCGCGTTTGACCGCGTGACCATCAAAGGCGATGTGTTCTTTGTAGACCACCGTGAAATTGTCAGCAAAAAAACCGGAAAAGAATGGATTAAGCTGGCGTTTGATATCACAGACAATACCAACTCGATTCGCGTGGCTAAGTTCATGGCAAAAGAGCAGGCAGAAGATATTGTGTCTGCCATTAAGACCGGAATGCACCTGATTGTACAGGGCAAAATCAGCTTTGATACCTATGAAAAGGAAAGCGTGCTGGAGCCGACCGCGATTGTCAAAGCCAAAAAGAAAGTACGCATGGACAATGCGCCCGAAAAGCGCGTCGAACTGCATTTGCACACCAATATGAGTGCGCTGGATGGTGTTTCGGACACCAAAGACCTGATTAACCGGTGCAAACTTTGGGGCTGGCCAGCAATGGCAATCACCGACCACGGTTGTGCACAGGCGTTCCCGCTCGCGCTGCATGTTGTGGACGGCAAAGAAGCCGATTTCCCCAAAATTTTATACGGTGTGGAAGCCTACTATGTCAACGATTCGGCAGCCGTTTCGGTCGTGCGCGGGCCGCTGGACGGGGGTTTAGACGGCGATTTCATTGTATTTGACTTGGAGACGACCGGACTCAAGCCCGCTACAGAGGAAATCACCGAAATTGCCGCCGTGTTGGTGCGAGAAGGCGAAATCCGTGATTCATTCCAAACCTATGTCAATCCGCACAAGCCCATACCGCCCGAAATCACCGAATTAACCGGTATTTCAGATGAAACGGTTGCCGATGCCCCCGATTTGCCCGAAGCGCTGGAGCAATTTTTTGCGTTTGCAGGTGACCGCGTGCTGGTGGCACACAATGCTGGCTTTGACCTGTCTTTTCTCAAAGAAGCCTGTAAGCGTCTGTCTATCGACCGCACATTTACCTATATTGATACCTTGGAACTGTCGCGCATTATGCTGCCCCATTTGAATCGTTTTAAACTTAATGTGCTGGCGAAAGAATTGCAGGTCGGCCCGTTCGAGCATCCCCGCGCAAGTGAAGATGCCGCTGTGCTCGGCCGCATCTGGGTCAAGCTGCTCGACAAACTCAAAATCGAGCACCATGCGCGTAAGATTTCCGATATCAATCCGATTTTGGCGGGATTGCGTGCCAAAAAGGGCGGGCTCAAAAATATGCCGCGCTATCACTTTATTATTCTGGTCAAAACACAAGCTGGACTGAAAAATCTGTATAAACTCATTTCGTATAGCTTCCTTGACCATTTCTATCGCCGTCCTTTAATGCCACGCTCCGAGCTTATCAAACATCGAGAAGGTTTGGTGTTCGGCTCGGCGTGTGAAGCTGGGGAACTGTTTCAGGCGGTCGTTGCAGGTAAGTCGATGGATGAACTCAAGCGCATAGCTGATTTTTATGATTACCTGGAGATTCAGCCCATTGACAACAATCGCTTTATGATTGAAAAGGGCATTGCCCAAGATGAGGAGACATTACGGGGCTATAATCGTACCGTACTGCAAGTGGCGGATGCGCTGGGTAAGCCCTGTTGTGCTACCGGTGACGTCCACTTTCTTGACCCAGAGGATGAGGCGTACCGGCGTATTCTGATGGCTGGTCAGGGATTTTCCGATGCCGACAACCAAGCGCCGCTCTATCTCAAAACAACAGAAGAAATGTTGGAGGAATTTTCCTATCTGGGCGAAGACCGCGCCCGTGAAGTGGTCATCACCAATCCCAATCGGATTGCCGATTCTCTCGACCCTATTCGACCCATCCCGCGGGAGAACTATCCGCCTAAAATTGAAGGCTCGGCAGAGGAATTGGAAACCATGTGCCGTGAAAAAGCCAAGCGCATGTATGGTGACCCGCTGCCCGAAATTGTGCAGGCACGTCTCGACCGTGAATTAAAATCCATCATTGGCAACGGGTACGATGTGATGTACATGATTGCCCAAAAGCTGGTTAGCAAGTCGCTGGCAGACGGCTATCTGGTCGGCTCGCGTGGTTCGGTCGGTTCGTCACTCGTCGCGTTTTTGTCCGATATCACCGAGGTAAACTCACTTGCTCCGCATTATCTGTGCCCGCACTGTAAGTATTTTGAACTGCATGAGAATGAGGGCGTGGGCTGTGGAGTGTGTCTACCCGACAAGACCTGTCCGCGCTGCGGTACAAAACTTAAAAAAGAAGGATTTTCGGTGCCATTTGAAACCTTTTTGGGCTTCAATGGCGACAAAGTGCCCGATATTGACCTGAACTTTTCGGGTGAGTATCAACCCCGTATCCACAAATATACCGGTGAACTGTTCGGGCATGACCATGTATTTCGAGCGGGTACGATTGCGACGGTTGCCGAAAAAACCGCCTACGGCTATGTCAAAAAATATATGGAGGAGCGCGGGCTAGAGTGTTCCCGCGCTGAAGAAAACCGGTTGGCAGCCGGATGTACAGGTATTCGCCGCACGACCGGTCAGCATCCCGGTGGTATCGTGGTTGTACCCAAGGAAGTTGAAATTTATGATTTTTGTCCAGTACAACATCCGGCAGATGACCCAACTTCGGATATTATCACCACGCATTTTGAGTACCACTCCATCGACGCAAACCTGCTTAAATTGGACGAGTTGGGGCATGATGACCCGACCATTATCAAGCGTTTGGAGGATTTGACCGGCGTAAATGCGCAGAAAATCCCGCTGGATGACCCCGACGTGATGAGCCTGTTTACGTCTAACAAAGCATTGCACTATGTAGACGATACAACCGACCCCATTTTGGGCGAGTTGGGCTGTTTGGCTGTACCGGAATTTGGTACCAAATTTGTGCGCGGCATGGTGAAGGACACCAAACCAACCACTTTTGACGATTTACTTTGTATTTCTGGCTTGTCACATGGCACCGATGTCTGGCTGGGAAATGCCGCCGAACTGGTCAAGGCGGGTATCCCGCTGAACGAGTGTATTTGCTGTCGTGATGATATCATGAACTATCTGATTGGCAAGGGCGTTGAACCAAAACTGGCATTCCAGACGATGGAATCGGTGCGTAAGGGCAAAGGACTCAAACCGGAAATGGAAGAAGCCATGAAGCAAAACCATGTGCCAGATTGGTACATTGATTCATGCAAAAAAATCAAGTATATGTTCCCAAAAGCGCACGCAGTTGCCTATGTCATGATGGCATTTCGTATTGCATGGTTCAAGGTACACAAGCCGCTTGCCTTCTATTCGGCGTATTTTTCGATTCGCGCAAAAGGCTTTGATGCGTCGTGTATGATTCGCGGGGATGCGGTGTGCTTGGATAAAATTCGGGAATTGCAGCAAAAAGAGAGCGATAAAACCATTTCTGCCGCCGAAAAAGATACCCAGACCACGCTTGAAGTGTGCCACGAGTTTTATAAACGCGGTTTTACTTTCGCACCGATGGACATTTACCAGTCAGATGCCACCAAGTTTTTGGTAACAGACAACGGTTTGATTCCACCGTTTACTTCCATGCCCGGTATTGGCGAACAGGCAGCACTTAATATTGTGGAAGAACGCACCAAGGGGCCGTTTTTGTCGGCTGAAGAACTTTCGGTGCGCTGTCCTAAGGTTTCTAAATCGGTCATCGAATTGCTTGGTCAGATAGGGGCGCTTGGCTCTATGCCGCGCAGCACACAAATCAGTTTGTTTGGATAATCGAAAACCGTAACACACATGTTTTTGCAAGTAGGGGAGGGGATAGACCATGCGGATTGCAGCAAAAGAACGGCAGTACCGCAACCCGGCACAGTATGCTAAGGTGGATAATCAGTGTGTACAGCCCAAAGTGCGGTATCCGCGCATGAAAAATCGCAGCATCCCAGTGCGGGACACCGTGCCCGCACCGCGAAAACGGAATTATCAGACCTATCGGGGCAACCGACCGCGCCGCCAAACTTGGCGGCGCGTGTGCCGGTATGGGCTTGTGTTGCTGTTGGCAGCATTAGTCGTATACTTATTTTGGAATGGGAGCGATGCAGCGCACAGTGTGGCACTGGATACCACGGCACAGCCTGCCATTTCCCTGTCGTAATGGTCTTGAAAAATGCAAAAATGGCTTGACAAGGAGAGGAAGTTGGGTTAATATTTTAGCATGATAAATTACAAAAGGGAGTAACAGGTTTTTTATGAATCGCTATCAGATTTCTACCCCGGAGGGAACACGGGATTTACTCTTTGGCCCAGCACGTCGCTTGCGCGCCGTAGAACAGCGCGTGCGGCAGGCGCTGGAATCGCGTGGGTACAGTGAGGTGATTACACCGGCTGTCGAATACTATGACGTATTTGCGCAGGCAAATTCGGCGCTTGACCAGGAAAATATGCTCAAAATCATCGACCGCGCTGGTCGTATCTGCGTGGCGCGCCCAGACAATACTACCCCGATTGCCCGCATTGCGGCAACTCGTTTGGAAGGTGCTGAATTGCCCGTGCGCCTGTATTATAGTCAAAAGGTCTTTCGCTCGGTGTCTGAGGGACACGGCCATAAGAGCGAATTTTTACAGGTGGGTGCCGAACTGATTGGGGCAGATGGACTGGAAGCCGACCTTGATATTTTAACCGCTGCATTTCACGCGCTGGGGCAGGCCGATGTGGGCAGCTTCCGCATTGAGCTGGGACACGCCGAGATTTATAAGGCACTCATTGAAGCGCTGGGTGTGGACGCGCAAACCGCTGAATCTATTCGCCGCCTCATTGAGAATAAGTCGTTCGCCGCGCTGGGCGATGCACTCGCGCCCTATCAAGGCAGTGCCGCATATCAGGCATTGTGTGCGATGCCCCAACTATTTGGCGGGGTGGAAGTGCTCGACCAAGTGGAGCACATGACCGGCAATATGCGCGTGCTTGCCGCTGTCGCTTATCTGCGTCGTGTTTATACCGCGCTCGAACAGGCTGGATTTGGGGAATCGGTCATCATTGACCTCGGTTTGGTACATGAAATGGATTACTACACTGGCATTATGTTCCGTGGCTATCTGGGCGGCGCGGGCGCAGCCATCCTCGCCGGTGGTAGATACAACGCCCTGTGCGCGAAGTTTGGGCGCGATTTGCCAGCGGCGGGATTTGGCATTGACGTGGAGCGCGTCGCGGAAGCTGGCGGTCAGGATGAACAGCGACCGGTGCGCAATACCATCCGCATGGCATTGACCAAAGGACGACTGGAAAAGAAAACGCTTGCGCGCATGAAAGCGGCGGGATATGATATAAGTGAGTTGGAAAGCCCGTCGCGTAAGCTGATTTTCCGCTTGCCTGGCACCGATGTGGAAGTCGTACTTGCAAAAGCCGCCGATGTCATCACTTATGTCGAACATGGTGTGTGTGATTTGGGCGTAGTCGGCAAAGATACCATCATGGAAAAGGGCGGTTCGTTCTATGAGATGGTCGATTTGGGCTTCGGCAAGTGCCGATTTGCACTCGCCACCCAAAAGGGTAAGACAGTTGGTGGTCAGTATCGCACACCGGTGATTGCCACCAAATATCCCCAAGTCACAAAAGCCTTTTTCAGCCGCAAGAATATGGACGTGGAAACCATTAAAATTGAAGGTTCGGTCGAGCTGGCACCGCTGTTGGAGCTGGCGGACGCGATTGTGGATATTGTCGAAACCGGTTCGACCCTCAAAGAAAATGGGCTGGAGGTTATTGAGGACGTTGCACCCATCTCGGCGCGTGTGATTGTCAATCTGGCTTCTGCCAAACTCAAGAAGAACGCTATCCAGCGCATCATCCGCGACTTGGAATGTGGAGGAGAGGAGCAGGAAAAGTAATGTTTTTGAAAACCGTTCTCGCGGACGGCAACGCAGAAAAGCAGGTCATCCGCGAAATGAAGCAGCGCGCTGCACAGGCGCGCAGCGATATTGAAAAGATTGTTGCCGCCGTGATGGAGGATGTCAAGTCGCGTGGTATGGAAGCAGTGCGCGAATATGCGCTCAAGTTTGACGGCAAAGAACCCTATGTCGTATCGCCCGAAACCATTGACGCGGCATATGCGCGTTGTGATGCGAAGGTACGCGATGCACTGGAACGCGCTGCCGCTAATATTCGCGACTATCACGAGCAAATGTTGGTGCGCAGTTGGGAGTATGAGCGCACACCGGGCGAACGTCTGGGACAGGCCGTGCGCGGTCTGTCGCGTGTCGGTCTGTATGTGCCCGGCGGCACAGCCGCGTACCCGTCCTCGGTGTTGATGAACGCCATACCCGCCAAGGTTGCGGGCGTGGAAACGCTGGTTATGGTTACGCCGCCCACTGATAACCTGTCGGACGCGGTACTGACCGCCGCCAAAATCGCTGGTGTAGACCAAGTCATTGCGATTGGTGGCACACAAGCTATTGCTGCACTGACCTATGGCGCGGACTGGATTGCGCCAGTTGATAAAATCGTTGGCCCCGGTAACGCCTATGTCGCTGCCGCCAAGCGCATGGCATATGGCACGGTTGATATTGATATGATTGCTGGCCCGTCCGAAGTGCTGGTGATTGCAGACCACACGGCAAACCCGACCTATGTTGCTGCCGACCTGCTCTCACAAGCCGAGCATGACCGACTGGCTTCTGCTGTGTTGCTGACAGACTCTATGGCACAGGCGCAAGCCATCTCTGCCGAGATGGAACGCATGGCGCGTGAACTGCCGCGCTGGGATATCATTCGAGAATCGGTTGACGGATATGGCTGCGCGGTTGTGTTTGAGGAACTGCGCGACGCTTGTGACATGGCAAATCTGGTTGCGCCCGAACACCTTGAAGTTGTGACCGCCGAGCCGCGCCAGTGGCTGCCCTACCTCAAAAACGCCGGTGCTATCTTCCTTGGCGCCTATGCGCCCGAACCGCTGGGCGACTATATGGCAGGGCCGTGTCATGTGTTGCCCACTTCGGGCACAGCGCGCTTTTTCTCGCCGCTCTCGACTGATACCTTCTTAAAGAAAACTTCGGTGATTGAGTATTCCCGCGACGCACTAGAACGGCTGTCAGATGATATTGTGGCGCTAGCCAAGTGCGAAAAACTGGACGCGCACGCAAATAGTGTGGCGGTGCGCTTTGCAATCACTTGACAGGAGGATTCCATGAGAGGAGAAACAACCGTCCGGCAAGCCACGATTTGCCGCGAGACAAAGGAAACACAGATTGCACTGCATCTCAATCTGGAGGGCGGAGAACGTAAAATTGAAACCGGTATTGGGTTCTTTGACCATATGCTGAATAGCTTTGCGGTTCACAGCGGCTTTGGACTCATTTTAAAGTGTACCGGCGACTTGGAAGTAGACGGACATCACACGGTTGAAGATGTGGGCATTGTGCTCGGACAGGCGCTCGCGCGTATTTTGGGCGACCGCGCAGGCATTGCCCGTTTTGGTTCGGCGTATGTGCCGATGGATGAAGCATTGGGCTTTTGTGCGCTCGATATCTCTGGGCGCCCCTATCTGGTCTTTGATGCGCCCATGCCGCAGCCTATGTGCGGTCAGTATGATACCTGCCTGACCGTGGAGTTTATGCGCGCTTTTACCACCCATGCCGGTATTACCCTGCACCTCAAAAGCATGTATGGAGACAACGCGCACCACATCACCGAAGCGCTATACAAAGCGCTTGCACGCGCGTTAAAAGAAGCTGTGCGCGAGACAGGCGGCGAGGTTTTGAGCGCCAAAGGTGTCCTGTAAACAGAAAAATATTCCGGCAGGTCGAACCGCCGGAAACAGACGCAAAACAGCGGGAGTGCCCGCTGTTTTTGCAGACGGAGGAGATACATGCGTTATATTGCAATTGTAGATTACGGCGCGGGCAATTTGATGAGTGTACATAATTCCCTTGATTTTTTGGGCTATGACAATCAGATTGCCACAACACCCGAACAAATCGAGCGAGCGGCGGGCGTGATTCTGCCCGGTGTGGGCGCGTTCCCCGATGCGATGGACGCGCTTGCACAGTCTGGACTGCTGCAAGCTGTGCTCGACGCTGCGCACACAAAACCATTCCTCGGCATTTGTCTAGGGATGCAGATGCTGTTTGAACAGTCCGAAGAAGTGCGCCCCTGTAAGGGGCTTGGACTGCTGCGCGGCACTATTCGGCGTATTCAGACCGATTATAAATTGCCGCAGATTGGCTGGAACAGCTTGCAGATTTTGCGCCCCAATGCCATGACCACCGGACTCAAGAACGGCGATTCGGTGTACTTTGTTCACTCATTTGCCGCTTGTCCGGACGACCCCAACGACCTGGCCTGTGTGACCGATTACGGCGTACAGGTGCCCGCGATGGTTGCCCGTGGCAATCTGTTCGGCTGCCAGTTCCATCCGGAAAAAAGTGGGGAAGTGGGTCTGACAATGCTGAAAAATTTTGCGGCACTGACGGAGGAAACAGTATGAAAATTTTACCAGCGATTGACTTAAAGGACGGTCAGTGCGTGCGCCTGCAAAAAGGCGATTATGGCACAGCTCATAAAGTGGCAGAGGATGCCGTACAGACCGCACGCGGCTTTTTGGCGGCGGGCGCGACCCTTATTCATATGGTCGATTTGGACGGTGCCAAAGATGGCAGTCATGCCAATTACGATGTTGTGCGCCAAGTCATTGAACAGACTGGTGCAGCGGTCGAGTTGGGCGGCGGGATTCGCACGATGAGCGATGTACAAGCCGTGCTCGCGCTGGGCGTGTCCCGTGTTATCATCGGTTCGGCTGCTGTGCGCGACCCTGAACTGGTGCGTCAGGCCGTGGCACAGTACGGTGACCGCATTGCAGTCGGCATCGACGCGCGCGGCGGAACCGTGCGCACTGATGGCTGGCTGAGTGATTCGGGCGAGGATTATTTGACCTTTGCCAAGAAAATGGAGAGCTTCGGTGTCAAAACCATTATTTTCACCGATATTGATAAGGATGGCATGTTGGAAGGCCCTAACTTTGAACAGCTCGGCGCATTGCGGCGTGCGGTGTCGTGTGCGATTGTGGCTTCGGGTGGCGTGACCTCACTTTCTGACATTCAACGTCTGCGCGACGCGGGCATTGATGCTGCGATTGCGGGCAAGGCGGTCTATACCGGGGCGCTTGATTTGGCACAGGCCATCAAGGAGGCAGAATAAGATGCTGGCAAAACGGATTATTCCCTGTTTGGATGTCAAGGATGGGCGCGTGGTCAAAGGTGTGAACTTTGTCGGTCTGCGCGATGCGGGCGACCCGGTTGAACTTGCGAAGGTCTATTCCAAAGCCGGTGCCGATGAGATTGTATTTTTGGACATCACCGCAACCCACGAAAACCGCGATACCATTGCCGATGTGGTGCGCCGCACCTGTCGGGAAGTGTTTGTACCTGTGACCGTGGGCGGCGGTATCCGCACGGTAGACGATTTTCGCGATATTCTGCGCGCCGGTGCCGACAAGATTTCGGTCAATTCAGCCGCCGTACACAACCCTGAATTGATTTCGGCGGCTGCTCAAAAATATGGCAGTCAGTGTGTGGTGGTTGCCATTGATGCCCGTCATTCGGGCAACACCAAAAGCGGGTTTGAAGTGTATACAGCGGGTGGGCGCAATCCCACCGGTTTGGATGCGATTGCTTGGGCGCACGAGGTTTATACCCGTGGCGCAGGTGAAATTTTGCTGACTTCAATGGACCGTGACGGCACTAAGAGCGGCTTTGACTTGGAACTGACCGAGCGGGTGTGTCAAGTTGCCCCCATTCCGGTTATTGCCTCGGGGGGCTGCGGTGCACTGGAACATTTCAGTGAGGTGTTCGAGCAGACCGGCGCAGATGCTGCACTTGCTGCTTCGCTGTTCCACTACGGCGAACTGACGATTGCACAGGTCAAAGAACATTTGGCGGCACATCACATTCCTGTGCGCCGTTGACCGACAACAATTGCACAGAACAATTTGTTCGTGTATCATAAGGGGAAGAAAATCAAACCGGCAATATAGTCGGCTGGTTTTCCAGCTTTTGCAAGCTGTTCTCCCTTTTTATCAAAAAAGTGAGGAAACACACATGGATTTAAGCAAATTTTTTGTCAAAGCGCCGCTGATACCGGTCATTTGTCAGGACAGCAAGAACGGTGAAGTGCTCATGCTGGGTTATGCCAATGCCGAGGCGCTGCGGCGCACGATGGAAACCGGAACAGCTTGGTTTTTCTCCCGCTCCCGCCAAAAACTGTGGAATAAGGGCGAAACTTCGGGCAATTACATCTATGTTGACCGTATTCTGTCCGACTGCGATGACGATACACTTATCTATGTAGGGCGGCCGTGCGGCCCTGTGTGCCATACCGGCAACCGCACCTGCTTTTTTACAACACTTTGGGAACATGACGAGCGAAAGGACGAGGACAAATGAACGCTTTTGAGCAGATGGAACAGGTCATTGCGTTGCGGCGTGCACAGCCAATGGAAGGGTCGTATACTTGCTACCTGTTTGAAAAGGGTCTGGACAAGATTCTGAAAAAAGTGGGCGAGGAGTGCGCTGAAACCATTATTGCAGCCAAAAATGGCGACAAAGCCGAATTGATTGGCGAACTCAATGATGTATTTTATCACATGATGGTGTTGATGAACGAGTGTGGCGTGACCTTGGAAGAAGTGTGCGCTGAGATGGACGCACGCGCGGCTAAAATTGGAAACCTCAAAACGTTCCATGTCTCCGACCACAATACTTAAATTGGTTAGCCAAATCATCAGCACATTTTAAAACTAATATTTGCTTTGGTTTTCAGCCGAAACGCTATGAATCAAAATCCTGTTCGATTGGACAGGATTTTTTCTTTTCCATTGTCTCACACGCGCTGCCAGTACGAGAACGCTCAATTTTCAGCACTCTTTTTTGTGCGTTTTTTTTAGACGAAAAATGGCGTATATGGTTTGCATCCACACAAAATCTGTATTATAATTTTAGTTGGATTGTGTCCATATTCCAGTTAGAAAAGGAAGTTTCCGCATGAGATTTATCAAATTCGGTCAACAGACCGAATCCAATATTTTCAATCAGCTCGACGACAAAAAACAACAGCTTCTCGCGCAAGGGGTCGATGTGATTAACCTGTCCATCGGTACACCAGATTTTGCGCCCGATGCTCATGTCATGCAAGCAGTTTCACAGGCGGCGTGTGAGCCGGACAACTATAAATATTCCATGAACGATACCCCTGAACTCACCGAAGCCGTGTGCGCATGGTATCAGCGCCGCTATGGTGTGACGCTGGATGCCAGTCAGGTCATGTCGGTTTCAGGTTCTCAGGAGGGCATTGCACACGTTGCTTTTCCGCTGGTCGGTGCAGGCGATTTGGTGTTGGCACCCGACCCAGGTTACCCGATTTTCACCTTTGGCCCCATGCTCACCGGTGCTGAAATCGGTCTGTATCCGCTTTATTCCGAAAAAGATTGGATTTTAGACTTTGCAGATATTCCAGATGAGGTTGCTGACCGCGCAAAAGTTATGGTCGTCTCCTACCCCAATAACCCGACCACCGCAGTAGCCGACCATGCGTTTTATGAACGGCTGGTTGCGTTCGCCAAGCAGCACAACATCATCGTTTTGCACGACAATGCCTATTCGGATTTGGTGCTGGACGGCGGGCAGGGGATTTCATTCTTATCGGTGCCCGGCGCGATGGATGTCGGCATAGAATTTAACTCTTTGTCTAAAACTTATAATCTGACCGGTATGCGTGTGTCTTTCGCCGTGGGCAACCGGGATGTAATTGAAAAATTCCGCGCATTTCGTTCGCAGATTGATTACGGCATGTTCTATCCCGCACAGGCGGGTGCAGTCGCTGCCCTCAACGGCCCGCAAGACATTGTTGCCCGCAATCGTGCGGGGTATCAGGCGCGGCGCGATGCGCTGTGCGGCGGTCTGCGCCGTATCGGTTGGCAAGTGCCCGATTCTAAGGGCAGTATGTTCGTTTGGGCTAAGATTCCCCAAGGGTATACTTCGTCGGCACAGTTTACGCTTGACCTGATGGACAAAACTGGCGTCATCTGTGTGCCCGGTTTGAGCTTTGGCGAACAGGGCGAAGGATATGTTCGGTTTGCACTGGTCGTGCCGCCTGAGCGTATGGAGGAAGCAGTACGCCGTATCGAACAAAGTGGTATTTTGAACCGATAACAAACAGACGCAAAAGGAGAACGCAATGAAACTGATTTCGTGGAACGTCAACGGCTTGCGTGCCTGCGTGGGCAAGGGCTTTTTTGAGTTCGTTGCCGCCGAGCAGCCCGACATGCTGTGCCTTCAGGAAACCAAGCTTCAACCGGAACAGGCACCGCCAGTTGAAGGATACTGGGATTACTGGAACTCGGCTGACAAAAAGGGCTATTCGGGTACCGCACTGTTTTCCTGTACTGAACCGCTTTCGGTAACATATGGTTTGGGTATCGACGAGCATGACCATGAAGGCCGTGTGATTACCGCGGAATATCCTGACTTTTATCTGGTCACGGTTTATGTGCCCAATTCGCAGGACGGATTGAAACGGTTGGATTACCGCATGGTGTGGGAAGATGCTTTCCGCACTTATGTGCAGGCACTCGACCAAAAAAAGCCGGTCATTATATGTGGTGACATGAACGTTGCCCATCAGGAGATTGACCTCAAAAACCCCAAGACCAACCGGAAAAACGCCGGATTCACCGACGAGGAACGCGCAAAAATGACCGAACTGCTGGGCGCGGGTTTTGTCGATACCTTTCGCCATTTTTATCCGGATACCGAGGGCGTTTACTCTTGGTGGAGTTACCGTTTTCGGGCACGCGAAAAAAATGCGGGGTGGCGTATCGACTACTTTTTGGTGTCTGAACGGCTGATAGGCCGCATCAAAGATGCACGCATTTTGACCGATGTATTGGGCAGTGACCATTGTCCGGTGGTGATTGAGCTTGAATGAACAAGAAAAATATCTATATTTGCCTGTTGCGTATGAGGGGGACACGGCAGATATAGACGAGGAAGAACCAGATTTTGACCCGTTGACCGGTTTTCCGCTGACTCCATGTGCCGTGTGTGGGGCATTGACCATTCCGGAAGGCAGCATTGCCTATGGATGTCCGGTGTGCGGATGGGAAACCGATGTTTTTATTGAGGATGAGTGGCAGCCGAGTGACCAGAATCACGGTCTGAGCCTTGCGCAGGCGCAGATGAATTTTCACACATTCGGCGTGATAGACCCAGAAGAGTGGATAGAAGGAGAGAAAGAGAACGATGCTGAATTTTAGAAACGATTACAGCGAAGGCGCGCATCCGACGATTTTAGAGGCGATGCGCAAAAATAATTTAACACCGGTTGTCGGCTATGGTAAGGATGAGTTTTGCGCACATGCTGTCGCCATGATTCGGGAGCGTTTTAGCTGCCCGACTGCCGATGTGCATTTTCTGGTAGGGGGGACACAGACCAATTTGACGTTGATTGGCTGTGCGCTCAAACCGTATGAAGCGGTTATCTGTGCCGATACTGGGCACATCAATGTACATGAAACCGGAGCGATTGAAAGCACCGGGCACAAAGTTTTGCCCGTGTACAAAGAGGACGGCAAACTGACGCCAGCCGATGTGCTGTCAGTGATTCGCAGCCACACTGACGAACATATGGTCAAGCCGCGTATGATTTATCTGTCGCAGTCTACCGAAGTGGGGACGGTGTACACGCGGCAAGAGTTGGAAGCATTGCGCAAGTTGTGTGATAAGCTGCATTTGTTGCTCTATCTGGACGGCGCACGTCTGGCGAGTGGCATGACGGCGCCCGACTGTGACTTGATGCCCGCCGACCTGCCCCGCCTGTGTGATGCTTTCTATATCGGCGGCACGAAAAACGGTGCGCTATTTGGGGAAGCACTTGTGCTGGTCAACGACGCGCTCAAACCCGATTTCCGCTATATGATTAAAAACCGCGGCGCGATGCTGGCAAAAGGCTGGCTGCTCGGGATGCAGTTCGAGGGGCTGTTCACCGGTGATTTGTATTTCACCCTTGGCCGCCATGCCAATGCAATGGCAGCTCGTTTGCGCGACGGACTGCTTGAAAAAGGCTATGAACTGGCGTACCCGTCCAAGACCAATCAGGTATTTGCTGTTCTGGATAAAGACCAGATTTTCGAGCTGACCACGGAAGCCGCTTTTGAGTTTACGAAAAATTGGAGCAAGACGCATGACGTTGTGCGCTTCGTCACTTCCTGGGCAACGAAGCCGGAAGATATTGACGCCATGTTGGCGCTACTTTGATTGCAAGCCGTCGGAGTTTTCTGCCCGACGGCTGTTTTTTCGGAAGGAGGAAATTCGGTTCACAAGGTCAAGCGATATGGGCGCGCATTTTTGGACTGTATCTCGGCGTATGAGCGCAAACGGCGCAAATAAAAAGGGTAGCTCATAGGCTACCCGAAATATAAGAAAAGGACGTCTTTTCAGACGTCCTTTTTAGTGGTGGACACTAAGGGGCTCGAACCCATGACCTTCCGCACGTCAAGCGGATGCTCTACCAGCTGAGCTAAATGTCCACGCGATGAAGTTTAATGGTGGAGACGGTGGGGATCGAACCCATGACCTCTTGAATGCCATTCAAACGCTCTCCCAGCTGAGCTACGCCCCCGTGACAGTGATTTTATTATACGCGGACAGCTCTTTCTTGTCAAGAGAAAAATGACATTTTTTCACACAAACACCATTTGCACCAGAAACATATACAAAATAGTTCCCAATCCAATGGAAAGTAAATTGTTGCGTTTCCAGATGTGCAGCCCCGCCACAGCGGCCACGCCAAGCAGTTCGGGCAGTCCAAATGGCACAGCGGTCAGGTCGATATTTTTTAGGCAATAGACGACTAAAATCGCAATGATGGCACATGGCAGCACGTCGCCCAGATAGCGCACCACAGGTGCAACTGTGCGGCTGCGGCCAAACAGGGCAAACGCCGCAATTCGTGTGGCAAATGTACACAGGGCAACCACTGCCACAATCGCAATCGAATGAATCATTCTGTTTTTTCCTCCTGTTTGGGTTGCATATGACGGCGCAGTATGATGAGTGCCAGCACGGTGGCTAGTAGGGCAGGGGGAAGGAAGCGGTCAGCGCCAAACAGAAGCAGGCAGACAACCGCGCAGATAAGTCCAATCAGGGCAGGGCGATGTTCTTTCGATTGTTTCCACTGCTCAACAAAGATAACGACAAACAGTGCGGTCATGGCAAAATCAATGCCGGTCGTATCAAAGGGAAGCAACGTGCCCACCAGTGTGCCCAGAACGCTGCCACAAATCCAGTACAGATGGTCGAGCACGGCGACCGCCAGCATATTTTGCTGGTCGGATATGCCGTCCTGTGTGCGCGGCAGACAATGCAAGGAGTAGGTTTCATCGGTCAGGGAATGTATCAGATATAGCCGGGAAAATGGCTTACATTTACCAAAGCGCTCAATCAAACTCAAACCATAAAAGACATGGCGAAAGTTAATCATCAAGGTCATCAGTGCACATGCGGCAAGCGATGCACTGTTGGCGAGCAAATCGACCAAAACAAATTGCATGGAACCGGCATATACAAAAACGCTGATAAAAAATGCCCACACAAAGGAATAACCAGCCTGTTCCAACAAGATACCGAACGCCATACCCATAAAGACATAACCAAATAGGACGGGAAGGGTTTGGGGAAAAGCACTGCGCAGAGCGCTACGTGTCATAGGGATTTCACCTCGTATTATAAAAGAGTAGTATTTATATCCCCCTCTCCAGGGGTGTGCTACAC
>OERG01000103.1_pt1 | contig 20266 bp, 20 predicted proteins | sample 1539951 | NCBI WGS metagenome assembly OERG01 (sample SAMEA3891870, study PRJEB23780) | metagenome | biome: terrestrial biome; feature: animal house; material: Caecal content | place: Italy | collected 2015-05-05
ATTGCAATCCCTCTTTGTTTAAATGCGCGCGACGCCGGACTTTCTCGCCGCTTCGGCAACCGCCGCCGCGACGGTTTTTCCGACGCGCTCGTCAAAGGCTTTCGGCAAAATGTAGTCGGCGCTCAGTTCCTCGTCGGAAACCAAGGAAGCAATCGCCTTGGCCGCCGCAATTTTCATTTCTTCGTTGATGTCGCTTGCGCGGCAATCCAGCGCGCCGCGGAAAATGCCGGGGAACGCCAAAACATTGTTAATCTGATTCGGGAAGTCGCTGCGCCCGGTGCCGACCACGGCAGCCCCCGCCTTTTTCGCAAGGTCGGGCATGATTTCCGGCACAGGGTTTGCCATCGGCAAAACGATGGGGTCTTGGTTCATTGAACGCACCATGTCTTCGGTCACAATCCCCGGTGCGGAAACGCCGATGAATATGTCGGCGCCTTTCATGGCGTCCGCCAACGTGCCGGCCTTTTTGTCTTTATTAGTAATGCGTGCGATTTCCGCCTGCGCGGAGTTCAAGCGCGCGTCGCCCTCACAGATAATGCCTTTGGAATTGCACATCAGCACGTTGCCGATGCCCTGCGATAAAAGCAGTTTCGCAATCGCAATTCCGGCAGCGCCCGCGCCCGAAAAGACCGCGGTGCAGTCTTTCAAATCTTTTTTGACGATACGCAGCGCGTTGATAATCGCGGCATCGACGACCACGGCGGTGCCGTGCTGGTCATCGTGAAAAATCGGAATATCGGTTTTTTCTTTGAGTTTCCGTTCAATTTCAAAGCAGCGCGGCGCGGCGATGTCTTCCAAATTCACGCCGCCGAACGAGCCCGCCAAAAGCGCGATGCAGTTGACAATTTCATCGACGTCTTTCGAGCGCACGCAAAGCGGAATGGCGTCTACCCCGCCGAATTCTTTAAACAGGACACATTTGCCCTCCATAACGGGCATACCCGCTTCGGGACCAATGTCGCCGAGCCCCAAAACGGCGGTACCGTCGGTCACCACGGCAACCGTGTTCCAGCGGCGCGTCAGCTCGTAGGACTTGGAAATATCCTTTTGAATCTCCAGACAAGGCTGGGCAACACCGGGTGTGTAAGCCAGCGACAGTGCCTCTATATTATTTGCCTTGGCGCGGGTTTTGATTTCGATTTTGCCCTGCCACTTATAATGCAGCTTTAAACTTTCCTTTGCATAATCCATCTCAGTAAGAACTCCTTTATGATACTTGATTGTTTTGCGGCATATACCAATAGGAATGGAAGCCGTAAAGATATGTCCGCGCGCCCTTCGGCATTTGCGTCAGCGCGAAAAAAACGTTTAAATAGTCTCCGGCACCCATACCGATTGCAATCGCGCCGAATGTACCGAGCCCGTTGCATTGCGGAAACAGCAAGAAAATCAAATACGGAAGAAAGCCGAAAACCAAATTCGGCAGCAAGGACATGACTATAAAACGCGCTTTGCTCATATCCTCCGTGCCGACGACAAACAAGAGCCCCTGTGACCAATTGGTATAGAGATATACCTCTTTTTTAAAGCAAACAGCGTGCAAAAACTCATGGGGATAAAGACAAAGAAAAGAAATACAGCCGCCGATCAGACTGAATCCCTTCATGTTTGCTCGAAGATACAATCCGAACAAGCAAACCAGTGTTATTCCAATCGCGAGAAGATTTGCAACCAACGCCAATTTTTTCGGGCTTTCCGGTTCTCGAAATTTTACCGCGTTTGGTTTGTGTTCGCCGTGCGGCAGGGAATCCGGATCTCCGTTGAATTTTCCTTTGTATATCAGCTTCATAGGCGAATCCTTTATCTAAAATTTCTGTGAAGCGTCTGTTGTAAAAATCAGTGCTCAATCCAGCCGCGAGCACGGTCCACCGCGCGCAGCCAGCCGCGATAGAGCTTGTCGCGTTCTTCCAAAATCATTTTCGGTTCAAAGATTTTGTCGACCTGGCGCATTTCCTCAATTTCTTCCTGGCTTTGCCAGAAGCCGACCGCAAGACCGGCGAGGAACGCCGCGCCGAGCGCCGTGGTTTCAACCATTTTCGGACGGTTGACCTTGGTGCGGATAAGGTCCGCCTGAATTTGCATCATAATATCGCTGACGGAAGCGCCGCCGTCCACGCGCAGTTCAGAAAGCGCAATGCCGGAATCGGCTTTCATCGCTTCCAAAAGATCGGTCATTTGATAGGCAATCGCTTCTAAAACTGCCCGCGCGACATGCTCACGCTTTACGCCGCGCGTTAGGCCAACGATTGTGCCGCGGGCATACATATCCCAATACGGTGCGCCAAGTCCCGTAAACGCCGGGACAAAATAAATCCCGTTGGCATTCGGCACGCTTTCCGCCAATTCGTCACAGCGTCTTGCGGTATCAATCAGCCGCAAATCGTCGCGCAGCCATTTAATCACCGAACCCGCGTTAAACGCCGAGCCCTCAATCGCATATTCCACGCGGTCGCCGAGGCCCCAAGCTACGCCGGTCACCAAATTGTTTTCAGACTGCACGCGTTTTTCGCCGGTGTTCATCAACAGGAAACAGCCGGTGCCGTAAGTATTTTTCGCCTGACCCGCTTTAAAGCAGCCCTGCCCGAACAGCGCGGCGGGCTGGTCGCCGATCGCGCCCGCAATCGGTACGCCGACAATATCTTCAAAGCCCAAAAGACCGGGCGCGACTTCGCCGTAGATTGCGCTCGAGGGAACAGGCTTCGGGAGAATGTTCATCGGAATCCCGAGCCGGTCACAGAGATATTCGTCCCAGCAAAGCTTATCCACGTCAAAAAGCATCGTGCGCGAAGCGTTGGAATAGTCGGTGATATGTACTTTGCCGCCGGTTAAGTTCCAAATGAGCCAGGTTTCCACCGTACCGAACAACAGCTGACCCGCGTCCGCCAAAATGCGCGCGCCGGGCACGTTATCGAGCACCCACTTGATTTTGGTCGCCGAGAAGTACGCGTCCACCACAAGCCCCGTGTGCTCTTTGATATAGTCGGTCAACTCTTTGTCTTCCTTAATCTTTTCGCACATGTTCGCGGTTCGCCGGCACTGCCAGACAATCGCGTTGTAAATCGGCTTGCCGGTGCCTTTATCCCACAAAATGGTGGTTTCGCGCTGGTTGGTGATGCCGATTGCGGCAATATCAGACGTGAAAATCCGGTTGGCGGTAATGACTTCGGTCACCGCCTGGAACTGGGAATAGAGAATCTCCATAGCGTTGTGCTCCACCCAACCGGGCAGCGGATAAATCTGGTTGAATTCGTGCTGGGATTTCGCCACGATATTGCCGAATCTGTCGAACAGAATCGCACGTGAACTGGTCGTACCCTGATCAAGGGCAAGGACATATTTCGCTTTTGACAAAACGAACACCCCTATCTTTTTTATATTTCAATTTTATACAATCCCCGGGTTTATAAGCCGTAATCACGGCTGTTTGACCGCTTTTTTCTGCGCCGCTTCCACAAGGGCGTCGTCCACAAGATTGTGAAGCCCCTGCCAGTGCAGCACGCGGCGGTCAAACCAAAGCGCCTGACATTTGCCGCGCAGAAATGACGGCATTGCCTGTTTCATCGTCGCGTAATGGACGTGATAGGCGTTGAGCAAATCAAAATATTCCGGCAAGCCCGCCTCAAAGCGGTCATAGCTTCGGTCTTCTTTGGCGGACCATGCAATTTCCGCCACGGCGCCGAGCCGCGGGAACGTGCAATATTCCGCCTTTTTCATCGTCGGAACATATTCCGTCCAAAGCGGCGCTTCCACGCCGAACATATTTTCTCCCATTTCGGGCTCGAACTCATACACTTTTTTAAGGTTCACCCAGCCGTAAGGGAAATCGAGATAATACGGGATTGCGGAGGAATTATACATCTTCCGCCCGCTTGCAAGCTCTTTTTCGACGATGCCGTTTTTGCGGTTTGCGCCGCACATCTGCCAAATAATATCTTTGTCGAGCCGGTCGGTGTTTTCCACCCCGTCATAATTCCACATGATAGATGTAAAGCCTTTTTGCTTTACATATTGATTGACGCGGCTCATAAAATAATGCTGGAGCTGTTCTTCGCTTGCAAGCCCCTCTTTTTGCATCAGCTTTTGACAGTCGGGGCAAAGCTTCCAGCGCATTTTTACCGCTTCGTCGCCGCCGAGGTGAATAAGCTTGTCCGGGAACAGCTCACAAAGCTCGTCAATGACGTCGAACACAAAGCGGTAGGTTCCTTCTTTGCCGGCGCAGAGAATGTCGTGTTTCACGCCCCAGTGGGTCGCGACCTTCAAATGTCTTCCGAAGCACGACAGATGCGGATAGCACGCAATCGCCGCGACGGTGTGACCGGGAATATCAAATTCCGGCACAACGCGGATAAACCGTTTGTGGCAATATTCCACGACTTCGCGAATGTCTTTTTGGGTATAAAAGCCGCTTTCGGGCTTTAAGCCGAAGTTGGTATGACTGCGGCGCGAGCCTTTTTCGGTCAAAAGCGGATATTTTTTGATTTCCACGCGCCAGCCCTGGTCTTCGGTCAGGTGCCAGTGAAACACGTTGATTTTGTGCAGCGCCAAAAGGTCGATAAACCGTTTGATTTCTTTGACCGTCCAGAAATAGCGGCCGGAATCGAGCATAAAGCCGCGGTATTTGTAAAGCGGCTTGTCCTCAATATACATATCGGGAATTTCGCCGTTGCCCTGCATTAACAATTGTTTTAATGTTTGCAGGCCGTAGAAAATGCCGTTTTCGCGTCGCCCGTAAATATAAACGCAGCCGTCGCGCGACACAAGCCGATAGGCTTCGTCGTCTTCAATTTCATCAGTCAGCTGCAAAACAATGGTATTTTCCGTCGCTTCGCTGTCGCGGTGGATTCGAATGTCAAACTGCCGTTTTACAAAATCGCGGAATTCGCCGATATAGTCCACCTTGGTCATGGTGGTGTCCTCATTCAGCTGAAAGCCGCGCTTGCCGCCGGTGATGATGATTTCATTCGGCTGGGGCACAATATTGAACATAAACTCCCTCCCGGTGCGTTACTTCGGCGCGGCGTTTTGCCGCAAAAATCAACAAAATTCCGATTATATTTGTTATTATAGCAAATGCGCGGAAAAATAACAACAGAAATAAACGAGAATTTCTCGTACATTCCTTGGATTTTTACTTGCAATCAAGTCGGTTTTATATTATAATAAGTCTTGCCTTAATTGGGTCGTGTGCCGTGTGGGTCCTGTGCGACAGCGCTCCGTGAACCATGTCAGGCGGGGAACCGAGCAGCATTAAGCGGTCAGCGAGGTGCGCCGCAGTCCGCCTGCACGGTGCATGACCGAATTAAGGCGCTTTTATTTGCAAATTTTCAAAGGAGGTTTTTTCATGTATCAGGTTCTTTACCGCAAGTGGCGGCCGAAAACGTTTAAAGACGTTGTCGGGCAGGAACACGTCACAACGTCGCTTTCGGGCGCCGTAAAAAGCGGAAGACTTTCGCACGCGTACCTGTTCACCGGTTCGCGCGGCACGGGCAAAACCTCCTGCGCCAAAATTTTGGCGAAAGCCGTCAACTGTGAACACCCGGTCGACGGCAACCCCTGTAACGAATGCACCACCTGCCGCGGGATCGACGACGGCTCGATTTTAGACGTGATTGAAATCGACGCCGCTTCCAACAACGGTGTGGACAATATCCGCGATTTGCGTGAAGAAGCGAACTACACACCGACGCACGCAAAATACCGCGTCTATATCATCGACGAAGTACACATGCTTTCAACCGGCGCTTTCAACGCGCTTTTGAAAACGCTTGAAGAGCCGCCGGAGCACGTCAAATTCATTTTGGCAACCACCGAAGTGCACAAGCTCCCCTCCACGATTCTTTCGCGCTGTCAGCGCTTCGACTTTAAACGCATTGAACCGAAAGACATCGCCGCGCGGCTTCGATTTGTCGCCGGGCAGGAAAAAATCCCGCTGACCGAAGAGGGCGCTATGCTCATCGCCCGCATTTCAGACGGCGCCATGCGTGACGCGCTTTCGCTTTTGGATCGGTGCTCCGCTTACGAAAAAGAAATCACCGAAGAAGTTGTCAGCGACGCCGCGGGACTTGCCGGGCGGGAGCATCTTTTTCAGCTTACCGACGCCGTGAGCGCCGGCGACAGCGCGCGTGCGCTTTCGTTGATTAACGAGCTTTACAACAACGCCTGCAATATGGAACGCTTGGTCGCCGACCTTGTTTCGCATTTCCGCAACATGATGATTGCGCGCAGCGTTTCCAATTACCCCGATTTAATCGTCTGCCCCAAAAGTGAATTGGAGCAGATTTACACACAGGCACAAAACTTTTCTTTAGGACGGATTCTTTCCGCCATGGATGTGCTCAACGACGCGGCATTTCGCCTGAAAAGCGGCGCGAACCGCCGCGCCACCGTGGAAATGGCGGTGTTAAGGCTTTGCAGCCCGCAATTAGACACCGACGTTTCCGCATTGGTTGCGCGCATTTCGGAACTTGAACGGAAAATTGAAAACGGCATTGTCGCCCCCGCTACACAGCAAGCGCCGAGACCGGCAGCACCCGTTACGCCTGCAAAAACCGACACAGCACCCGCTGCACCGGTCAAAGCGGAAGCGACTCCCGCCGAACAGCCCGCGCAAGCGACACCGGCAACGCCGGCAGAAAAGCCGGTTACAGAAAATACAGCTGCGCCCGATTCCGCGCCGCAAAGCGCATCGGCGCAAAGCAGTGACCCTGCCCCCGAAAAAGCGGCGACTGCAAAACCCGCCGCGGCACAGCCGAACGGCGACATTGTTTTTGACAAGTGGAACGAGGCGTTGGAGCGTTTGGCGCGCATCGACCGCCCGCTTTTGCCGCATATGGCGGATTCCAGAGCGATTATCCGCGGGGAATTTTTACTGATTCAAACCACCAACCCCCTGCTCGGTGAATTTTTGAAAACCGGCTCGCACGCCAACTGCATTGCGCGCGCGGTGTATGACGTCACCGGCAAAAAATACAGACTGGGCATTTTCAATACTCCGGCGCCGTCACAAGCGGCCGCGCCGAAAAAAGACCCGCTGGAAAACCTTCTGCATCGCGCGGAGGGGCTCGGCGTTCAGGTCGTGGAACAATAAATCCGGATACTTTATCCAAGAGGAGAAATACTATGAAAGCAAGAATCCCGAACCAGGGGCCGACAGGCGCCAACATGATGAAAAAGCTGCAGGAAATGCAAAGCAATATGGAAGCTTTGCAGGCGGAGCTTGCCGTGGCGGAATATTCCGCGTCGGCCGGCGGCGGGGCTGTGGACGTGACCGTCAACGGCTCGCATGAAATCAAAGCGATACATATCAAGCCCGAAGTGGTTGACCCGGAAGAGACCGACATGCTTGAAGACCTGCTGCTTGCCGCGCTCAACGAGGCGATGCGCAAGGCTGACGAGACCGCGGAGCGCGAAATGGGTAAAATCACCGGCGGACTGAATATCCCCGGGATGGGCGGTATGTTTTAATGGCGTATTCCATTCCGATTTTAGAGCAGCTGATTGACGAATTCCGAAAAATGCCCTCCGTGGGCACAAAATCCGCGGAGCGCATGGCTTTTTATGTGCTCGGGCTTTCCGACGAAGAAGTCAAATCACTGACGGACGCCATTTCGGGCGTCCACGAAAAGGTGCGGCAATGCGCAATTTGCCGGAATCTTACAGAAGACGAGGTCTGCCCCATTTGCCAAAGCGACACGCGCGACAAAACCACCATTTGCGTGGTGGAAAGCCCGCGCGACGTGCTTGCGTTTGAGCGCACCCACGAATACAACGGGCTTTATCACGTTTTGCACGGCGCTATTTCGCCGATGAATTCCGTGGGCCCCGACGACCTGACGATTAAAGAGCTTTTGGCGCGGTTACAGGACGACACCGTCAACGAAGTGATTATGGCGACCAACCCAACCGTCGAGGGCGAAGCCACGGCGATGTATATCGGCCGGCTGTTAAAACCGATGGGGATTAAAGTCACGCGCCTTGCCTACGGCGTGCCGGTGGGCGCAGATTTGGAATATGCCGACGAGGTGACGCTCACAAGAGCGCTTGCCGGGCGGCAGATGATTTAAGAAATTTCAGGGAATACTATGGAACACAAGACGCCAACCAAAACGGTTGCACAAAACAAAAAAGCGCTGCACGACTATTTTGTGCTCGAGTCCTATGAAGCCGGCATTGAGCTTTGCGGGACCGAGGTCAAAAGCGTGCGCGCGGGAAAAGTGAATTTAAAAGACGCTTGGTGCAGCATTGTAGACGGCGAAATGTTTGTCAACGGGATGCACATAAGCCCCTATGACCACGGCAATATTTTTAACCGCGACCCGCTGCGCGTGAAAAAACTGCTGATGCACAAAAAAGAAATCATGCGTCTTTTGGGCACGACGCAGCAGCAGGGCCTGACGCTCATTCCCCTTTCGGTCTATTTCAAAAACGGGCGGGCGAAAGTGCAGGTCGGACTTTGTAAAGGTAAAAAACTTTACGACAAGCGCGACGTTGCCGCCAAGAAAGAAGCCGAACGCCACATTGAGCGCGAAATGAAAGAGCGGTTTCGGTAAAGCGCAGTTGCGCACAAGCGCGGGAAAAAGCCAAAAACTTCCTTGGCTTTTACAAAATTCCGCTTGCGTTATGGCAAATTTGTGCTACAATAATATCCCAACTCCCGAAAGCATTTGGGGATGAAAGGATTTCGACGGGGATATTGCACCGTGATAAGCGAGCAGCGGTGGGGTACCGCTTTAAACAGCCTCAGTTTATGAAAATAAACGACAAAGATCAAAAAGTACTTCTTGCTGCTTAATTAGCGGCGAGCGTTCCTCCCGGAGTACCGCGGCCGGGTAAGGAGCGTCATTAGCGGTAAATGTGCACGGATGAGCGCCCTGTAATCCGTCACACACCAAAGGGCTACCAAGCCGGAAAGCCTGCCTTTCGGCGTTTCGGCGAGGGAATGTTCATAGAACGGCTACGATCGTAGAAATTTGCGGGAATGTGTTTTCGGACGCGGGTTCGACTCCCGCCATCTCCACCAAAGCGCCAATTTTTGAGTTGGCAAAAGAAAGCGCCGAAAATCCTTGTGTTTCAAGGGATTTCGGCGTTTTTTATGTTTCTGTTTTTGCACTTTGGTGTCGTATTTTCACTGCGTTTTTATAGAATTAAAACGAAAAATGCAAGTCAGATGCAAGTCAACAATCATTATAAATATCGGTTGATATACTATGGTCTATAAGACGGAAACATATTTTTTAATTATATAAATCCATATGTCTTTAATAGACCAAAATTACAAATAAATACTTATCTGTGTTTATCATGCTCGTCTCACTTTAACACCAACTCTTTTTTTTTCTGCTTATTTATTTGATCTAAACGTTCGTATAATAGAACAGTATCTATACCTTTATTTCTGATTATTCCATAATCAGCATTTTCCCATTTGCATTCATCGCAAATGTATGCACCAAAATAAGAATTATACGAAAGAACCTTCCCACATTTTGGACAAATTTTCATCTTAAAACCTCCATAAATTTAAAATAACTATTATATGTAACTCCTTCAAACGGAATTTCTTGAACATTATGGTGGGATAATGTTTCTTTTGCTTCTTGTTGAGGATATGGTTCATAATAAACAATCTTTTTAATTCCAACTTGTGCTATTTTATTGGCACAAAGATTGCAAGGATATGTCGTTGTATATAATGTTGCTTTGCTGAAATCCGTTGAAACACTTAACCGTGCCATGTTTACAATTGCGTTTTCTTCTGCATGTAATGCTTTACAGTAGTCGAGCATTTTTGTTTTAACCGTTTCCGACACTTTTTCCACTAATTGTTGATCGTCCAACACTTTTTTTAATTCTTCATTAATTTCTTCTCTTCGGACTTTTCTGTAGCATTTACCATATTCATATATACATGGGCGTTGCGAAACAGGGACTTCATTAAAACCAGAACTGAAAACATTTCCATAATCATCAATGATTAAAGCTCCGACTTTTCGCTGAGTACATAAAGAACGCATACTATTTGCATAAGCCATAGTCATTAATGTTTCCATTTCAGTCGGTACAAATTTCGCCTTACCTTCTATTAAACCCAAATATTTTTTTATCACCGATTGTAAAAGGGTAAAATCCGCGCTCCCTTTTGTACGAATCGGCTTCTCATTCAAAATAATTATATCAGCCATTTGGTAGCAAAGCGTAATTTGCTGCCCTGTCTCGCTTTTCTCGTCTTTGTCCCTTTTATCATCGGCTTCGAACAAAGACAGATTATCGCCGTATTTGCTTTTTACTCGTTCCCATCTCACATCCTTATTTGCAAACACTGCAAAAAGATAGAAAGAAGGAAACTTTTTTTTAAAAGCTTCTACTTCATGTGTATTTCTTATACTGTCTATTACATATTTCTTTTTTTTAGTTTTTTGAATTTTTTCGATAGCTTGTGTAGCTAGCCAACCCGCTCCATTTTTTTCGCGCAATGCATTTCCTTCGTCTTGCAAAGCACTTCGTTCCAGATTTTTGTTTTTCAAATTATTTTTTAATATTTCCGATAACGAAATATACTCATACCCATTTTGTTCCAAAATCTCTTTTGCAACATAAGAGCAACCGCTACCAAACGGACCCGTTAACCCTATAATAATCTTTTCCACAGCAACCCACTCCTCCTTATGGTCCTTCTATTATATCAGTAAAAAAGTAAAATTTCAATAAAAATTACTAAAACACTATAACAGATGCAACTTGAGGTGTTATTTGCAAATCAGAGAGCAAATTGGGCTTTATTATTCTGTAAACCTTAAAAGTTTAAATTTTTATATACACGATAATCACCCATACGCTTCCATATTCAATTTTTTATAGATTTAGAAATTTGTGAAAGCGAAAGCGCCGGCACCAAAGTTTGTGCGCAACTATTTATGCACTGTCCAAATCCCAACACTAAACACCCTACCAACAAAGTGAACTAAAAACGAGCCCTGTGAGTAAAACTTCACTCACAGGGCTGTTTTGTGGTTATTTACTTTTTTTGACGAACTGCATTTTGATGTATCCGTCCTGGGTTTTGCCCCAGCCGGAGGCGGTGACTTCCGACACGGGCACGGCCTCGCCGTATTTGAGGACTTTAACGACCTTGCCACCAAGGCTCGGTGTGCTTCGAACATTCAATCCGCCTTTATATGTGACTGTGTATTCCTGCGTTTTCGGCTCTTCCCCGGCCGCTTCCGTTGTTTCGGTCGGCGTCTGATTTTCTTTCTGCAGCTTCTTTTCCGCTTCGGTTGTCGATTTCTTTTTGGGTGGCATGCTTTACATCCTTTCGTGCATAATAAAGAATCCACACGCTTTGAACTTTCCCATATGGCGGGGTTCTCCGCGTGTGGATATTTTAAATTGAACCGGGATATTCCGATTCTTCAAAAATCCCCGCGTCTCGAAGCCTCCCGTATGGTGGGAAATCTACTGCGCGGGGATAAATTAACTCTTTCAGATTTTCACAATCTGAATTTGCAGCCGGTTTAACGGTACCCCAGCATATAGGCATTTAAGGATTACTGTTTAAGAAGCTCGTTTACCCGTTTTTGTACGGCAGAATAATCGTACCCCGCCGCCGTCAGCTTTTGTTTACGAGTTGCGCCGTTACCCCACTTTCCCGCAAGAACTTCGCGAGCGAGTTCATCAACGGTTTTTTTAGCAGTTGTTGCTACGGCATCACCGCTTTTTGTGGTTATGTATGTGTCATAGCCTGCGGCTTTCAGCTTTGCTGCCATAGCATCGGCATTTGCTTTCACGCTGTATGCTCCCACTTGCACCTTGTAATAACCACCGCTCTGCACCATATAAGTATCAAAGCCTGCGGCTTTCAATTTTGCGGCGAGCGCGTCAGCATTTTCCTTTTTGGTAAAAGCTCCCGTCTGCACGCGGTAAAGCGTTTTTGTGCCGCCGGTCGAAGTTTCTGTATTCGGCTTCTCGGTTTTGGTCAATCCTCTTACACGCGCAATCCCGTCGGCGATCGCCTGTCCGCACGCTTTCTGCCCGGCTTCTGTTTTCACCTTTTCAAGGTCAGTTTTCGTGTCGATGAAAACGGTTTCCACGAGCACCGCGGTCGGTTTGGTGGAACGGATGATTCCGAAATAGTCCTTGCCGCTGCTGTTCAGTTTGATTTTCGCGCCGCGGTTGCGGATACCGAATTGCGCGCTGATGCTTTCGGCGATTGCCTCGGCGTATTTCTTGCCGGTGGCATCTGTGTGGCAATAATATACTTCCGTCCCGGTACCGCCGCCGGCGTTCAGGTGAATTTCTGCGATGAAATCGTAGTAGTCCGTTTTCAGCTTGTTGATTCGCTCCTGCAAATACAAGTCGCCATCGTAGTTCATCAAGTCGCACTGCGCACCATATGCGCCTTGCAGTTCTGCTTGCGCGTACTTTGCAATTTCTCTTGCGATTTTGAATTCATGATAGCCAAATCCGACCGCGCCGCTGTCATAGCCACCGCTCTCCGATTTGCCGTGCCCGACGACAATGCAAATTCTTCCTGCCATTGCTTATTCCTCCTTCGGTTCCGTGTATGTAAGCGCCTGTTTGCTGTCAGACAGTCCGGCGGTGGTCGGGTCTGTCACAACGCCGAGAATGGTCAAGACAGCGAATACAGCGTTTACAACCGCCAGCAGTCGGTCACCGAGCACGCCGAGGTCAAGCTCAAATCCAAACACAGCGGCAACAACCTGCACGAGCAGCAGAAGCGCCGGAATCATCGCCAGCCAAAAGGTTTTGCTTTTCAGTCTTACTTTCCAGTTGATGTTCATTTTCATGCTCCTTTTTCTGATGTTTTAATCGGTAAATCTTTGACTTCTTCAAGAAGATGTGTAACCATACCATTGCCGCCAAGGGCATGATATGCATTATACATTTCAATGAAATTTTCGAGGCCGTGTTTGCTTATGTACCCGCGCTGCGTCCATTTTTCGTGATAATCAATCAGCTGGACGCGAAGCAAAAGCATTGTGCCTTGACTGTTGGCATCACGGTCTTTTTTCTGCTTTTTCAAAAGCAAAACGATATAGCCAAGTAGCACCGGCAGTGCTATTTTGTAGGTTTCCCAAAGAAACTCATTCAACGGCATCACCCCCTTGTCCGAGCAATTCTTCGCGCTCGGCATCGGTCAGATACACCGCTGCAAGCGCCTTGATTTTCTCAAGCCCGATGGACTTGCCGCCGGCGCGGTAAAGTTCGAGCTGAACTTTTAAAAAATCACGCATCTGCTTTCACCTCCGCTGGCAGATTCTGTAAAGCAAGGTCGGCAACAGCCGCTTCGAGCGCGGCGAGGCGTTCTTCAGCGGTCGGTTCAGGTCTTGGCGCTTCTACATCGCCGCCGAATTGCGCTTCATACTCTCCCGGCGTAAATTCTTTATATACACCGTCAACGAAAACCTTAATCATCATCCTGCACCCCCCACACTAAAATTCGACTTCCAGCTTTTAGCTTAAATTCGCCACTACTTGTACCTCCAAAAATCCACGAGGTAGCCGTGTTCTGCGTGCCTGAATTTGTAACATTGCTTTTGAAGTAAATCGTGCTTTCCAAGCTCTTGCTATGCTGAACGAGCCCTTGCATTGAAATATTATCCGGCGTTCCATCGTTTGTTAAGAAGTCAGAAGGATAGTATGACACATATAGAGCGTCTTTCAATTTTTCCGAATCGACCCAAAACACAACTTTATTTTTATCTCCTGTCACGGATTTCCATAACTGAAATATCACGCCAGAGTTATATCTTAATGTAATAGGTCCGTTCCCTGATGTGCTTCCTGCAAATAAAATAAACAGATGTTTTATTTTAAGCGGTTCGCCACCGTCGGTTTTTGACATGGTAACGCTTGTTGCATCTTCCGCAAGCGTGATGTCGTTCCACAACTCGAATTTGTCGAAGTCCGGCATGGTAATGCCGCCCCCAACCGCTTCGCCGTTTGCGGTCAACTGCAAAAGCCGGTCGGACAGCTTCAAGTCGTTTGGTACGACGCCGACAAAATCCTTTCGTGAAGCCTGTTTGGTCTCACCCTCCTGCACCAAAGGTATTGTGTCTTCGTCTGTTACGGTAGTTGCCTTTGGCAGTTCACTGATTTTCATAGGTTTCCTCCTTTAATTTTTGGAAATAAAAAAGCACCGGTAAAACCGATGCTTGATTTTTGTGCTTGGTTCGTTATATAATGCAGACGAGGTGGTTGTATGAAAGAAAAATTTCTTGCCTTTTTTACCGGGAAAGCCGGAAAAGCGGCTTATATTATTGCGGCTTCTGCGGCGATTTGCGCCGTAGCAGTCGTTTCCACGGTGGTTGTCGTACATAACAACAACCAAAAGCTGAACACAGCGCTTGAAAGCCTGTCGGCACTTACTTCTGAAAGTGAAAGTGAAAGCGTGACCGAACCGAGCACCGAAGCCGAACAGACACAGACGGTTTCTGCACAGGCTGCAAACAGTTCTTCGGGCGGGAGCAAGCAAGAGGACAAGGCTATTCAATACCTTGCAGAGTATAACCGGCTTACAGAAGAATATGAAAAGAAACGGGCGGCGTTGGAACAGCAAACCTCTGTTCCGGAGTGGAACAAGGTATATGCTGAAGTAACCTTACTTTACTGGGAAACTGACGAGGAATATGAACAAGGAATGTCTGAATGTGCTTCAATAAATGAAAGTCTCAGAAATGACTATGAAGCAGAAAGCGCATCGGTTGCTGCCATGCAGGAAAAAGCCAATGCTGCAAAAAGCCAGTTAGAAAAGCTGGAAGCGCAATATCAGAAAGACCTTGCAGCACTCAAAGCTAAATATGGCGTATAATTAAAAATACAGTCTGCTGTTGTGGCAGGCTGTTTTTTTATGCCTTTAACGCTTTATTTTCCGCTTCGAGCCTTTCTATTTTTTTCTTCAATTCCTCCACCTGCTCGTTCAACTCTTGAACCGCTTTTGCAACATAAGAGGTATATGCATAGAGGTTTATACTTTTTCCGTCGTCACCTAAAATCTCCTCCGGGGCTTCGTCGGTCATAATTCCGAGCTCCACATGGACCGGCGTTTTTTCGCTTTCTTCCGCTTCGACCGTTTCCGAAGAATTCATCTGAACGGCCTCCACTGTGCTTTCCGCTTCGCTGTTCTGTATATCTTCGTGCGGCTTATAATCATAGCTGTAAAATCGCAGGCTCTTTATACCGTCAATCGCTGTCACATCGGATTTTTCAATGATGTTTTCTTTTGCATTCCGATCGGAACTGACCTCCCATGCATATCCACAAGCTTTCCCATACACAGATAATAAGCAACCTATATAACCAGCATTCTCGGTCCCAACGGAAAGCAAACCGTTTATAAAAGCATTAGATTTTGCATTTATGTTTCCCTGTGCATTGATTGCACCGCACCAAATATCCGCTTTGTCTGCACCGCTGTCTGTTCCTTGGCAAAAAACATATTTATTGACTTGGTATCCTTCTGTCGGTTTATAAAAATTAAAAAACAAATCACCGCTGAAATTCGAGTTGATTTGAAACGATGCGTGGCGCGAACCGACGAACAGCACACCGTTGGTCAATTCGAAATCGTCTGTTGTTATGTTCAGGTGTGCGTTTTTTCCGTTTGCGTCGTTAAAAAAGGAAATTTCGTTCGGCCAAACGGAAATGCCTTTTCGGTTCGTTTCGCCGGCATTCAGCGTAAACGGCGCTGTCCAAATACAGCCTTTTGTACCATCGCTTTTTTTTGAAACAACATATGTTTGGAAAATATCGCCGTATCCTTCCCCTTTATCCGTTACCGTAAAAGCCCCTGTATTTCCGGTTTCTGAAGTACCAATTGACACCGAATAATTCGGATACTGTGTGCTGCGTAATGTACCGAACACATTTAAGACTTTGTTTGCAAGTTCAAGGACCGTCTGATATTCATAGGTCATTTCGCCCGTGTCCGTGTCCATCCACGCTTCTTTAATAGCGCGGAAGCAGAATGTCCCGTCGTCCATATCAATCCACGATGCACCGTTTTGAGACTGCAATCTGCCGGTTTTTATCAGTTCGGCAGAAATTATATAAGCCTGTATTTTGTTCAGGATTGCTTCGCCGTTATCTGTAAATCCATAATTCCAAACCGGCTTTCCATCGTTCCAGCCGTCTACCGTCCACGCAAAGCCCGAAGTGCTGAACATATAAATCGTTGCGCTTTCTTCCAGCAAAGGCTTGTCGTGAAAATAGACAATCATTCCGCCGTCCTGCGGGGTTTCAATCGTTTTATAAAGCCCCATCGCATTGAACATTCGCTCGTTAAACAGAAGCAAAGCATTTTCATAATCGGAAAGCTGCGCATGGGTCTTTGTGACCCTTTTTGAAAGCCTGTCGATAATCGCCTGTTGTCCGGGCGTTAAAGCGCCGACAGAAGCCCAACCTTTTTGGACTTTGCTTTTTGCTTTGGCGGCAATCGCCATGCCTCCGTTTAAGACAAACTGTATATTCGTAATGATAGAATGATGGTGCACCCCGTTGCGCACATAGTCAATGCTGTCCATAAGCTGCAGGTGTGGAAGCGGTGTAATGCTGCACTGATATGGAAAATAAGTGAAGCCCGCCATCACCGCGTTGACGGCGGCGGCTTTTTCTTCTTTCTGCTCACTCGCCAGCCACACCAAATTATTTTCACTTTGCAGGCAATAGTCCATGTTGGCATCTGCCGGGTATGTCTCGTCACCGTCTTTAAACCTGTGCCCGGTGATCACGCAGTCCTCCTCGTCAAAGGAGCTTTGGTCCATATAGCGGTCCGCTTCGGTTATGGGGAAATCATTCTTTACCACTTCTTCAACAAGCAGCAAATCGCCGTATTCTGTTTCAAGACTTTCCCCGGCTTCTGTCTGCAATGGGGACGGCACATATTTTTCATAAAATTTGAAAGCAATATCTCCGTTTTCGTCGGCAACACCGTTGACGCAGTTCAGCTGACAGCACCACATAATGACTTGCCGCCATGTTATGGAACTCTCGCTTTGAATGAGGCTCGGTGAAACATCGGACACATCCCGAAACATCGTGTAATCGTTACAATGTAGCCCGCAAGCCGAAATTCCCGTCCGTACAATGTCCCGTTCGCTGACAAGCCCGTTTGCAAATGCATTTTTGTCAAACGGCACATCTAAAAGCATGATGTTATCATACGCGGTGAGCGCGAGCGCCGACCCGGAACGCGGTTGCTCATTTACCGTATAAACGCCCAAGGGAATCGGCTCGTATTTCCCGCTTTCCAGCTGAATACGAAGCCGAACCGTTAAGACAGCCCCGGCAAACAAAATGCGGTCAAAGCGGCCGTCTGCGTTTTCAAGCGTGATATTAACTTCCGCAGCTGTTATGGAACCGACTTGCAGGACGTCGTCACTTACAAGAAAATTATCGTAAGAAAAGCCGCCCTGCACAATGTCCCGTTCCGTAACATCAAATTCACTGCCCCGCAGAGGGGCAACATGAATTTGAATAGCCTGCACGGCGTCGTTGTATAGTGCTTTCAGGCACGCAGATGAAATATTCAGCATATGTTTTTACCTTTCAATCACATTGAATGAAATATTTGTCCAGCGCCCGGTTACGGCGTTTTGCAAAGGCGCGCTTCGGTTCCCGACATAAAACTCCGACTGCACAAAATCCCCTTTCATCGGGTCAAGGTAGCTTATTTGCAAATACTCCGGATTAAACGCGTTCAGCACAGTGACGGCCTCCGCGGTCGTCAGATTGTTCCAAGAAAGCGATAATCTTACCGCCTGGCGGATTTTGCGCTTGTGCATATAGCCGTCTTCTGTGCGCCCGGCGTTCGAGGCGGATATATCTTCCAGTTCCCACTGGTACGAGCTCGGCGGCGGAACAACCGTTCCGTCCACCGAGCGGATGGGATTATATAAATTGTTGCTCATACTTTCCCCCTTACTCTGCTACCGCAAGCGCAGTAGAGCCGCCTCGCTGATTCTTGCTTTTGAGCGCCGTCTGAATTTCACCTGTGCTTATAATGGCAGTATTATCCTTGGCAAGCAGCTGCCTTAAAATTGCATTCTGCTCCCGAAGCAATGCGTTTTGCTCTGCGTTCTCTGCGGACAGTCTCTGCTTTAGCTGTTCCGCAACGGCATCAGCGGCGTTATCTGATGCCGCCTGTGTTTGTGTTTTTGCACCGACCAAATACGGGATGACCGTACCCGTAGACACGGCCGGCGCGGTAAAGCTGATGTTTTCTGCAATCGACTGCAAACGAGACAAAAGTTCGTAGAATCCGTTCACGATTTTATCTGAGAAGCTATCGAGATTGACGCTGAATGCATCCTCAAAGCCCGCTTCGCCGAACGAATAGTCTCCGCTTTGGATTTCTTTTGAAATTGCTCCCGCCATTTCAGAAACCGCGCCGATAGCAGATTTCTGGTTTTTCCGAATCCCCAGCACCATAAGGTCAATCATATCCGGCATATAGGTATGGAAATCGGAAAGCGGTCCTTCTTCCGGCTCGGAGAATCCAAGCAAAGATTTGATTTTAGAAGCAACATTGGACACCGCAGAGCTTACTTTGCCTGTGGCGTTTCGGATGCCGTTTGCCATGTTGGTGCAAAGGTCTTTGCCCCAGGTAGAAGCGCTGTTTTTCAAATTCGTAAAAGTACTGGAAGCCGAACTGCTGATATTGGAAAGCTTCGTCGAAATCGTCGTTTTCAAATTGCTCCAAGAGGAAGAAACATTCGACCTGATTTTTTCGTTATTGGACGAAATCGAATCTTTTACGGCGTTCCACTTCTCCGAAACGGTTGTTTTAATTTTGCCCCACGCTTCAGAGGCATCGGTTTTAATATTCGTCCAGCTTTCATTTAGCGTGGTTTTCAGTTCAGGCAGTTTTTGGTTGAAGAATTCGGTTATCGAGCTCCAAGCATTGGAAATACCGTTGAACAGTCCTTTTATTACAAAACCGCCCTGCTCTTCCATAACCGTCGACGGCGAGTGAATACCAAACGCATTTTTAAACCCTTCCAGCCACGGCGTAAGGATATTGTCCTTAATCCACGTGCCGATGTTTTTAAACCCGTCAAAAATTCCGTCTAACAAGCCTTGAATTACATTTCCGCCCGCTTCTTCAATTTGTTCTTTATAATATTCCTTCAGGCTGTTCCACGCTTCTTTTAAAGACTCCCAAAGTCCGGTCAACAGCCCAAGCACAGCGGCACCGAGGCCGTATTGAAGCGTAGACATTCCTTCAATCAGCTTAGCGAGGATGTCGCTCCAGTTGATGTTCTCCACCATGGCGACTAAGCTGTTCCACAAATCCGTGCCGAGCTGTGCCCAATCCAAAGTGCGGAAAATGCCGAGAATTAAATCCAAAACGCCGATAAGCGCATCGCTTATCAATCCGGCAAGCTCTCCGAAGACCCCAACCCAATCTATGTTGTTGAACGCTTCGGCAATTCCCGAGCCCAACGACGCCCAGTCAAAGGTGGAAATTGCGGTTCTTAATACAGACAAGGCAGTTATCAGCGAGGTGGAAAGCAATGTTCCGATTGCACCCCAGTCGGTTCCTGTCACAAGTCCGTTGAGCCCCTGTGCAAATGCCGAAGACAGACCTACCCAGTCGAATTCCGTAACCAGCAAAAGTAGGGTGTAAAGAACTGTGTTGAGGCCCTGTGCCATCGTGTCGCCGATCATCGTCCAGTTCACGGTATAAATCAAGCTGTTAAATCCGCTTGCAACGCCTTTTACTGTTTCGGTGACTTTCTCGCCGACACTGTCCCATCGAATCCGGCTGTTCATTTTCTGCACGGCAGAATTAATTCCGTCTCCTAAAATTTGCCCGATTTCGTCATAATCGCCTGCACGGAAAGCAGCTTTTATGCGTTTTATAAAGTTTAGAATACTGGATTCGATTGGTACTTCTTCAAACATTTCCGACGGAGATACACTCCCCGCCGCACCGGTACTTCCGGCTGAATTATCACTAAGCGCATTGATTTCATCAAAGCCTGTAAGGGATTTTTTCGCTTTTTTTGCCGCTTCGGATGTTTTATCAAGCGACGCCGCGTAATCCTGCTGTACGGCGATTGCCTTTGTAAAGGTAGTCGCACCTGTCAGCGCCGCAATAAGCTTGCCGACATAAGTGATTGCCGTGGAAAGATAATTTATCAGCTGAGACAATGCCGGTGTCACCGCCGTCAAAATTGGCGCAAAAGCGGTCGCAAGGCTGTTTTTAAGCTGGGTCAGCCCCGACAAAAGCGTAGATAACGTTGTATTG
>OERG01000104.1_pt1 | contig 20189 bp, 14 predicted proteins | sample 1539951 | NCBI WGS metagenome assembly OERG01 (sample SAMEA3891870, study PRJEB23780) | metagenome | biome: terrestrial biome; feature: animal house; material: Caecal content | place: Italy | collected 2015-05-05
GGCAATCTTCAGAAAGCCTTTGCGGGAAATACGTCGACTCATAATGAGACTCCTTCCATTAAAACAATCATTGGTTCCGCAGCCGGCAGGCCGGCAATCCCTGCACAGGAGCAGGCCGGAACCTCTTCTCTGTCGTAAAGTATAATGAGAAATGGAAATTTCTGTCAATGTGCAGGAAATACAAAAGTAAAAGTTCAAATTTGTGAAGGTTTGCGGATGCCAGAGGGTGAGTACAAGCAAACCATTCGGAAACCGCAAAGATCGGGAGAGAAGCATGTTCAGATCCATCCAGGCCGCCCAGAAAAAAGGCCCCTGGCTTTGCAGCCGGGGGCAATTGAGAGATGGTTAAATAGAATTTTCGGGTGCAAACAGATCTTCCCACTGGGTGATGGACGTGGGCAAAATTTGCTTGTAATTCTGGTAAAAATCCATCAAATCCTGTCGGGCGATGTAGATGATGTCGCCGGTCCGATCCTTATTGTAATGGGGAGCGTAGAGAAACACCCGATACCCGCCGTCCAGAAAATCCTGATAGTCGCTGGCGGTCAATACCCGATCCCGGCCGCCTTTCACTTGTACCACAGCACGCCCCGGGCAGCGGGGATCCCTGGTGCGGAATTCACACTCGATGGCCACAGTTGTAGAATGGCTGGCGATGGAATTGGACAGCAGGTAATAGTTGTATTGCACCTGAATGTAAGAGATGACCAATTCTTCCAGTTCAAATTCGGGCAGGTTGTCCAGCAGACTGCCGGCGGTAGGAGTGACTTGATAGATGGCCCGGCCTGCGCAGGCATTGAAGGCGGCCTTGGACCATTCCAGGATCACCTTGTCCCGAATGCGCTGGGCTGTGCTGCCCCGAGGATGATTGAAGGCGGCCTTGATCTGTCCCGGTACTTCCAGCCCATACTGATGCGCCTCCACCGGCAGTACTGCGCCGATGTCCAGTTCCTGATCCAAAAAAGACCGGGCTGGTCCCTGCGCCCGGCAGATCCAGTAACAGCCGCTGAGATCCCGGGTCCAGAACAGGTCGTTTTCCTGTGCTTGGGCAAAGATGGTGTGCGTTGGGTTCTTTTTGTGCCCATGATCTTTCTGATAGCGGCACACCGCATCGAAATAGGATTGGTAGTCTCCATCACCAGATGATAAGAAGGACCAGCCGATGGCCAGATACTGCTGCCGGGGATTCCCCAGGCAGAAGTGGATCAGACGGGCACGGTCGCTGCAGCTGGTTTTCAGATGAATCCGTACCACATAGTCTTTGCTGGAATTGATTTGCATCCCTGGGTTCTCCTTTCTTGGCGCTGCGAGTTCCGGATAAGATCAGTATAACATCTCTAGTTTCGGGCTGCAACCACCGCCTCCCGGCAGCTGCGTCCCGAAAGGAAAAACAGGTCAGGAGGGAGGGCAAGCGCAGAACTGACAGCTTTTTGCTTAAAAGCATAAGCAAAAATTTGTGCAAAAGATAAATGGATTTGGAAAACAAAATTTGCTATAATAAATGGCGGAATTAGGTTGTAACTCGACTCTTTGAGGCATAACTAATGACACCGTGCAGAAGGTGTAACTATGCCTTGAGGAGTTTTTTTGATGGTACAGGTGCTGCAGTTCGTCGGTGCAATCGGTGCAAGTAGTCAAAAAGCTGAATAACAACTTTGTGCTCTGCGAGGATGAGGAAGGGGTCACCTTCATCGCCTACGGCAAGGGGATCGGGTTCCCCAAGACCCCCTATGAGCTGACCGACCTGTCCCTGATCGACCGGCGGTTTTATGATGTGGACCAGCGGTATCTGGCCCTGTTCAATGAATTGCCCGAGAAGGTACTGCATTTCACCGTCAAGCTGGTGGACATCGCCCGCAACGAGCTGGACTACGAGCTGAACCCCAATGTGGTGCTGACCCTGGCGGATCACATCCACTTCTGCATCCAGCGGGTGAGGCAGAAAATCTACGTCCAGATGCCCCTGATCTACGAGGTGGAGCAGCAGTATCCCCGGGAGGCCCGGCTGGGCCGCTACGCCGTCAAGCAGATTGACCGGCGGTTCATGGTCCAGCTGAACCCCAACGAGGCCTCAGGCATCGCCCTTCACTTTGTGAATGCGCGGTACAACGCCAAAACCAGGCGGGACACCCTGGATCAGTGGCTGCGGCGGTACGACGAGATCCTGGAGGATACCGTCAGCATGGTGGAAGACGAGATGGGGATTGTGGTGGACCGGGAGTCCTTCAACTTTGCCCGGTATTCCTCCCACCTGATGTACCTGCTGCAGCGGCTGGGGTCCAACCACCTTCTGGACTCCAAAATGAGCGATATGTACCGGTCCCTGGGGCAGGAGCGCCCCCGGATCGCCCGGTGCGTGGAACAGATCGGCCAGTATTTCCAGACCAGATGGAACCTGACCCTCACCGAAGAGGAAAAATTGTATCTGCTGCTGCATATCAACCGGATATGCGCGCGGGAAGGACTGTAATCCATTCAGGAGCATTACCTTCCGCAGACGGCGCGGCCCTTTGGGGCTGCGGGTTTGCGGGAGGTTTTTTTATGCTGCGGGCGCCGGGGCGGAGGCCATCCCCCCGGCACTCAGGAAAGAAAAAAGGAGGATATCATCGTATGGCAGACAACAAACAGATCGCCCAGCAGGTTCTGGCTGCTGTGGGCGGGAAGGAAAATGTGGTGTCGGTAACCCACTGCATGACGCGGCTGCGCTTTGTGCTGAAGGACCAGACCGTCCCCGCCAAAAACGGCATCACCCGTGTCAAAGGGGTGATCGGCGTCAACCAGCAGGGAGACCAGTACCAGGTCATCATCGGCAACTCGGTGGCCAACGTGTATAAGGAACTGGTGGCCCTGGGGGTCAGCAATGAGGGCGGCGCCGCCGCCGGCCCCAAGAAGAAGGAGAACCCCGTCACGGTGGCCCTGGACTTCATCGCCGGCTGCATGACCCCGCTGTTCACCGCCATCATTGCCGGCGGCCTGATCAAGGTGCTGCTGGTGGTGTTCGGGCCCACCCTGCTGGGTGTGATGTCCAGCACCGGCGACACCTACATCCTGATGAACGCCCTGGGCGACGCGCCCTTCTACTTCCTGCCGGTGCTGGTGGCCATCACCGCAGCCAAAAAGCTGAACTGCAACGCCTTCCTGGCGGCCACCGTGTCGGCCATGCTGCTGTATCCCGACCTGATCACCCTGCTGGGCGGTGACACCCCCACCTACCTGTTCGGTGTGATCCCGGTGATGCACGGCAGCTATTCCTCGTCCATCATCCCGGCCATGCTGGCCACCATCCTGCTGAAATATGTGGAGATCCTGGTGGACAAGTTCACCCCCGACTGGTCCAAGAACTTCCTGAAACCCCTGCTGATCCTGCTGATCACCGCCCCCATCACCCTGTGCCTGCTGGCGCCTCTGGGCCTGATGATCGGCAACGTGCTGCAGGTGGTGATCAATGCGGTCTACGGCTTCGCACCCTGGCTGGCCATGCTGATCCTGGGCGCCGCCATGCCCTTCCTGGTGATGACCGGCATGCACTGGGCCTTCGTCCCCGCCTGCCTGCTGTCCCTGGCCAGCCCCGGCTATGAGATGATGATGCTGCCCGCCATGCTGTGCAGCAACACCGCCCAGGCCGGCGCCACCCTCGGCGTGGCCTTCAAGGTCAAGGACAAGGAGATGCGCCAGATGGCCTTCCCCGCCGGCATCTCGGCCCTGCTGGCCGGCGTCACCGAGCCCGCCATGTACGGCGTCACCCTGCGCCTGCGCAAGCCCATGATCGCAGCCTGCATCGCCGGCGCCGTGGGCGGCGTCCTGGCCGGCATCTTCCAGCTGGCAGGTTACGCCTTCGCCACCCCCTGCCTGACCGCCCTGGTCCAGTTCATCGCCCCCGACGGCGGCAGCAACTTCCTGTTTGCCTGCGTGATCTTCGCCGTGGTGCTGGTGCTGTCCTTTGTGCTGTCCTTCATCATGACCCCCGCCGCTGCTGGCACTGAGGAGGAAGAGGCCCCTGTGATGGAGCCCGCCCCCGCCGCTGCCCCCCAGGTGGAGGGCCGGATGGAGATCGAGGCCCCCATCCGCGGCCAGGTGATCCCCCTGTCCGAGGTGAAGGACCAGACCTTTGCCTCCGGCGTGCTGGGTGAGGGCTATGCCATCGTCCCCAGCGAGGGCAAGGTGTACGCCCCCTTTGACGGCAAATGCGAAAACCTGATCGACAGCCTCCACGCCATGGGCCTTGTGTCGGACAACGGGGTGGAGATGCTGATCCATGTGGGCCTGGAGACGGTGGCCCTGAAGGGCGCACCCTTCACCCCCCACATCAAGACCGGCGACTCCTTCAAGAAGGGGGACCTGCTGCTGGAGTTCGACATCGACGCCATCAAGGCCGCCGGGTATGAGACCCAGACGCCGGTGATTGTCACCAACGCAGAAGACGTCGGCGGTGTGACCGTCGAGGGAACCAAACTGATCATTGGAGGTTAAGACAAATGGTACTGCCTGAGAATTTCCTGTGGGGCGGCGCAACCGCCGCCAATCAGTGCGAGGGAGCCTGGGACCGGGACGGCAAGGGCGTGTCGGTGGCTGACATCTGCACCGGCGGCAAGTTCGGCCAGAGCAAGCGGATCACCCCGGTGCTGGAGGAAGGCACCTTCTATCCCAGCCGCGAGGCCATCCAGCACTATGACCGGTTCCGGGAGGACATCAAGCTGTTCGCCGAGATGGGCTTCAAGTGCTACCGGTTCTCCATTGCCTGGACCCGCATCTTCCCCAACGGCGACGAGGCCCAGCCCAACGAGGCCGGCCTGCGCCACTACGAAGAGGTGATCGACGAGTGCCGCAAGTACGGCATCGAGCCCCTGATCACCATCTCCCACTACGAAGTGCCCTTCGGCCTGACCAAGAAGTGCAACGCCTGGGTCAGCCGGGAGATGATCGGCTACTTCCTGAACTACTGCCGGGCCATCTTCACCCGCTACAAGGGCAAGGTGAAGTACTGGCTCACCTTCAACGAGATCAACAGCTCTTCGGCCCCCATCGGCGCCCTGCTGAACCAGGGCATCCTGAACGACCTGAAGAACCCCACCGTCTTTATGGACCAGCCCGACATTCCCCAGCAGCGGTACCAGGGCCTCCACCACATGTTCCTGGCCAGCGCCCTGGCGGTCCAGATGGCCCACGAGATTGACCCCAACTACCGTGTGGGCAACATGATGATCTATTCCGCCAGCTACCCCCTGACCTGCAACCCCGACGACGTGCTGGTGTGCCAGCAGTACAACAACCGCTACAACTACTACTGCACCGACGTCCAGGCCCGGGGCGAGTACTCCTACTTCGCCAAGCGGATGCTGAAGGAGCTGGGGGTCACCCTGCAGATGGAGCCGGGTGACGCCGAGATCCTGAAGAAGGGCACCGTGGACTTCATTACCTTCTCTTACTACATGTCCTCCTGTCAGACCGCCCAGAACATGGAGACCGGCGAGGGAAACCTGCTGGGCGGCGTCAAGAACCCCTACCTGAAGGCCAGCGACTGGGGCTGGCAGATCGACCCCAAGGGCCTGCGCTATGCCCTGAACGACCTGTACGGCCGCTACGGCAAGCCCCTGATGGTGGTGGAGAACGGCCTGGGCGCCAAGGATACCCTGGAAGCCGACGGCACCATCAACGACGACTACCGGATCGACTATCTGCGCCAGCACATTGAGCAGATGAAGGAGGCCGTGGAGGACGGCGTGGACCTGATGGGCTACACCCCCTGGGGCTGCATCGACCTGGTGAGCGCCTCCACCGGCGAGTACGCCAAGCGGTATGGCTTCATCTACGTCCGCCGCTACGACGACGGCACTGGCGACTTTGCCCGCCTCAAGAAGAAGTCCTTCTACTGGTACAAGAAGGTCATCGCCACCAACGGCGAGGACCTGGACTGATCGCCCCTATTGCATAACGCAGCCTGAAAGGCCGGCGGATTGTGTTCACCCACAGTCCGCCGGCCTTTTTTGGATGCAGGGGGAGAAGGCGCAGCAAAAGCCCGGCGGACGGGGGCCGTCTGCCGGGCTTTTGGTTACAGGGTGGTGCGGCGGAGCAGAAGGGGGGACAGGCCCGGTGCCCCGCTGCACGGGGGATGGTTCAGGTGCCGGCTTCCTGGAGGGATTCCACCGGGGCGTCGGCCAGGATTTCCTGCAGGCTGTGGGTCCGCAGCTCCCGGTCCAGCTTGGCCTGGATATCCAGCAGCCGGTTGTGGACCTGGCAGCCGCCGTGGCAGCCCCGCCAGGGGCAGGCGTAGCCGGGGTCCATGCAGGAGCTCAGGGTGGTATGCTCGCCCAGCATCACCAGCAGGTCGTACAGGCTGATGGCGGACAGGTCGGCCGCCAGCCGGCACCCCCCGGCGGTGCCCCGGACCACCTGGACCAGCCCCGCCTTTTCCAGTTTTTTCAGGATCTTGTAGCTGAAGGACTGGGGCAGCAGCTGGCTTTGGGCGATCTGGCCCGCAGTGTGCAGCCGGCCGTCCTGCAGGACGCGCAGGATGCGCAGTGCATAATCTGTCTCGCGGGTCATAAGCATGGTAACTGAACTCCTTTGTGTGTGGTTTGGTGTGCCAAGCCTATCAAAGTCGACAATATTTGTCAAGCATAAAACGGCAGCCGAAAATTTTTTGTAGGTATGCACAAATCCGGCTCGTTGCCTTTGCCGCAAAAAACAGCGGAAAATTGCCCCATAACAGGCCGGAACGAGACAAAAACGTTGAAAGGATGAAAGAAATTCCTATTGAAATAGTTCCCATAAGATAGTACCATAAAAAAATAATCATGGTGAAACAAGTTTTTGCAGGGCCGGGCCGCGGCAGAGGATGCAGGAAGCCGGCCCGATTTCTGTTCCAGGACAGAACCAACCCATGGCAGAGCAGGAGCGAAAGTATGGTAACACGAGTACTCTTTGTGGGCAGTTATGATCCGGCGGGCAGCGGCATTGCGACCCGGCTGTACCGGGAGGGGTGCAGGGTCAGCTGGCTGACCGCCGAGCCGGAGCGGGAGCTGTGGGGCAGCAAGGTCCATGGCAAGGTGTTCCGGCGGACGGTGAACTATCAGCAGTGCAGCCAGATCCTGAAGGGCGAATCGGTGGACTGCATTGTGATCCTGACCGGCGCCGCCCGGGAAGGTTTCGGGGCGGCGTCAGGGCTGGAGCGGGGCCAGCTGCTGCTGATGCTCTCGCCGCTGCTGCAGGCGGCCGCCGCCGAAAAGGTGCAGAAGGTCTGCTTTTTGTCCTCCCTGAGCCTGGAGGACCAGGCCCTGCTGCCCCCGGGGCTGGAAGAGCTGCGGGCCGCCGAGCGGGTCACCATCTCCTTCTGCCAGGAGCAGAAACTCCCCCTGCTGACGGTGCGGCTGGGCTGCATCTACGGGGAAGGGATGATGGACTTTGACGGCGTGATGGGGAACCTCCTCCGCGCCATGGACCGGAAGGAGGACGTGGCCTGCCCCCTGACGGCCCAGTCCCAGCTGGACCTGATCCAGGTGCCGGATGCGGCGGACGCCGTCTACCGGCTGCTGAATATGGACGCCGCCGGCCCGGTGGACCTGTTCACCGGCAGGACGGTGACGGCGCAGCAGCTGTGCGAGACGGCGGCCCGGGCTGCGGGCTGGCAGGGGGACCTCCGGTATGGCCGGCGGGAGCAGCATGGCCCCGCGGGCAGCGGCCAGGATGTGCGGCGGCTGTGCGGGTGGATGCCCTTTTATCCCTTTGACAGCCACGGGGCCGAGGCCATCGCCCGGGAACTGGAACGGGTCCGGGAGCGGGAAGCCCGGGCCGGCCAAAAACAGCGCCGCCGGGAGCGGGCCCAAACCCACTCCCTCCTGTACGACACCGCCCAGAACCTGCTGCTGTTTGCAGTTGCGGCGGTGGTGGCCTCCCTGACCCCCGACTGGAGCGACCTGCGGTTTGTGGATGTGCGGCTGCTGTATGTGATGATTGTGGCCATCACCTTCGGGATGCGGCAGGGCCTGCTGGCCACCGCCCTGGCCACGGTGTCCTACCTGGGTAGCCAGCTGCAGGCGGGCATCGACGCGTCCTATGTGCTGTACAACGTGGGGTCCTGGATCCCCTTTGTGATCTATGGCGTGGCCGGCGCCTTCGGCGGCTACTGGAGCGACAAAAAACGGGATACATACGAAAACCTCAGCAATGAATACCGGGAACAGCAGGACCGCTACAGCCTGCTGGAAGACCTGTACCGGGAACTGCTGGACGTGAAAAACCAGCTGCAAAAGCAGATCGTCATTTCCCGGGACAGCTTCAACCGGCTCTACGCCGTCACCGAGGACCTGGATGACCCCAACCCCCGGATGGTGCTGATCCGCACCGTGCGGGTGATCGAGGAGATTATGGAGGGGGGCTCGGTGGCCATCTACCTGCGGGTCCGTGCCGACAAGCGCTACGGCCGGCTGATGGCCTGCTCGGACCAGCTGTCCAGGCGGCTGCAGCCCTCCCTGGACTTTGAGGCCGTGCCCCGGCTGCAGGAGACCATGCAGACCGGCGCCATGTACGTCAACAAGGAGCTGGACCCCCAGTACCCGGCCTTTGCCATGCCGGTGAGCAACGGCAGCTTTTCCATTGCCCTGGTGGAGCTGTATGACCTGCCGGCCAGCCAGTACACCATCTATTACCGCAACCTGTTCCAGACCCTGGTGCAGATGGTGCAGCACAACCTGGTGCAGGCCTACACCTACCAGATGGAAAACCGCGAAAAGCTCTTTGTGCCGGGCACCGACATCCTGACGGCGGAGACCTTCGCCAGGGAGCGCAAGACCCTGCAGATGGCCAGCGAGGAGTATGGCTACCCCAGCAGCATCGCCCGCATTTTGCCTGTGGAGCAGGCGGGCGGGCAGGGACTGGCTCCGGCCCAGCTGTCCGGCCGGGCGGAGCCCCTGCTGCGGGGCACCGACCTTCTGGGCATGGGGCAGGACGGCCAGGTGCGGGCCGGCTTTTTGTATCTGGACCGGGCCAGCCGCCCGGTGGTGGAGCACCGCTTTGCCCTCCACGGGCTGCGCCTGGTGTGGGAGGATTGAAGATGGACCGGATTATGATTGTCCTGGTGGTGCTCCATCTGCTGACCTCCCTGGTGTATGCCTGGGACTGGTATCAGGACTATGACCGCTGGCAGGAGAGCCTGATCCGCCTGGTGATCAGCCTGTTCCTGCCCCTGGTGGGGGTCCTGCTGTGCAAGATGGTGGACTATTTTGCCGAACACAACGCCTCGGCCCAGATGGATGAGCTGTATCTGGGCCGGGGGGAGATGATGGATGGGCTGGAACTGCTGCGGCCCATCGAGCACGACCGGGAGGTGGATAAAGCCCCGGCCCTGGACGTGCTGAAGATGGACCAGTACAGCCAGCGCCGCCAGCTGATCATGGAGACCCTCCGGCGGGACGACACCCTGGACTACCTGTCCATCCTGCAGGAGGCCCTGTCCAACGAGGACCGGGAGACCTCCCACTATGCCAGCACCGTCATCATGGACCTGCAGAAGCGGGTGCAGGATGGGCTGGACCGGTGCCGGCGGGCCTGGAAGGACCACCCCGACGACCCCGCCTGCCAGGCGGCCTATGAACAGGAACTGTACCGCGCCATCACCAGCAATGTCTTTGACAGGAGCATCATGGGGCGCTACCGCAGCCGGTATGAGAAGCTGTCGGAGCAGCTGCTGGCAGGGGAGCGGGTGGAGCCGGACTGGTTCCACCACCGCATCCAGCTGGACCTGGCGGCGGGGGACCCCCTCCACGCCAGCCAGCTGGCCGACCGGTTTGTGAAGGAGCACCCCGACAGCGAGGACGCCGTGGTGGACCGGATCGAGAGCTTCATCCGGATGTCGGACCGGCAGGGGCTGGACCAGTTCCTGGCCCGCCTGAAAGAGATGCCGGTGATGCTGACCAGCAAATCCCTGCCCTACATTCGTTTTTTGTCCTGACAAGGAAAAGGAAAACCCATGAAGAGCTACTACCGCAAAATTTTTATCTATATCCTGGCGGCCCTGGTGGTGGCGGTGGTGTTCCTGCTGGTGAACAGCGGGGCGCTGGTGAACGCCACCACCCAGGATGTCCTGTTCCAAACCACCGACTACCAGGACGCCCTCCCGGAACAGGAGATGGAGGCGGCCCGGAAGACGGCCCTGGTGCTCTACGACCCGGTGGACCCGATGTCGGTGAAATACAAGCGCAACCTGGAGCGGGTGTTCCGCTGGCTGAAGATGGAGGCAGAGTTCCTGCCCGCCGACCGCAAGGACACGGTGGCCTACCCCGACTACGACATGGTGATGGTGGCCTTTTCGGACTGGGAAGGCCTGATCGGCCAGGGGGTGGTCCGGCTGGCCCGCTATGTGGAGGAGGGCGGCCGGCTGCTGCTGGGGATGATGCCGGAAGAGCCCGGCATCGTGTACAGCACCCTGTACCGCAGTATGGGGGTGCTGGAATACGGCAACTACGGCATTGCCTCGGGCTTCCGTTTTTCCGGGGAATTGATGCCCGGCAGTCAGGGCCGGACCTTTGAGGGGGAAGCCTTTGAGGATTCGATGCTCAACGTCCAGCTGGAGCAGGACTGCCTGGTGCTGATGGTGGGCCTGCAGGAGGGCAGGGAAGTGCCCATGGTCTGGCGCCACGACGCGGGCCGGGGCCGGATCCTGACCTACAACGGCACCGGCATCACAGGGGACCTGTGGACCGGCGTGGCGGCGGGCTGCATCCAGAGCCTGATGGGGGAGGCCATCTGGCCGGTGATCAACGCCAAGACCATTTTTATTGATGATTTCCCCTCCCCCCAGTACAATACCGAAAACGAGGGCATCCAGCGGGATTACAACCGCACGGTGCTGGAGTTTTACCGGGACATCTGGTGGCCCGCCATGCAGAGCGCCGCAGTCCGCTACAACCTGCGGTATGTGGGCCTGTTCATGGCCACCTACAACGACATTGTCAACCCGGAGGCGTTCGTCTACACCGACGACCCGGTGGAGCAGTATTTCGGCAACAGCCTGATGGACAACGGCTTTGAGATGGGGCTCCACGGCTACAACCACCAGCCCTTGGTGACGGCGGGCCAGACGCCGGAGGATCTGGGGTATAAGCCCTGGAGCGGACGGCTGGATATGGCGGCCTCCCTGGAAGAGCTGGTGGAGATCGCCGGCCGGCTGTTCCCCGGCGTCAAGCTGTATACCTATGTGCCCCCCTCCAACTACCTCAGCGAGGAGGGCCGCCAGGCGGTGGTGGAAGCCATGCCCGACCTGCGGGTGATCTCGGGGGTTTACACCAACGAGGAAGAGGACGGGGCGGTCTATGTCCAGGACTTCGGGGTGGCGGAGGACGGCATTGTGGAGCTGCCCCGGGCCACCTCCGGCATGCTGAACGAGGCCTATGACAACTTTGCCGGCCTCAGCGTCGGCGGGCTGTACGGCGTCTTTTCCCACTTTGTCCACCCCGACGACATCCTGGATGAGGAGCGGGGCCAGGGCAAGAGCTGGGAGGAGCTGTTCCGGGAGTTCTGCCAGAAGCTGCAGTTCGTCAACGAGAGCTTCAGCGGCCTGCGGCCCATGACCGCCATCCAGGCGGCGGGGGCGCTGGAGACCCCCCACCACCTGCAGGTGACCCTCCGGGAGGGCAGCGACGGGGTGGTGGAAGGCCTGTGCAACGGCTTTTCGGGCCAGGGCTGGTGTTACCTGCGCACCGAGCGCACCCCCAAGATGATCAACGACACCTGCAGGATCAGCCCGGTCAGCGACCGGGCGGGCAGCTATTACTACCTGGTGCAGATTGATGCGCCGGTCTTTTCCTTTGCACTGGAGTGAACCATGAAAATCTGTTTGATAGCCGAGGGGTGTTATCCCTACGTGGCGGGCGGCGTGTCCGCCTGGATTCAGATGCTGATGGAGGGGATGCCGGAACACCAGTTTGTGATCTGTACCATCGCAGCCAGCACCCAGCAGAAGGGCCAGTTCAAATACCGGCTGCCGGCCAACGTGGCGGCGGTGGAGGAAAATTTCCTGGACCAGATCCCCGACATCCGGAACAGCCGACCGTCGGTGTGCAGGCTGACGGCGGAGGAAAAGCAGGCCCTGCTGGACCTGATCTCCAGGGACCACACCGACTGGAACCTGCTGTTTGATCTGTTTGCCCGGGGCGGGCGGTACACCGCCGCCCAGTTCCTCACCAGCGACGCCTTCCTGGACCTAGTGATGGAGTCCTGCCGGGACACCTACCGCCAGGTGCCCTTCAATGAAGTGTTCTGGACCATCCGGTCCATGCTGCTGCCGGTGCTGAACCTGCTGCAGTGCCATCTGCCCGAGGCAGACGTGTACCACGCGGTGTCCACCGGCTATGCAGGGCTGCTGGGGGCGCTGTTCCACCACAAGACGGGCAAACCTTTCCTGATCACCGAGCACGGCATCTACAGCCGGGAGCGGGAAGAGGAGATCCTCAAGGCCCGGTGGGTGGACGTCTACTTCAAGCAGACCTGGATCGACTTTTTCATGGGGATGGCCCGGGAGGCCTACAGCCAGGCAGGCCGGATCATCTCCCTGTTTTACCATGCCAGGGACCTGCAGATCGGCTACGGCGCCGACCCCGACCGCTGCATTGTGGTGCCCAACGGCATCCAGGTGGAGCGGTTTGACGGCATCGGCCCCATCCCCGAGACACCCCACAGCCTGGTGCTGGGGGCGGTGGTGCGGGTGGTGCCCATCAAGGACCTGAAGACCATGATCTACAGCTTTGCCCAGGTGCGGCAAAAGCTGCCGGAGGCCCGGTTTTACCTGATCGGCCCCACCGATGAGGACCCGGACTATTACCAGGAATGCCTGGAACTGATCGACAGCCTCCACCTGGAGGGGGTCACCTTTACGGGCCGGGCGGACGTGGCCCAGTGGTATGGCAAACTGGACCTGGTGCTGCTGGGCAGCATCTCGGAGGGCCAGCCCTTTGTGGTGCTGGAGGCCATGGCCTCCCGGCGGCCGGTGGTGGCCACCGATGTGGGCTCCTGCCGGGAGCTGCTGGAGGGCAGCGGCGACGGCCTGGGGCCGGCGGGGGAAGTGGTGCCGGTGATGAACCCCAACCTGATGGCCCGCAGCATCCTGCATCTGGCGGCGGACCCGGACCGGATGCGGCAGATGGCTGAGAACGGCCGCCGCCGGGTGGAGCGCTGCTACCGGGTGGAAGATTTTCTGCAGGCATACCGCACACTGTACGAACAAGCGGAGGGAACATGGCAGGCGTAGGCTTTGAACTGAAAAAACTGTTCAGCAGCAAGCGGGGCTATCTGGATACCGTCAGGGGCTACCTGGTGACGGCCGCCGTCACCGAGGGGCCCATGGTGCTGAACATTGTGCTGCTGTTTTCGGTGCGGCTGCTGCTGCGGCTGTACGGTGCGGGCTACAATGTGCAGGAGCTGTACCTGATCACCACCACCTATGTGATGATTTTTTCCCTGCTGCTGTCCAACGTCTTCCTGATGCTGGTGAGCCGGTTCATCTCGGACAGCATCTACCAGGACCGCAAAGAGCAGATCCTGCCCTCGTTTTTCAGCCTGCTGTTTTATCTGCTGGTGCTGGGAGGGCTGGTGAGCGGCATCTACCTGATGCTGCTGGACCTGCGGTTCACCTACAAGGTGCTGCTGTTTTTGCAGTTTGAGCTGATGCTGGTGATGTGGGTCCAGATGAGCTGCCTGTCCGCCGTCAAAAAATACAGCAAGGTGCTGATCGGCTTTCTGGTGTCCTCCTTTGCGGCCATCGGCCTGAGCCTGGTGCTGATGGTGCTGGGGGTGGAAATCCTCACCGCCGCCTATCTGGGGTCGGCGGCGGGCTTTTTCCTGATGGTGGTGCTGTACATGCAGGAGATGGTCAGCTTTTTCCCCGGCGGGCCCATGCGGCTGGGGACCCTGCTGCCCTATGTGGGGCAGTACCGCAGCCTGATGCTCACCGGCTTCCTCAGCGCCCTGGGGCTGTTCGGCCACAACTTTGTCTACTGGTGCAGCGACTACCACACCCGGGTGATCCCCCGGATGGTCTACTGCATGAAGTACGATGTGGCGGCCTTTTTTGCCAGCCTGACCATCGTGCCCTACCTGGTGATCTTTGTGGTGGCCCTGGAGGTCAACTTCTACAAGGCCTACCGCAGCTATTTCGACACCATCCTCTACGGCGGCACCCTGGAGGAAATCCGGTTGGAAAAGAGGAACCTGAGCCTCACGTTGTTCCGGGAGCTGGCCCATGTGTTCGAGCTGCAGTTTTTTGTGGAGCTGCTGTGCGTCACCTTCCTGGGCAACTTTTTGCAGATGATCGGCTTTGACCGTGAGATGCTGATCATCTTCCGCTACCTGTGCATCGGCTACTGCTTTTACGTGCTGGTGAAGAGCCTGGTGATCCTGCTGCTGTACTTCGATGACCGGGCGGGGGCGCTGACGCTGTCGGCCCTGTTTGCGGCCAGCAGCATCCTGCTGTCGGCCCTGACCCTGTTCTTCGGGGTGGAGACCTACGGCCTGGGCTTCCTGGGGGCCGGCATCCTGACGTCGGTGGCGGGGCTGGTGAAGCTGTACCGCTATGTGAACCGGCTGGAATACCAGGTATTCTGCAGCCAGCCCCTGGTGTATGAGGAACCCAGCGGCCTGTTCCGGCGGATGGCGGATTACCTGGAAACCCACCAGGAGGGCCCGGGGGACTTCAAGGCCCACTACAAACCCACCCGGCGCCAGCAGCGCCGGATCAAGCGCAGGGAGCGCGCCGCCGCCCGCCGGGGCCGGCACGGCGCCCGGCCGGCACAGGAGGAACCACAGCATGAGACACAATAACCCCCTTCTTTATCTGGCGGCCGCAGCCGGCATGGTGCTGGTGCTGGGGCTGTCCATCCAGGCGGCGGTGATGCGGGGCCGGGAAAACGCCGGGGCCGCAGACCAAAACGAGGCCCCCGTGTCCTCCCAGGCCGGGGAGGAGGAAACCGGGGAGACGGGCGGGTTCCAGATCGCCCAGACCCCCGGCATTGACGACGGCCTCCGGGAGGACAAGAACGTCTACAACCAGGACGACCCCGATTCCATCGTCTATTTCTATGTGACGGTGCGGTACGGCAGCGAGGCCCGGGGCACCAACCACACCCTGGACCAGGTGAACAACGCGGTCCGCTTTGAGGACGAGACCCATGTGGACACCGAGGTCTACGCCGACGCCCTGGTGCAGGTGGGGGACGAGACCGGCCCCCAGCCCGGCATGCTGGGCTACGGGGAGACCGAGAGCAACGCCACCATCCGGATCCGCGGCAACAGCTCCTCGCTGCTGCCCCAGAAATCCTATAAGCTGTCCCTGAACGACGAGGCCGGCCTGTGGCGGGGCCAGTCCAACATCGCCCTGAACAAGCACGCCTTTGATGCCACCCGCATCCGCAACAAGCTGTACTTTGACCTGGCCAAAAACCTCAGCGACGTGCCCAGCATCCGCACCCAGTTTGTGCGGCTGTTTGTGAAGGATGAGACCTCCGGCTCCACCCAGTTTGTGGACTACGGCCTGTACACCCAGGCGGAGGTGCCCACCAAGAAATACCTGTCCAACCACGGCCTGGACCGGGCGGGCTATCTGTACAAGGCCATCAACTTCAACTTTGAAACCAACGACCTGATCAAGAACTATGACGACCCGGCCTTTGACGAAAAGGCCATGGAAACGGTGATCTCCTGCCGGGGCCGCCAGGACAACAGCCGGCTGATGGAGATGATCGCCGCCCTGAACGATACCTCCAACGACATCGACGACATCATCGACACCTATTTTGACCGGGACAACTACATGCAGTGGCTGGTCTTCAACCTGCTGATGGGCAACCGGGACACCACCATGCAGAACTACTTCCTCTACAGCCCCCTGAACGGCAGCAAGTTCTACTTCGTCCCCTGGGACGGCGACACCAGCCTGATGCGCACCGAGTACCAGATGGAGGGCGAGGAAGCCATCGCAGACTGGGAGTGGGGCATCGGCAACTACTGGGGGGTGCTGCTCCACCAGCGGTTCCTGCGCAAGGCGGGCAACCGGGCCGACCTGGAACAGGTGGTGGAGGAGATGCACGCCTGGCTGAACAAGGAGACGGTGGACCAGATGGCGGCGGGCTACTATGAGACGGTGGCCCCCTACATCTACAGCATGCCCGACTACCTGTACCTCCAGCACACCCGGTCGGAGGTGGAGTATATCCTCTCCAAGCTGGGGGACGAGGTGGAGGAAAACTACCGGAACTTCAAGGACAGCCTCACCGACCCCATGCCCTTCTGGCTGTATGCCGCCGAGGACGACGGCGCCAGCGTGACCCTCAACTGGGAGGCGGCCTACGACTTTGAGGGCCTGCCCTTCACCTACCGCATCCTGGTCAGCCGCTACCCGGATATGCGCAGTCCCCTGGTGGACCAGGCAGGGCTGGTGACCACCAGCCTGACGGTGCCCAGGTCGGCCCTGGGGTCGGGGGAATTTTACTGGAAAGTGGTGGCCACCCGGTCGGACGGCGTCACGGTGGATCCCATGAACCAAATCATCGTCAACGATGAGAGCTATCCGGGCATTTACAACTTTGACCTGCCCTGAAGAAAGAAGGGAAGAGCATGCTGCCCAAAAGGACGTACCGCTATGAGCAGAAGTATCTGATCACCGGCCCCCAGTACCAGGAGCTGCGGCCGGTGGTGGCGGCGCTGCTGCGCCCCGACCCCAACGCCGGGCCCGATGGCACCTACATGATCCGCAGCCTGTACTTTGACGATGTGTACCGCACCGCCTACCAGGAAAAGCAGAACGGCATCTATGCCCGCAAGAAGTACCGGGTACGAGTGTACAACTGCCGGGACAGCCAGATCCATCTGGAGTGCAAGTACAAGCAGGGGTCCTATATTTCCAAGGAATCCCTGTCCCTGACCCGCCCGGAATACCAGCAGCTGGCGGGGGGCGACTGCCGTTTCCTGCTGGGAAAGGACAGCCAGATGGGCAGAGAGTTCTGCGCCGACACCCTGAGCCGGCTGCTGCGGCCGGACGTCATCGTGGACTACGAGCGGGAGCCTTATGTGATGGAGGCCGGCACCGTGCGGGTGACCTTTGACCGGGATGTGCGGGCGGCCCGCCCGGGGCAGGATCTGTTTGACCCCGGCATCCCCTCCTACGGGGTGCTGGAGCCGGGCCGGATGATCATGGAGATCAAGTTCACCGGCTACCTGCCCGAGCAGGTGCGCCGGATCTTCCGCCTGCGGGACCTGCCCCAGACCTCGGCCTCCAAGTTCTGCCTGTGTGCCGACCGCATCCGCCAAATCTGAATTCCATTGTGTGAGGAGTATCAATCATGACAGAAACGACCAAAATCACCTTTGGGGATATGTTCCGCAAGTCCTTTCTGAACCTGTTCCCCGAGACCGTGGACCCCTGGAGCCTGATCACCATCCTGGCGGTGTCCCTGCTGCTGGGTCTGGGGATCTTCCTGGTGTACCGCCGCTGCTTCATCGGGGTGGTGTATGACCATTCCTTCAACGTTTCCCTGGTGGTCATGACCATCCTGACGGCGGTGATCATCGTCACCATCAGCTCCAACGTGATGCTGTCCCTGGGCATGGTGGGCGCTCTGAGCATTGTCCGGTACCGCACGGCGGTGAAAAGCCCCATGGACCTGATGTTCCTGTTCTGGGCCATCACCACCGGCATCGCGGTGGGCGCCGCCTACTATTACATTGCGGTGCTGGCCTTCCTGTTTGTAGCGGTGACCTTCGGGGTGCTGCGGGGCCTGCGGTCGGCCGACAATACCTATATGCTGATCCTGCATTACGACCCCGCCACCTACGCCGACGAGGAGATGCGCCGTCAGCTGAAGGGCTGCAAGAGCCGGGTCCGCTCCAAGGTGCTGCGGGGCGGCACCGCAGAACTGACCATGGAGGTTATTATGAAAAACGAAAACACCAATCTGGCCGATCTGATCTCGGCGGTGGAAGGGGTGCAGGACGTGACCCTGGTCCAGTACCGGGGCACCTATGAGACCTAAGTGCTGGCTGCTGGCGGCAGCGGTGGCCCTGTGCTGCACCGCCTGCGGCGGCGTCTACCGCCAGACCTTCACCCTGGCCCCCGCCGAAAAGCCGGTGTCCAACCCCCTGAAGGGCTGGGCCCCCTGGTGCGGCAACGAGACGGAGGATTTCCCCTCCACCCTGGCCTATGTGCCCCTGTCCTGGCGGGAGCTGGAACCGGAAGAGGGGGAATATGCCTTTGACCAGACGGAGCAGGACCACCAGATGGACCGGCTGCGGAGCCAAGGGGTGCGGTTTGTGCTGCGGGTCACCTGTGACGTGCCGGGGGAGGAAGAGCACCTGGACATCCCCGACTGGCTGTATGAGGCGGCGGGGGGCAGCTGGTACGACGGGGACTATGGCAAAGGCTTTTCCCCCAACTACCAGAGCCCTGCCTTTCTGGAGGCCCACGGCCGCCTGATGGAAGCCCTGGGCCGGCGGTACGACGGGGACCCGGCCATCGCCTATATCGAGCTGGGCAGCCTGGGCCACTGGGGAGAGTGGCACGTGGACACCTCGGCAGGGATCCGGCCCTTCCCGAAACAGGCGGTCACCGACCGCTATGTGGAGCAGTACCTGGCGGCCTTCCCCCACAAAAAGCTGCTGCTGCGGCGCCCCTACGCCATCGGCGGGGCGGCGGGGCTGGGGCTGTACAACGACTCCTTCGGGCAGTCCGGCTCCCACGACCAGTGGCTGGACTGGATCGACGACGGCTACCTTTCCAGCCAGAACGGCGAAGCGCTGGACGGCATGCCGGATTTCTGGCAGCAGGGGCCCTCGGGCGGGGAATTTGCCACCGACCGGGACCTGTGGGACTATGTGCTGGAGGACTATGACGGGGTGCTGGACTATATCCGCAGCAGCCACACCAGCTGGATCGGCCCCCGGGGCTTTGGCAGCGCCCGCTTGGAGGACCTGGACCCGGACCAGCGGGCCCTGGCCGCCGGCCGGGTCAACGCACTGAGCCAGGAGATGGGGTATACCTTCGCCGTCACACGGGTGGAGGTGAGCCAGCGCAAAGCCGACCCCGACCTGCAGGTCACCCTGCGGGTGGAAAACCTGGGGGTGGCGCCCATCTATGAAAACTGGCCCCTGTGCCTGGAGCTGGTGGATGGGGCGGGCCAGGCGGCGGGCCGGTATGTGGCGGACGGGCAGATCACCGGGTGGCTGCCGGGCGCCAGCACCTTCCGCTGCACCCTGGCAGGCAGCGGCCAGCTGCCGCCGGGGACCTATGAGCTGCGGCTGGGGATCCTGGACCCCCTCACCGGTGCGCCGGGCATCCGCCTGGCCAACGACGGGGAGGTGGAGCCCTGCCTGTACCGGCTGGCCTCCTTTGAAAAGAAATACTGACCCGGGCGGCCCTGCGCAAAAGCGGGGCCGCCTTTTGTTTTGGGCCCGGCGGGGCGGGACGGTGCATACCAGACGGCCCTGCAATGCTTGTTTAAACCGGCATACCGCACAATATAATATGCTGTAATTTGTGCACAACGCTCAAACGTCGGGGGAAAGTTTGACAATATCTTGAAGATATTGTGATGATTTGGTATAATGCCCCCGTACGTTCGACATCTAACAAACGATTGGATGCCGAAGTCCTACAGCGTGTGAAGAAAAAGAGGAAAGGAATAACATCGATGAAACTGAACAAACGGGGAATGGTTGCCCTGGTGCTGGCCGGCGCGATGGTGCTGTCCAGCTGCGGCGGCCAGAAGGCCGCATCGTCCAGTGCAGGGGGCAAGTACACCGCCGGCACCTACACGGGCGAGGGCCAGGGTTACGGCGGCACCGTGACCGTCACCATCACCACCGACGACTCCTCCATTCTGGAGGTCACCGCCACCGGCGACCAGGAGACCCCCACCGTGGGAGGCGCTGCCCTGGATGAGCTGGCCAGCCAGGTCCTGGACGCCCAGAGCGCCGAGATCGACGGCGTTTCGGGGGCCACCGGCACTTCCAACGGCGTGCGGGCCGCTGCCCAGGCCGCCATTGACGCCGCCATGGGCGTTGCTGCCTCCGGGACCGGCGAAAAGGCTGTGGTGCCCGACGGCACCTACACCGGCAAGGCGCCTTCCTTCGGCGTCATGGGCGAGATGGAGCTGTCGGTGACCTTTGCCGACAACAAGATCACCCAGATCGAGACGGTGAACGCCGGCTCG
>OERG01000106.1_pt1 | contig 19928 bp, 19 predicted proteins | sample 1539951 | NCBI WGS metagenome assembly OERG01 (sample SAMEA3891870, study PRJEB23780) | metagenome | biome: terrestrial biome; feature: animal house; material: Caecal content | place: Italy | collected 2015-05-05
CAAAGGATTTTGTTCGACCCAGCCTTCTTTGGGATAAATCTGGGTCAATTCGCGCTGGGAAATCGCTAAAATATTCTGTTCGTTGTCAAATAAGATGGCACGAGAGGAAGTGGTTCCTTGGTCAAGTGCCAGAAGATATTTTTTCATATGGCTCCCTCTTTTTCAATGGCGGCATTCAAAATATGATGTTTTCTTTATCATACGGACATTTTATGGTCTTGTCAATGATTGAGCCTGTAAGAATTGGAAAAGAAGTCAGAAACCTGTATAAAAGTGCAGGATGTTGATTGCATATAGGGCGGAAATATGCTATGATGTTTTCTAGGTATACGGTCACGCCCCGATTGCGTCACCGTCCAAATTGAATCAGAGGGAAGTTAGTTTTATGAGCGAAACAACGGATAAGAAAAGAATTTTTTCGGGTGTTCAGCCGTCAGGTAAGCTGACACTCGGCAATTATTTGGGAGCCATCCGCAACTTCGCAATGTTGCAGGAAGAATATGAGTGCTTGTATTGCGTTGTAGATTTACATGCAATTACTGTGCGGCAAAATCCCGCAGATTTGCGCAGACAAACATTGGAAGTGCTGGCGCAGTATCTTGCCTGTGGATTAGACCCAGAGAAAAGCACACTGTTTATTCAAAGTCATGTTCCGGCACATGCAGAATTGGCATGGATTTTGAACTGTTATTCCATGTTTGGCGAATTGTCGCGTATGACCCAGTTTAAAGATAAGTCGAGTAAGCATTCGGACAATGTAAATGCTGGCTTATTTGATTATCCGGTTTTGATGGCGGCTGATATTCTGCTGTATCAGACCGATTTGGTGCCGGTCGGGGTTGACCAGCTTCAGCATATTGAGTTGACGCGCAACATTGCACAACGATTCAACGGCATTTATTCTGAAACATTTACCATGCCAGAACCGTATATCCCCAAAACCGGCGCAAAAATCATGTCTTTGCAAGACCCGACGCGCAAGATGAGCAAATCGGATGAAAATGCAAATGGATTTATCTTGCTAATGGACAAGCCGGAAGACATTATGCGCAAGTTTAAGCGTGCAGTGACCGATTCGGATGGACGCATTGTGCGCGGCGAGGGAAAAGAGGGCATTTCGAATCTCATTGCTATTTATGCATTGGCGACAGGCAAAACACCCGAAGAAGTAGAAGCAGAATTTGCCGGAAAGGGATATGCCGAGTTTAAACCCGCCGTGGGAGAAGCTGTGGTTGAAATGTTGCGCCCCATTCGCGAAAAAACCGAAGATTTGCTGCGAAATAAAGATTATTTGCAGCAGGTGTATACAGAAGGCGCTCAGCGTGCCAGTTATATGGCTCGTAAGACCTTGGACAAGGTGTACCGCAAGGTCGGCTTCATTAAACGGTAAGTGAGGTTACAAATGGCACAAGAGTATAAAGTAGTCCTGTTGGTCATGGGTGCGTTTGTACTGGCAGGTATTTTGTCGTTCTGGTTGACGCCTCATGTGAGTGAATTTGCGCACAAGGTCGGTGCAATGGATGTCCCGCGAGACAGCCGCCGAATGCACAAGAAACCCATTCCGCGTATGGGTGGCCTTGCGATTTTTATGGGATTTTTGGCATCCTTGATGATTTTTGGTCAAATGGATGTGCAGATGCTCAGTATTTTGCTGGGTGCAATGATTATTGTGGTGTTGGGTATCTTTGATGATATCGTTGCATTAGGCGCGAAATTCAAATTTTGCATTCAGATTATTGCAGCAGCAATTCCGGTTTGCGTTGGCGGATTGAAAATTGAGTTCTTTACAAGTTTCAATCCATTTTCTAATAACCCGTATTTTTCTTTGGGTATGTTAGCCATTCCGGTTACGATTTTGTGGATTGTAGGTATCACCAATGCTGTAAATCTGATTGATGGTCTGGACGGTCTGGCGGCTGGTGTATCCTCAATTGCAGCTATGACCATGTTAGCGGTAGGACTGCTCACCAATGAGATTATGGTAGCCATCACAATGGGGGCATTGGCTGGTTCCTGTATCGGATTTTTACCATATAACTTTAATCCCGCAAAAATCTTTATGGGCGATACTGGTTCTACATTTTTGGGTTTTATGTTGGCAACTATGTCAATCGAAGGATTCTTTAAGTTCTATGCGGTCATTTCGTTTGCCGTACCGTTCTTGATTTTGGGTCTGCCGATTTTTGATACTGCATCGGCTATTACACGTCGTTTGATGGAAGGGCGTAACCCAATGAGTCCCGACCGCGGTCATGTGCATCATAAGCTAGTGGATATGGGATTCAATGTCAAGCAGGCCGTTGCCATTTTGTATGCGATTTCAGCTACCCTTGGATTGGCTGCCGTTATTCTGACCACCAGCGGAGAAGCCAAAGCGATGATTTTGATTTTGGCCGTTATTTTGGTCATGGCGGTAGGTGGCCGCATTTTATGGAGTCTGCAAAAGTCAATGCAGGCGAGAAAGGAGCAGGAAGACGATGAAAAGCATTAAAGTCATGACTGTTTTTGGTACGCGACCAGAAGCCATTAAAATGGCACCGCTGGTACGCGCCTTGGAGCAGTGTGAACATACACAAAGTATCGTTTGTGTTACGGCGCAGCATCGTCAAATGCTTGACCAAGTGCTGGAGATTTTTGATATTCACCCTGATTATGATTTGGATATCATGGAGGCACGACAGACGCTTTCAACCATTACAGAAAAATCGCTGCATGGTTTGGATGCAGTTTTGGAAGAAGCAAAACCTGACATTGTGCTGGTGCATGGAGACACTTCGACAACCTTTGCCGGAGCGCTGGCGGCATTCTATCACAAAATTCCGGTTGGACATGTCGAAGCAGGTCTGCGCACATATGACAAATACTCGCCGTTTCCGGAAGAAATGAACCGCAAATTAGTTGGTCAGATTGCTGAGCTGCATTTTGCACCGACTGTACGCAATCGTGATAATTTGGCACGAGAGCAGATTACCGATGGCGTTTTGGTTTGCGGAAATACAGTAGTAGATGCGATTGGTTTGACCGTTCGGGATGACTTTGCATTTCGAGATGAGGCACTACGTCAACTTGATTTTGAACATAATCGGGTTGTGCTGGTTACAGCACATCGCCGAGAAAACTATGGTCAGCCAATGGAGAACATTTGCCGAGCGATTGCGCGGTTGGCACAACGGTATCCCGATGCACAGTTTGTGTATCCGGTACATTTAAGTCCTTATGTCCGTGAAACAGCTCAAAAATTTTTGGGCGGGTACAAAAATGTTCATTTGATTGCGCCGCTTGCTGTGGATGAGATGCACAATTTAATGGCACGCTGCTATCTGATTATGACCGATTCCGGCGGACTTCAGGAGGAAGCACCGTCACTAGGCAAACCGGTTTTAGTGTTACGGCATGAAACCGAGCGCCCGGAAGCGATTGAAGCAGGAACGGTTAAACTAGCCGGAGTTGAGGAAGAACAGATTTTTGAAATGGCGTGTGAGCTGTTCGACCAGCCCGCAGCTTATGACGCAATGGCACATGCCGTTAATCCTTACGGGGATGGGCATACCTGTGCGCGGATTGTACAGGCAATTGAACATTATTTTGGATTGTGTGCGCAAGCACCAGAACCGTTTTGTCCTTAAAAATGCGCAAGAAAACAGACGGGCAGGAACCCATTCCCAACAAGCAAAAAACGGCGCTGATTGCTGCACTTTGCGCATTTGTCATGATTATGACACTGGTGCTTAGTTTTGTATTATCATCAAATTTGTTCCAAAATGATGAGCCCGCAATTGTGTTACCATCGCAAATCAGTTCGGACGATACCGAATTAGGTGAGACGGTGGATTTTGCAGAAGAAAACGCACGCAAAATCACACAGATTGAAATTCGTCCGGACAATGTGCAGCAGGTTATCGCTTCACTTTCCAGACCGGATTCGTATAGCTGTGTGGTGTCCAATACTTTGTATTGGGACGGCGGAAACAGCACATTACAGTGTAAACAATATGTGCGGCAAACGGCTAGCCGGGTGGAATTGTTGCGTGCATCTGGCGAAGTGGACTCGGTTGTACTGCAATACGATGGTCATATTTATGCGTGGGATGCGGGAAGCAGCACTTATTATAGTGGTCAGGCTGGCAGTTTTACACCAGCAGAAACGGCAATGTTACCGACGTATGAGACCGTCTGTGCACTTCCGAAAGAACAAATTCAGCAAGCAGAGTTGCTGGATGTATCCGGGCAGCCAATGATTCGTGTGGTTGCTTGGCAAGATGGGCGCACGGTAGAGTACACGATTTCGACTGTTACCGGGCTGTTGCATAGTGCAGTCTTTACCGAAGAAGGCGTGCAAACGCAATCTATTCAAATTTCGGTTTTAAGCCTAACACAGCAAAAGGATAATTTGTTTACTCTGCCGGGAATGGAAGATACCGTATTTGAAATGGAAGAATCTTGACAGAAATTGGCCGACACAAATTTGTGTCGGCCATAGGTTTGTAATATCGGTCACATTTGAACAAGGAAACGCATAGAGTATTTTTTATGAGGAGATTTTATAAATGAAATCAAACTTTCTGAATCTGTCCGAGCGTGTTCTGTCACTTGGACGACAAGCGGAGCAGTATTTGACACCCTATTTTGCAAGAATTGATGAGATTGCAGAGGAGAATACCCAAAAAGTTTTGGCGGCATTTCGCTCACACCGCGTATCGGATACCATGTTTGCTGGAACGACTGGATATGGTTATGATGACCACGGCCGGGATACGCTGGAAGCGATTTATGCCGATTTGTTTGGGACAGAGGCGGCGCTGGTGCGGTTGGGGTTTGTCAACGGTACACACGCACTTTCTTGTGCACTGTTTGGCGCGTTGGAACCGGGTGATGTGATGCTGTCTATCACTGGGGCTCCATATGATACGCTGTTAAATACCGTAACAGGTGATTGCCCCGGAAGTATGAAGCGATATGGGATTGGATATCGCCAGGTTGATTTGCTCGACGGGCGGTTAAACCTTTCGAATATCGCGCAGGCAGCAAGTGCACAAGATGTGAAACTGGTATTTTTACAACGCTCTAGGGGATATGCAGTACGGCAAACCTTGTCCTGTGAGGAAATCAAGCAGGCTTGTGATGTGGTGCGCGAGGTAAATCCCAAAGCAATTATTATGGTAGACAACTGTTATGGAGAATTTACCGAAACCATTGAGCCGACACAGGTTGGCGCAGATATGTGTGCAGGGTCGCTGATTAAGAATCCGGGTGGCGGTTTGGCACCGACTGGTGGATATATCGTTGGCAGCCGGGAACTGGTTGAACGTGCAGCTTACCGCATGACCGCGCCGGGTATCGGCGGTGAGTGTGGATGCACGATGGGGCAAAATCGACTGTTGTATCAAGGCTTGTTTCTGGCACCGCATGTAACCGCACAGGCTATTAAAACAGCGGTATTTTGTGCAAAAGTTATGCAGCTTTTGGGCTTTACAGTTGACCCGGCACCAGAAACACCGCGTTATGATATTATTCAAACCATTGCGTTTGGTGCACCAGAGCCACTGCGTCGTTTTTGCGAAGGGATTCAGTCGGGAGCACCGGTCGATTCTTTTGTAACGCCAGAGCCGTGGGCGATGCCTGGATATGATGACCCGGTTATCATGGCAGCCGGTGCATTTGTGCAGGGAGCTTCGATTGAGTTGAGTGCTGATGCACCGATGAGAGAACCTTATGTCTGCTATATGCAGGGCGGCTTGACCTATCCTTCAGGTAAGGCCGGGATTCTGCTTGCAGCAGAAAAGCTAATCCAATGTGGTTGCTGCCCCAGTTGTTCATAAAGATTGTACTATTTTGTGACCGTGCAGCAGGAAATGTGAAAATTTGCTTTTCCCAAAGCATTCAATATGGTATAATAGCCGTGCAGCAACAATTGAACTGTTTTCAACTGAAAGGTGCAAGACAATTTTATATAGCTGCAAAATGATAAGGAGACAGATAATGATGAACATTCTCGGAATTGATCCGGGATATGGAACGATTGGGTATGGTATTGTGCGCTATGACAACTATCGCTTCACACCGATACAATATGGAGCGATTACGACACAGATTGGCGCGCCGATGCACCTGCGATTGTGTGAATTGTATGATGATTTGTGCACCTTAATTGACACCTTTCATCCAGATGCAGCCGCCGTAGAAGAACTGTTTTTCAATCAGAATATTACGACTGGCATTCAGGTAGCGCAGGCGCGCGGTGTTATTTTGCTGGCACTGGCACAAAAAGGATTGACACCGGTATCTTATACACCGTCACAGGTCAAACAATCGGTTGTTGGATATGGAAAAGCCGATAAACATCAGATGATGGAAATGACGCGCGTGATGCTGGGATTGTCCAAAGTACCGCGGCCAGATGATGCGGCAGATGCTTTGGCGGTTGCGATTTGTCATGGCCATGCCAGCCGGTCGGCGATGTATAACGCTTAAAGTATCGGTGTTTACGATGGAGTACAGGAAATATGTTTTATTATGTTGAGGGCAAAGTGGCGCTGATAGAGCAGTCTCTTTGCGTGATAGACTGTGCGGGGGTGGGTTATGCTTGCCACACGTCGCAGAATACAATTTCTCAAGTAAAAATGGGTGAAACAGCCCGCTTATATACCTATCTGTATGTGCGCGAAGATATTTTTGACTTATATGGGTTTGCCGATGCAGAAGAATTAAACTGCTTCAAAATGCTCATTGGAGTATCTGGCGTTGGGCCAAAGGCGGCCTTGGCTATATTATCGGTTGCGCCTCCCAGTCGGTTAGCACTTTCTATCATCACAGGCGAAGAAAAATTGCTTACGCAAGCTCCCGGAATTGGGAAAAAGATTGCACAGCGCATTGTTTTGGAACTGCGTGACAAGATGAGTAAGGAGCAGCTGGAAAGCGGAAAGGGAAGTGCAGTATCACTGGAATTGCCTGCTACTGGAAGTGCAGAAGTCAATCATACACAGGAGGCCATTGCTGCACTTATGGTATTGGGATATGCACAATCCGAGGCGCTGCAAGCCATGAAAGGATTGGATTTAAGCGAATATCCCGATGCAGAATCTATTATCCGTGTTTGTCTCAAACGGTTGGCAATGGGATAAGGCGGTGAGCATATTTGAGTATTGAATTTTCAGGCGGTATGATGGATGATGAACGCATCGTTTCCAGCCGTCAAATCCGCGAAGATGAAACTGAAAATTCTCTGCGCCCAAAGTCAATGGATGATTATATTGGGCAGAGTAAAGTAAAAGAAAATCTTGCTATTTTTATCCAAGCGGCCAAACAGCGCGGAGAGCCACTTGACCATACACTGCTTTATGGGCCGCCAGGATTGGGTAAAACGACATTGGCCAATATTATTGCGGCGGAAATGGGCGTTAATATCCGCATCACATCCGGGCCGGCCATTGAAAAAGCCGGAGACCTTGCCGCAATCTTGACCAATCTTGCAGAAAATGATATTCTTTTTATTGACGAGATTCATCGCCTCAATCGCAGCGTAGAAGAAATTTTATATCCAGCAATGGAAGATTATGCGCTTGACATCATTATTGGTAAAGGGCCAAGCGCCCGTTCCATTCGGTTGGATTTGCCACGATTTACGTTGATTGGTGCAACGACCCGTGCAGGGCAGATGACCTCGCCGCTGCGTGACCGTTTCGGTGTGATGCTGCGGCTGGAATTGTATAGCCCAGATGATTTGGAAAAAATTGTTACCCGCTCGGCCGGGATTTTGGGCGTACACAGCCGCTATGATGGCGCATATGAGATTGCACGCCGCTCGCGCGGAACGCCGCGTATTGCCAATCGTCTGCTGCGCCGTGTGCGTGATTTTGCACAGGTCAAGGGCGATGGCGTGATTACAAAAGAGATGGCTGATTTGGCGCTGAAAGCGTTGGACATTGATGCACTGGGGCTGGATAATATTGACCGCCGCATGTTGACCAGCATCATCTTAAATTACAATGGAGGGCCAGTCGGTCTGGAGACTTTGGCAGCGACCATAGGAGAAGAAGCTATCACGTTGGAGGACGTATATGAACCGTATCTCATGCAAATCGGGTTCTTAAATCGAACTCCACGCGGCCGTTGCGTTACATTGCGCGCTTATGAGCATTTAAAGCTGGAAGCGCCAGATGGACAGCAAATGCTATAAATTACCCTTCAAAACATGGAAGGATGTGTCATACATTGGGTAAATATTTTGGAACTGATGGTGTTCGCGGAGTTGCGAATGTAGAATTGGATGCGATGCTGGCATTTAAAATCGGTGCGGCAGCAGCGCATGTTTTAACACAGGAGAGAAGAGCGGCAGGAAAGGCAAAACTGCTCATCGGAAAAGATACGCGCATTTCATCTGACATGTTGGAAAGTGCGCTGGTTGCGGGTATCTGCTCGGTTGGTGCCGATGTCGAATTGCTGGGTGTAATTCCAACACCAGCGATTGCGTATTTGACCATCAAGCATAAAGCCGATGCAGGCATCGTTATTTCTGCTAGCCACAATTCTTTTGAATACAATGGCATCAAGATTTTTGCTGGTTCGGGTTATAAGCTGTCGGATGAATTGGAAAATCGAATCGAAGAGTTTATTGACTCGTTTGACAGCGTGCCAAAGGCCAGCCATGAACATTTAGGCTGTGTGATTCGCTCGTCTATTGACCCGGTTGTGGAATATACCGACCATTTAGCAGAAACGGTTGAGGGGGATTTGAGCGGTTTGCGCGTTGCAGTAGACTGTGCAAATGGTGCCTCTTCGACAACGGTGACCCGTCTGATGCGTTTGCTGGAATGTAAAGCAGATTTGCGCTTTTATGAGCCAAATGGTATCAATATCAATGCTGGATGCGGTTCTACCCATCTGGAAAATTTACAAACGCGGATGCGCACCGGACATTACGATATTGGTATTGCGTTTGACGGCGATGCAGACCGCTGCTTGGTTGTCGATGAACGCGGCGAGGTGCTGGACGGTGACCGCATCATGGCGGTTTGTGCAGCACATATGAAGAAGCTGGGCAAACTGCGCGGGAATGCGTTTGTCGCTACGGTCATGTCCAACATGGGATTACACAAATATGCACAGAAAAATGGCATGGAAATCAAGTGTGCTAATGTAGGCGACCGGTATGTGCTGGAAATGATGCTCAAGGACGGCTATATTTTGGGCGGTGAACAGTCTGGGCATGTTATTTTCTTGGAATATGCGTCTACTGGTGACGGCCAGTTGACCGCTATTCAGTTTATGCGTATTTTGAAGGAAAGCGGCAAGAAATGCTCGCAAATTGCGGACGAAGTCGTACCGTGGCCACAGGTACAAATCAATGTAAAGGTTCCCAATTCTGATAAGTACACTGTGGCAGAGCGTCCGGAGGTTGCTAAATCAATCGAAGAGGGCAATGCAGAGCTGGGCGAGGGTCGTATTTTAGTGCGTGCTTCTGGCACAGAGGCATTGGTGCGTGTGATGGTCGAAGGCGTGGATGCAGATAAGGTGCAGACGGTTGCACGCCGCGTTGCCGATGTGATTGAATCAGTGGTCGGCTAAAAAAGAAAACCGCCGCATAGAGGGGCTTGCTCTGTGCGGCGGATTTTGCCGTTTCTTTTGGGAGGTGATGCTGTAAGAAATAAGTAAATAGGGAAGCGCCAGAACTGCGAAGCAGCCTGTTTCGCAGTGGACGAGGTAAGGGTTTATCGAAAATTCGGCGGATGACCCTTCGGCTGCGAGTGAGTCGGTCGTTAGCAGGACGAAGAAACCCCGGAAGTGATTCCGGAAACAGCGCGTCTTTGCATAACCCACTATTTTTATACCCATTTTTAGGTTTTTATCGCGTTAACACAATGGAGGGAAAACACAAATGTGTGGTATTGTTGGATTTACTGGCAGGGAGGATGCTCTGCCCATTTTGATAAAAGGTTTACATGCACTGGAGTACCGCGGATATGACTCGGCTGGCATTGCGGCACTGACGCCAGAAGGACTGCATGTGATTAAGACGCGCGGACGAATTGACGCATTGGAACACAAGGTACAAGAAGCCAAAGGTCTGCACTGTACTTGTGGAATTGGGCATACCCGTTGGGCGACACATGGAGAACCATCAGATGCCAATTCACATCCACATCTGGGCGGAGATGGCCGGATTGCAGTGGTACACAATGGTATTATTGAAAATTATCTGGAACTGCGGGAGCACCTGACGGCACGCGGCTATGTGTTCCATTCTGAAACTGATACAGAAACTGTGGCACATTTGATTGCAGATTTGCATAAGGAATCAACAGATGGCGATATTGCACACACCGTTTTGCGTGCAATTCATCGTGTGCGTGGTTCTTATGCGTTGGGAGTTGTATCCCTTGACCGTCCGGATGAAATTATTGCGGCACGCCGTGACAATCCGTTGGTTATTGGTTTGGGTGATGGCGAAAATATGATTGCTTCGGATGTCACTGCTATCATTCGCCGTACCAGAAAATATATGATTTTGGATGACAATGAAGTGGCGATTATTCGGCCGGACAGTGTGCGCGTATTCAATGAATTTGGTGAACCGATTGAAAAAGAAGTGCGTACGGTAACTTGGGATTTGTCAGCGGCAGAAAAAGGCGGCTATGAGCATTTCATGATTAAGGAGATTATGGAACAGCCGCACGCGATTGCACAGACTATCCAGCCCCGTATTCAAAACAATGAAATTGTATTTGAGGAGAATGGGTTGACCGATGAGCGATTAAAAAAGGCAAAGCATGTGCATATTATTGGATGTGGGTCGGCGCTTCATGCTGGCATTGTTGGACAACGTGTGATTGAGACTTTGTGCAGAGTGCGGTGTACGGCTCGCGTTGCCTCGGAGTTTCGATACGAAAATCCGATTATAGAACAGGATGATTTATGTATTGTTATTAGCCAGTCGGGTGAGACGGCTGACACTTTGGCAGCGATGCGGAAGGCAAAAGAAGCAGGGGCCTTTACGATTGCAATTGTAAATGTGGTATCTTCAACCATCGCACGAGAAGCGGATGGCGTATTGTACACTTGGGCAGGGCCTGAAATATCGGTTGCAACAACCAAGGCATATTCGGCACAATTGGCCGCACTATACCTGATTGCAGGACGCTTGGCGTATGTTTGTGGACATATGAGCGATAAGCAGCAGAGTGATTTTTGTAAACAATTGAGTCAACTGCCCAAGATGTTAGAAAATACGTTGTCCTGTCAAGCTACAATGCAATATCTTGCGACACGGTATCACAATCGTTCCAGCGTTTTCTTTTTGGGGCGTGGATTGGATTATGCCGCAGCAATGGAGGCTTCCCTCAAACTCAAAGAAATTTCTTATATTCATTCAGAAGCATATGCGGCGGGTGAACTGAAACACGGCACCATTTCACTAATTGAGGATGGCACATTGGTCGTTGCATTGGCAACGCAGCCCGAACTTTATGAAAAGACCGTGTCTAACATTCGCGAAGTCACTTCGCGTGGTGCAGAAGTGATTTTAATTGCGGGTGCAGATTTCACAGGGGATGAGAGTGCTTGCCGTCATGTGATTCGGTTACCGGAGTGCCCAAAACTGTTTTCAGCTTCGCTTTCTATCGTGCCACTTCAACTTCTGGCATATTATGTTGCGGTAGAGCGCAGTTGCGATGTCGATAAGCCGCGTAATTTGGCGAAATCGGTTACGGTTGAGTGATATTGTCAAAAAATTGTAAAATACGCACAAAATAAAATTCGATTTAAAAGCAAACAAATTCTATTTTATACAAAATTTGCTTGACAAAGTATGTTGTACTCAGTATAATGATAGACAAGATGGCAAATAGAACCGAGCGAACAGAATGGAATATCAGTGAAAATGACGAATTAAATGCGATTCGAGCCGCACAGCAGGGAGACAGCCAAGCGCTAGAGCATTTGTTGCGTGAATACACGCGACTGGTTCGAGCACAGGCGCATGTATGTACCTTGCAGGGAATGGACGTTGAAGACGGTATTCAGGAAGGTATGTTGGCATTGCTTTCAGCGGTCGAGCATTTTAGCCCGGAACGTGGGGTCGCGTTTTCGTCATATGCGCGTATTTGCGTAGAACGGCGGTTGCGGTCGGTTGTGCGGAGTGCGACTGCTCGTAAACATGAACCGTTGTTCCAAGCTGTATCGCTTGATAAACCTCTGGTAGAAGACTTGGAACCCTATTCTTGTAGTTCATGTACTTCTAATCCGGAAACACTTATCATTGGACAGGAAGAACACCGAGAAACCCTAGCACGTCTCTTTGATCTTCTCTCGCATTTCGAGGCCCAGGTTCTGCAGCTATATTTATATGGCTTGTCATATGACGAGATTGCTGTGCGAATGGGAAAAACACGCAAATCTGTTGCCAATGCAATGCAGCGGATTCATCGCAAAGCAGAACGACTGTGACAATACCCCAAAATCTTTCAGGCGATAGCAAAATCCATTCAAACCGATTTTGTTCGCAATAAAATTCATTTGTTCCTAGCATTTCTGCAACGCAAAAGGGTATAGGGACCAAAGGTAATCAAAGAGAGGTAGTAAACATGTATCAGGACAAGACTTTAGTATGTAAGGAATGCGGCGAAGAGTTCGTTTTCACAGCAGGTGAGCAGGAATTCTACGCAGAACGCGGATTCCAGAACGAGCCCCAGCGCTGCAAGAAATGCCGTGATGCACGCAAGAATGCGGCACGTGGACAGAGAGAATTCTTCACGGCTACTTGTGCAGCTTGCGGCGGTGAAGCACGGGTTCCGTTTGAGCCGAAATCTGACCGCCCGGTTTATTGCAGCGAGTGCTTTGCCAAGATGAAGGCACAGGGGGAATAAGAAAACCAACGCAGAGAGCGAAACAAATGGTTTCGCTCTCTTTTAATTTTTGTAAATCTTGCGCGCACAGTATTGAAATTTGTACACAGGGGCAGTATAATATAGCCATATCAATTTATTTGAAATTTCGCAGGAGGTCTATCATGGCTGCAATTACGAAAAAGACAACGATTGGCGAGGTTCTCGCACGCGATATCAACACAGCAAAGTATTTTCTGGATATGGGTATGCACTGCTTGGGCTGCCCATCCTCGCAGGGTGAGAGCATCGAGGAAGCTTGCATGGTACACGGCACCGATGCAGATGAACTTGTATCCCAGCTCAACAAATTCTTGGGCGAGTAATTTGACAGGCCATAGGCCGACAGTTCGCTGTCGGCCTTATTTTTTCAGATGACAGGAATTGAAAATGACCGAACGAACCAAAGAAAATTTAACGTTAACCCCACGTTTGCAAGCCATTGCTGACCGTGTATCAAATGGTGCGCGTTTGGTCGATGTTGGAACCGACCACGGACATTTACCACTTTGGCTTTTGACTCAGGGACGTTTGACGAGCGCGATTGCATCCGATTTACGAGAAGGGCCATTGACACACGCACAAGAGAATGCAAGACTGCACGGATTGAGTTCTTTTGTCCAATTTCGATTGGCTGCCGGGCTGGATGGCGTTTTACCATCGGAGTGTGATACCATTTCGATTGCTGGAATGGGTGGGGAAACTATTATTGAGATTTTACAGGCAGCGCCTTGGACAGCAAGAGGCAATCACACATTGTTACTTCAGCCAATGACTATGCTGCCACAGTTGAGACAGTGGTTATGGCAGAACGGATATGAAATAGAAGAAGAAACAGTGTGTACTGAGGGCAAACGGCATTATTTGGTTTGGACGGTACGCGGTGGTACTACTTGCAAAATGGTTGCATTACCTGATTGTTATTTTTCTTCGGCATTGCTGTGTGCACCACGGGCAGACATATATTTGACTGCACTGTTACGACGGGAGCAGTATGTACTCGCAGGTATGAAGCGGGGGCAACAGGTGTCGAAAGAGCAACTGATGCAGCAACAAGCGGTCGTTCAAACATTACAAACAGTTTTGGAGGAACAAATATGCCAACGGTAAATGATATTTTACATTGCTTAGAACAGTTCGCACCCTACGAATTGGCAGAAAGCTGGGATAACTGCGGCTTGATGACAGGAAATCGAGCACAGAAGGTTACACGCGTCTTGTGTGCGCTGGATGCCACCCAAGATGTCATTGCCGAGGCAATCCGACGAGAAGTGCAAGTGGTTGTTGCGCATCATCCCTTGATTTTTACTTCTGTGCGTAACGTCACCGAGGATGATGCCACGGGACGCGCTCTGTGTTTGGCAATTAAACATAATATTGCAGTGATTTGTATGCACACCAATGCTGACTGTGCACACGGAGGCGTGAATGATGCCTTGGCTACTGCACTTGGACTGTCACAGGTCGTGAATATGGAAGCCGGAGAAAACAAAATGCTTGGTCGGGTCGGCAATCTACCCGCGCGTATGTCGCCCAAAGTTTTTGCCGAATATGTAAAAGATGCGCTGGATGCAGGCGGTGTGCGATATGTCGATGGCGGCCGCACGATTGGACGAGTTGCGGTTGGTGGTGGCGCTTGTGGTAAAATGATGGATGCGGCTATAGCCAAGGGCGCGGATGCCTTTGTGATAGGGGATTGTTCTTATGATTTGATGCAGCGTGCGCAGTCCCTTGGCTTAACTTTGGTAGACGCAGGACATTTTCCGACTGAAAATCCGATTGCCAAAACATTTTCTACCTATTTGGAAAGATGTTTTCCAACCATTGAGTCAATGGTTTCTCAAAAACATCACGACTGTATTCAATTTGTATAAGGAGCCTAATTCATGCCATTAGATGCTGTATGCCTGCATGCCGTGTTATCTGAGCTGGATGCACGCATTGCAGGAGGACGAATCGAAAAAGTTTATCAGCCGGATAGGGAGGAAATCGTGCTCCAGATTCGGGGCGGAAAAGGTGCTTGTAAACTGTTGCTTTCGGCGGCAGCCAGTGCACCACGGATTCATTTGATAGAGCAAAATCGCGAAAACCCTGCGGTACCGCCGATGTTTTGTATGTTACTGCGAAAGCATATTCAGGGCGCAAAAATTGTGTCTTTGACCCAGCCGTCTTTGGAACGTATGGCAATTTTAGAATTGGATACCAATGATGAAATGGGCGTGCCGGTCAAACGATACCTGATTGCTGAGTTGATGGGTAAATATTCCAATTTAATCTTAAAAGGAGAAGATGACCGGATTATTGATGCCATTCGCCGTGTTGATGGTGACATTTCAGGCAAACGTCAAATTCTTCCGGGACTGTTTTATCGACTGCCGCCCCCGCAGCAAAATAAAGTAGACCCGTTTGCCGTTTCGCCAGCGGGGATAGCCGCCGCAATACAGCAAGCATCCGGAGAAATGGGACTGGATAAATGGTTGTTGTCCTCGTTCTGTGGATTGTCTCCTTTGCTATGTCGAGAACTCGCTTATCGTGCAACAGGTGAACCCAGCAAAACAGTGGGGACGTTATCCGATGGGGAACGTCAAAAGTTGTGTGAGGTATTTGGTGAGTTCATCCGCTATATGCAGGAGGGCAAAGCACGTCCTTATTTGCTGGTCAAAGTGGAAGATAAAAGTGTGTTTGACTTTACTTGTTTGCCAGTGACACAATATGGTAGTCTGATTCGATTGGATGTGCAGCAAGACTTCTCCACGCTATTAGCAGCATTTTATGAGAAAAAAGGGCAAGCAGAGCGAATGCACCGAAAAGCGGGAGATATGTTGCGCACCGTTACTTCTGCGCGTGACCGGTTGACCCGCAAATTAGCAGCACAAAGACAGGAATTGCAAAAAACACAAGACCGTTAAAAGTATAAGCGCAAAGGGGAATTGATTTCTGCGAATTTTTATCAATTAGAGAAAGGAATGCGCACGGCAAAGGTCATTGATTATTATGCCCCTGATTGTCCGGAAGTTGAAATTTCTTTGGATGTACGGCTTACCCCACAACAAAACGCACAAAAATATTTTAAACTATATCAAAAAGCAAAGACAGCAGAAGTGATGTTGACCGAGCAGCTTACACAAGGTACAATGGAATTGGATTATCTGGAAAGCGTGCTGGCAGCGCTGGACGAAGCTGAGAATGAAGCAGACCTAGCACAACTTCGGGAAGAACTCGCACAGACTGGTGTATTATCGCACAAACAGCAACGTGGAGGCAAAAAACAGAAGTCTGCGCGTTCCGCTCCATATGAATATCGTACAAGTGACGGTTTCTCGGTATGGGCAGGCAAAAATAATTTACAAAATGATTTATTGAGCATGAAAACAGCATTTAAGAGTGATATTTGGTTCCATGCTCAAAAAATTCACGGTTCTCATGTGATTTTGGTTACTGATGGCAAACAACCGAGTAACGAGGCAATGACGCAGGCTGCGATGATTGCAGCCTATCATTCAAAGGCACGCACATCGTCGATGGTGCCGGTAGACTACACCGAAGTGCGCCATTTGAAAAAGCCAACTGGTGCAAAACCGGGGTTTGTGATTTATCATGTATATCAAACGGCTTTTGTAACGCCAGATGAAGCGCTGATAGAATCTTTGCGTGTGAAAGAATAATGAAAAAGCTGGATTTGGATATCCAGCTTTCACAAAACGTAATTTAAGAATCACACAGGCACATAACGTGATAGAGCATGACACAAGCGGTTTCTCGTGTTAAGGGTTCATTGCTATCCAGCGTAGAAGCGGGCAAGATATTTGCTGCGGATAGGGTATTGACAGCCGTTTCTGCCCAAGCAGGCACGACTTGATAGGAAACCGTGCCACTTGTTGGAGTTGCAACGGGGATTTCTTGCTGTTTGAGTAAATTGGACACGATAACGGCTGCTTCAGAAACCGTGATAGGTTTTTCACCGCGAATTTCGGCAGTGCCTGACGCGGTCTGATAGCCTTGAATGAAACCAGCTTCAGCGGCAGCGCTGATATAAGGTTTGACCCAGGAAGAAAGTGCACTGTCGTCCTGAAAGTCGGTATAGGCTGTTTCGGTGAGGTCTAATTCTGCTGTGGCAGCGGCCATCGCGATAAATTCGTTACGAGTTACAGTTTGCATGGGATGCAGGAAATAAGAACTTCCAACTTTTTCGCCAAGAAAGATGTCTTCTTGTGCCAAGCGAACGGCAGCTAGATGATTGGGATTGTATGTCATGTCGGCATAGGTGATACCCGACGCATTTCGATTGATTTTTACCGAAATGCGTGCAGGTTCGGATTGATTTCCCATCACATCAACAGCGCAATAAGAAAACTGGTCGGTTCCGGTTCTGTGAGAAGCAGGTGTATAGATAAGATTTCCATTTTCAAAGGTTGCAGTACCCAGACGTGGTTGGTCAATTAGCTTTAAGGTCACAGTGTCACCATCAGGGTCTGAAGCCGGTAGCGGGAATCGTACCATAACATCCATAACCGTTTCGGTTTCAACCGTATCTACAACTGGGGGGTGCCCTGCAGAAGAAGTAATGAGAGATTCTTCTGCAAGTGCCTGTACGCGGTCCTGCCAAAAAGCTGCACAAGGCATGATAAAGGTCAGCGTACATAAAAGGCACAAAAGACCTTTCTTAGATAATGTATTCATCGCATACCATCCTTTTCTATAACAGTATATTCGCAGTATTGCCGCTTTGCGTGTAAATGATACGCATATATTTGTTTGCGTTACGAAAAGTTTTGTGTGATTTGAAAAAATTGAGATTTGTGCAGGAAAACACTTGCTCAAATAGATAAAATATGGCATAATTATCGAAACAGAAGAATGATTAGGAGGAATATGTCTCATGGAGCAGCATCAGCTTGTTTTGGTACTGGACTTTGGTGGACAGTATAATCAGCTCATTGCACGCCGCGTGCGTGAACATCATGTGTATTGTGAAGTAAAATCCTATAAGACATCTCTTGATGAGATTAAAGCAATGAATCCGGTCGGTATTATTTTTACCGGCGGCCCCAATAGTGTTTATGAGGAGACTTCTCCACGGTGTGGCAAAGAGATTTTTGAACTGGGTATCCCTGTACTCGGTATTTGTTATGGATGCCAGTTGATGGCGCATGTTCTGGGGGGAACGGTATCCAATGCTGCCGAAAAGAGTGAATATGGTAAAACACGAGTGACATTAGATAAGACCAGTAAACTTTTTGCTGATTTGCAGACAGAAGAGATTTGCTGGATGAGTCATACGGATTTTATTTCTCAAATACCAGAAGGTTTTCGCGTAACAGCGACGACAGACACCTGCCCAACAGCAGCGATGGAATGTGCAGAAAAGAAATTTTATGGCGTGCAGTTCCATCCCGAAGTCAATCATACGCCGCATGGTACCGATATGCTCAAGCATTTCCTTTATGATGTGTGTGGATGCACAGGCGATTGGACTATGACCCGCTATATTGAGCAGCAGGTAGAAGCCATTCGCCAAAAAGTTGGCAATGGTAAGGTGTTGTGTGCACTCTCTGGCGGTGTGGATTCCTCAGTTGTTGCAGCATTAGTTTCCAAGGCGGTTGGACGCCAGTTGACATGCGTTTTTGTAGACACCGGTCTGATGCGTAAGAATGAAGGCGATGAGGTTGAGCAAGCATTCGCAACCCGATTTGACTCTAATTTTGTTCGAGCGAATGCGCAGGAACGTTTCTTTAAAAAATTAGCAGGACTGACCGACCCGGAAGCTAAGCGCAAAGTAATTGGTGAAGAGTTTATTCGCGTGTTTGAAGATGAAGCGCGTAAAATCGGAACGGTTGATTTCTTGGTACAGGGTACAATTTATCCTGATGTAATTGAGTCCGGCCTAGGTGATAGTGCTGTGATTAAGAGCCATCATAATGTAGGTGGTTTGCCTAGCGTTGTTGATTTCAAAGAATTGATTGAACCACTGCGCCTGTTATTTAAAGATGAAGTTCGCGTGATGGGTATGGAATTGGGATTGCCTGATTATTTGGTATGGCGTCAGCCGTTCCCAGGACCAGGACTTGGTATCCGCGTGCTGGGTGAAGTTACACCCGATAAGGTTGCAATTCTTCAAGAAGCTGATTGGATTTTCCGAGAAGAAATTGCCAAAGCTGGCTTAGACCGCAGTATCAATCAGTATTTTGCAGTACTGACAGGAATGCGTTCGGTTGGTGTCATGGGTGACGGGCGTACCTATGATTATACCTTAGCTTTACGCGGCGTTACAACTTCGGATTTTATGACAGCAGATTGGGCGCGTATTCCTTATGAAGTGCTGGACAGAATCTCTGTTCGTATTGTCAATGAGGTGAAACATATTAACCGTATTGTGTATGACATTACGAGCAAGCCACCTGCAACCATCGAGTGGGAATGATGCCCGGAAATCGGGAAACCCCTGAAAATACAGGCTTTTGGCCTGTCACTTTGCCAAATGATACTAAAATGATACTAAAAGTATCCAACTGATGAACCGTAGTCATCATTGCAAAGGACAAGCGAACGGCCCTACTGAACGACAAATTCAGTAGGGCCGTTTTTTTGCTTGTCCTTATTTTTTTTTCCAATCAATATAGCCGCCATCAAATACACCACGAGAATCACAAGTATATGGCCAGTTGAGTTTCCACTCAGTGTATTCTTCTCTTGTGATTTCACCATATTCCAGCTGTTGGTGACGAATCATCCACTCACGCAAAAACTGAGCCAAGATTGGATGATTAAAGTACAATCCGACAGGAGGATAGATTGGCCAATTTTTACCATCTTCATATTGAGCGCAGTTATCACTATCGTTTGTTCGATTATTCGGTTTGCGCTCTAGCAGAAATAGTCGAATATAGTCAGGGTACTGTTCCTCAAACCAAAGCAGGTCAAAGACAAGGTTATCTACATCATCACAGGATAAGTGAAGATTTTGTGGGTTGACCCGTAAAACATGCGCAATTTTGTAAAGTAATTCAGGCTTAGGAACACGATAACCATTTTCATACTGAGTAATTCGGT
>OERG01000107.1_pt1 | contig 19868 bp, 16 predicted proteins | sample 1539951 | NCBI WGS metagenome assembly OERG01 (sample SAMEA3891870, study PRJEB23780) | metagenome | biome: terrestrial biome; feature: animal house; material: Caecal content | place: Italy | collected 2015-05-05
CTCACCCTTGCTGCTGCTTTGATTGCTTTTCGGTTTTGTTAGGCGCTCTAAGTGAAACTCTGCTCTATACCTCTGGATGATACTCTGACAAGAGGTTTCAGACTTGAAGTTTCCTTTTTGATTGGGGAAAATATAAGGACTATTTGCTTTTTTCCTGTTTCTACTCTTACTCAGGTACTTTTTCCACTCCAACAATGCTTTTACTGCCAAATCTGATAATCTGAGTGTCCTCACGCTATATGCTGACTTGGGAACTGAAATAATATCCTTTGCTTTGGCTTGTTTTCTGACACTTTCCAATTTTCCAAATTTGACTGTTGCAGCCTGCTTAATGCGAATGGTCTTTTTCTCTGGGTCAAAGACACTCCACTCCAACCCTCTCATTTCTCCTGGACGCATCCCCGTACACTCCAATAAAGTAAACATGGTATATAATTCCAAACTATACTCTTTGCTGGTTTTCAAGAGGATGGCTATTTCTTCCTCTGAATAAGTAGGGAATTTCTCTGTTTCAATGGGTTTCTTTGAAGTGGGGCATTTCATTTTCCCCATAATATCTGCTGGTATCTCCCCATTTTCAAAAGCTGTCTGTATGATCTGGCGAGTGATATTGAAACTGCGGGCAACTCCACTTTTCAGATACTTGTACCTAATTTCCTCAAAAGCCTTTTTGAGGTCTTGCGTGGTCAAATCGACCATCTTTTTATGTCCTATTAGACCTACCATAGCACGGATACCCAACCTGTATCCCTCTATGGTACGGGTGGTAGCTTTGCCAACACCCTCATTCAAAATCTTAACTGCGTACTCCTCAAAGGTCAGTTGTGTGTACTGAGAGGGGGCAGGGGATACCACAGGCTGAACAAGAACAAAAGGTGTGCTGACAACCTGAACCCCATTCAATTCCTGTAACCTCTTAGCAAGGTAGGCATCAGCCTTTTTCTGATCCTTGAAACTCTTACTTTCTCTTTTTCTCTTGCCTTCAGGAGTTTTCCCTAAATCTATCTGCACCATAAATCTGCCATCCTTCAAGGATGAAACAGAACCTTTATAAATCATATCCACACCTGCTTTCTCTTGCTCAACGACTACTTTATCTTTGGTCAACAGGCATGATACCTCCTGTGGTCCTGGATATCCACTGGTACATTGCCCAGAATCAACAGTTGATTTTTGACCCGTAAGACTTTCTATACTCTGTGCTGTAATGTAGGTATCGCCGGCTGCGGCGATACCCACCAAAACACCCGTATCAATCATAGACAGGACTGCTTTCTTGGGAACACCCAACTTCTTTGCTGCTGAAGGTACACTTATCAATAAACTATTATTCATATATCAAATCTCCTTAACCAATTTTATAGAAACCACTTGTTTCTGCATTGATTAAGGAAAACTGTCATCATTTTAGTGTGTTTTTCATTTTTTATGTTCTTTTTGAAGTGTATATGTCAAAATAAAATGTATTTATGTTCTCAAAAAAGAAAACAGTTGAGCAGTCACGCTCAACTGTTCTTTCTTATGTAGGAAGTACAATATGTTTCTGTAAGGTCTGTTCCACGATTTTAGTCTTTACACTCAGCACAATAACTTTTCCGTGTAGAACCGTAATTTGATACTACCTACAAAACTATAAGTAGAGTATCACTTTTACTTCCTGAAGATAGCTATTTTCCACAATTACCATTTAGAAAATGGATTGTTTGAAAGTGCAATATTATAAGGGGCTTTGTTTCCCTTGAGGTTTACCCTATATTTATATCCTCTGCATCCCTTGGTGCCCTTGGGGCTGTCTTGATAACAATATCTTTAACCTCATATACTTCTGACTTTTCAAATTCTACTTTTTTGTCACTGTATAGTGTAATATTTTTCCCACCTTTATGAAGAGAACTTGAAAAACAAACTCCATCGAATCCCAACTTTTTAATATATTCTGCAATGTATTGTGTTGCTATGTAATCTTTACTGCCATCTCTAAGTGGGCTGGAAAACTTCATACTTAGAAAGTTATTTAGAATATCAGCGTAGGTTGCATCTTCCCAACAGTTTCTACGGGTAGAAATATCAAATATTTTTAAAGGTATCTTGACATTATATGTCGCAATACTAATATTTTCTCCCATATAGGGTTTACTTTCTGCTACTGCAGTATATTTTTCTCTGGCTACATATAAATAAGAGATAAATCTTGGATTTGCTCGCCCTTCTACACTCTTTTCTACAGGAGCCATTCCTGAGTTTTTCTGATTATATCCCCAAATCCCTAGTTCCCTTAAAGCCTCGTGAATCTCCTCTCCAGATGGAGAATTGCTGAATTTGCCTGCTTGAAATAGAATATCTATTCCATCTCCGCTAACTCCCTTAGCCCGTGTTATCCCAGACATTATTCTAGCACGATATAGTTTAGTTCCTGTCTCTACCTCTTTTCCAACAAGTGAGGATAGTTCTTGTATTTTTTGAGTGAACTCCCCTTCACAGAAAAACCTGTTTTTATAAAGAAGTTCCTTCAAAAACTTGCTATAATCTGCATGAACTTTTTCCATGAAATCAGTATTAAATCCCACCATCTGCACCTCACATCTGAAAAGTAATTTATAATATTATATCATAATAGTGCTTATTTGAAAACAGTAGGCCCCTCCGGTCGGCGGGGCTTTGATTAACTATACCCATTTAATTTTCCAAGCAAGTCATCCCTCATGCCCTGCGTAATGTGCTGATAGTACCTAAGAGTGGTTCCCTCTTTCGTGTGTCCTAACCTTTTCTTGACAACAACAGCAGGAATGTTATGCTCAACCAACCAGGAAGCGTGTGTATGTCAGAGGTTGTGATATTTGAAATATATTCCGCAACTGTCTCTTACTATACGGAACAGCACTTTTGAACTGTCTGTGCTGAGAAAGTCTCCATTTTCTTTCTGATTGATTAAATCATTGACAGTCCTTGCCTCATTGCTATTTTTATGCTGGAAGAACTACGTGTTTCTGCAAAGCCTGTTCCACGATTTTAGGCTCTACACTTAAATAGTGCTGGGTAACTGCTACTGAACTATGCTGGAGCAGTTGGCGCACAAGTTCCACGTTGTAGTCATTTTCCATATAAATGCTGACTGCAAAGAACTTTCGGAAACTGTGAGTACTTACACCAGTGATCCCTAAGTACTGACACACCTTTTGCAAATGGAGTTGTACTGCTCTGACTGTAAGCGGGAACAGTTTTTGCGTAGGCTTTAATCCATTGTTCAAAGCGTAGTCCTGTAAGTATATGTAAACTTCTGCTGGTACAGTGAATGTTCTGGACTTGCCTGTTTTCTGCTCCACTATGTCAAGGTGATACCTGCCACCCTCAAAAAGAACATCTGCTAACCTCAGGTGAACAATGTCACCAATCCTCAGTCCTAAATTTGCTTGCAACGTGAGTGCTGTTGCCACTCGTTCATTAGGTCTGACCCTATCTCCACCTGGAAGGACAAAGCCTGTCCTTGTAGTGCTTATAATTTTCTCAAATTCTTCTCTGGTGATTGCCCTAGTTTTTTTGTTTGCCATCTCCTCAACCCCTTATCTAAAAATATTCGTTTAGCTCTTGACCCACTTTTCGTTCTTTTCTCCCTTTGAGATTTCACCATACACCAGATTGTCATTTTTCTTTATCTATCTATTTAACGAAGTGGGTTTTTAACCTTCTTGGCTACCCACTTTTTGTTCTTTCAGCACCCTATACAGGGTAGTTTTACTGACACCTGTAAGAGCAGTGATCTGGCTGATGGTACAGGCGTCACTTTTATAAAGTTCTATTGCCTGTTCAATTTCTTTGCTCTTTATGGCTGGTCTACCCACTCTGCCCTCAGCACAAGCCTTCCTGTAACCTGCTACTTGCTTTTTCTTCTGGAAAAGCACATACAGGCGGGTAAACTCAGTAAGACTTTCAAGGTATTCTTCACCAGATAGGAATGGTTCTTCAACACTACATAGTGAAATCTGCTTGTCAGTCAGTTTTTGAAATACATTTATCAAATTCATCAAATCATCTGCCAAATCTGCTACTGACCTGATAATTAGCTTATCTCCTACACTCAAACTCTCCAAAAGTTTGCAAAATTCAGTCCTGTTATTATCTTGGTCAAAGACCAGCTGGTCATCTGTAAGTTCCAACTTTTGAATGAGTTGAAAAACTGATGTGTTATTGTGGTTTTCTACACCATCACCATTTTCCATAATATAAGCCCAAACCATAGGCTACCCCCTCTCCTGTTTTTCAAGGGAATGTGGGAAGTTCCCGCATTCCCTACACATTCCATATTGTATCAAAATCCCTTGACATTTTGGATTTATGACCATAATTTAAGGGGTTTTGGTCATAAATAAAATTATTTGCTGATTTTTTGCATCTAATTATTTCTGCACCATAAAATATAGGTAAATTGCAATTTAGATGCTCAAAAAACAAATATTTTCGACCTAATTCTCTTGTGATTGCGGGAATAATTTAAATTCCCGCAATCACCCCATTTTGGTCATAATTCGATTTATGACCAAAACCCAAAGGGAATTTGATACTTTCCCGTAACCCATCAGGGAAAAGGGGAGGGTCTACACTCCAAAGGATAACAGAACCATCCCCCAATCCCATAAGAATTTTTACACCACCCACTAAGTACCTGAGCGTAAAAATTTAATCTGCACTTTGAAGCACTCTGTCATGAAATTTTCAAACTCCAAATACTCAATTTTGTCCTTGCATATCTGACTGGGTGAGTAAATCAGCAGCGTGTCAAACCTTGCTTTTGCGTCAATCACCTTGACTTCACGCAAAATATCCCTTGCTCCACCAAAGGTGATAACACAATCCATTACCTCAATCCCTGATTTCCAAGCCTGCATAGCAAGTTGGCAGGCTTGATAAACTGCTGTTCTGATACCACTTTTATCACTCTTGACTTTCAATGCGATTACCGCTTTTTCCATAAACACCACCTACTTTTTCTTAGTCTTTCATCCTTAACCATCTACCCAATATAAAAATTACTGTCCTACATTTCCTATAACTGTCTGTTTCTTTTCCATTTATGTCCTTCTTTTTTTTGAGCGAAAAGAACAAATAGTGGGTAGTACTGCTGCTGACAAAGCTAAACCCCGTGCCGGTGTCGGCACGGGGTTACTGTTGAATATACATTTTCAAAACCTCAACTCTGACTCCAGATCTCCTTGACCTTTTCCAGATCACTTGCAGATATAGTAGAACCACCCATTTTCTCAAACAGGTAATTTACTTTTGCCATAAAATCAGGTTTCTTTATGGGCATCAGGTGGTATTCGATACACCAATCACAATAATTTTCATACATACTGCCTTTATCGTGAAATTGACACTCAGACTTGATATTTTGAATAAACCAACCTTTGGAATTATTGAAATAAGCGTATTTCAGGGTTTCATAAGTCAGCCCTACACTACCCCCACCAAGTAACTTCTTTTTGTCTTTGGCGAACTGCTGCTGAGTTTTCTCCTCCATACCAGCATAGAGAACACCCATTTCACTTAGGCGTACACCCACAAAATACTCTACACCACTCTTTTTCTTCTCAAAGGTCTTAGTTATCTCCTCATAGAATTTGTTACGGATGCTGGGCTTAAAAGAATTGTCTTTACACCAGTTTTTATAAACTACAAACAGCATTTTGGTCTGTATTCTATCAGTTGAATTTTCACTTTTTTCCAAACAATCCTCAACAAACTGCTGGGTGATATCCATTTCTTTTCTATACTCACCCTTATAGGCCTGCATACTTTCGGTCTCAAAAATCTCTTTTTCCTCTAAGACCAAGGACAACCCCTGCAGCATCCAGTTGAAAATCCCTGCTTTTTCTTGCTCCAACTTACTTTTTAGGGTGGGGTCTTTTTGAGTAATGACCTGCTCAAACGGGAATAGGCGTAACCTACCCCAAGCTGCTGTATCCCTGGGTGGAATATATGGCCTAAAATTACTGTCAATGAAGATAAGGCCAATCATTTTGAACTTATCCATACTGGTGCTGTAATTATTTCTGACACTTATGGTGGTCTCACCAGTCAGGGCCTTAACCCTACCTGTATCCAACTTATCATTCTCACTTGCTTCTGAGGTAGTAATCATAAGGGTTTCCCTGAAATCATACATCTCTGGTCCACGGGTTTTATCTTTGTTGGTCTGCATTAAAAGAGAATTATCTACGGACGCTCCATACTCGCCCAGAACATCGACCAAGATATTGAGTACAGTGGTCTTGCCCGTATCTTTGGGTCCAATCAGCAGCATCAGCACCTTTTTTGCTGGTAACTGCTCTTTTGCCAGACACAAACCCACTGCTTTCTGAAATTCACGCCTGACGGCTTTATCGGGTAGTAATCTCTCCATCATCCCTGTAAACTCAGGACAGGTGGCGTCAGGATCATACGCACACCCAGTAATTTTGTGCTGATTGTAAGTAGGTGAGTGAGGGAGGATCTGCTTTGTGGTAAGGTCAAGAACTCCATTTTTCATATTGATATATGGACTTTCATAGTACCCAAGCAGGTCATTTCCTACATCCATACCCTTGTACTTCTTCAACACATCTTTTGCGTGTGCTACTGACACATACCTTTTGCTGGAGGTCAACAGTTTTAGGGCTGATTTCTCAAATTCATCCATTTTCTTGTCGTCAGTCATAACAGCCTGCTCCACAATCCAGCGGAATACAGAATGTTCTACCAACCCCAATATTTCTGTAATATAGTCAATTAAAAGTTCAGGGTCCATACATCCCACATATCTGTTTTCTCTCCAAATATAGAACAGTCCAAACTTACTACTGTATTTCAACTGCTTTCCTGAAACACGTTTTATAATTGAAGTCCACCCATTGACATTGTTATCTTCTTTGTGAAGGTCGGGGATATATAGAATACTCTCTTCCTCATACTTTTTTATGTACTCCCCAAGGATGGCTTTTAACTCTGGGTCCTTAATAAGTGGCGTATTTTTATCGTAAAGCCAGATTTTGATTAACTTAAACTGAGCCCTGTTGTTTTCAAATAAGGTTACTGGTGGGGCTGTTATTTCAACGGTGTTATCTGTGGAGACAACTATCTCCGTTGGTGTATTATCAACAACAAAAAGAAAAAGGCATGATTTCATGCTTTTTTTGTTGAAAGAAGAAAGGAAGTTGATTTTTATGAAAGTGATTGCGATTGCAAATCAAAAGGGTGGTGTCGGAAAAACTTGTACAGCAGTGAACTTAGCGGCAGGACTTGTGCGAAACAATCGCAAAGTGTTATTGGTAGATGCGGATCCGCAAGGGGATTCTACCAAGAGTCTAGGTTGGGAGCCAGATGAATTAGACTACACGTTAACTGACTTATTGCAAGCAACTATCGCCGGTGTGGAGAATAAGCAAGACGTTATTTTACACCATGCAGAGGGGATAGATATTATCCCCTCAAACATAGCGATGTCGAGTATGGAGATTTCTCTCGTCAATACCATGTGCAGAGAAAATGTCTTACGCTCGGCATTGCAGGAATTTAAAGACGCTTATGACTACATACTAATAGATTGTATGCCGTCATTGGGTATTCTGACAATCAATTCATTGGTTGCAGCCAATAGCGTCTTAATTCCTGTTCAAACCCAATACTTATCTGCAAAGGGTATGCAACAATTATTGCACACAATTCATCGTGTGCGCAAACAAATCAATCCCCGTTTAGAGGTTGAGGGAATTTTGCCAACCATGGTAGATAATCGAACCAATTTAACAAAAGCAATTCGGGATGTTCTGATGCAACAATATCAGCCCAAGCTCTTATCGGTTGAAATCCCGCGCTCAATTCAAGCCGCAGAATCTACTGCGCAGGGGTGCAGTGTTTTTAAAAGTGCCCCTCATGGGCAGATAGCGGCTGCATATGCAAAATTGTCAAGGGAGATTATAAGCCATGAGTAAATTTGATATGAAGTTTACCTCATATGATGACATTTTTAAGTCAGAGGAAACGCGGCAAGAAGAAGCCTTAGAACGTGTGCAAGAGTTACCTGTAGAGCAGTTTCATAACTTTCAATGCCACCCGTTTCAAATCAGGCAAGATGAGGAAATGCAGAATCTTGTGGAGAGTATCACGACATATGGTGTACTGACTCCAATCCTTGCAAGACCATTAAAAGAAGAAAATCAATATGAAATTGTATCAGGGCATCGCAGAGTTCATGCCTGTAAGTTAGCAGGGATTGAAAAAGTGCCTGTGCTGGTGCGAGATTTGACAGATGATGAAGCGACCATCTTAATGGTGGATTCTAATCTGCAAAGAGAACATTTGCTATACAGTGAAAAAGCATGGGCATATCGCATGAAATTAGAAGCGATGAAACGACAAGGAAAAAGAACAGATTTAACTTGTGTGCAAGTTGCGCACAAGTCTGCGATAGGCAAAAAATCTAGTGAACTTTTAGGAGAGCAGGTAGGAGAAAGTAAAGATCAAATTAGAAGATATATTCGTTTAACCTACTTGAATCCTGACTTATTGGACTACGCCGACAAAGGAAAATTGGCATTTAATGCAGCGGTAGAAGTATCTTATCTCACGCCAGAGGAACAATGTTGGCTTTGTGACTTGATGGAGCAAGATGATGCCGCGCCCTCTTTGAAGCAGGCATCGCGTATGAAGCAATTCAGCAAAGAAGGAAAGTTATCTCTTGAAGTCATAGAGGCTATTTTGTCAGAAGAAAAGCCTGTGGAAGCAAAAGTAACTTTGAAAGGAGATAAGCTGAGAAAATACTTTCCTAAAAGCTACACCCCTCGTCAAATGGAAGAAACCATTGTAAAACTTTTGGAGAATTGGTATAAGCGGCAGCATGAGAAAGAGCGATGACACTGGGGGAAGTGCACCCTTTTGGAGGTCCCATGGTTCCCCCCTTATAATCCCCCTTCCAACTAAGCCGTATAAAGAATATATTACTAAGCTCTATAAAGAAGTTATTACGATGCCGGAAAAAGAACCTTGCCGCAATCGTTTCACTCTTTCGGCAAGGTAAAGAGAAGCGAAGAATCGTGCAGCGAGGTGTTCTATGAGAAGCAAGGCACAGCGATTGGAAGCATTGTTCACGTCTAAGTTATCACAAATTTCTAGTGGAAAGACGGAATGGACCAATTTTCTAAAAACGGCTGCAAGAATGTACAAATATGATTTTGCAGACCAAGTTTTGATTTATGCCCAGCGTCCGCAAGCTATCGCTTGTGCATCTTTTGAATTTTGGAATTTGAGAATGAGCCGTTGGGTTAATCGTGGCGCCAAGGGGATTGCGCTGTTTGAACACAACATCCAATATCCAAGGCTGACATATGTTTTTGAACTTGCAGATACCCATGCAGAACGCAATCGACCAGAGCCTTATCTGTGGCAGATGCAGGCAGAGCATTATGCGGGAGTTCAAAGGATATTATCAGAACAAATGCATATAGATTTTTCCAAAGAACAAATGGAAGATGTTTTATTTACCACTGCGATTTTGGCAGTAGAGGAGCAGATTTCCATTTATCTGGAAGAATATCAAATTTCATGCAAAGGCAGTCGGGCACAAACCACATCAGAGCAGGATGCGAGCATTCTATTTCGTGACGTTATAGTGGATAGTGTGGCATATCTGTTAATGGAGCGCTGTGGATTAAATGCAGATGATTATTTCCAAGACAGTTCATTTGAAAGCATTTCGATGCATGACAGCCTGATTGCAGTATCATTTGTAGGCACAACGATTCAAGAAATTGCCAAACCAATTTTGCGCGTCATAGAACATACTGTCCGTGAGATGGATGGTCAAGGTTTATTTGATTTGAGACAAGTGCAAGAAATTGAAGCATCTGACAAACTGGTTTATAATCAAGATAGCATACAGGATGACAATGCGCTGCAACAGCAAAGGAGTGGTGAATATGGAGATTCAGTACAAGCAGATGGGCGACTACCAGATACCCGATTTGATTCTGGAGCAGCCAGAACAAACGCTGGGGAAATACGGCGAACTGCGCAAACAGTTTCTGATGGAACACAAGTCATGGAAATATCAGTATCTGCTGATGCGATGCCAACTAGCACAGCATCTATTGGAAATCGACCAGACCGCCCGACGCAGAGAGCAGGAACTGATACAAGCAATGTGTCAGAAAAAACAAGTGAACGAAGCGCTGAAAGAAAAAGACCCGATGCAGTGGGTGAGCGAAATGAACCAGATTCGCCACGCAGCGGAGGAAATCATATTGGAGGAACTGATTCACAGCTGAATCTGTTTGGAAAAGCCGAGATGCAAAACGCCTCGGCTTTTTCTATTGCTGACAGCGAAGCACCGCAGAGCAATTATCAGATTACCAAAGATGATTTGGCATCAGGCGGAGCAAAACATAAATTTCAGAGAAATCTACAAGCAATCGCGTTGGTCAAGCAGTTACAGACAGAAAAAAGAGGGGCAACAGCGCAAGAACAAGAAGTTTTAGCTGGATATGTAGGATGGGGCGGGTTGCCGCAAGCATTTGATTCCAATAATGAAAAATGGGCGAATGAATATGAACAGTTGAAAAAAGCGCTTTCTCCTAAAGAATATCAGGCGGCACGCGCATCCACGCTCAATGCACACTATACAAGTCCCGTGGTCATTCGTGGTATTTATCAAGCCTTAGAGCAGTTTGGATTTACAGGCGGAAAAATCTTGGAAATAATCATACCGAGTTTGATACAAGGTATGGGTAAAATTAAAAAGTGTGCCCTTGCGGTGTAAAATCTGCTCTTGGGGTGTGTTGACAGACCGGGGCATCCCGGCTATTTTTATATTGCCGTTCAAATAGGAGGAATAACATGAAAACATTGTATTTGGTAGGAAACGGTTTCGACATACAGCATGGTATTAGAACTCCATATTCTGAGTTCAGAAGTTTCTTAGAAACGCATCATGAGTCATTTCTAACGGATTTTGAGGCTATGTATAACATTCAGCCTTTAGATGATACAGAGCCTTGGTACACTGAAGCGGCACAAGAAAGATGGAAAAAATCAGTGCTAAAAGATTTATGGCAAACATTTGAGGAAGAAATGGGTAACCCAGATGTAGAAGGAATGCACGATATGGCAAGTTCCCTTGCAGAGCAAATGCCAGAAGAAGGTATAAAATATACTCTGGATCTTCACTGGAAGGAACAGTATGGGTTTTCTTCAGATTTACAGAAATATGTACTTGAGTGGTTAGAGTCTATAGATACATCAGGTGTGTGCCCCATTAAAAAGAGTTTCATAGGAAATTGTTCTGATATTTTCATTAATTTTAATTATACAGATGTCCTAGAGCGGGTATATGGGGTAAAAACAGTTCTTCACTTGCATGGAGGAGTACCATCATGCTCTGCAATACCACCCATCATGGGGCATGGAAATAAATTTATTATAGATTATTACAAACGAAGAGCACAGTGTGCAAGTGAAGAGTTCGTAGAATGGGAAGAAAGTATATGCTCCGCGATAGCAAAATTTTGCTCGTCATTATATAAAGACACGGATGCAATTATATCGAGAAATGAATCGTTTTTTTCAAGTCTAAAAGATATAGAGCAAGTAGTATCCATAGGTTTGTCGTTTGGGAATGTAGACACTCCTTATCTCTTGCGAATTGCTGAAGAAATAAAGCCAACATCAAAATGGATTATTTATTATTATAGTGAAGACGATAAAAAAAGACTTAAAGATGTATTTGGAATTCTAGGACTTTCCAGGAAATTTGAAACCTATTTTCTTCCCAGCAGAATGTTTTGGGATGACTAATCAATAGCAAAAGACACCTCGCAGCTGGAGAATGATGCTCTCGTTGCGAGGTGTTTTTGCGTAGGTGCTTATGCCTTTATTTCCGCACCGTTTTTGAAGGTGATCCGCACATCGTCTGCGGAGTAGACGGTCATAAAATCCACCAGTCCGCACCAGAGGTTTGTTTGAAAATCGGTGACCAGTCCGTCCTGCTCCCGGAGAACCTTGAGGAACTCCTCAATAGTGCCTCTCCGTGCCTTTTTATCGGCGATCTGCTCGGTGATGGCACCCAGTTTGACTTTAGCTTCATCGTAGCGGTGGACCAGTCCGTCATAGCGTTTCTGGTATTCTGTCTGGTCAAGGGCCACATGAGCATTTTCGTAGATGCACTTTTCAACCGCATCGGCAAGCATCTGTACTTCCTCAATCAGTGCAGTTTCTTGGGCTTGCAGAGGCGTGAGGTCAAAGGCAAGGGCCAAGCCGCCGGTCAAGGATGCGATGATGGTATCCTTCTGGGCAAGAAGCTGGTTGACTGCCGAAATAAAGTAGCGGTGGATATCTTCATTTGTAAGGTGTGGTGTGGTGCATTTGTGGTCGCCATCAAATTTGTGATTGCACTGCCAGATGATCTTTTTGTACTTATCATTGGAGTGCCAGGTTTTGGAGCCGTACCAGCTTCCGCATTCGCCACAGCGAATTTTGCCGGAGAAAAGGTGGACACCGCTTCGTCTACCGCGCTTGCTGCGCCGTTCCATTTCCTGCTGAACCATCTCGAATACCTCTGGGGAAATGATGGCTTCGTGGTTGCCCTCCACATAATACTGCGGAATTTCGCCCTCGTTGACCTTTTTCTTTTTGGTGAGGAAATCAACCGTATAGCTTTTCTGAAGAAGTGCATCACCCTTATATTTTTCGTTAGTGAGGATACTCCGAACCGCTCCGGCGTTCCATTTATCCTTGCCGCCCGGCGATTTAATGCCGTCAGCGGTTAGCCTGGCGGCAATGCCGTGCGGCGTCATGCCTTGCAGGAACATACTGTAAATGCGGCGGATGATAACCGCTTCGTCCTTATTCAAAACCAGATTGCCATCGGGTCCCCGATCATAGCCGAGAAACCGTTTGAATGGCACGGTGACCTTCCCGTCAGCAAACCGTTTTCTCTGTCCCCAGGTACAGTTCTCTGAAATGCTGCGGCTTTCCTCCTGCGCCAGTGAGGACATGATGGTGATGAGCAGTTCGCCCTTGCTGTCCAAGGTCCAGATGTTTTCTTTCTCAAAATAGATCTCCACGCCTTTTTCCTTGAGCTGGCGCACCGTGGTCAGGCTGTCTACCGTATTTCGGGCAAAGCGGCTGACCGATTTGGTGACGATGAGGTCTATCTTGCCAGCCAGTGCATCCGCCACCATGCGTTTGAATCCCTCGCGGTGCTTGGTATTCGTACCCGTTATGCCCTCGTCCGTATACACGGAAACAAACTCCCAATCGTCCCGGCTTTTGATATAGTTGGTGTAATAGTCCACCTGGGCGCTGTAGCTGGTGAGCTGCTCCTCGCTGTCCGTGGAAACACGGGCGTAGGCGGCGGTGCGGCGCTTTTTCTTTTCATTGATCGGCGTTGCCGTGAATCGGCTTATCGTCGCCGGTATTGTCGTTACTTTCGCCACGTTTTTCCCTCCATCTCTGTATCATTACTTCTCGCATATGCTGTTTTCGCTCCTCTGTATGCCGGGGCATCTTCCGCTTGTTTTCCCATGCCGTCTCGAAGGTATGCCCGTCAAAGAAGCGGATGGAAAGCTGATATGGAGCCGTGATGTGAATGCAGACAATCTGCTCACGGAAAACCGTCTCACTAAATTCCTCCAGACCCATAGCGTCCGCACAGAGGTTTTTGAGGGCATCTTCCTTGATGCTGGGGCTTTGGCATTTTCCGCCTGACGCACATCGCCATACGGAATCAAAGCTGCCATCTTTGTGCCGTGAACGCTGCCTGCGGTAGTTCTCGCCGCAGCTGTCGCAGCGAATGCGGCTGGTAAAGCAGGAAGTGTTGGGGCCGAGCTGATGCTCCTGCACATACCGTCCCTTGGCGGCTCTGCGCTCATCCGTCCAGCAGTCCTTCCGCATGGTGGATTCCCAGTGGTGCGGTACAATGTGGCCATCCTTAAAATAGAAAATCATCTCATTCGGAGCAGGGATCTCAATGCGGTCGATCTGCTCTGAAAAGATGATCTCATCAAACGTATCCAGTCCCATGACCACAGCGCAGGCTTCCTTGAGTATCTGTTCTGGGATGTCCTTGTTTTGGCACTTGGCATTCCCGGTTTTTCTTCGAGTCCCGCAGACCCAGATGGTGTAGTTAGCGTCAGGATCTTTTCGTCCCTTGCGGTTGGAGCGCTGATAGCTCTTTCCGCACCGACCGCACTTGATTTTGCTGGTAAAGCAGGAGGTATTGATGCTCCAGTTTGCCAAAGTCCCAAGCTCCCGGCGGCGCGCTTTCTCGGTCTGCACCGCCTGGTAGACCTCCATCGGGATGATGGCTTCGTGGGTGTTCTTCACGAAATACTGCGGCAGCTCCCCACGGTTAATTTTGCTTTTCTTGCTGATGGGGTCCTGCACATATTCCTTCTGGAACAGAAGGTTGCCCGTATAAGTGATGTTGCCGAGGATCTGTCTGATAGAGGTATTGCCGAAGTGCTGGCCCTTATAGGATTTCACACCCATCTCGGCAAGCTGCTTCTCTGTGGTTTCCGCTGATAAACCATTCATGTAATTGTCGTAGATGAGCCGAACGATCTTTGCCTCCTCCTCATGGACAACCAGATGATCGCCCTCCCAGCGGTACCCGTAGATTTGAAAGCGACCATTGGGAATACCTTTTTCAAATCGTTTCCGGGTACCCCATTTGACGTTGTCCGACAGGCTGCGTATCTCCTCCTGGGCAAAGGATGCTAAAAGGGTCAGCATCAACTCACCGTCCTCGGTGAGGGAGTCGATGCGCTCCTTTTCAAATTGCACGGAAACGCCCAGTTCCTTGAGCCTGCGCACTGTATTCAACAGGTCAACGGTGTTGCGCGCGAAACGGGAGATACTCTTTGTCAGAACAATGTCGATTTTTCCGGCTTCGCAGTCGGCAATCATCCGATTGAACTCTTCGCGGGCTTCGGCTTTGGTGCCGGTTATTCCGTTGTCGGCGTATACGCCCACATATTCCCAGGCGGGGTTGCTCTGTATCAAACTGCTGTAAAAGCTGACCTGTGCCGAAAGGGAGTGCTGCAGCCGCTCGGACTCCATTGAGACTCTTGCGTAGGCAGCGACCCTTTTGCGGCGCGGCATCTGCGGTGTTTTCGCTTCGATTTTATTTACAATCCGCATGAAATCACTCCTTTCCGACACTATATATCACTCTGAAAGCCAATTATATCAAGTCGTTTTCCGATAATAATGTACCCAAAGACGGCGAGAACTCGGCCCGCAGATTTGTATCAATTACGGCATATTCCTCCTCGCTCAGAAGCCCCTTTTCCCTGAGATTCTTTGCGATGGAAAGGGCGGCAAGGTAGCTCATTTCAGAGCGGAATTTATCCTCACTCATGCCCGTCACCGCCTTTGTAGCGGTCTGCGATATAGCAGGCGTGAGAGCAGTATTTTCTTTTTGCGTTGCCGTAGGCAGTGAAGGGCTTTCCGCAGTGAGCGCAGGTGAAGTGGTATATGGCTCTGCGGTTGACCTTTTCCGGGTGTGCATTCCACCAGGCGGTACGGCAGTTATCCGAGCAGAACTTGACTCGCTTTCTTCCGGGAGTCTGCGTAAGCAAAGCGCCGCACTGCAGGCAGAATCCGGCGTCCAGTTCAATGCGTCTGTTATCTGCAGCCTTCGTGCCGGTCATTCCCATCTTACGGCAGAACGCGACAACGGTATCTTTCTTCAGTCCCACCGCCTTGGCGATGGTGGCGTATCCATATCCCTGTGAGCGCAGGGCGGTAATCTGTTCTTTTTGCTGATTTGTCATTGTGGTTCCTCCGTTCCGAGGGTTTCCCTCAATGACCCATCTGGACATAGAAGCCTATTTTGGCCGAAAAAAATACGCCCACCGAACCGTTATGGCTCGATGGGCTTTCAGCAGGTTAAGTTATTTGATTTTGGCTGCGTAGTCAAGCGAGATCCATCCCGCGCCGGATTTCAGCCGGCCCCAGCCAGCCGTGGAACCCTGCCCGGATTTGACCTCCATGATGGTAAATACGCCTTTTCCTGTAAACTTACCGGTCTTGGCATAGTCCGTTCCCGGCCCTTTGCGGATATTCAGGTCAGAAATGCTGACCTGGACAAGAAATGGCACATCTTCGGACGGCGCAGAAGCAGGCCCGCCCGGCGAGTAGATATTGACCCCGTTATCGTCAAACACGCTGTAGCCTGGGTTGCTGTCGGCGCACCTCTTGGCGTTAGAGAGAATCTTGTAAGCGCCTTTCTGCGTCTTACTGTCCGCCCATGTCTTGCGGACACGGTAATAGCCCTCTGTCAGCTTTTCGGGATGCTCCGTCTCTGTGTTCCCGGATATCCCGCCGCCAAGCTGCGCCGTGACCTTTTCCGCAAGATCGCCCATCCGGGCATACATCCAGTTTCCCGGACAGGACTTGTTGGCAAACCAGCGGTGGACGGTCAGAACCATCTCATCCGATTTTGGCTCATAAGAGAGCGTCTTGTCCTTGTCTCCCAGCCACAGGAGCTTTTTCTTGCCGTTTCGCTTGCAGATATCCGCGCAGAGCGTGATCAGCTTTTGGTAGACCACATCCTTGAAGGCATACGGCTCGGTCGTATCGGACGCGCACTCAATGGTGACCGCCCTCTGGTCGTTTGCATTGGAAGAGGAACACCAGGAGCGGTTCTTTTCCTCTACATACATTCCGATTCTGCCGTCCTCGCCGATACCATAGTTGCAGCTTGCCTGTTTGGAAACCGGCAGGAAGATATTCCCCAGTGTTTCCACAGAGCATTGTCCTACCACACAGTGGGGCGTGATGCGGTCGATGGAGTGCGTCCTCTCCCCGGAGTGGTTCGGGCTGAGTTTTGTGTAAGATACCAGTGAACTGTTTGTGTAAGCCATAGTTATTTTCCCTCGCTTTCTGTATTTTCCGCCCGGTCATGGAGCTGCGCCAGGATGTCCTTCATCTTTTCCGGCACGGGAAGCCCCAGGTGCGCCGCGTTCTCCAGCAGGCTCACGCCCTCGTTGGAGAGATAAAAGAAAATGACCGCCGTGCGAAGCACCGAGCCTGTGCCGATAACCTGTACATCCACGATGTTGGCGATCCCCACCAGCAGGAAGATCAGCACCTTCCGGCAGATGCCCTTAAAACCCACCTCGCTGGACAACTTCTTGTCCGAGACAGCGCATATCACGCCAGTGAGATAGTCCACCGCCACGAACACCACTAGGGCGATGAGCAGCCCGTCGCAGCCGCCCAGGAAGTAGCCCAGCCATCCTCCGATTGCCGCAAAGATCACCTGCGCCGTGTTCCAAAGTTCTTTCATGTTGATACCTCCGTTTCCTGAAATGATTTTGTGTATGAAAAAAGCGGCCGCCCCGCAGGACAGTCGCCAGTTCCCATGATTTATTCTATTTGTTTCGGCATGACCTCCCACAGCCGCATATCCTCCTGTCCTAAAGACCAGATTGCAATGCCGCGCAGGCCCCACCGGTAAGCAGCCTCGTTGGCCCAATATACCAGCGAATCCACGTCCTGATAGTAAAGAATCGAAAAGCCGTCCGCATCGCCCAAGAACAGCCGGGCAGTCCAGACGTTTATATCCCGTGGGATCACCTTGGCTGTGTAATCATTCCCGCAGGAAATTTCCAGCAGGTGGGAGTGAAAGAAATCATAGTCGAGGGAAATATCCTCGCTGCGGGTGGAACCTTCATCCACGTCGCTGTTCACTGAGAAAATCTGAAATTCCTCGTCCCACGTCACGCCAGAGCGGGCAATCCTCCCGAAGCTGGTGCGCACCCCGTCCGGATACACCACGTCAAAACACTCATAGGGTTCATAAGACCAGGCATCACCGGCCCGCAGCAGGTCGCAGACGATCTCATTGTCCGCCTGTATCCCCGCATAGCCGGAGGTAGCGCTCACCGTTGCGGTAAACCGCAGGGTGTAGCTGGAACCGGAATACACCCGGACTCTATTTCCACGCTTTCGCATCTCAATGGTATAGACGGTCGGATCGCTGTGGAGCTGCGCATCCGGGGTCTTGGAAAAGCTGGTGGAGTAGCTCCCCAAAAGCGTGGAGCCTTGGTATAGCTCCACCCGCTGAGTATCGTAGTTTAAGCAGCAGAACAGGTTTCCAAGGAATACCCCGGCCCGTCCGCCGCCATTCTGTGGAAAACCCACCCGCGCCCGGATATGCAGGTCGGAGAATCCATCATATTTCCATGCCAGCTTGCCGGAGCCTTCCAGCAAGGAATATGGCCGGTTCTCGGTGGTGTAGCTTTCCCTCCACACCGACCATTCCCCGGAGAGCGTCGTCCAGTAGCTGTCCGGCAGAGGGGTATCATCCCGGAAGTCCTCATACCATACCAGCGCCGAATCCGGTTTTCGCCGGAGCATTTCACAGGTGAGCTTAAAGCCCTTGTCCGGTGTGGCCGGATCGCCGTTCACATCCAGAAACTGCCGGGGTGAGAGGGTAAACGCCGCCTCTCCGGCAGACGGTTCCTCAGAAAAGCTGCTGCATACCCGGAAACCGTAAAACTGTACACCGGGAACGCCGCCGCTGATCGTAAGCGTATGGCTGCCTGCGGAGAGGTTCCTGCCGGAAGCAAAGGAAAGCCAGCAGGTGCGCCGCCAGTATGGCCACCACAGGCGGCTCTCCGAAAAGGTCTTTGAGCTTCCGTCCACAGCCACATTCAGCGCGTTTTTATCCCAAAAAGGAAAAGCAAGCCGTACCGCTATGTCATAGGCGCCAGCCTGCTCAATCGTAAAATGAAAGGTTGCTGTCGCGCCCTCACCGAGAACCGTCATGTAATCGGACACAGTGGCAAGCCCGGTGTAGGAATCCGGTGTGCCGCCGCCACGGTCAATGTAGATTGTGCCGAAGGAGGTCTTTTGCTCCTTCCCGTAACAGGTCAGATACCGCCTGCGGTTATAGACTTCCTGCTGCAGGGGCGAAGTTACTGAGGAAGCATCCCATCCTTCCATGTAGTCATATACCTGCGGAAGCGCCCACGGCACCATATCTACATCGTCCCAATAGGCAATAATGGGGATCATGGGCTGGGGCGGCGCATCCCCGGTAAAGTTGTAGCCGCCAGTCATCCAGAGCTTGGCGGCATAGTAGGTGTTGGAAATCCCTCGGTAAGTTTCGCCCAAGTTCTCTGGGGTGTCGTATATCTGCCAGTTCCAGCCGTATCCCGGCAGGCCCATGAAAATCTTCCCCGGGGACATCGCCGTGACCGCGTAATCGTAAATGCCCTCCAACCAGCTCCGGGGAGATACGGGGCCGGGGGCGCTGCCTGCCCACGCCATGCCGTAAGACATAATAGAAGCCGTGTCGCAGTACGGGTTGAGGTCGGCATAGACGCACCAGTTTTCACCGCCCACACTGCCCTGAACGCCGGTCATGCCGGGCAGGCAGATATTGACCAGTTTGGAGGAATCATAGGCTTTGACCGTCTGATAAATAGCCTGAAATAAGGAGTTTGCCGCTTCCCGGTTCTCATATCCGCCGCCGCGCTCCAAATCAATGTCCACTCCGGCACACCACGGGTATTTTTCCATGATGCGCACCAGCTCGGTTAAAAACTTATCTTTTGCTCCGTTTGTGTTATTGCGCAGAGCCGTGAAAATACTGGCTGTCCCGTGGTTCATCACGGTCAGCATCCAGTGAATGTGCGGCCACTTGTTGATGTAGGTCATCATGGAGGAAATGCTTGTGCCAGTTTCCGAGAGCGTCCCGGTGGCATCCACCTCAAAAGTAAAAATCCCCACCGTATCCAGCCGGTCGCCATAGTCCCGCAAAGCCTCGTACATCCGAGCGTTCTGCATGAACGACCAGACCATGCACCGCCTTCCTTTTAGATAGTCCCGGT
>OERG01000108.1_pt1 | contig 19553 bp, 16 predicted proteins | sample 1539951 | NCBI WGS metagenome assembly OERG01 (sample SAMEA3891870, study PRJEB23780) | metagenome | biome: terrestrial biome; feature: animal house; material: Caecal content | place: Italy | collected 2015-05-05
ACAATGGAGCGCATGTGGGATAAGGGCATCCGAGTGAATGCGGATAACTTCCAGCCGTTCGGCTGGGTCGAGCGGCGGCAAGATACCCGAAAACCGCTTTGCCATCATGCTTTTACCCGAACCGGGTGGCCCGCAAAGCAACACATTGTGCCCGCCTGCCGCCGCGATTTCCAATGCGCGTTTGACCGTCTGCTGTCCGAGCACATGACAAAAATCCAGCACATCTTGGGGCGTGTCGGACGGGGTGGGCGGCGCACACACCGGCAACCGTTCGCCGTGTTCCAAATGGTTGATAAGCTGGGAAAAGGTCTCGACCGCGTACACTTCCACGCCCGTAGCATAGGCGGCTTCGGCGGCATTGCCCACGGGCACATACACCCGGCGAAAGCCGGCATCCCGCGCCGCAAGCGCCATAGACAGCGCCCCGCTAATGGGGCGCAATGCGCCGGTCAACGACACTTCGCCCAAAAACAAATCGGTCTGTGCGGGCGGCTGGATTTGCCCCGACGCCGCCAAAATCGCCAGCAAAATGGGCAGGTCATAAACCGGCCCTTCCTTGCGCACGTCGGCTGGTGCCAGATTGATGGTGATGCGCGCCACCGGCCACTCAAAACCTGTACATTGAATCGCCGCGCGCACGCGCTCCCCCGCCTCGGCCACCGCCTTGCCCGGCAGCCCTACAAGGTCAAGCCGCGGCAGTCCATTGGAAAAGAAACATTCCACCGTCACGATATAGCCTTGAATCCCGGTCAGACCGGCTGAGTACACCAGCGAAACCATACCCACAACCTCCCCGAAAAAACGCAATTATGTAATACTAATATAATACACTTTTGCCTTCCTTACCAATCTTTTTTGAGATTGAGACGAAAATTTGCAAAAAACTCACAACGGACGGTTTACATTGGTAGGCCAATTGTGATAGAATACGTACGGTAATGTATTTTGCTTTCAGAATCGCGCGCAGTTCATTTGCGCCGTTCTGCTTTTTTCGTCAATCCGTAATTTCCATCAAGGAGGATTTCAAAACATGGCAAGAAAAATGAAGTCCATGGACGGTAACACCGCTGCGGCTCATGTGTCGTATGCGTTTACCGAGGTAGCAGGTATTTACCCGATTACCCCTTCCAGCCCCATGGCAGACAACGTTGACCAGTGGGCTGCCGCTGGCCAGAAGAACATCTTCGGTACGACCGTTAAGGTCATCGAGATGCAGTCCGAAGCCGGTGCAGCCGGTACCGTACACGGCTCTCTGGCAGCCGGTGCGCTGACCACCACCTACACCGCATCTCAGGGCTTGCTGCTCATGATTCCGAACATGTACAAGATTGCAGGCGAACTGCTGCCCTGTGTCTTCCATGTATCCGCGCGTACCGTTGCGTCCCACGCGCTGAACATCTTCGGCGACCACTCCGACGTTATGGCTTGCCGCCAGACCGGTTTCGCTATGCTGTGCGAAACCAACCCGCAGGAAGTTATGGACCTGTCCGCTGTCGCTCATCTGGCAACGCTCAAGTCCCGCGTTCCGTTCATCAACTTCTTCGACGGCTTCCGCACCTCCCACGAGATTCAGAAGATTCAGGTATGGGATTACAGCGACCTGGCTGAGATGTGCGACATGGATGCTGTAGAAGCATTCCGCAAGCGCGCTCTGAATCCGGAACATCCGGTTATGCGCGGCTCGCACGAAAACGGCGACATCTTCTTCCAGCACCGCGAGGCTTGCAACAAGTATTATGACGCTGTTCCGGGCATCGTTGAGGAGTACATGGCTAAGGTCAATGCCAAGCTGGGCACCGACTATCAGCTGTTCAACTACTACGGCGCACCCGATGCAGAGCGCGTCATTATCGCAATGGGCTCTATCTGCGATGTAGCGGAAGAAGTTATCGACTACTTGACCGCTCACGGCGAGAAGGTCGGCCTGGTAAAGGTTCGTCTGTACCGTCCGTTCGCAGCTGACAAGTTTATCGCTGCTATCCCGGCAACCGCTAAGAAGATTGCCGTTCTCGACCGCACCAAGGAGCCGGGCGCTCAGGGCGAGCCGCTCTACCTCGACGTTGTAACCGCTCTGCGCAACGCTGGCAAGAACGACATCGTTGTAACCGGCGGCCGTTACGGTCTGGGTTCCAAGGATACCCCTCCGGCATCTGTATTCGCTGTTTACGAGGAACTGTCCAAGGATGCGCCCAAGCACATGTTCACGCTGGGCATCACCGACGACGTTACCTATCTGTCTCTTGAGGAGAAGCCCGCTCCGAACACCGCTGCGGAAGGCACCACCGAATGTAAGTTCTGGGGTCTGGGCGGCGACGGTACGGTTGGCGCAAACAAGAACTCCATCAAGATTATCGGTGACCACACCGACAAGTATGTACAGGCATACTTCCAGTACGACTCCAAAAAGACCGGCGGCGTAACCGTATCGCACCTGCGTTTTGGTGACAAGCCGATTAAGAGCCCGTACTACATCAATAAGGCTGACTTTGTTGCCTGCCACAACCCGTCCTACGTTACCAAGCACTTCCCCATCGTGCGCGACGTAAAGCCGGGCGGCGTATTCCTGATTAACTGCCAGTGGACTCCCGAAGAGCTTGAGCATCATCTGGCAGCTTCCGAGAAGCGCTACATTGCAAAGAACAACATCCAGCTCTACACCATCAACGCAATCGACCTTGCAATTGAAATCGGTATGGGCAAGCGCACCAACACCATCCTGCAATCGGCATTCTTCGCTCTGGCAAAGGTTATGCCTTCTGAAGACGCTATCCGCTTCATGAAGGAAGCTGCAACCAAGTCCTACCTGAAGAAGGGCCAGGATGTCGTTGACATGAACCACAAGGCAATCGACGCTGGTGCAACCGCATTCGTTAAGATTGATGTTCCGGCTTCCTGGGCTGACGCACAGGACGAGGCGAAGGGCGAAAAGCTGGTTGGCCGCGAAAAGACCGTTAAGATGGTTGAGGACATCATGGAGCCGGTTGGCCGTATGGACGGCGATTCGCTGCCCGTATCCGCATTCGCTGGCGACCACGTTGACGGCACCTTCGAGCAGGGCGCTGCTGCTTACGAGAAGCGCGGCGTAGCTGTTACCGTTCCGGCTTGGAACGAGGCTACCTGTATCCAGTGTAACCAGTGTGCTTATGTCTGCCCGCATGCAACCATCCGTCCGTTCGCACTGACCGAGGAAGAAGCTGCTGCTGCTCCGGCATCGGCTAAGATTGTTGACATCAAGGCTGGCAAGGGCAAGGGCGTTTACAAGTACTCCCTGGCTGTTTCTCCGCTGGACTGCATGGGCTGTGGCGTATGTGCAGGCGTTTGCCCGACCAAGTCGCTGACCATGGTTCCGCAGGAACAGCAGGCAGCACAGCAGGAGACCTTCGACTACATGGTTGCAAAGGTTTCCGAAAAGGCCGACATGGTTTCCAACAATTCGGTCAAGGATTCGCAGTTCAAGACCCCGCTGCTTGAGTTCTCCGGCTCTTGCGCAGGTTGTGCAGAAACCGCTTACGCTCGCCTCATCACTCAGGTTTGCGGCGACCGCATGTATATTTCTAACGCAACTGGCTGTTCGTCCATCTGGGGCGGCCCGGCTGCTACTTCTCCGTACACCGTTAACAAGGAAGGCCGTGGCCCGGCTTGGGCAAACTCGCTGTTCGAGGACAACGCTGAACACGGTCTGGGTATGTACTACGGCCAGAAGGCTATCCGTGAGCGCCTGATTGCTAAGCTCGAAGAGATGGCTCAGGGCGAGAACACCCCGGCTGAAACCAAGGATGCTATCGCTAAGTTCATGGAGACCAAGGAAGACGGCGCTGCAAACGCAGACGCTACCAAGGCTCTGATTGCAGAACTTGAAAAGGGTGCAGCTGCTGGCTGTGGCCTGTGCAAGGAAGTTCTGGCTGAGAAGGAATACCTGTCCAAGAAGTCCATCTGGATTTTCGGTGGCGACGGTTGGGCATACGATATCGGCTTCGGCGGTCTGGACCATGTTCTGGCTTCCGGCGAGGACGTAAACGTTATGGTATTCGATACCGAAGTTTACTCCAACACTGGTGGACAGGCTTCCAAGGCAACCAACATCGGTGCGGTTGCTCAGTTCGCTGCTGCTGGTAAGACCATCGGCAAGAAGTCCCTGTCTGAAATCGCTATGAGCTACGGCTACGTTTACGTTGCTCAGGTTGCAATGGGTGCAAACCCGGCTCAGACCCTCAAGGCTATCGCTGAGGCTGAGGCTTATCACGGCCCGTCCCTCATCATCGGTTACGCTCCCTGTGAGATGCACTCCATCAAGGGCGGCATGACCAACTGCCAGAAGGAAATGAAGAAGGCTGTTGAGTGCGGTTACTGGAATATGTTCCGCTTCAATCCGGCACTCAAGGCTGAGGGCAAGAACCCGTTCATTCTGGAGTCCAAGGAGCCGACCACCAGCTACCGCGACTTCATCATGGGCGAGGCTCGTTACTCCGCTCTGACCCGTTCCTTCCCGGAGCGTGCAGAAAAGCTGTTCACCGAGGCAGAGGAAGCTTCCAAGAAGAGATTCACCCATCTCCAGAAGCTCCAGGCTCTGTACAGCGTGGACTAATCCCAACGCTTTTACAAAGACCGTCCCTTTTGGGACGGTCTTTTTTTGCACAGAACACGGCTTTTCCAAAAAGTTCACATAATTTCCCTTGTATTTTGAGCGCAAAGGTTTTACACTAGTGTACAGTATGAAATTTTTGCCCTTACACATCTGTGTGCTATGGGCTGAGGGAGGAAAGCCTATGCGCTGGAAGTCTATCGTTGCGGCTGTGCTCGGCTGTGCGCTGCTCGCAGTTGTTCCGGCTTTGACCTTTTCTGGAAAAACAAATGGTCAGGCACATGCGTCGGAAACCGTCGCACCTGCCGCCCAACCATATAATACCGTCGTGCGCTGGACGCGCGAGACACAAAAAAATACCATGGGCGCCGATATTGTGATGTCACTGGGCTACAATGCGGACGGCGATACCGTTGTCTCTATTTTGGAGGACGAAAGCCCGATTATCACGGTGTCCACCTACGATGCAGACGGCAACAAGGTGGAAGTGCGCAGTTTTGACGACGGCAAACAGTTTGTACACAGCACCTATACTTACACCGAACAGGGTGACCAGACCAGTTGGGTGTATCAGGCGCGCACCCCCGAAGGCGTGACCGAAACCAGTTATACCTATGAATATATCTATGATGAGGACGACAACCTGACGCAAAAAGACAGCTATCAGGATGGCAAACTGGTATCGCGGGAGACTTTCACCCGCGAACAGACCGACGAAGGTATTGTCGTGCGCACGGTCACAGACGGCGACCTTGTGCCCGACCTGACCTGTTACGCCCCCGACGGCCGCCCCCTATGGCGTGAAAAAGATACCTACCGTATGGTGTACTATTATGACAAGCTGGGACGCGAAACCGAAAATTGTGTGATTGCCGACGGGATGCAGCAAAACCGCACATTGACCGTATTTGATGAAAACGGAACGGCTATCCGTCGGATTCTATATGGCAAGGATATCAATGATATTGTCAGTGTGAGTGAGATTGAAGTGCTTTCGGCACCGCCGCAGAGCTGGACGGATTTTGCCCAAAAACAGACAACGACCGTCCGTTTGGCAACCAGTGCGCAGCCGCAGACGGCTGAACCCGAACTCCAAACCACTGAACCGACCGAACCAGCAGCCGAGGAGACGCAACCGATGGAACAATCCACCACTGAACCGGCAACAGAGAGCACACAGCAATCCATCACGCCGATTGTGCCGCCGATGGAACCGGAAACGGTCATCGAAGTGCCTACCCCCACCCCATAACCGCACCCCTAACAAAAGTTTTCGCTCAAGCCTTTTTCAAAAGGCTTGCGGAGTCTTGAGGCAGCGCCTCAAGGCGCTATCCGCAGATAGCGCAATCCCCTTGGAACATCCGGTGTACGCCCCGGATGTTCCCCAAATTGTACCAAATAGAAAAAGTCGGGCAATGCCCGACTTTTTTTTAAATCAAATTTCAGGTGAAAAACCAAACCGGATATTGGTTTTTCATTGAGTGTTTCGCGCCCTGCGGGGCGCGACCAGCCTACGCGGCTGGAGCGCGTCGGGGTCTCAGACCCCGAACCCCGATTGCGCCCTACGGGCGGCTGCTTATTTGTGTAACAGTGCGCTGATTTGACTTTCTCCCAACACAACGATTCCATTCGCCCGCAAAAGCTGTGTGGTCACGCCATCGCCCGGCACGCGGGTATGGCTGAAATTTCCATCATAAATCACGCCCGCCCCACAAGAAGGACTGCGTTCTTTGAAAATCGCATAGCGGCAATCATACTGCTTTGCCAAGCGCAAAGTCTCCTGTGCGCCCAAAATAAACGCATCGGTCACATCGGTTCCATCCCGCGCTATAATACGATTGCCCTGCCGCTCTGCCGGTTCGCGGGGCGTGTCCAGCCCGCCGCGCCGTTCGGGGCAAACTGGTATCAAAATATGCTGCTCCATCAGCTTTTCCAGCTCCGGGCAATAACAATGTGAACCGTCATACCGGCAATTCATGCCCAGCAGACAGGCACTGACCAAAATATTCATCGTAGTCCCTCCGTTAAATCCTTGATGACTTCACCCGCCAGAATAAAGCCGGCCACCGGCGGCACAAACGAGACACTGGCGGGGACGGGTCTGCCCGCCGTGCCCTTGGACTCGCCCGGACACAGTGCATATCGTTCGGGCGGAATTTTGATGGCTTCTTCGGTCGAAAATACGACTTTTAAGTGTTTGATGTGCCGTTTTTTGCACTCCTGCCGGATGACCCGTGCAAGCGGGCAAACCGATGTGCGGAAAATGTCGGCAACCTGAAAACGGGTGGGGTCGAGCTTGTTGCCCGTGCCCATCGAGCAAATGAGCGGTACACCGAGCTGGTTACAGCGCTCAATCAGGAACAATTTGGCGGTCACGGTGTCAATCGCGTCCACCACATAGTCAAACTGGCTCAAATCCAGCGTGCTTTCGGGAGTCAAAAACACTTGCAGCGGCGTGACCTTGCAATTTGGGTTGATGTCCCGAATCCGTGCCGCCATAACTTCGGTTTTGGGCTGTCCGGTCGTGGAGGCCAGCGCCAACAACTGGCGGTTGCGGTTGGACACCGAAACCGTGTCGCTGTCAATCAGCGTGATAGCGCCCACACCGGCACGCGCCAGCCCTTCGGCTGCCGCGCTGCCCACGCCCCCGACACCAAAAACAGCAACATGTGCCTGTGAAAGCCGTTCCATGCCAGCCTGTCCCAGCAACAGCGCAGCGCGTGAAAATTCTTGTAGCATAAAATCCATTTTCCTTTAATCTAATACAGTAGAACACCGCACCACCGGCCGCCTTTATTGAAAAAGCGGTCGATTTGCCGCGGGTTCCAGCCAATTATACTGCAAAATTTGCGCGGATACAATCTTTTTGTGTATGCAGCCGTCGCGGCACTCTTTGGATAAACTTGGAAAGACGTTCAAAAAAACCGCAGTATCCCAGCACATACCCTTTTCAAACACAGCCTATTGTGCTATACTTTAAGAAAAATGACCGCAGAGAGGAAGTAAATACCCTTGCATTTCGCAAAGAAAATACTGCTGCGCCGTCTGGCGGCCGTTGTATTGATGGTGGGGTTGCTGGCTGGATTTGCGTGCGCCGCCGACACCATTCCACCCTTTCAGACGGCTTCTGCCGCAACTGCGCCCGCAACCGATTATTTACCCGTCTTAATGTACCACCATTTTGATGAAAACCCCGGCAATTCCACTATGGTGGTATCTCCCGAACGCTTTGCCGAACAAATGGCCGCACTCAAAAATGCAGGCTATACCGCCGTCACACCACAGCAAATCGTAGACTATGTGGACAACGGCACCCCATTACCCGAAAAACCGGTCTGGATTTCGATGGATGACGGCTATCAAAGCAACTTGGATTACGCCGCCCCCGCGCTCGAACAGAACGGCCTGAACGCCACCATTTACTGCATCGGCGTTTCGGTCGGCAAATCCACCTATAAAGGCACCGGTGTCCCCATTATCCCCCATTTCTCCTACGAACAGGCCAAACCGTGGGTAGAAAAAGGGGTCATCAACATTCAAAGTCACACCTATGACATGCACAATGTATCCAATCTGGATATCTCCGGATATCGCCGTGGAGTATTGCCGCGTGTGGACGAATCACTGTCCACCTACATGGATTTGTTCCGCTCGGACTTTGAACAGTCCCGCACAGGCATTTTGAATGCTTTTGGCTATGATTGTCTGTCCTTTGCCTATCCGTTCGGCTTGCACAACGCCGTTACCGAGGGTATGCTACAAAGCATGGGCGTGCGTCTGACCGTGACCATCCGCGAAGGTATCAACACCTTGGTGCGCGACGACCCGACCTGCCTGTACAATCTGATGCGGTTCAACATCACCGAGGATGTGACCGGAGAGCAGTTGTTGGAAAAAATCAAGGAACCTGCACTCCAGCCCCAAACCGCGACCGAAACCCAGTAAACACCAGCCCTGCGGCACAGCCGCAGGGCTTTTTCTTATGTCTTGGGCAGGGCTAAAAATTCGGTCAAGAAGGTGTTGGCATCCAATAGATGCTTTAAGTGGTAACTGAGTACCCGGCTGTCCTCGTCCAGTCCGGGCATGGGAATGGCGGCGGGCAAGTCCAGCCCTATCTGGGCAAGCCGTTCGCGGCAAGTGTCGTTGGGCATCCCCAACACATCCATACTGCAAATGACCGAAAGTGCCATGTGCATTTTCTCTGCAAGCTGCAAGCAGCCCCATAAATACGCAGCATCCTGTTTGCGCTTTTGGCGGTGTGGGAACGGCTGCTCGGCAAAAATGCGAATTTCATCGTGCAGACGGCGGCATTTTTGCTCAAACGGTACCAAATCGGGATAATGTCCGTTTACCAGCAGTTCGCGCAGGGCGGGCGGATAGGCGGCGAGGTACTCGCGGAACAGGCGCAAAATCAGCCCATAATTATTATACGGCTTGAGTACAGCGTTAATCACAAATCCGACCGAAAGCCCAATCGACGTATCCAAAAATCGGTTGATGCCGTAGGCAATCGGGGAACCGGAAGCCGGGTCGTACAGGCACACCGACACAAACACAATACAGGTCAGCGGCACGGCAAATCCAATGCGCAGCGGCTGACACAGCGGAATCAGCAAAATCAATCCCAATCCAATCGCAATATACCGGTCATTGGGAAACAGCAGCGTGAACAGACAACCAGCCAATGCACCGCAAGTAATACCGGCAAGCTGGGTGGTGGCGGCGGTGATGGCGTCGGACAGCGTACGGCTCATGACCACGATTGCGCCGATGGCGGCAAAAATGGGCAGGGCGGACGGGCGCAAGCTATCCACCAATAGCGCCAGCATGACAGCGGTGCCGGTTTTGACCGTGCGCAGGCCGATGCGATAGCGCGGGCGGGCGGAACGGCGGGGCATACAAAACCGTCTCCTTTCGTACAACAGAAATTCATGTTGATTCATTATAACACACTCTGCTACACCCAAAAATGGATAAATTGTGAAACCGGTCGGGTATATGCGAAATTCACATACCGTTCATTGACTTTGTGTTTCCAATGTGCTAAAGTCTAAGTATATCTTCCAAGAATCGGTATACGATATTGATAAAACCGCTAACAGAGGTGAAAGAAGAAATGAAAAAAGAACTTGGTTACGGTGTTGCGCTGGTCGGTGCAGTAGCAGCAGCGGGCGCATTGGCAGCCGCTCTGGTTCGCAAGAAAAAACGTGAGGAAATTTACCACGAAGCCGAACTCAAAGCCATGAATGAGCTGGATGAGATGATGAACGAGGGCGACGACGAACTGGATTGCGATGCCTGTTCGTGCGCGGCAGCCTGTGCAGCCGCTGACGAACAGCAAGAGGATGTGCCGGAAGATATCCCGTCCGACGAGACCGAAAAACCAGCAGAATAAAACCCGATGACGAACCCAGCAGGCGGGGCCATGTGCTTCGCCTGCTTTTTGTCTGCCATGTGAAAAAGGAGGATTTCTTTATGATTACCTATGAGGGCCGCGTATTCCGTCCGCCGTCTGAAGCGTACAGCCTGATTGTACAGGTCACAATCGGGTGCAGCCACAATAAATGCACCTTCTGCGACATGTACAAAGAAAAACAATTCCGCGTGCGCAAGCTGGACGATGTAAAGCGCGATTTTGACATCGCACGTCAGGCTTACCGCCACGTCGAACGCATTTTTCTTGCCGACGGGGATGCCCTGATGTGCAGACCGGAACACATGGCAGAAATTTTGCGCTATATCCGCGAACGGTTCCCCGAATGTCAGCGCGTGACCAGCTACGGTTCGCCCGCTTCCATTCTGGTCAAAAAACAGGACGAACTCAATTTGCTGCACGAACTCGGACTGGATATGATTTATCTGGGCTTGGAATCCGGCTCGGACGAGGTGCTGCAACGGGTCAACAAGGGCGAAACAGCCGATGAAATCGTACGCGCCGGGCTGATGGTCAAGCAGGCGGGCATGAAGCTGTCGGTCACCTGCATCGCCGGTCTTGGCTCGCTCGAACTGTCCGAAATCCACGCCATTCAAACCGCGCAGGCACTCTCGCGCATGAAACCAGAATATATTGGACTGCTCACGCTGCTCTTTGACCTGCCCACCCCGCTGATGCAGGACTGGCAGCAAGGACGCTTTTACCTAATGAATCCGGTCGAAATCGCGCAGGAAACCTTGACGCTTCTCGAACACATCGACTGTGAAGGCAGTATTTTCCGCGCCAACCACGCCTCGAATTATGTCAATCTGGCGGGCACCCTCAACCAAGACCGCGCCGCCATGTGCGACAAGCTGCGCGCCGCGCTCGCCGGTCAGGTGCGCTTCAAAAACGAAGCGTTCCGCGCGCGCTGACCCGTCCGTTTGACAATATCTGACAGCGTTTGGTGCAGGACGACGGAACAAGCCCAAAACTTTATAGCAGGAATTGGCGTCTTTTTCTATGATTTCACATGACAAATGAAAAAAAAAGTGGTATAATGACTACATTCGGGCGGTATGAGAGAAGCCCCCGACGTACATTTGTTTGATGAAAAGAGAAGAGAAAATACTGCGACGCCAGACGCCGCGGGATTCATTTTTGTTTGGAGGAAGAACATGGATTCCATTTCACATACCCGTGTCGCCAACCTGCTGTTGGCTCATATCCAGCAAACCACCGGTGTGACCTTTGACGCGAACGCCTTTCGCTATGGCAACCTGAAACCCGACTTGACCGGCACCTATCTGACCAAGCGCCATTACCCGTCCATTATGTTCGAGGAAGTAAAGGACAAAATCCGCACATTCTGCCGGAAATATACCCTGCAAGAAGTCAACGGCCGCGATTTGTCGGTTGATTTGGGCGAAATCTGCCACTACCTGACCGACTTCTTCTGCTATCCGCACAACGATGACCTGTACCCCCACGGCCTGTTTGCGCATTATGTCTACGAAAAGCGCACCGCGCTTTGTCTGCGCCGCAACCTGACCGCAACCCATTTTGAAGGCTGGGTCGATGGTGTCGTTGCACCCTACACGGTTGAAGGTCTGATTTCCCGCATTGAAGCCTTGCACCGCAAATATTGCGCCCTGCCCCATCACGGGATTGTCAGTGATATGGAATACATCTGCCAGGTAACGACCATGTGTGTGTCGTCCATCATCAACATCGCGTATGTATCCGAGCAGGAAACCGTATACGCAAGAGCTTAATTGCCTGACAAAAAAAAACAAAACCGCTCGATTTGAGCGGTTTTTTTGTACCAAAATTTATATTTTGTCACACCGGTTCGTTTAACAGACGGCTGACCAAATCAGCCGGAAGCGTTGGGAACGGGCGGAACGGTTCGGGCGCGGTCACGCGCTGGCGAAGTGGGCGTTCCATCCAGATAATATCGTGCCACGACTCAAACTTCCAGCCGCTGCGCGGAAATAAGCCCACCTTTTGAAAGCCCAGTGCGTCGTGAAAGGCGATACTGCCGCCGGGTGAGGTGATGCAGGCGTAAGCGGTCACCACATTCTGCTGTTCGAGCAGCGAGAGCAGCGCACGGTATAGGCGCGTGCCCAAGTGCTGGCGCTGGACGCGGGGTGACAGATAGATAGACAGTTCGACATCCCAGCGGTATGCCGTGCGCGCATGGAACGGGATGGCATACGCATACCCTACCGGCTCCCCATCCCATTCGGCAACCAGATACGGGTATTCCCGCAAAATCCGCTTGATACGCTCGGCAAACTCGGCACAGGACGGCACATCGTATTCAAATGTAATAGCGGTTTGCTGGACATAGGGCGCATACAGGTCGAGCAATGCTTGCGCATCGTCGGGTGTTGCGGGACGGATATAAAACTTTTCTGTCATAAAGAGGCCTCCAAAAATGGATTTGGGTACTATTTGCGCTTAGGGCATGTCATCTCGGCGGCGGGCGGCGCGCCGCCGTCTCCTGCGGTCACGCTGACGGCGTATCTTGCGTGCACGGCGCATGGCGAGTGCAGACCAGACCGCAAACACGGCCACCGCGCCCAATCCTGCCAGAAACCAAGGCACTACCTGTGCCGGATTGTCGGGTTGTGCCACTGGGTCTGTGTTGGTGGGCTGGTCGGCTGGCGCAAGGTCGGTTGCAAGCGGCTGGGGCAGCACGCACCAAGGCTGTATCTGTCCGTTCCGGGTCAGTTCCAGCGTGCGCAGGCCAGCCGCATCGGCGGTCTGTGATAGTCTGAGGTCGTCCACCGAAGCGTCGAGCGGCAATGCAAACGTTACCGACGGGCAGGCAGACTGGTCAGGCTGTGCCGCGCCAGCCTGTTCGGCAAGGGCGGCAACCTGTTCGGGTGACAGCGTGACCGCCTGAAATCCGTTGAGCGCATAGGCAAACAACGTGCGCATATCGCGCCAAGGGTAATACATGTTGCCCGACGAGCCGAGCGAAACGGCAATCCAAGTCAAGCCATCCTTGCGCGCAACCATACATTGTGTGTGCTGTGCCTTGGTGGTGTAACCGTTCTTTCCGGCAATCGCATAGGGGTTATAGAACGCCGAATCGGCGCGCAGCATACGTTGTTTGGTATAGAAGGTACGCGCTTCGGACTGTTTGTTGTTGGCGGGCATGGTATAGGTCAGTGCGCCCGCAATCTGGACAAAGCGCGGGTCGTCCAGCAGCGCGGCGGTAATGCGCGCCATATCGCGCGCCGTGACCAAATGGCCGTCGGCGTCCAGCCCGTGCGCATTTTCAAAGTGACTGCCGGTACAGCCCAGTTGGGCGGCGCGTTCGTTCATCATCGCGGCAAAATCCGCCTGCGTGCCGCCGACCGCCTCAGCCAGCACATTGGCTGCATCATTTGCCGACTGCATGAGCGTGGCATACATCATATCTTGCAGCGTGACCTGTTCGCCCGGCACCAGTGCAATGTGTGTGGAGTCGCGCTCGATATCTACGGCGGTTTGCGAAACCGTGGTCGTGCGGGAAAGGTCGGGTTCGTGTTCGAGCACCACCAGCGCGGTCATCAGTTTGGTGACCGAAGCGGGCGGCACGGGTGTATCGGCGTTTTTTTCATACAGCGTTTGACCGGATTCCACGCAATACAGCAGCGCTTCCGGGCCATAGATTTCTTCTTGCAATACAGGGTCGTCGGCGGCTGCCGCACCGCTGACCAGCACAAGCAGGGTCAGGAGCAGACCGCACAGGCGGCGGATGAACATAAACAAACTCCCTTCTACGCTTTGTTCTCATGATACACCATTTGACGCATGGGTTCAAGTGCTGGGTGAGAAAGCGGTTGTCAGGTGGGTGCATCTTTGCTATAATAACAGGAAAAGATTTTTGATAGGAGGTCGAACGCCATGCAGCCAATCGGTTGGATACTGGTGTTATATCTGGCAGCGGTCAATCTGTTGGGCGCTGGTGCAGTCGTGCTGGACAAATGGTGCGCACAGCATGGACGCTGGCGCATCCGCGAGCGCACGTTGTTCCTTTATGCGTGGCTGGGCGGCTGCCCGCTCGTTTATCTGGCGATGAAACTGTGCCGCCATAAAACCCGCCATCGCTCCTTTATGTGGGGTATTCCGGCAATCTTTGTGCTGCAAATCGCCGCAGTCACCGCGATTCTATACATATTGTATCAAAAAGGGGGTTGGATGCCATGACCGAATTTTTAATCCGGCACGTTTTGGGTGAGGAACGCGATAAAACAGCAGATGCGCGCGTGCGCGAAAAGTATGGCTTGCTTTCGGGCGCGGTCGGCTTATTCTGTAACTTCTTACTGTTCGCAGCAAAATTACTCATTGGATTCACAACCGGCGCCATCTCGATTGCCGCCGATGCAGTCAACAACCTATCTGATGGTCTGTCCTCGCTGATTTCCATGATAGGCTTTAAGGTATCCGGACGTGCGCCCGATGCCCAGCACCCGTTCGGCTACGGCAGAACCGAATATATCGCCGGACTTATCGTGTCGCTGCTCATCTGCGTGGTCGGTGTCCAATTTCTGCAAACCTCGGCTTCCCGCATTTTGCACCCCGAACCGGTCACGTTTACCGTGGTTTCTGCCGTGGTGCTCGTGCTGACCATGCTGGTCAAGCTGTGGATGGGCGCGTTTAACCACTGTGTCGGCACGCGCATCGACTCGCCCACCCTGCTGGCTGCCATGCAGGACAGCATCAACGATGTCATCACTACTGGTGTTGTGCTCATCGGCATGGTTGCCGGCCGCTTTACCACCCTGCCCGTCGATGGCGTGATTGGCGTATTGGTTGCGCTGTTCATCATCTGGGCGGGTATCGGCATTGCTCGCGACACGCTCAGCCCACTCATTGGGCAGGCGGCCGACCGCGAAGTCGTTAAGGCGATTGGCGACACCGTACTGGAAAGTCCGGGGATTTTGGGGATTCACGACCTCATCGTACACAACTACGGGGTGGGCAAGTCGTTGGCCTCGCTGCACGCCGAAGTGCCCGACACCGCCGATATTGTCGCCGTACACGAGCTTATCGACGAAGCCGAACGCGCGGTGTGGGAAAAGACCGGCGTATATACGGTCATCCACATGGACCCCGTGCGCGTGGGTGACCCGCGCATTGATGCCATGCGGGAAACCACGCTCAATGTATTGGCAAAGATTAACCCCGAACTCACGATGCACGATTTTCGGGTCGTTGAAGGCGAACGGCGTATCAATTTGATTTTCGATGTAGTCGTGCCGTTTGGCTACACCGACGAACAGAAAGAGGAAATCCGCGCCCGTATCCACACCGGACTCAAAGCACGCGACAAGCGATACTGTCCGGTCGTGACGCTGGAACACAAAATGACCCTGTAAACCGGTCTGCGCCCTGCCCTTGCGGCAGGGCGTTTTGTTGGGTAATGGCGTACACCAGATACAAAAAAGATTGCCCGTTCAAATGGAAATCGGCCGCAGAATGTGCTATACTACTGTCAGCACATGTAACCCCATATTCGGCAAAATGCCGCACAGGAGAGAAACCGACCGCAGGAGGATACTTTATATGCTGCTTATTCAAAACGCTCAGGTTTTAGACCCCTATACCGGTTTGGATGCCGGTCTTGACCTGTTAATAGATGACAACGGAATCATAACACGCATGGAACCGCACATCAATCCGCCCGCTTGCTGTCCGGTGTTCGACGCGGCGGGCAAAACGGTTGCGCCCGGTCTGGTCGATACCCATGTACACTTCCGTGACCCCGGACAGACCCAGAAAGAAGATATTGCATCGGGGATGCGGGCAGCCGCGGCGGGCGGCTTCACGACCGTCGTGTGCATGGCAAACACGGTTCCGACTTGTGATACCGTCGAAACCTTACAGTACGTTCAAAAAACCGCACAGCATGAGGGTGGCTTTGTCAATGTCCATCAGGCATGCGCGGTAACCAAAGGACTGAAAGGCGAAGAATTGACCGATTTCGGCGCGCTGCTGGCAGCCGGTGCCCCCGGTTTTACCGATGACGGCATCAATCTAACCAATATGGATATCTGTCTACGCGCGATGGAGCTTGCCGCACAGCACGATACCGTTCTGTCTTTCCACGAAGAGGACAAGTCCCTTGTCTATTCGCCCGGTGTCAACTTCGGCTCACAGGCGGCGCAGGAATTGGGCGTGCCCGGTGCAAAGCCGTCGTCGGAAGAAGCGATGGTCGCGCGCGATATCGCGTTAGCCCTGCGCACCGGTGCGCGGGTGGTGTTCCAGCACATCTCCAGCGGGCTGTCGATTGACCTGATTCGCGCGGGCAAGGCGCTGGGCGCTTCTATTTTCTGCGAGGTCACGCCGCACCATCTGTCTTTGACCGAGGACGCGGTATGTAAATATGGAACCTACGCGCGCATGAATCCGCCGCTGCGCCGCGAGGACGACCGACAGGCCATTTTACGCGGCTTGCAGGATGGCACGGTGGACATGATTGCCACCGACCACGCCCCCCATACGGTTGAGGAAAAAGCCCGCCCCTTTGCGCAGGCGCCGTCGGGTATCACCGGACTGGAAACCGCTTTTTCGGTGTGCAACACCTATCTGGTACAGACCGGTGTGTTGACGAAACGACAACTTTTAGAGAAAATGTCCAAGAATCCGGCCGAAGTCTATCGTTTTGCCGATAAATCCATTGAAATCGGCCACCGCGCCGAGTTATGTGTACTGGACTGGGATTGCGACAAGGTATACAAAACGTATTATTCCAAGGGAATCAACACACCGTATACCAACATGCCCCTAAAGGGCGCGCCCATCTGCACGATTATGGGCGACCAAGTTGTACAGCTTTCAGACAAAACCTAAAATTTTTCTGAAAAGTTCGCAAATTTAAGAGAATCTTAATTGATTTCTTGCTGAAAATCCGTTACTATGGTAGTAGTGAAATTAGGAAACGAGGGGAGTATATGGCACAGCAACAGAGGAGACAGCCGACCCGCAAATCGAAAAGACAGATTCGCAGACAGCGTCAATTGGCGGTCATCGGCACGGTTGTCGTCATCTTTTTGATTATTTTCGGTCTGGGCGCCCTGTGGGGGCGCGGTATGAGCGGCGGTGTCAATGAAGAAAAAATCGCGCAGGCCGTTCAGGGTCTGGGGCAGACCGTACAGGTCGATTACGACTACACCCGTGTCTTGCAGCAGGAAGCCCGCGACGATGCGTATTATGGCTGGGAAAATGCGGCTGACCGCGGCGCATTTACCATCATGTATCAAGGCTCTATGGATATCGGCACCGATACCACCAAGGTGACAAAAGATAACATCGCCATCTCCGGCAAAACGGTCACGGTAACCGTACCCGATATCGCAATTTTAACCCATGAGATTGCACAGGATTCGATTACCTGCTACGATGAGGACGAAAACAAATTCACCCCCATCACGCTCGGACAATTTGACGAGTTCTGCGCCGACCAGAAATCGGTCGTAGAGAATGAAGTGTATAACACCGACAAGGTCAAAAAGGCCGAAGAACGTTTGACCAACGTCATTTCGATTGCCGTCAAGAATATGGGCAAGTTTGACAATGTAACCGTCAAATTCGCAAACGGCTAAACCCGGTATACCATAAAAAGAGCGCTTATGCGCTCTTTTTTGTGCCCCATCCCCCTAAATCATGCCGGGTCACATATTTTTTCGCTTCATCCCACGAAAATATTTGCACCCCGCTTGACACACTCCTGCAAATATGATAGTCTAAAGGAAAATGTAATACCGACAAACGAAGTTTTTAGGAAAAAGCTATGCGCTTACCGAAGGAGTAAAACTCTCAGGTTTCCGGTATACAACCGGAAAAGGACTATAAACGGATGTGGCTCTGGAGAATCCCTCACACGGGTGCCGAAGGTGCAAGGCGTGCCGCAAAGTGCGCTAATCTCTCAGGCAAAAGGACAGAGTGGAATCATATGCCGGTCATGTGGGCTGCCCGCAGGGGGAAATGTTGCGCACATCGCCGGATAACAGAGCGAACCATTATCCCAAAACCGCGAGTCGTCATTGATGACGCGGGTAGGGGTGTCGGCTCGCTTTTTTCTTTTGGTTTGTTCGGCAGTCAAGAAAAGGGGTAAAACATGGATATGGAACAACTGGCACAAGTCGTTAAACAGGTCAGCGACTTCGTGTGGAACAATCTGCTTTTGTACCTGCTCGTGCTGACCGGCGTATTGTTTTCGGTGCGCACCCACTTCGTACAAGTGCGCCATCTGGGCACCGGTTTAAAGCGCATGTTTGGTTCGTTCAGTCTCAACGGCAAAAAAGCTGACCATGAGGGCATGAGCTCTTTTCAGGCGCTCACTACCGCCATCGCCGCACAGGTCGGCACCGGCAACATTACCGGCTGCGCAACCGCACTCGCTTCCGGCGGCCCCGGCGCGATTTTCTGGATGTGGGTTTCGGCCTTTTTCGGCATGTCCACCATTTACGGCGAAGCCGTACTGGCGCAGAAATATAAGACGGTCGGCGAAGATGGCCATGTGACCGGCGGCCCCATCTACTACATCAAAGCCCGTTTCCAAGGTGCGTTCGGCAAGTTCCTCGCCGGTTTCTTCTCGCTGGCTATCATCTTTGCACTGGGCTTTGCGGGTAATATGGTGCAGTCTAACTCGATTGGCGATTCGTTCCACAACGCTTTCGGCGTCAATTCGCTCTATGTCGGCGTTGTTGTGGCAATTGTAGCCGCCTTTATCTTCCTCGGCGGCGTCAAGCGCATCGCCTCGGTGACCGAAAAAATCGTGCCGGTCATGGCGCTGTTTTACATCGTGGGCTGCGTTATCATCCTGTGCATCAATCATGCAACCATGCTCAGCGCCATCCAGTCTATCTTCATCGGCGCATTCCAGCCGCAGGCACTCGCGGGCGGTATCGCTGGTGTGACCGTCAAGGAAGCTATGCGTTTCGGTGTTGCACGCGGTCTGTTCTCCAACGAAGCCGGTATGGGCTCGACCCCGCACGCTCATGCGCTGGCAAAGGTTGACAAACCCCAAGACCAAGGCGTTATTGCAATGGTCGGCGTGTTCATCGACACCTTTATCATTCTGACTCTGACCGCACTGGTTATTCTGTCGTCGGGCGCACTGTCCACCGGTCAGACCGGCTCGACATTGGCGCAAACCGCATTCAATGCGGCATTCGGCAGCTTTGGCGGCGTGTTTATCGCCATCTGTATGTTGTTCTTCGCGTTCTCCACGATTATCGGCTGGTATTTCTTCGGCGAAGTCAATGTAAAAGCGCTGTTCGGCAAAGGTGCAACTAAAATCTATGCCGCTATTGTCGTTGTCTTTGTCGTGCTCGGCTCCAGCCTCAAGGTTGACCTTGTGTGGAACCTGTCCGACCTGTTTAACGGTCTGATGGTATTCCCGAACCTCGTTGCACTGATTGCACTCAGCGGCGTGGTTGCCAAACTCGCGCACGAAGACCACGATTAAAAATCCCCCTGAAAAACCAATATCCGGTTTGAACTGCACCCCATTTGTTAGACAGTATGTTATACTGAATAGCAAAAGGGGTGTTTTAT
>OERG01000109.1_pt1 | contig 19384 bp, 20 predicted proteins | sample 1539951 | NCBI WGS metagenome assembly OERG01 (sample SAMEA3891870, study PRJEB23780) | metagenome | biome: terrestrial biome; feature: animal house; material: Caecal content | place: Italy | collected 2015-05-05
GGATTAAAATCTGAACTATTGTCTCCCCATTTGGTGGTATATCCCACCATAGCTTCACAAAGATTTCCCGTTCCAATTACTAAATAGCTTAGACTTTGTGCTATTCCATATAAAGTAGTCATTCTTAATCTTGGCTTCATATTAATAGTTGCCTCTTTTGATAATTCTTCTCCTATTGCAAATTGTATTTCTTTTTCCATTTTTGCACATCACAATCGCGCTTTCTTTTTTCATCCGCTCCATCTATTTTTTTGTTCCAAACGAAAAACCACTCTGTTATTGGTATAATTATTGATTTTTCATCTTATCTTTTATAACCATTCCTATAACCAAATGATAACTTTTATTTTGTCATTTGCTCATAAGTCTATTACTTTTCTGTCCATTTCTTTGCAGTCAAAACATTTTATCTGCATATTTTCTATAAAAAAATGGCGGTGCAAAGTACCGCCATTTTAATAGCAAATCATTTATTTACGCGCCAACTGCGTTCTGTGCCTCTGCGGGCAGCTCAAAATCCTGTACGCCGTCAAAGTTCGAGCACGAAATGGTAACTTGAGCCTTGGAAACCGAAATCTCGACACCCTGGTCGGCTGCTCCGGCCAGTTCCATTGCCTTATCCATAATGCCGCTGAGCATCTGGTTCATATCCATGCTGTACTGCACCGGATAGCCGTCGGCATTGACCCAAACGGTCATCGACATATCGCCCAAACCGCTCATCAGTTCTTTCAGCTCATCTCCGGTAATTTGCTCAGACGAAAGCCCAACCTGACCCATCGAATCGAGCATACCGCTTTCTTCCATTACCTTGGTGATGTTGTCGCCCTTGATGGTGCCGGTGTACTTGGTTGCATCTGCGCCGCCGACCTGCTCTGTGCCTTCTTCCTTGAACTCGCTTGCGCTGTCCAGATAAATGTCCAGCGTGTTCTTGATGTCATACTGGTCCATCGACGCGGTATCAACCGCCTGCTTGGTCCACTGTCCAGCAGCGTTCATATACAGATTGGTCGCGTCGTCTTCTTTCATCATGTACAGTTCAACATTCTGCGAACCGCCCAGCTCTTCGCCCACGTCAATGGTCATGGTGCCCTTCATCTTTGCCGGCTCCTGAATCAAGTCCATGTTCATGGTGGTTACCATGTTCATATCCTGCGACTGGCCATCATATGCAATCGACATATTGATATCCTGCTGCATCTGCATGGATACGCTCTTTGCGCCATTGAGCTTTTCGATTGCTGCTGCAACTGTTTCTGCTGCCGATGCCGTTGTTTCGCCGCCACTGTTGGAAGCGGTGTCACCGCTGCCGCCACATGCAGTCAGCGATACGGTGAGGCTGAGTGCAGCCAATACTGCCAGAATTCTTCTGCTTTTTTTCATTTGGTTGTACCCCTTTCTTCCCTCTACTGGGAATACAGATATATTTGGGCCGGTGTATCAGTTTACACGCGGCTCCACTGTACGCCTTGGCGCGTATCCTTGATAGCCACGCCCATTTCGTTCAGCAGATAGTCACGAATGCGGTCAGCTTCTGCGAAGTCCTTGTTCTTCTTCGCGGCCGCGCGCTGTGCAATCAGCTCTTCAATCTTGGCGGCATCCGGGTCTGCGCCTGCATCCTCATGCTTCTGCACGATGTTGAGCACACCGGTCAGTTCCATGAACAAATCATACGCCCCCTTGAGGTACGCACGGCTTGCATCTACATGGCTGCCGCAGTATGCGTTCATCTCGCGCATCAACTCGAAGATGGCGGACAATGCGTTTGCGGTGTTCATGTCGTCATCCATCGACGCGATGAACTTCTGTTTATAGGTCTGCAAGGATTCCAGTGCAGCCGATTCTTCCTCGGTCATTGTGTCCCCTTGCGCTTTTTCGATGCGAAATTCCAGATTGTTGCGTGCTTCATACAAACGTTCCAAGCTGGCTTTGCTCATCTTGAGCGATTCTTCCGAATAGTTGAGCGGCGTGCGGTAATGCGCCGACAGCATAAACATACGGATGGTTTCGTATCCGTATTCCTTGGCGGCATCACGCACCATAAAGAAATTGCCCGTGGATTTGGACATTTTCTCGTTGTCAATCGTCAGAAAGCCGTTGTGCAGCCAGTAATTAGCAAAGGTGCAGCCGTTGGCGCACTCAGACTGTGCAATTTCATTTTCGTGGTGTGGGAAGGTCAAATCCAGTCCACCCGAATGAATGTCAATGGTTTTGCCCAGATATTTATTGACCATCGCCGAGCACTCAATGTGCCAACCCGGACGACCCTTGCCCCAAGGTGCTTCCCAAGACGGTTCGCCCGGCTTGGCTGCCTTCCAGACGGCGAAGTCCATCGGGTCTTCCTTCTGCTCCCCGACCGAAATGCGCGCGCCCGCCTGCAAATCTTCAAGCGGCTGGTGCGACAGCTTGCCATATTCGGGGAAAGTCTTGGTGCGGAAATAAACGTCACCGTTTTGGGCGACATAGGCATGACCGTTATCAATCAGGGTCTTTACGATGTCGATAATGGCATCCATCGTTTCGGTTGCCCGCGGATGAATGGTGGCGGGCGTAATGCCCAAGCCCTCGGCATCGACAAAGTATTCCTTGATATAGCGGTCGGCAATCACATCATAAGTCACGCCTTCCTCATTGGCCTTATTGATAACCTTATCATCAATATCGGTGAAATTCTGTACAAAGGTTACTTTATAGCCGCGATATTCAAAATAGCGGCGCAGCAGGTCGAACATGATAAACGGACGGGCGTTGCCGATATGGAAATAATTATATACGGTTGGGCCGCACGAATACATCTTGACCTCGCCCGGTGTGATGGGTACGAACTCATCTTTCTGACGGGTCAGCGTATTAAACAGCTTCATAGTATCAGTCTCCTTTATTCTCCACTGACAGGGCTAGAAAATAAAAAATCTCTCTGGTATGCGCCAAAGAGACAGTACAAACGCCACAGCGGCACGTTTTTACGCCGGTACATGACCCAAAGCGCAGAACATTCCACTGCCCCGGTAAATTGCCGGGTGTCTGTCCCGCCCGCTGCGGATGATACAATATGGATTTAGTATACGCAAATTGTTTCCATTTGTCAAGGTAGTGCGACAAGCTGCCGCCCATGCGCTTTTGAACAGAATACAAGAACCGTGTCCCGTCACTCGCGGAACACGGTTCTTTCGGTTACATTTTTGGCTTGGTCGCACCTTCGGCAACCAGCGCCCAGTTTCGATGTAAGTAGTCGTAGCCCGAATATACGGTCACGAGTGTGACCACCCACGAAACCACCGTGGGCACCAACATCAGCATCTGTTCATCAGACAGCCCGCCAATGTTGCCTATCACGACAACCATCGTCGTACCGTCCGGCACATAATTGGGACAACCTACCGTGCCGCGCAGCGCGATAACATAGAGGAAAATCAGAATAATGCCGGCAATCTGCACACAGGTCTTGACCTTGCCCGACCATGCTGCCGCCATAACCTGCCCTTTGGCTGCCGCAACATTGCGCAGGCTGGTGATAATAAATTCACGCGCCAGAATGATAAACACCATCCACGCCGCGAACAGACCGCGCTCGACAAAGATGACCAGCGCCGCGGTCACCAGCAGTTTATCGGCCAGCGGGTCAACAAACTTGCCGAAGTCGGTTACTTGATTGTATTTGCGCGCAATGTAGCCGTCTAAAAAGTCGGTCACCGATGCGACACAGAACAGCACCAATGCCACCGTATCATAAACCGGCCCGCCCAGAATGGCGAACACCACGAAAAACGGTATCATCGCAATGCGCACAAGTGTAATTTTATTTGCCGTGGTCATACCACTGCACCTCCCACACGGATGCCCGACAAGTCGGCACCCAAGCTGTCGTCAATCCGCACCCGCACAAAGTCACCTGCTGCACACGGCGTATCCGATGCAAACCATACCTTGCCGTCCACCTCGACCGAATCGGCATAGCTGCGGCCATAGTAGCGGTCGGCATCGGGGTCGAAGCCCTCACACAGCACATCCAGCTCCTCGTGCATCCGAGACAAATTATAGTCATCAATCACGCCCGACTGCAATTCCTCGACAATCAAGCGGCGGTTTTCCTTGGTTTCCTCGTCTATCTGGTCGGGCATTTCGGCTGCCAGTGTGCCTTCTTCAGGCGAAAACTCAAACACGCCTGCCCGCTCGATGCGCACTTGCTGGAGGAACTCGCACAGCTCGGTAAACTCCTGCTCGGTCTCGCCCGGCAAACCCACAATCAGGCTGGTGCGCAGCACCAAACCGGGGATACGAGCGCGCAGTTTTTCAATCAATGCGGTCAGGCTGTCGCGGTCACCCGGACGGCGCATGGCGCGCAAAATGCGTTTGGAAACGTGCTGTAAGGGGATATCCAGATACTTGACGATTTTATCCTGCTCGGCAATCACATCAATCAATTCGTCGGTAATCTGGTCGGGGTACAGATAGTGCAGCCGAATCCAAGTAAAGTCCATCTTGCACAGTTCGCGCAACAGGTCGGGCAGACGGCGCTTGCCGTACAAATCCAATCCATACTTGGTGATATCCTGTGCAATGACAATCAGTTCCTTGACACCGGCATCGGACAGTGTGCGCGCTTCGTCCAGCAACGCATCAAAGTCACGACTGCGATAGCGTCCGCGCAGTTTGGGAATGATGCAGTACGCGCAGGTATTGGAACAGCCCTCGGCAATCTTAAAGTAAGCGGTATAGCCGGGGGTCAGGCGACTGCGTTCGCCCTCCAGGTCGGCTTGCTCCATCGCGCCAAAATAAGCGCGTTTTTGGTGTCCATAAGCCGCCTGCACCGCTTCTACGATATCCTCATAACTGCCCGTTCCGCAGATAACGTCCACTTCGGGCAAGTCGCGCTCAATTTCTGCGCGGTAACGCTGTGCCAAGCAGCCGGTGACCACCAATCCCTGCATGGTGCCCGCCTGCTTACACTGTGCGGTTTCCAAAATGGTTTCGATGGCCTCGCTCTTCGCCGACTCGATAAAGCCGCAGGTGTTGACAATGCCGACATCGGCCTGTTCCATGTCGTCCACAATCTCATGCCCTGCCGCGCGCAGTCTTGCGAGCATGTGCTCAGAATCGACCAGATTTTTGGCACAGCCCAGTGAAATCAATCCAATTTTCATAGAATTCTCCTTCCGATTGCGGGATGACCGGTCATCACCGCCAGAACATCAGTGCAAGCCAAATCACCAGCGCACAGGCATAGAGCAAAAATGCAATACCGGCAACACGGGCGCGTACGGAATCGGCCTTACTGCGCGCCGACATGCGCGCCAGCACACAAAACGCCATACCAACAATGGATAAAATGGCGCCAAACGGCCGCACAACCGACAGTTGAAGCGCCTCGGCGGCGAGCAAAAGTCCAGCCAGCACCAAGACTGGCCAGAGGAATTTTCGCATCATGGGGCATCCCTCCCTGACAGATGGTTTGGTTGTTGTATGTCTTACAGCATGACGCCCATCATCCAGAACAACTGAATGAGCCAGAAAATAGCGCATAGGGCAAAACAGACCAGTGCCAGCATGGCTGGACGCGCCGCGCCGTCATCCCGCTTCCATTGCGCGACCACCCACAGCACAGCACTCAGGCACACCCCTGCCATGATGGCTTTTGGCAGCATGGCGGCGGCCAGCAGCATACCGGCTGCACCGGTCAGGGTTGCAACGATTTCGAGTGCGGCCAGCACAATCGCCGCGCCACATACGACCCAGTTGAATTTTTTTAGCATGTAAGTCCTCTTTAGTCAAAGTCCGCCTCGATGGACGCACCGTATTCATTGAGCGCACGGCGGATATCTTCCCACAAAAAGCCGCGCCGCTGCAAAGCGGCGACCGCTTTTTGCACTTCGCGCCGGTCGGACAAATCGCCGTGCAGCCGCCGGTCGAGCAGCGCGCGCATGGCTTCCCAGTTGGGTTCATATTCGTCCAGCGCTTCGTCCGCTTGCTCGGCGGCAACGCCGCGCCGCCGCAGTTCCTGCCGGATGCGCAGCGTGCCATACCCCCGACGGGTATAGGAACGCATGGTGCTTTGCGCGTACTGCTGGTCGTTCAAAAACCCGTGTTCGGACAGATAGGCAAGCGCATAGTCAACCGCCTGTTCGGGGTAAGCCTTGTCCAGCAATTTTTGCCGCAGGGCGCTTTCGGAAAGTGCGCGGTAAGACAACTGCCGCGCCGCGGCATCCAATGTTTTCTGATACCATTCTTCGACCTGTTCGCGCGTCAGCTCCCGCAGGTCAACCGGAGGTTGTTCACGCTGTCTCATACATCAATGCCGTCATCTTCGTCAAAATCATCGGCATCAATGGACACCGCACGCGATTTTGCAGACTTCTTTTCCTCTCGCGCAGCGGGTGCCCGTTCGGTGCGCTCCTCCTCGGCAGCCGTTTCGGTGGTGTCCTCCTCGGCGGCCTCCTTGTCTTTCTTTTTACTGCGCTTTGCGTTGAGTTTGGAACGGTCTTTTGCAATCGCTTCCATGATTTTTTGATGAAGCTGCTCGGCTTCTTCGGGGTGTTCTTTGAAGTATTGCTTGGCGTTGTCGCGCCCCTGCCCCAGTCGAATGCCGTCCATCGAGAACCACGCACCCGACTTTTGCACCAGTTCATATTCTACGCCCAAATCGACCAGCTCACCCGTAAAGGAAATGCCCTCACCGTACATAATATCAAATTCGGCTTCACGGAACGGCGGTGCAACCTTGTTCTTGACCACTTTGCAGCGGGTACGCGAACCCAACAACTCGGTGCCGTTTTTGATGTGCTCAATGCGGCGCACGTCGATGCGCACCGATGCGTAGAACTTGAGCGCGCGGCCGCCGGTGGTGACTTCGGGGCTTCCGTAGATAACGCCGACTTTTTCGCGCAGCTGGTTAATGAAAATCGCGACGCAGTTGGATTTTGCAATCGAGCCAGCCAGTTTGCGCATGGCTTGGCTCATCATACGGGCGTGCAGACCGACGAACGATTCGCCCATCTCGCCTTCGATTTCCTGACGGGGCACGAGTGCGGCAACCGAGTCCACAACCACGATATCCAGCGCGCCCGAACGCACCAGTGCTTCTGCGATTTCCAGACCCTGTTCACCGGTATCGGGCTGGGACACCAGCAAACTGTCGATGTCAACGCCCAGCGCACGGGCATAGACCGGGTCAAGCGCGTGTTCGGCGTCGATGAAAGCGGCTTCGCCGCCCGCCTTTTGTGCCTGCGCGATGGCGTGCAGGGCAACCGTGGTCTTACCAGAAGATTCTGGGCCATAGATTTCCACGATACGGCCGCGCGGCAAACCGCCAATGCCAAGCGCGCAGTCCAGACCAATCGAGCCGGTCGAAATGTGGTCAACCGCCATACCGGTATTCTCACCCAGACGCATAACAGCGCCCTTGCCATATTGCTTTTCAATCAAACCAAGCGCTTTTGCAAGCGCCTCCTGTTTGTTGGCCGCAGGCGCGACCGGTTCCAGTTTCTTTTTATTATTTGACGCCATAAATGCGGTTCCTCCTGTTGTCGTCGCAATCTTTTTGCGTTGTTCCTTTATTATAAAACAGGCGTCCTGCTTTTGCAAGCACAAAACCGAAAACTCGTTCGGTGCTTATCGTGGTTTTTCGGCGGTCACAATGCGCGGGATTCCCGCGTAATCGGTGTGCACACACACATCCTGCCAACCGGCTGCACGGCACAGACTGGCGACTGCTTCGCCCTGTTTCCAACCGCATTCAAAAAACAGTGCACCGCCTGGCTTGACCACCTGTGCCCAAGTGTCTAAAATCGTGCGGTAAAAGTCCAAACCATCTGTGCCGCCATATAGTGCTAAATGCGGCTCGTAATCGGACACATCGGGGTCGAGTGCGCGCATTTCCTCGGCGGTAATGTAGGGCGGATTGCACACCAGCACGTCAAATGCCTGTCGATAATCGGCGGGCGGCGCGGTGAGTGCGTCTCCTTCAATCGCCTCATAGCGGTCGGACAACCGCAGCCGCTGTGCGTTTTCATTGGCCAGCGCAACGGCTGCCGGCGACACGTCCACGCCGACCGCCTGTGCATCGGGCACTTGTTTGAGCAGCGCCAGCGCGATGCAGCCCGACCCGCTGCACAGGTCGAGCACCCGCGGTGCAGACACCTGACCGGCACGCAGGGCGGCAAGCTCGCACAGGCGCTCGGTGTCGCTGCGCGGAATGAGTACATCGGGCGTAACGCGCAGGGTAATGCCGCAAAAGTCCCACTCGCCCAGCAGATAGGCCAGCGGCTCATGTGCCAGCCGTCGGGCAACCAGTTGTTCCAGCCGCTCCCGCTCGGCATCTGAAACCGGGCTTGTCCGCTGCATGAGCAGGCGTTGCCTGTCCACGCCCAGCGCACAGGCGGTCAATTCCCGCGCTTCCAGTTCGGGCATGGAAATGCCCGCCGTCTCAAGGCGGCGGCGGACATCAAAAAACAATTGTTCTCGTGTCATACTATCACTTCCAAGCGTCGCTGTCATCGGGCGGGATAACACGTTCCATTGCAGCGATGGCGACTTCTATCATGCTGTCATCTGGCTCGAACACGGTCAACCGCTGCATTTGCAGACCGGGCCAGCGAATGGCGCGGCTGATAATGCCGTCGTGCCGTCCGGCAAAGCGGTTGCACTCATACGCCAAGCCAATCACGACCGGCAGCAGAAAAAGGCGCAGTGCCATGCGCAGCCAAACATTATCCATCTGCACAAAGGCAAAAATCAAGATGGGAATAATCATGACCACAATCAAAAAGCTGGTGCCGCAGCGCGGGTGAAAGCGCGGCATATTGCGCACATTTTCCACGGTCAGCGGCAATCCTGCCTCATAACAGAAAATGGTCTTGTGTTCGGCACCGTGGTAACGGAAGGTGCGCTCGATGTCCTTCATATGCGATATCGACCACATGAACAGGAAAAAGAGCACGATACGCACCAGACCTTCGAGCAGACTGCGCACAAAATAGGGGGAATCGTCGGGCAGGATGCCGACAATCAAGGTCGGTGCGACCAAGAACAGCGCAATGGGCAACAACGTACCGATAATCATGGCAAAGCCCATCAGGACTTTCTCCAGCTTATCGGATGACACATGGGCTTCCAGCCATCGTTCAAAGCGTGACGGCTCGGTGTCCACGCTGTCCTCGTCCTCAAAAAACTGTGCCGAATAATTGATATCGCCCACTCCGTCTTTCATGGCGGTGAACAGGGTGTACGCGCCGCGCGCTACCGGCAACTTCCAAAACCAATGCTTTGGGGTGGGCGTGGGGCGCTCCATAAACTCAAGTGTTCCGTCAGGCTTGCGCACGGTCACACAGGTGGTTCTGGGGCCTTTCATACTGATGCCCTCCAAAATCGCCTGTCCGCCAATGGTGGTCTTGCGCACACATGGCGGCATTTCATAATGCTTCATGGGTATTGTTCTCCTCTGCGATGGACGTTTCAACGCCCAGCGCGGTGTGGACGTCGATGGCGGGAACCGACACATAAACCGCCGTTCCCTCTCCGGGCTTGGAACGGATGGTCAGGGTACCGCCGTGTAGCTTTACAATCTCGTCGGTGACGGCAAGACCAATGCCGCTGCCGCGCTCCTTGGACGAGCCTTTGTAAAACTTTTCTTTGACAAACGGCAATTCGGCTTCGGGTATGCCAACGCCGTGGTCGCGCACACACACGACAATGTTCTTGCCGTCGTGTCTGAGGTCAATTTCAATCGACTTGCCGCTTTTGCCGTACTTCACCGCATTGTCAATGATGTTCAGGAAAACCTGCTTCATGCGATGACGGTCGCCGTTGATAAAATAATTATCCACGTCGTCGGTGTGGTAGGTCAGCGTCATGTCGGTGTTTGCCAACATGTTTTCATACATATAGACCGCTTCGTACAGCTCCATTTCCAAGTCGAACGTCTCGACTTCGAGCGTCATGCGCCCGGATTCGATGCGCGCAAAATCGAGCAGTTCTTCTACCAATCGGGTCAAACGGCGGCTTTCCTTGTGGATGATTTCCACGCCCTGCCGCACTTCTTCGGGGTCGGCACAGCCGCCGGTCAGCAGCGTTTCACTCCAGCCGTCAATCGCGGTCAACGGCGTGCGCAGTTCGTGCGAGATGGAGGAAATAAAGTCGTTTTTCATGCGCTCACTGCGCGAAATCTCGTCCGACATGTAGTTAATGGTATCGCACAGCTCGCCAATCTCGTCATCATACACTTTTTGCAGGCGCATCCCATACCGGCCTGCCGCAACTTCTTTTGCAATGACGTTGATTTTGGTGACTGGTTCCAAGATAGACTTGATAAAATAGCGATTGGACAATACGACCAGCGCAAAAAACAGCAAACTTGCCGCAACCGAAAGCAAGACAAAATACATGGTCTGCTTTTCAGCGATGGCAAGAGAAGTGACCATCCGAATCCCGCCAATCAACTGGCAATCTTCAATATAAAGCGGGGTGGTCATGCTGAGTACGCGCTCGCCGGTCATGGGGTCTTCCCCTGTCCAGACCTGAATCGCGGTTTCCTGCTGTCCGGTCTGCGTGGCCGCATCCGGACTGGCGGCACGGAAGGCGCGCTCCACGTCTCCGGTCGCGGCTAAGGTACCATCGTTGAGGCCGGAAGAAGATTTGATGATGGTGCCCTGCTCGCTCAGAAATTGCAGTTCGATTTTGTCGCGCATGTCGGTGTCAAAATCACCGATGGTCTTTTCCATGCCGTAATAATAGGTTTCTAAGTTGCTCATCCAGCCGCTGTTGTAAAAGTTTGTGGTCAGCGCGTTCAGGCGATAGCTGAGCATATCATGCAGACTGTTATAATAGTAGCTGGAAAATCCCATGGATACCGCAATGACGACGGCCGCCAAAATGACCACGACGAACGAAAGCGAGTTCATCAGCCAACGACCGCGCAGGCCGCCGGGGGAATGTTGGATGCGCACCTTTGCCGCCGCAGGGACAGCAGGGGCAGCCGCCCGCCGTGTTTTGGGCTTGCGCACTCTGGTTTTTCGGTATTTCATCCCAACATCAGCCTTCCCACATATAGCCGTAGCCGCGCACGGTCACGATATAGCGCGGCGATGCAGGGTTATCTTCAATCTTGATGCGCAGGCGGCGAATGTTGACGTCAATGATTTTGAGTTCTCCAACATAGTGGTGCCCCCAGACCATTTCCAAGATATCGTCGCGCGAAAGCGCGCGCCCAGCATTGGTCATAAAGGCTTTGAGAATGCCGTATTCAATCTGCGTCAGCTCAATTTTTACGCCGTTTTTGGTCACTTCGCGCGAACGGGTATTCAGGCGGAACGGGCCGGTACGAATACTGTCATCTTCCTGAAACCCACCGCCGCTGACGCGGCGGAACAGTGCTTCGACGCGCGCAACCAATTCGACGACCGAAAACGGCTTGGTCACATAGTCGTCAGCACCGGTCATCAGGCCGGTAACTTTGTCCGATTCCTGTGTACGCGCGGTCAACATAATGATGCCCGCACGCGAACCGCGTGCGCGCATGGTGCGGCACACCTCATACCCGTTCATGCCGGGCAGCATGACATCGAGCACGGCAACTTGCACATCGGGGTTGTGTTCAAAAAGCTCCAGTGCCTGTTCCCCCGTGCCGGCTTCTATCACTTCAAATCCAGCCCGCTTGAGATTGAGCACAACAAAGCTGCGAATATTTTCTTCGTCTTCCAGTACGAGCACTTTGCGCTTCATTTGGTTCCTCCTGTCAAGATTGCGGTTCGTTCCAATCGACCGCGATAAGTGTAAAACGCTCCTGCACCTGCGCTTGAGACAACGCAAGGCTGCTTGAAGCGGCCTCTGGCGGAATACGGGCGGCAAACGTGCCGGATATCGTGTCCGCGAGTTTAAAAAGGTCGTTTTTCTGTATAATCGTATCCACTTCTTCGGGTTCTCCGAGCAGATAATAAATGGTCAAAAGCGGGATGGACGGCCCATCGGGCACATAGATTTCAAATGTTGTGTAGTCGGTTCCGTCTTTTGAGTCTTTGACCGCGTGGACGGCATCATACCATTCCTGACTGATGACAAAATCCCATTCCTGACTAACATTTCGATAGGTGGTTTGTACATAGGACGGTTCACCATCTGCCGAATACAGATACCAGTCGAGCATATAAACCGCGTCGCCGCTCTGTGCCAGTGAACCCACCATATGCACCGCGCGCGGGATTTCGGTCAAGCCGTCCCCATTGATATCGTAAGCGTTGGCAGGCACGACCCGATAAGTGCCTTTTCCGGTGCCGCTCTCGGTGTTCAGCGCCAGATTGCGCAAGCCTTCTTCGGCTTGGTATACAAACAGGTCGGTCTGCTGACCGTTTCCGCCCTCGACCGTTTCTTCGACAAAAACAGCCGGTTGCCAGTTTTCAATATAGCCGCTGTCCACCCGCTCGATGATTTTTGCCGACGCAGACAACGGGCTTTCGCTCATCTTGCGCAAGGTGCCCTCTTTGGCGTCATAGCTGTAAATCGAGGCGGTGCGGCGGCTGTCCGGGCCGGAAATCAAAAACAAGTCCTGTGCGCCGTCGCTGTCCAAATCCACTTCCAGTAAATTGGTATAGTCGGTCTCAAACAGCAGGTCGATACCGTTTTCACTGTAACCGGATGCAATCAGGTGGTTGCCCTGCTCGCCGATTTTCTCCATTGTCAGCAAAATGCCGCGCCGTCCATCGGTCGTCAACACCGGATAGCTGACCGAATCAATCCGCGCGCCGGTGCCATGCACGCGGCCGACACAGGTGTAACTTTCATCCGAATCCTTTGCCAATACAATGGCCTCATAGGTGTTTCCGTTGGCTGGTGTGCGGAAAAATGCGACCACTTCTTCAATGCCGTCGCCGTCTAAATCGACCATCTGCACGGTGTTGCGGTTTTGCCCCTCATAGGGTGCATCCTCGACCGCGTCGGTCGAGCGCACGCGCGCCAACTCGTCGGTGATGGCCTGCCGGTCTTTGTTGGGTTTTGGCAGCTGCATCAGGTCGGTTCCGGTCTTGAGGGTACAGCCGGTGAGGGCAAATAAACAAAGCAAACTGGCCAGAAATCTTTTCATACCTGCCTCCTTGGGGTGTGCAATGAGGATTGATACGTTTTTAGTGTATCATAAAAAATGGGGTTTGAACAGTGGGCAAAGCTGGCAGGGTTTGGGCAGCTCAATCAAAATAAAAAATGGGTCTCGTCGCCTGTGCGCGAGACCCGATTGGGCTGTGGTTCTTACTTCTCCTCCTGTTTGTGCTCCTGCCGCAGCCAACGATAGAACGTGCTGGGTGCTACGCCGAGCAATCTGGCTGCCTCCTGCCCGGTGACTTCCTGTGCCATGTACATATCCCGCACCTTGCGAAAGCGTTTATCCTGTTTGCGAGTGGGGCGCCCAATGACCACACCCGCCTGTTGTGCGCGCGCAATGCCTTCGCTTTGTTTCTGGCGGAATCTCTTTCGGTCTTCCTCGGCCGCCAATGCAATCAGCCGTCCGGTCAGACCATTCACCATCGAACCGACTGTGATATTTTCTTTTAACGGGGTATTCAGTACCGCTTGTTCCAATCCCAGTTCCTCTAAATATCGCTCCAGTTCATTTTGGATGTGCTTTTCATCATACTCATAGAGTGCTGTGAATAACATTTCACGTTGCCTCCTTTCTGCATACGAAACTTCGATGTATTTTCGTTTCAAAAGCACGTTCTTTTTATACTCTTTAATATATCACAAAAAAAATGAAAACGCTACATTCTTCTTGTCAATGTAGCGTTTTCTTAAAAATATACACAATTTGATTTAAAAATGCAAGAATAACCCGTCGGTTACTTATACGCGATTAGGTTTCACCAAATACGCCCTGAAGGTATAAACCAAGTAACTCTTGCAGCTCTTCTGCGCGGCGGCGGAAGCGCGCTCCCGCGTCGGTATCCTCGACCGTCAACCGATGGGGCATGTGCTCAACGATATGTACGTTGGTATAGGTTTCCGGGCTTTCCAAGTCGTTTCCGCGGTGGAACGGGCGATGTTCGGCCAACTGGATTTCGTGTGACGAGGAAATCAGGGTATAGCCCGCGATACCGGTTTTGGAGCGGTAGGCCTTGGAAATACCGCCGTCGATGACAAACAACCGTCCACCGGCCTTGATGGGTGTTTCGCCGTGTTTAACCGGTACATGACCGTTGACAATATGACAGTTAGACGGGTCAAGTCCAAATTCCCGCAAAATGGCTTCACAAAACAGCGGGTCATCGTAATGTTTATAATACGGGTTCATGTGCTCTTTTTGCAGCGCCTTGTCGTCAATAAAGTAGCGCTCAAAAGAGGTCATGCGGTCTTTTCCGAACAGCGGCGACCGCGCCCCGCACCACAGATACCACAGCAAATCAACCGAACTGGGGTCTTCGGAGTGATAAGCGCGGCGGACGTGCATTTCCAGATAGTCGAGCAGTTCGCGCCCCTTGTGGCGGCCGCCGCCCAAATCAACTTCGGCAAACGTGCCGTCGGCGTTGACCGGAATACAGCCGTGATAGAGCAGCTTGCCGTTGGCCACCTTGTACATTGCACCATGATTGATAATAAAATCCAGATGAGTGCGCAGGCGTTCGGAATGGCGGAATGAAGCCTGGAAACCGTCCAGAATATTCTGTTCGGCTTCGGTCAGGGCATAGGGGTTTTTGGGGTCAACTGTCGGGAAGGATGTGTCGGTCAATGGGTATTCCTTGCCGCCGATGCGAATAACCCCTTTTTCATGGTCGATTTTGTCCAGCAACATGCGGTTTTCCATCGCATATTCTGGGTGACGGCCTATCAGCTGACCTTCCAGCTTGAACATCATCACGGCAACCGCCTTGTGCATCTTGGCTGCAAGTGCGGGGTCTACCGGGTCGAACTCGTTTTCGTCCAGCACATGGGGCATAAAGCGTGTACAGGGGTCATTGGCGTAGGTCGTGGCGGCAAACATGGACAGCGGACGCAGATTGATGCCGTACCCGTCCTCTAGGCAGTCAAAACCGTTGTAGCTGATGGCAATGCGCAGCACGCTCATCAAACAGACCGGATTGCCGCACATCGCGCCAATCCAAGAAACATCATGGTTGCCCCACTGGATATCTACATCATGGTGCTTCATCAGCTCATCTAAAATCCGGTCGGCACGCGGGCCACGGTCAAAGATATCGCCAATAATGTGCAGTTGGTCGACGGTCATTTGCTGAATCAAATGGCACAGTGCTTTAATCAGTCCGTCGGCACAGCCCACACTGACCACCGATTCAATCATCTCACGGTAATAAGTGCGCTTATCTACATCGGTGCTGTCGGTGTTCATCAGTTCTTCAATGATGCTGGCATAGCGCGGTTCTATCGTGCGGCGCACCTTGCTGCGCGTATACTTTGCCGAGACTTCACAAGCCACGATGACCAGATGGTTGATGGTGATGGCGCACCAGTCGTCATAATTCTGTTTGGTTTTGCGGGCACGCGCCAGTTGGGTCGAAGGGTAATAGACCAGCGCAGCCAGTGCAGACCGGTCTTCCTCCATCATGGACGCGCGGAATAAGTTGTCAATTTTCTCTCGAATCACGCCGGAGCCTGAGCGAAGCAGATGAATAAAGGCTTCATGCTCGCCGTGCAGGTCGGAAAAATAATACTCGGTTCCCTTGGGCAAGTGCATAATGGCGCGCAAGTTGACCAATTCATTGGTCACCGATTCGATTGTGGGAAACTTCTCGGCCAACAGGCGCAGATAATTCATATCATGGGTCAACGGAATTCCCCCTTTACCTCTCTCAAGTACTGTTTTCTTATGATAATTTTGCTCTTACAATTTAATGCTATCATACCCGCCAGACGGTTGCAAGTGCATTTTCATCGTGTGAAAAAAAGCCAAAAAAGCTTGTAGAATACCCTTTTGCATGATAAAATAAGAACGAGAATTTCCATTTGAGAAAGGATTGTCTTACCATGCCTAAAAAACTTTGGTGTCTGTTCCGTAGACGCGATGCAGTCGGTACAAAAATTTGTGTTGCCAAAGCCGAAACCGAGGGCCGTGTTTTTGTCTGCCCTTATGCAACCGAAGTCGAAGCGGTCAATAATTGTGAAGACTATGCCTTCAACACCCGCTCCGAAGGCGAAGATGAGGGCATCGAATAACTTGCCCCCGCAATTTGCGTAGGTCTCCGGGCATCTACCGGAGGCCTTTTTCTTCGCTTCTCTCAATTCCATTTTTGCACTTGGAAAGGAGTCTTTCATGTTCCCCACAAACAAACGCCGCCGTCTGACCATTCGTGGCTTGTTGTCCATCATTGTGGTCTTTGTGGCTGTGCGTGCCTTTATGCGCGGCAATTATGAGCATCTTTTTTTGTGTGTCTTAACGCTTGGCCTGTTCTGTGTGCCCATATTCATCGACCGCAAATTGGGCATCGACCTACCGCCCGCGCTCGAAACCATCATCTATTGCTTTATTTTTGCGGCTGAAATCTTGGGCGAAATCAATTCCTATTACACCAAAATCCCGTATTGGGATACCATGCTGCACACACTCAACGGATTTCTAATGGCTGCTATCGGGTTCGCGCTTGTTGACATCTTTAACCGCAGCGAACGGTTTACCGTCAAATTATCGCCGCTGTTTTTGGCCATCGTTGCGTTTTGCTTCTCGATGACCGTCGGGGTATTGTGGGAGTTCTTTGAATTTGCCGCCGACACCTACTTGAATACCGACATGCAAAAAGATTGGATTGTAAACCACATTAACTCAGTGCTATTCAATCCCAATGGGCTGAATGTAGTCGAACACGTTCAAATCCAAAGTCTGGTCGTCAACGGCGAAGACTGGATTGCAAAATACGGTGGATATATTGATATTGGTCTGATTGACACCATGAAAGACCTGATTGTAAACTTTATCGGCGCGGTTGTCTTTTCTATCATTGGTTTTTTCTATGTCAAGAGCCATGGAAAGGGCAAGTTTGCCTCGGCTTTCATTCCGCGTGTCCGCCGCACCTTTGGTTTAAAAGAGAAAAAGTAAACATTGGTATGCGATATAATTTTGCCCCCGGCTGGTACACCAGCCGAGGGCATTTTTTGCGGCTTGCCGAATCGGTCAGCCGATACTTTCTTTGATGGTGCGGCCGTCCCGCAGTAAGCTGCGCAGTTCTTCGGTTTTGCCCTGTGCAATCGCGTCGCGGTATTCGGTCAGATGTTTGATGATTTCATCAATCTCCTGTACCAACGGTTGCTGGTTGAGCAAAAACAGTTCGGTCCACATATCTTCATTGAGCTTTGCTACGCGGGTCAAATCCTTATAACTGCCCGCCGAATAGCCGTTATGCTTGAGCGCCTCCGGGCTTTTGATGTATGCCGACGAAACCACATGGCACAACTGGGAGGTAAATGCAATCATGTGGTCATGCTGCTCTGCCGAACAGCGCACCACGCGGCCAAAGCCCAACCGGTCGAAAAAGCCTTCTACTTCATCTACTGCCCAAAGCGGACTGCTCTCGGTCTGCACCAAAATCATGCTGGCATCGCGGAACAAAGCGGCTTCGGCATAGGCAAAGCCGGAAAATTCCTTGCCCGCCATCGGATGTCCGCCGATATAATGCACCCCAGCTTGCTGTGCAAGCGGTGTGATAGCATCGACCATGCACCGCTTGACGCCGACAAAATCGACGACCAGACAGCCCGGTTTGAGTTTACCGATATGCTCGGTCAACCAGTCAATAGTCGATTGTGGGTACAGGCTAATGACCAGCAAATCGGCTGTCGATAATACGGCATCGTCGGCAAAGCCGTCCAGTGTGCCCTGTGCAATCGCATCATCTGCCACCGCCCGTGTACGGTTCCAGCCGTACACCTTGCAGTCGGTATAAGCGCGCACCGCTTTTGCCATCGAACCGCCCATCAAACCAAGGCCAACCACTACCACATTACGAATCATATCGGTTCCCCCTCAACAAGTTATTGACATGGCGGGATAGCGGCCAAAATACCAGCCAACACGCAAGCGCACCCGCTAAATTTAAAATTAGGTCATCTACATCGCCGCTGCCGCAGGCGGTCACGACCTGTATCACTTCCACACCACAAATCATTAAGAACATCGTGGGCAGATAGAGCAGCAAATTTCCCATCGGGCGGCACAGGCTGGGCAGGAAAAACCCCATAGGTGCAAAGGCTGCCACATTGCCCAACAGGTTAATCAGGGCGATTTGTGGAATATAGCCGCGTTGGTAGGCGCGCAGATAGTTTCTAATGGTGTAAAACGGCTCTAGGTTAATGCCGTAGTGAACCTGTTCGCGCCCGAAAGCCGCGTCGAAAAACAACAGATTGAGCAGCATCCACACATAATAGACAAACAGCACAAACAGCCATTTTCTCATATGCTGGCGGGTGGGTGGAAATACAATGCTCCACAGCACGATAAATGCGGCGGCAAAGGCCAATTTGATGGGCACGCCGACATAAAAACGCGGCGCCAACTCAATATATAGGTCAAGTGCCGTAATTGCCAGCCACAACACCAAAGCAATCAATCGTATCTGTTTCTTCACGCAATCCCAGTCCTCTCCGTCCTCACCGCCTCACGGCAGGGACTTTGTTCATTATAGCATACTGTATCTGTTTTTTCTACTATTTTGCGGCAAGCGAATGGACTGAAATCCAACAAAAGGGGCGCTTTTGCGCCCCTTTTCCCGTTATTTCTCCTTTTTCAGCGCCGTGCGCGCTCAAATGCCTGCTGCATTTGCGCATAGCGGTAATTTTTTCGGATTTGCCAGAGCGCATAAAACAGCCACACCGAGAGCAGTCCGGCAAAAATCGTGGTCAACATGGCGAAAATATCATTTTCCACCCAGCGCAGCACCGCACCAACCACCGAAAATAGCCATGTAATGCCCGCTGCACGGAAAAATGCGGCGTCGTCCAGTTCGGTTTGCAGTTGCCGCTCAGAAGCGCGTACCGCAAGCCAAAAAGCCACCTCTACCGCAAAGGTTATGGTGTTGCTCAACGCCTGTATACCCACAGCCCCCCAACCGTCTGAAGGCAGGATTTGTTGAAACCTTGCACCAAAGAAAATAACAGAAAATAATCCCGCAAGTAAAGGAGCAAATCGAGCGCGATTGAAAGCGGGCAATTCCGTCATCAGCCCACGCATTCCCCACAATACGAACAAATAGCCCAGCCAGTCCGGCAACATCTCTGTGTTTGCAATATAAATGTCAAAATGCGCGCATAGTAATCCAGCAAAAATCCAATTCATCAAAACACCGCCTTATCTGTGTCAAAAAAGCAGGATTTCAAAAAAGAAAAGAGAACTCAGAAAGAGTTCTCTTTTTTGGAGCTGTTGAACAGATTCGAACTGTCGACCTCTTCCTTACCAAGGAAGTGC
>OERG01000110.1_pt1 | contig 19345 bp, 18 predicted proteins | sample 1539951 | NCBI WGS metagenome assembly OERG01 (sample SAMEA3891870, study PRJEB23780) | metagenome | biome: terrestrial biome; feature: animal house; material: Caecal content | place: Italy | collected 2015-05-05
ACGCTGCGCCTGATGGTCGCCACGCTCTGCAACATTTTGAGCTTCATCAATTACAATGATATCCCAATATGCACTTTCCAAATGAGTTCTGTATTCCACATCTCGCTTCAATGTGTCAATTGATACAATTGTTTTGTCGTAGTAGAAAAAAGGATTATAGTTAGACGGCAAACTTGCTCTGATTTTTTGAATACGGTTGGAATCAAGCCGTACAAGTGGAATTGTGAAGCGGTTCCACATCTCTTTTTGGAACTGTGTCATCATGCTTTTCACTGTAACAACTAGGATGCGTTTACCTTTTCCACGAGCGATAAGCTCAGACATTAAAATACCGGCTTCAAGAGTTTTGCCAAGTCCGACGGTATCTGCAATCAATATTCTTTGCCTCGGACGCTGTAAGGCAAGTTTGGCCGGATCAAGCTGGTAAGGCATCAGATCCATAGCCGCTTTGTGTCCAATATGTAAATTCGCATCGGTAGGAATCTGTTGACGCCACTGACTCTCAAGATAAAGTAAGGCTTTTTTGTAGAAAGGCGAGCTGTCTGCAACCAACTTGATTTCCGCTGGATTTACAATCTGCACTTCTTCTAAATCAGCAAGGAAGATTGCCTCTCTATCTTTAACCAGCGGAGAAATGCCAATGCAATATAGTGTCTTGTTCCCAAGACTATTGGTTTCTATTTTTTTAACCATCCATTCCTCGTCACGAATGATGGTTCTCATACCTGGAGCAAAATCCACCATATTTTCGTCTCCTTATCTGCGAAAGGTGATCCGCTCACCCTCTCAAAATTTCCATTTTTAATATTTATCAAAAATCCTGATACAGTGACTGGCATTATATATTTGAAACTATTTCAACAATATCATCCAGACCGCAATCTAATGCCTGACATACTTTTGCCAAGGAGTCCAGATTTACATTTTCACCTTTACTCATTTTGGTCACTGTATATTGACTGATGCCTGCAATGGCAGCTAAATCTTTCTTTTTCAAATCCTTGTCAATCAACAATTTCCAAAGTTTTTTATAGCTATATGACATAGTTTCATCCATCCCTTTCGTGAAACTTGGAAACTCCTATTCCACCTACCATTATAACATCTAAGAAGTGTTTTTCAACAAAAAATCGTGTGAACGCTCGATTGTTGATCGATAATTTGCGTTAATTGAGTGGATTGCAAAAGAGAGGTTCCGTCGTAGGGAGTTAGGGAGAAAGTGCAAAAATAACTTCCACCCCTGCATACGGATATATTCCGAATGGCGGCAGCTTAATTTTACTTTTTGATCAGTCGGGGTGTCAGATTGATATCGTTTGTGGGGATTTCCTGAAAGCTGAAGCGGCAGTATGCTATCTCCGTATAAGAAGCTGAACATCCAGTCAGTATACCGGTTGTTCGGCTTCTTTCTCGTATAGGAGTTGATGTGACTTATCATGAGTAGGACATCAAAACCCTGCCAGGATTCACTGCGGGTCGCCTCATACTCATTCTGAGCAAATTTTGCTTCGTAAATATGCCGCTCCAGTTTGCAGACCTTACGCTGCTGGCAGCCGTTACAGATATCCGGCGGTTTGTTTAGCGGAGCATTGTGCTTTCTAGAAGTGGGGGATAGGTTTCAAAGCATTTTGCCTTATAGCAGGAGCTGCAAGGTTTTCCATAAGCAAACCTGCAGGGGGCCACACATCACCATAATATTTGCATTCCTTGCAGACAACGCAGGGAGTGTACCCTTCGGCCTGCTTCAGCTTGATGTGTACACGGGCTTCTTCGGAAATAGTTGTGGGGTCTTTTCCCAATTCAGCTATAATGGCAGAAAAACTTTTCTATTCTCTAATACCAACTTTAATCGTGATTCGATCACTAAGGGTATTCTTAGCTATAGTTTTCTCCGTTTCTCTGCTGCCGCCATCCGGAGAAGGCGAGGGAGCTCTGCTCCTTATCCCCTGAGGTTTATCGCATTTATTTCTGGGAAGGCAGCAAAAAAGCAGCATCCGTTAAGATGCCGCCTTCCCGCAAAAAAACTATGTACCGCTCAGGTCACTCTTTAGCATTGCCTTATTCTGCACATAGAAAGATATTGTAAGTGTCCATTGCTCCCAAGTCAAGGTAGGTTGAAATGTTTGCATGAGTTACTTTTGGGGGCTTTTTCAAAATTAAATTACGCTCCGCTTGGCCCACGACTGGAACTTAGTTTTTCAATTGAGGCTTCACCATCGATATTGATTTGCAAGTGTTGTTACTTGCTGCGTCACATACCCCGGCGAATGGTGACTTTCGCATTTAGCACTGGTGCGGCTTCGCAGCCGCCCCATCACATGTTGTGCTTTCGGGTCACACGATTTCCGCCAATTTTTGCGCAGGCAGTCACTGCCTTCCGCCCAGTGCTGGAGCGGAAAAGCTCCATTCGCCCTATACGGGCTCAGCTCTGCTAAGGAAAACAAAAAAGGGCATAAGAGGGGGTGACGCAGCTTCGCAGCGCCCGGCATAGCCGGTACCCCTCTTACTTCGCCCCTTCGGGGTGCCCATGCCGCCGAGAGGGCGGCGAAAAATAGAACAATTATATCAACTGCTGGGCAACTTTCGGCCCACAGCGTGGCTCAACCTTGGGCTCACTTCGGACCACAGAATGGCCCACCATGCGGCTCACTCCTGGCTATAGGTCGAGAGGCCGGACGATACAGCCACACACGAGACCGCCGGCGGACGCACGGGGGAGCGGATACAGGGGGTAGAGATCAGACAACGTAGCCGGCAACAGCAGCCCAATGCCTCCATGTGTTAAATAGCCCATTGCGTTATATAGCGTTACGTGGCAATACATGGCGGAAGGATCCCTGGGTTCCCTTGGGTTCCCAACGTTTGGGAACCCATTTTTGACTTAAAAAGCCTGATAAATGAGCATAAAACATCTAAAAATAAGCAAGGTTCCCAAGGTTCCCATTTTTCTTTGTAAGTATATACATATGTGTTATGGCAGTAAGTATATACATATGTGTTATAGCATATAGTATATAGTATACGGTAATGACGAAAGTTTTTGGGAACCTTGGGAACCCAGGCGTTTCTCTAGTAAAAAATACTGATAAATGAGAAGAAAAACACGAAAAACGGGATCCTTTTTAGTGGGATCCCTTGGGAACCCAGGGATCCCTGAGCGAAGTTGAGTCACATGGCATACACATGCTCCTCTCCTTCCTGTATTTTTCCAGAGTGTATTTATGCCGAAGGCAAAAAATGGGGCTGTTGCAAAATGAAATTGCGATTTAACGATAAAAACCGAAATTTTAACCCCCAAAAATTTTTGATTTCCTGAATATCCGAAGAAATCAAAAAATAATCCGCCGTTTCAAGCTGGCAATCAGCAAGGAACGACGGATTTTTTGTCGTTATTCAGCTTCTTTTTGAATCAGAGCTATTTTGCAACAGCCCCATGCTATGCTATTTATTCATCGTCGTCGTCTTCGGCCACATCGAACTGCTGCCAAGGTATCGTACGCATCAGACCGCCCTTACGCCAGATGCGGCCCTTGGTCTTGCCGCCAACCTCCTGTGTCATCATAGACGGCTCAAGACGGTCTGTGCGGCGCTTATTATCGACGCGCAACCATGCATCATGCAGGACAAAGGGATTCTGCCCGCATCGCCTGGACTCGCTATAAGTAGACAGGGCCGGATGTGACTCGTTGAGATCAGGGATGCGCGTCCGGACTCGCTCATCTGTGCCGACGTAGCGGATGCCATAGTTGTTGTGGGAGGCGTACTGCTGCAGGTCATCCCGCAACGCACGCTCGCTCACAGCACGCTCGCCACACATATCACACCAGATGACATACATAGCGTACAGCAGCTCCAGCGGAATAAATTCCATATGCAACCCTGGAATAACTTCGTCCATGAACCGCAGTGACGGAATGCTCTCTGCCAGCATATCTCGCTTGTTTGGTTCGAGTACGCGCAGCGAGTCTCTGCTGTATTCATCCAGACACGCCATCTCCACGGTCAAGTGATATGCCAGCCACTCGGCAACTTCTTCGCGCTGCACATAGTCACTCTTGATGTACGGCTTCGAGTCGTCAAAGCTCTTCTCAAACCTGATCACCACTGTATGGGATACCACAGAGTCGTTTTTTTCGGAAAAGACAGGTGCCCGGTTCGATTGCTGGAGCAAAAAACCATTAAACCTGAACTTGAACGGCGCCTCACGGATGCATCGATAAGTCATCTCCTGAGCGCGTGACAGCATCTTAGCTCTCGCACACTTGTCGATGTATGTTACAGACCCGTTGGATTCCTCGCCTACGATCGCATAAGCGCTCATGATGTTCTGGTCAAGCTCGTACGGCTTGTCCAAGTCTTCGACTGCAATAGGGATTACGCGGTCACCAGTAGATATCAGATCCTCATCGCCAGGCTCAAGCGGCTTGTCGATCAATCTCTGCATCATAGACCAGATAGCGCCCTTACCGTTATGCCCCATACCATTAGCATTGACCCAAAAATGATACAGATTCGGGGCGCCGTTGACATGACGAATAAGAAACTGCATAGCTTGCCAGATGATCTCACTGGACGCCTGCCCCTCTTTATCGTCGTCAAAGGGATCCGTCAGCATCTGACTGGGACGCCACGAATATCCGTCACTGGGATTGACGATGACAGGCTCAGCAACATACCCGTCATCATCGCGCTTGAGAACGGCGCCAGGCCCATACGGATGATACACAGGCAACTTGCCAAGTGTAATCTGATCAGGGTACATACGGTCAAAATTCTCATCATCATACGATGTCAGCCTCTTTGTACGATAGTCCCACAAGCCGTTGCGAAACCATACCAGCTTGTCGTCACTCTGGATGCGCACGCGCGGTGCGCGTCGGATCTCGCGATCAAACGTTGACAGATCCTGCCGCGTACCGTTAGGGCAGAGTCTCTGGAAAGCCATCATCACAGGCCCTGCGCTGTCACGTGCATTGATGATATCGTACGTACCAGCCCACCGATAGTCGCCGTGCTGATCACGGTAGTAATGCTTGCAGATCATCTTGTGACTGTCTTGGCCTGTCAGCATTACCTTGATGTCACCTGTAGCAAGGATCACGCGTGCTACAACGTAGCCAAGCAGATACTCTGGTGCAGATAACTTTGATTCCTTCGGACGAGCCTGATTTTCGAGTTCGAATGCGACCCGAAATGCATTAAGTATGGCACCGCGAATCTGCTCCGGCATGTTACTGGTCGGATCAATCAGATCACGCATACTGATATTGAGCGTGTCAATCACACCATCTGCGGCCGTGTTGATCAGGCTGTCGCGGTCTGTGGGCTGAGCCGTCTGCTGTACCTGCGTAGGCTGTGCTGTGGGCTGTTGCGACTGTGTTGCCGAGGTACGTATAGATGAGTCAATATTCTGTTGAGGTGGATCGGAGTGTATGTTTGTATTTGTCATCTTATGTTACCTCTTGTTTTTTCGAGGTAACATTGGAATGCGCATTAAGCGCTCGTCGTTTACCTCTTAATCGATCAATATCAGCTCGCATCTCGCGCAGCTCGCGTTTTCCAGCTTGGCATGTCATTTCGCCAATCGCACGAGCGACAGATTCCTTCCGATCCTGGAGAGCGGACATTTTGACGCCGCACGCTACAAGCATGTCATATATATTCCGCCGAGCTTTAGCCCCTGTTGCAGATGGGTAGGTCGCTTCGTAGTCATCTAGTGCGGTGATGATTAGCACCGCACCTGCAATAATATTGGCGTCTCGTCTGTCTCGATGTAATTTCTGTTGTACTGTCATTATTGTTCCTCCTTCAAGTTTAACGGATTGTGTACTTGCCCAGTGGTTTCATCGTATAAAAGGCCATACTCGCGGTACCAGTCAATTGGTCCCGGAGACCAGAGCATCGGATATGCTGTCCGAGCGTCGGCGATCATCTCGTCGTAGGTCATAGGCCATCTGTCGATCTCATAGTCGCCATGTACGGCACACAGCCGACCGTAATTATAACTATATGGCTCATCGTCTCGCGGCTTACGCCTGTAGGACGCAAATCCAATCTGGCCGTTATGGATCTCGATTGCATAAACCTTGCCAGGGTAGATCATCGGCCCATATGTGCTGCCGTCTACCGCTGCAATCATTCCACGGCCGATTTTGCGCCAATCAGGATTGCCAGAAGCTTGGAACATGTATGCGCCAAATGGCAAAGACCGGCGGGCTGCCGAATACTGTCGCGGTGTCATGGTTGTATAATCTTTCATTCTGCTTATCACCTCGCTATCATACATCTGCGAGGTCGCCGCCGAACTCTTTAGCCACTCGGCCTGCATAGTCAGAATGATAGAGGTACTTGGTATCTCCGATGATTCTACGGACCATGTGATGGTATCGACACTGGTCTGCTCGCTCGCGGATCTTGTGCAGCAGATTGGCGTACGCGTTGGAAACTTCTTTTGTTGCTTCCTCGCGACCGATCTCGTACGCCAGTAGGATCATCTTTTCGATGCTCGCCGGTTTATCAGGATTAGCCATATCTACTGCGGGGCTGTTCCAGCCTGTTTTTGCGATGCTGTGTACTCGTTCGTTGATTGTCATGGTGTTTTCCTCCTTGATGATGATGTAGTCTAGATAAGTTTGAAAATAAAAAGCAGCGCAAATAGACACGTATTACGTATCTATTTGCGCTGCTGTCCGGGTCGTTGTAGGATCCTTGTTTGCGGTTTTTGCTCTTGGACTTGTCCGCTCGCCCGCACTCCGGTGTCAGTACCATCGCCGGCGGCAACCAGGAGAAATCCGTCGGGTCATATGGTGTTTGCCCAAATAAGTTTTATATTAGATTTTTCATTCGGTGGCTATCTTCTCGATATTTCCTTGTGTTTTTAGCATACTACTTTTTCTCTGTTTAGTCAAGATTCCGACTGATTTCATAAAATCCGATTTAACCTCATAAATCAGGCTTTTTCCAACTTTAATCAGATTGCGTAAAATTTTTTGTAGGATTGCACAAAATATACTGAGCATATTGATGCATAATTATGGGGAAATAGCCCCTCTCAAAATGGAGAAGGGCTAATACATCATATGAGGCCCAAATGTCTCAGAGCATAAATCGCCACCGCCTTTTTCTCGAGGCGTTGGTGATTTATGCTGTACAATTTTCTTTGTCCGTCCCGCATGTGTCTGTGCGCTGGAGAGTCTTATTTGCAAACCGATCACGATTTGACCGCCATACTTAACTGAACCTGTCGGTGGCTCTGCCTCCGGCTCAGAATCTAAGAGCAATCCGTTAGATCATCTTGAAATGCTTCAACGCTGCCTCAATTGCCGCTTCCTTTTCCGGCGGGCACTGCGGCCGCGTGACATTTTCGGATTTTGGGTTATTGTAACACTCCCGCTCGATGATACCGTGCTTCTGTTTAACCTGTGCGACATACAAGCTGGACACCTTCAAACCGTATTCGGCCTGTATCCATTGTTTTATCTCGGAATAGGTCGCGCCGCCGGGCAGATCAATTTCTTTTGACGGCTCATAGTCCAAGTAGACATGTTCGCGGCTTTTCTCTAATTCCCTACCTAAGAGAACTACCGTCTCGACATGCCCCGTCCGAGGGAACATATCCACCGGCTGGACCTTGTCTACGCTGTACCCCGACTGCGCAAGAATAGCGCAGTCGCGGGCTGCTGTGGCAGGGTTGCAGCTCACATAAACCAGACGGCGGGGCGCCATTTTTATAATGGCAGACAGCGTTGCCTGATCGCAGCCCTTCCGGGGAGGATCCACCACAATGATGTCCGGAGCCAAGCCTTCAGAAGCCAGGCGGCTGGCAGCTTGTCCGGCATCCGCACAGAAAAAGCGACTCTTGGCTGCAACATCCGCTCCCATGCGGGAAGCATTGGCCTTGGCGCTTTCAATGGCTTCCGGGATGATTTCAACGCCAATCAACTCCCGGCAGTGCTGCACCATGGACAGGCCGATGGTGCCCATGCCGCAGTAAAGATCCAGCAGCAAATCGTCAGGGGTAGGCGCAGCATACGCCGCAGCAACCTTGTAGAGCTGCTCGGCGCCAGGTGTGTTGACCTGATAGAAGGAGAGGGGGCCCAGCTGGACCGGCACATCGCAAAGCGTGTCCTCAATGAATCCGGATCCGTAGAGAATCTGGTTTTTCAAGCCGAGGATGACATTGGTCTTTTCTCGATTGACGTTGATCAGGATGGTTCTGATGGCGTCAAAGCGGCTGCAAAGCTGCCGGACGATTTCGTCTGCATGGGGGAGACTGGGTCGGGTGCATACAAGGCAAACCATAATCTGTCCGCTGTGAGCACCGCGGCGCAGGAATATATGCCGGACCAGTCCTTTTCCACTTTGTTCATCGTAAGGCTGAATCCCGTATTGTTCCAGCAGGCCGCACAGGGTGTTGCCGATTTCATTGAGGACAGCGGGCTGGAGCTTGCAGTCAGCACAGGGAACGATCCGGTGGCTGCGGCCAGCATAGAAGCCAATGCACAGATGCCCGTTTTTGTCTTTCCCTACAGGATACTGTACCTTGTTGCGGTAGCGGTCTACTTCGGGAGAGGGGAGAATGGGTTGGATGGGAACATCCAGCCCGCCAATCCGTCGGAAGGCATCTGCCACAGAGTCCTCTTTGGCCTGCAGCTCCGCCTGATAGCGGAGATGGCGGAGGCTGCAGCCGCCGCAGGGGCCAGCAACCGGGCAGTCCACCGGAATCCGGTCAGGGGAAGCGGTTTCCAGGGTATCCACAATCCCAAAAGCATACCGCTTGCAATCCTTGACAATTCTGGCCTGGATCTGGTCTCCGGGTGCCGTGCCAGGCACAAAGACTGCTTCTCCCTCCCAGTGGCCCACGCCGCTGCCGTCACCGGACAGCCGCTGAATGGTCAGGGAGATGATCTGGTTTTTCTGTAAAGGCATGGTTCCTCCTTGCGGAAATCTGGAAAATTAAGCAGGATCGGTGGGATCATCATTGGTAGGATCAGGCTGCTGGACGGCCATGTATTTGCTGGGCGGAACGCCCTTGGCACGCTTGAATACCCTGGAAAAATAGAACTGGTCGAAAAATCCCACCGAAATGGCTACCTCGGCGATGGACAAATTGCCGGTCCGCAGCAGCTTGCAAGCCTCATTGATCCGGTACTCTGTGAGGTAGTTGATAGGGCTTTTGCCCACGTTGCTCATAAAGACACGGTAGAGGTGACTGCGGGACACGCCGACGCTCTTGGCCACATCGTCGATGGAAATATCATGGGAATAGTTGAACTGGATGTATTTGATGGCGTTCAGAACATATTGGCTGGAGGAATTGGTGCTGTGGGGCTTGTGCTCATCGGTTTCCTCCATCAATGCCGCCAGGAAGAGATACAAATATCCCACCATGGCAGTTTCGTCCTGCACCTGCATCCCGCGGGCCCGGAAAATGTTGTCCATGGCTTTATACAAGGCATCCAGGCGCTGGGTATGGTGAACCGGATGCTCATCCGAGAAGGGCAGCATGGCGGCCAGCTTATGGGCGCTGATTCCATTGAACCCCACCCAGCAGTATTCCCAGGGCTGCTGGGAATCGGCAGTATAGGTGTTCAGCTGGTTGGGCCGGACAAAGAAGAGATCACCGGGGTTGAGCTCCCAGGTCTTGCCCCCGGACTGAAAGGTCCCCTTGCCGGCCAAAATCAGGTGAATCAAGTAGTGGTCCCGGATGCCAGGGCCCCAGGTGTGGCCGGGCGCGCAGCGCTCCAGACCGCAGTTAAAGACGGAAAGATCCACATTGTTGGTATAGTTTTGTTTGAACGACTGCTTGTAAACCTCCGGCATAAGGGGCCTCCTTTTTGACAGCACCAAATGACTTTCGACAACAGTATACCATACATTGCGCCGCAAGTTCAACAAAAGTACATCTGATTCTTTGTTCTGGACGCTGAAAATTCGTCCTCATTCGCTGTAGAAATTGCAAATAGCGTCCATGTGGACTACAATAGAGCCAGAATCCCGGGGCCTGGCCCAGAGGATAACACGTTCCGGGCCGGGTGCTGCATCGAGAATAGTAGGGTGTGGTCCGGCTGTTTTTCTGCCGGACTTTTGCGGTAAGATGCGTACATAGGGGGTATATATGGCAACAAGCGCGCAGCGTCGGCAGGAATTGCAAACAGGGGTGTGGGATGATCTTCTGCGGGCTTTGTATGGCCCATCTGAGACAGTGCTGGCACGGCAGCGAGCGCGCTGGTGCGCGGCGCTGACCGAATTCGAACGCTATTTTGGCCCGGGCAGGGAAGTTCATCTATATACTGCCCCCGGCCGGGCAGAACTGGGGGGCAATCACACCGACCACCAGCACGGCTATGGCCTGGCCGCCGCCGTCAACCTGGATCTGGTGGGGGTGGCGGCAAAGAATCCAGACAACTACATCCGGGTCAAATCCTGGGGATTCAACAAGCTGGATGTCATTGACCTGGAGGAAGCCAATCCCCAGGCTTCCGAATCCACCCATTCTGCCAGCCTGATTCGGGGGCTGGCAGAAGGTTTCACCTCCATGGGAAAAAAGGTTGGCGGCTATGACGCCTACACCACCAGCGATGTGCTGCGGGGTTCCGGCTTGTCCAGCTCGGCGGCCTTCGAAATGGCCATGGGAGCCATGATGAACGAGGAATTTCATTGTGGCCTGACGCCGGCCCAGGTGGCGCGGCTGGGGCAGTATGCTGAAAACATCTACTTTGGCAAACCCAGCGGCCTTCTGGACCAGCTGGCCAGCGCCCTGGGCGGAGTGATCTTTGCGGACTTCCAAGACCCGGATAAACCCGATATCCAGAAAATCCACACCCAGGGGCTGCTGCCGGAAGGAATGGCGCTTTGTGTCACCGATACCCGGGGCAGCCACAGCGAACTGACTGCCGAGTTTGCCGCGATCCGTCGGGAGATGGAGTCGGTGGCGGGCTTTTTGGGGTACAAGGTTCTGGGACAGGTACCCGAAGATGTTTTCTGGTCCCGGCTGCCTGCTGTGCGTGCAGCCTGCGGAGACCGGGCCAGCCTGCGTGCTATGCATTACTTCGAAGAAAACGCCCGCACCCTGGCAGAATACCACGCTCTGCAGGCAGGGAACTTTGGTGCTTTCTTGCGTCTGGTCCGTGAAAGCGGACACGCTTCCTTTACCTTGTGTCAAAATGTTTACTGCGGTGCTCGGACGGCCCGGCAGGAAATGTCGGTGGCTCTGGCCTTGAGTCAGCACCTGCTGGAGGGGACAGGAGGGGCCTGGCGGATGCAGGGAGGCGGCTTTGCCGGAACCATCCAGGCCTTTGTGCCCCTAGCCTGCCTGGAGCACTACCGCTCGTCCATTGAAAAGGTATTCGGCCCCGGCAGCTGTCACGTGCTGACCCTGCGGGAGCAGGGGGCGGGCCGGGTACTCTGATTTAATATTATAATAGAAGGAGCGGCTCTGCGTTTTACGCAGGGCTTGCTTTTTACACGGCATCCTGTTAGAGGAGACGTTGCAAAAAGGAGGATGAAAATGGAATCCATGCTTTTGGTGCGGCCGGCTCCGGAGTATGCGGAAGCCATTGCCGACTATCGGCGGGAATGCCTGGACACCGGCAGCCGTATGGACGGCTGCGGCCCGCTGCGCCGGATGGAAGACCCCATGGACTGGATCCGATACTGTACGTCCTGGGACACCGATGGGCCTCTTCCGGAAGGCGTGGACTGGGTGCGCTCGACCCAGTTTCTGTATATCCGTCCGGAGGATCGAAAGATGGTGGGCACCATCCAGGTGCGGCACACCTTCAATGCTTTTCTGGCAGCTTACGGCGGGCATATCGGCTACTCCGTCCGCCCGTCGGAACGGAGGAAAGGCTATGCCACTCAGATGCTGCGGGATACCCTGCCATTTTGCCGGCAGATCGGCCTGGAAAAAGTTTTGATCAGCTGCCGGCCCGATAATATTGGCAGTCGAAAGACCATCCTGGCCAACGGTGGGGTCTATGAATCCACCGTCTTTGTGCCAGGCCGGGACGAAGAGCTGGAGCGTTATTGGATTGACTTGTCTCTTTTTTGAAAAATCCGAAAATTGTGATTGACAATTTGTCCTGCACTTGGTATAATAAATTGCTGTCTGTAAGGACAGCCCCGCAAAAGAAGGACTTTTGCGGATCCTTGGCCTCATTTGAGGCCCTTAAGTCCAAAAGGAGGTGCACAAAATGGCAAAGTACGAAACCATGCTGATTACCACCGCCACCCTCGACGAGGAGGCTACCGCCGCTCTGGTTGGTAAGTTCAAGACCCTGATCGAGGCAAACGGTACCATCGATTCCATCGACGAGTGGGGCAAGCGCCGTCTGGCATACCCCATCAATGACGAGAACGAGGGCATCTACACTGTGATCAACTTCACCAGCGAGCCCGACTTCCCCGCCGAGCTGGACCGCGTGTACAAGATCACTGAGGGCGTCATGCGCTCCCTGATCGTTGCAAAGGAAGACTAATTCCACAGAGTACAAGGAGTCCTCTCTTATGTTAAACGTTGTTGTGATTATGGGCCGCCTGGTGGCGGACCCCGAACTTCGCACCACCACCAATGGGATCAACCTGGCCCGGTTCCGCATTGCATGCGACCGCAGCTACTCGCGTCAGAGCGAGCAGCGCCAGACTGACTTTCTGGATGTTGTGGCCTGGCGCCAGCAGGCAGATTTTGTTTGCAAATATTTCCAGAAGGGCAGCTTGATCATCATTGAGGGCAGCATTCAGTCCCGGCAGTACCAGGACAAGAATGGCAATAACCGCACTGGTGTTGAGATCGTGGCCAATAACATTAACTTTGGCGGACCCAAGAACTCCAACGGCAATGCGGGCGGCTCGTCCTATGCGGCCAGCCAGCCCCGTCAGAACGCACAGCCTGCCCATCCGTCCTCCATTGAGGCGGTCCCCAGCTATTCTGCAGGGGATAACGATGACTTTGCCGTCATCGACGACAGCGACGATCTGCCGTTCTGAGTGTCCAACTCGATCGAAAAATTCAAACAGGAGGTAAACCAGCAATGGCTTTTGAGAAAAACGAAGGCTCTCGCCCTGCACGTCCCGTGCGCCGTGGCCGCAAGAAGGTCTGCAGCTTCTGCGTCGATCGCATTGACGAGATCGATTACAAGGATGTTGCTCGTCTGCGCAAGTATGTCTCCGAGCGGGCCAAGATCATTCCCCGCCGTGTGACCGGCACCTGCGCTTATCATCAGCGTGCTCTGACCGTGGCCATCAAGCGTGCCCGTCACGTTGCCCTGATGCCCTACGTCAGCGACTAATCAGTTCGCTCACCCAATTCAAAACAATCAGCAATCAGCCAAAGCGCTGCCCGTCGTTGGATGGGCGGCGCTTTTTTGCGTCCGGCCCCGATGCAAAGAAAAATCCCGCACCCTCTGGCAGGTGCGGGATGGATTGTTTGTTCGGCGATTATACCAGCAGATTGGCGACGGCCTCCAGGTTGGGGCCCAGCAGCAGGCTGAACAGCGCCCCGGCGACGATCATGGCAGTGCAAACGCCGATGACTGAGGCCCAGCTGACACCGCCCTGAGCCCGCAGAACAGCCTCCCGTTTGTCCTTGTCGGGGAAGTCTGCTTCGATACGGCGAATCCGCTGGGCAGCGGTGCGGCGGTAGAGGTATTTGGCAAACATACCGCTGAGCACCATCACCACAAAGCTAAGGATGGAAGTGATTTGCGCCATCATAACCAGCGACGAGGATCCGATGGCCGGTGCGATGGAGCTCTCGCTGAGTACCAGCAGTTCCATCAATGCCGGCAGGTTCAGGACAAGGTCAATGGCCAAAAAGGCAAAAGCCGGTTTCCACGCTTTGCGGTAGAAGAAGTAAAGGGGGCCAAACAGCAGGGCTGAAAAGCAGATGGAGCTCTTGCGCCCAAACCGCTGCATCCGGGTGAAATCACGCAGGTAGAGGGGGCTGGCAGGTCCGATATAGGTGGCCCAGTCATCTCCCGAAATGCCGTCAATGGGCTCTACGGCGGTGCCAGACTGCCAGCGGCCGGTCTGTTGTGCATTCTGGTAGAGGCGGGCATAATCGAATCCGCCCGTTGAATTCTGATAAGAGGAGCTGCCTGCATCCGGCCGGGGCGGCATTTCCTGCCCGCCGGCAAAGGAATAGCCGCAGTGGCTGCACCGGCTGGCCGATTCAGGGTTGGATGTGCCGCAGTTGGGGCATTTGCGCTCCGGAACAGCCGAAGCCGGCGGTGTCCATTCAAAGGAGCCGTGCTGGTCGGCATAGACACAGGCGCCCTGCTTTTCATAGCAGTCGCGGTGATAGGGTGCACCGCAGTCGGGGCAGACAACAATATCGTCTGTATCAGTCAGCGGTTTGCCGCAGACTGAACAGGGAATACCGGTAAATTGATACATAAAAGAAAGCCTCCGGGTTCAAATCACATGGTAGATTTAGTATACTCTCTGTGCGCAGAAAAGAAAAGTCAAAGTTTTCATTTTGTACTTTTTGATCAGAATGTATCACTTACTATACCATAAAATATTGAAGAAATTAAAAACAAAACCAGGAAAGCTCTTGAATTTTGAAAAAGTGTAATTCGAGAACCCGCCATTCCGGCCCTCCTGCAAAATTGACAGTACCGATGTTTCCGTGATATCCTACAATTAAACGTGACAACAGAATGGAAGAAGGGGCAGACGGTGGAAGAGCGCTACATTCGTTCCGCAGAAATTCTGTGGGATCAGCTGCCGGGGGACATCTGGCTGCGGGGCATCCCCGCTCTGCGCAGCCTGGGCAGGCTGCGATTTGACCGGAATATCACCCTTTTTGCAGGGGAAAACGGTACTGGAAAATCCACCCTGCTGGAAGGGATCGCCGTGGCCTGTGGGTTCAATCCCGAAGGAGGCACCATCCACTATCACTTCTCCACCTTTGACGAGGGCGCCGGCCTGGGCCAGGCGCTGCAGGTATCCAGGGGATATAAGCGCCCGCCCTTCGGCTATTTTTTCCGAGCTGAGAGCTTTTTCAACGTGGCCAGCCAGGCGGAGGTCTACCGGCACCGCTCCCTGGGGGAAATTTCCAAAGAGGTCTACTACGCCCGGTACGGCGGGCACGCCCTCCATGAGCAGTCCCACGGGGAGAGCTTTCTGGCCTGGTTCCAGTCCTGCAGCGACCAGGGGCTCTATCTGATGGACGAACCGGAGGCAGCTCTTTCGCCCCAGCGGCAGCTGGCCCTTTTGGTTCAGATGGTGCGGATGGCCCACAGCGGCGCACAATTTATTGTAGCATCCCATTCGCCGATTTTGCTGGGGGCGCCGGATGCTGCCATCCTGAACTTTGACGATCAGGGGATCCATCCCTGTACCTATGAGGAAACAGGCAGCTATCAGCTGACCCGTCTTTTCCTGGACGGAAAAGACCGGCTGATCCGGCAGCTTCTGCAGGAAGATGAGGAGGAAGCATGAAAGACCATCAGGTGGATTTATGCGGTGCAGAGGGGGCGGGCCGGACCCCTGATATGCCGCTTTTGGAGAGGGACAGTGTTTTTTCCTTTCAGTGTGCCGGCTGCGGCGGATGCTGCCGGCACCGGGAGGACATCGTCCTCTCCGGGTACGATCTCTACCGGCTGTCCAGGCGTCTGGGGCTGCCGCCCAAATTGACAGCCCGGAGCTTCTGCAGGATTTATATTGGTTCTGTCAGCCATCTGCCGGTTCTCCGGCTGGCTCCGGTCAAGGAAGAACACAACAACTGTCCCTTTCTGACCGAAAACCGCTGCGCCATTCATGAGGCCCGGCCGCTGGTCTGTGCGCTCTATCCCTTGGGGCAGGAGATTAGCCCGGAAGGGAAGGTCAGCTACTATTTTCAGTCCACCCGGTGCGGCGGCCAGGTTTACCGGGCCACCCTGTCGAACTATCTGGAAGGGCAGGGGATTCGAGAGCGGGAACCGATGGACATCCGGTGGGCTCAGTGCTGCATGCAGCTGGAACAGGAGGCGTCCCGGTGGGAAACAGACTTCCACCCGGTCATTCTGCGCCGGTTTCGGGCAAAACTCTGCGAAGCTCTGTACTATCGCTACGATACCGCCCTTCCATGGCTTGGGCAGCTGGAACAAAATCTTGTCTGGCTTCAGGCAGAACGAACCAAATTGGAGCAGATCCAGCAGAACATCCATCAAAAAAAGTGATCAAAACATTCAATATAATCAATAATCGATACATTTCAAAGGCATAAAACAGGCTCGCCTCTCTTGTAATCTGAGAAAAAGTGTGCTATACTTCACAATCGTAAAGCGATTCACACGTGTGAAGTGAATCCGCCGGTTCCGGCCGGTCTGATTTCCGCAGGTCCTGTTCTGCGGCACACGCAATATTTGGATAGAGGAGAGTTTGAGTTATGCGCAAGATTTCCCGTCGTTCGTTCCTGGCTGCTTCTGCTGCCGTGGCCGCTGCCGGCGCCCTGACTGCCTGCGGCGGTTCGTCTTCTACTGCGGCATCTTCCACCGCATCCTCGGCTGCTGCTTCTTCGGCAGCTGCCTCGGAGACTTCGGGGGAGAGCTATACCGTCGGCATCTGCCAGCTGGTGGAGCATGATGCTCTGGATGCTGCTACCGAGGGCTTCCAGGACGCTCTGACCGATCAGTTCGGCGATGCAATCACCTTTGACCTGCAGAATGCTCAGAACGATACCGCCACCTGTGCCACCATCTGCAATGGCTTTGTGTCGGCCGGCGTGGACCTGATCCTGGCCAACGCTACCGCATCCCTGCAGGCTGCACAGGCTGCCACTGCGGATATTCCCATCCTGGGCACCTCCATTACTGAGTACGGTGTGGCTCTGGGCCTGGATGATTTCGACGGCACCGTCGGCGGCAACATTTCGGGCACTTCCGACCTGGCCCCGCTGGATCAGCAGGCAGCCATGATCCTGGAGTGGATGCCGGATGCCAAGACTGCCGGCCTGCTCTACTGCTCGGCCGAGGCCAACAGCCAGTACCAGGTGGACGTGGTCCAGTCTGAGCTGGAGGCTGCCGGCCTGACCGTCACCCAGTATCCCTTCTCGGACTCCAACGATCTGTCCTCGGTCTGCCAGCAGGCTGCCACCAACAGCGATGTCCTGTATGTGCCCACCGATAACACTGTTGCCGCCAATACCGGCATTGTGGATGGTATCTGCCGTCCCATGAAGAAGCCGGTGTTCGCAGGCGAAGAGGGCATCTGCAAGGGCTGCGGCGTTGCAACCCTGTCCATCAGCTACTACGATCTGGGCTACACCACCGGCGAGATGGCTGTCAAGATCCTGACTGGCGAGTCTGACATCTCTACCATGCCCATTGAGTACACCGATGTCACCAAGAAGTACAACAAGACCATCTGTGATGACCTGGGCCTGACGGTTCCGGAGGGCTATGAGGCCATTGAGGCATAAACCGCTTACTTAAATCATCTCGACGGGGAGAATGGCAAGCCATCCGCCCCGCCTTTTACGTGTGCGACCGTCGGAGTTTTGGCTCCGGCGGTCGTGGGCGTGTCCAAAGCTGTTTTGGTCCTGAAGCTGTCGCAGCCGAAGGATTGGACATAAATACGTAAAAATAGGAGGAATCATTTTGGAAGTTCTCGCGAGACTGGCAAATCTGCCCGGCGCGCTGCCGGGTGCCGTCGCCCAGGGCCTGATCTGGGGCATTATGGCCATCGGCGTTTACATTACCTACCGCATTCTGGATGTGGCCGACCTGACGGTGGATGGCTCCTTCGGCACCGGCGGTGCCGTCTGCGTCATGGCACTGCTGGGGGGCCACAACATCTGGGTCGCCCTGCTGCTGGCACTGATCTCGGGCCTGCTGTGCGGCCTGGTCACCGGCCTGCTCCACACCTTTATGGGGATCCCAGCAATTCTGGCCGGCATTTTGACCCAGCTGGCCCTTTACTCGATTAACTTGAAAATCCTGGGCAAAGCCAACCAGTCCATCAACGTGGATAAATACGACCTGCTGATTTCTCTGCGGTGGGTCAAAGAGGCTGCGCTCCATAACCCTGTGGTGATGGTCATCCTGATCACTGCTGTTGTGATTGCTATCCTTTACTGGTTCTTCGGCACCGAGCTGGGCTGCGGCATCCGCGCCACCGGTTCCAACCCCAACATGAGCCGGGCCCAGGGTATTAATACCAACTTCAACATCGTGCTGGGCCTGATGGTTTCCAATGGGCTGGTAACCCTGTCGGGTGCTCTGCTGAGCCAGTATCAGGGCTTTGCTGATGTCAGCATGGGCCGCGGCGCCATCGTCATCGGCCTGGCTGCCGTCATCATTGGCGAGGCCATCTTCGGCCGTATCTTCCACAACTTTGCCCTCAAACTGGCCTCGGTTTCCATCGGCGCTGTGATTTATTACATTGTCATCCAGCTGGTCCTGACCCTGGGCTTTGATGCCAACCTGCTGAAACTGCTGTCGGCTGCCGTCGTTGCCATCTTCCTGGCAGTCCCGTACTGGAAGGGAAAATACTTCTCCAAACCTGTATCCAAGAAGGCTCAGAAGGAGGATGAAACCCATGCTTGACATTCAGGATATTTCCAAAACCTTCAATGCAGGCACCGTCAATGAGAAGACGGCCCTGAACCATCTGTCCCTGCACCTGAACGAAGGCGACTTCGTTACCGTCATCGGCGGCAACGGTGCAGGCAAGTCCACCATGCTGAATGCCGTGGCTGGCGTCTGGCCGGTGGATACCGGCAAGATCATGATTGACGGTGTCGACGTAACCCGCCTCAGCGAATACCAGCGGGCCAAATACATCGGCCGGGTGTTCCAGGATCCCATGACCGGCACCGCCGCCACCATGCAGATTGAAGAGAACCTGGCTCTGGCAGCCCGCCGCGGCAAACCCCGCACCCTCCGGATTGGCATCACCAAGAAAGAGCGGGAGGAGTACCGTGAACTGCTCAAGACCCTGGATCTGGGCCTGGAGGACCGTCTGACAGCCCGGGTAGGCCTGCTGTCCGGCGGCCAGCGCCAGGCGCTGACCCTGCTGATGGCCACCATGACCCGGCCCAAGCTGCTGCTGCTGGATGAACACACGGCAGCACTGGACCCCAAGACAGCCCTGAAGGTGCTGACCCTGTCGGCCAAGCTGGTGGCAGAGAATCACCTGACAACCCTCATGATTACCCATAACATGAAAGACGCCATCAAGTACGGCAACCGCCTGATCATGATGCATGAAGGCCACATCATCTACGACGTAAGCGGCGAAGAAAAGAAACAGCTGAAAGTTTCGGATCTGCTGGCCAAGTTCCAGATGGCCAGCGGCGATGAATTTGCCAACGACCGCATGATCCTCTCCTGATTTTCATAAAATCAATCGGCCCCCGGCG